>Ga0070750_10000061_pt1 | contig 43711 bp, 64 predicted proteins | sample VirMetDEL_Nov_24_FD_77013 | JGI IMG/M metagenome (GOLD analysis project Ga0070750, IMG submission 77013) | Aqueous microbial communities from the Delaware River and Bay under freshwater to marine salinity gradient to study organic matter... | ecosystem: Environmental > Aquatic > Marine >...
CCTTCGCGAAAACAAAAAGAGTTAATTGGGTTATACACAGATGTGATTGACACTGACTTTACAGCCGCAAGACTTGCTAGTGAAGAATCAGCTAGGTATGTTCTAGAGAACATGCGAGCAGTTAAAAACTTTGATACCGATTACGATTTACACCAATGGGTTACAACAACTCAACTTAACGACACACTGTTAGAAACTGGGTACGTGTTAGAATTTGGTGTTGCCACTGGACGGACACTAAATCACTTTGCAAGTTTGTTACCAGAAAAAATTGTATACGGATTTGATGGGTTTGAAGGATTACCCGAAGATTGGACCAGCAGAATGCCAAAAGGTTTTTTTGCTAGAGACAGTCTACCAAAGGTACGTAAAAACTGTCAACTTCAAGTTGGTTGGTTTAATGAAACGCTTCCCAGTTTTAAAGAGAAAATGGGAAAGACACCACTTGCACTATTGCACGTAGACAGCGATTTGTATTCAAGTGCGGTCACAGTACTGTCAACGTTAAAAGACAATATTGTTCCAGGTACTGTTATTATATTTGATGAGTACATGAACTATCCTGGTTGGCAGTTTGATGAGTTCAAAGCATGGCAAGCCCATGTTAAAAAGCACAAAATCAAGTACGAATACATTGGAAGAGTATCCAAGCACCAGCAAGTAGCAGTAAGAGTACTGTAAAATCAACAACTTATAAGTCCTTGATTTATATACAAAACTTAATTTTTTTATAAGTTGTTGTTCTGCAACAACTTTTTTCTTAAAAAAAAGGTTGACAAATCGGTAAAAATAGTTCATAATATACACATACTTAGGAAAGAAGGAACGCTTGTTATGAAGTTTGATAAAGATGTATGTGAAGTGTTTAACAAGGCAATCACAAGCCCAGCGAACTTGCTTGAAGATGGTACAATTAATTGGAACTTTGTACATGCTGACTTGTATCTTGATATGTCAGCACGTGGCTACGATGTTCTTGATCGCAAGCAAAGCGAGCAGTTAGACGAAAAGTTTGATAATTTAGCAGACGCTTTTTTGGGAGAACTTGCATAATGGCATATTGGACTCACACTGAAAATCCTATTGGTGTTTTTGTTGAAAAAGAAGTAGGCAACTATTTTGAGTATTCTAAGAACAATGATTTTGGTGAGGTTCCAATTGGCTGGGCTGACAAGTATCCTCATAAAGTTTGGGTTGGCGGTTTAGTAAACGATCAAGGTTACCGATATGCACGAGTACTTAAAACCCGTGCATACATCTGTGTTGACGAAGATGAATACGGACAACCTGTTGTTGAAAAATGGTACTTTAAATCTCATAGAGAGTATGTAGAACAATGAAAAATACATGGGTAATAAGTGATACTCATTTTAACCATGCAGCTATCTTAACATTTAATGATAAGGTAGGCAAGCCTGTCAGACCATTTGACAACGTAGATCAGATGAATGAGTGCATAATGGATAACTGGGCGGCAGTAGTAAAGCCCGAAGATACCATTTACCACTTGGGTGATGTGATGTTTGGTCACAACAAAGTAGAATGGTTAGAAAAGAATTTTGCCAAGCTACCAGGTAAGAAAATGCTTACATTGGGCAACCACGACAATGTAAAATTCTTGGCACCATTTTTCAAAGACATTCAGGTTTGGTTTAATGTTGATAACCTTGTTTTAACCCACATGCCATTGCACCCACAAACAATGGATGAAAACAAAAGGTGGGATCACAAAGACGTAACAAACGTCCATGGGCATACTCACACTAACCCATCACCTAAAGGACCATACAAGTGTGTGTCAGTTGAGCAAACTGATTATAAACCTGTTAACATTGAGGAGTTGCTATGACGCCAGAAATTGAAAACTTTTTACGAAGTTTATTGGATCCCGAACAGTTTGGATTTGCAGTAACAGGAGAAGTTCGAGATCAGGCTCGACGATTACTGGGCATGGAACCAGTTGAAACAACCAAACCCCGCCAACGTGTGGGGTTTGATTTAGAGGAAATGTAACATGCTAGTAGTAACATCAACGTATCCAAAAAGACTAACTTGTAATATCTATACAGACTACATGACTAAGAAATACGGTCATATGGACTGGCCTAAAAAACAAGACTGGGATGAGTGGTATTTAGAACGCACAGAAGATATGGTTCAAGTCTTCTATGATATTGTTAATTGGGCATGGTTTGATAGGCGCAAGCAAAAAATCCAAGTTACCATTGACCCATGGGATACTTGGAGTATGGATCATACACTTGCTCCTGTTATTCTTCCCATGCTTAAACAACTAAAACAAAATGAACCCACTGCTCCTAATGTCGATGACAAAGACGTACCAGCACATCTGCATCCCAAAGGCCGCAACAAATGGGGAACTGATGAAACATATTTTGAGCGTTGGAATTGGGTTTTAGACGAAATGATCTGGGCGTTTGAGCAGAAGTGCCGCGGCAACTGGGAAGGCGACTATTACAAGTATGAAGATGATCCCGATAGTAAATTTGGACTAAAGTTAGTATGGGAAGATCCAGAAGGTATGAAGAAACATCAGGAAAGAATGAGCAATGCATTTAAACTTTTTGGAAAATATTACGAATCATTATGGGAATAAAGGTTGACATCCGAACAATAGTATAATATACTAATATTATGGTAGTAAGTCCTACCGGCTAACCTAAAAATAACAACGCAACATTTGCTTGCTGAGTTATATGGTTACGAACACAAAGGAACTAAAAATGGCCAGCTATGCTGACACCCGCAATGCACGATATTCAAACACAGATTCAGATATTGTTGATTTAATCAAACGCTACAACGATACTGTAGCTGCCTTGCCCAGACAAGCTAGAAGAAATTTTGAATCTAAACTTGCAAAAGCAATCCAAACATTTAAAAAGAATCATCCCGGTTTAACATCAGTAAGTGACCGAAGTAAATTCCGTTTGTGCAAAAGCATAATGGGAAAACTTAATGCTATTGGCATTGATACTACCATGCAACGTGAATTAAACTTGCAATGGATTCTTACTATTATCACTAACTTTCGAGCATACCAAGCTCAACCAATACAAGTGTATGAAACCCCCGACGGTCAATACGGAGCATGGGACGGGCAACACACAAGTATTGCACTGTATTTGATTTCTACAGTAGCATTAAGAGAGGACTTTGACGAAGTTGAAGTGCCAATTAATGTTTATGACATTAAAAGTCGAGGAGAACTGCGCAGCAATTTTATCAACAACAATACAACTGTTGGTAAAAACGCAGGCAAAAAACCGCTAGACATTATCGACATTTTTCAACAAATGATTTATGGTGTTGAAGTTGACAAAGTTGACGAACCTGATTGGGTTGATGCACACAAAAAATGGAAACATATAGCCGATGCCGGTATGTTTTTAACTGCTGAAAAATTCAACGATACGGATCAACCAGGCGCTATTAGTCGTCTTAATGAACTCAATGCTGCATCAGTTGAAGTAGTAAGAAAGTTTGCCATATATGGAAAATATGTTGTTGAATGTGAGGACCGTCCAATAAACACAAAAGAAATTCCCATTATTATTGAATTTCTTAATTTGTGCGAGCAACAAGATATCAATTACACCGACGAGCAAATTGAAGACCTTGCTCAACATTGTATTGACATGTTTGACGCAAACTTTGATGCAAAGGGCCTTTATTGGGACCAAGTACACCAAGCAAATATGAATGCTTGGAACAAACAAAACAAAGGCAAACCCAAAAGTGATTGGACAGATCCTCCCCGTAACAATAAAAATGTGCCACAAGGTATTGCATTCTTTTGGCATCAACTTGCAACAACTTGGGTACCCGAGCAAGAAGAAGGCTTTAAATTTCCAAAACAGCCTTTTAGTGTATACCAACCAGATCCAAGTGATTTATTCCAATGAAACCGTTGCTAGAACGTGTTGAAGGGTTTGCACAAAAGAAACCCACGCCAGTTAAACGTAGTGGCGCAAGTTACGATGCAACACACAAATTTGCCAAACGCGGCCTGCGTTTAATGGTGATGATGTACAGTAGACTCAAAGTCGAAGATCAAACAGCCAGGCTGATACGTGATGTTATAGATTTTTTGTTACGGCGTTATCAAAATTATTCCATTAAAGAAAACATCGGTGCGCACTACATTGAAAAAAATCTAAGTAGGGATACTAAAACAGAATTTGAACATGTTGTGCCTGCTAGTGTTGCACGTGATCTTTTGTTGTTTGGTCGCATAACAGTTGACGAAGCACTCAATATTCCGACATGCAAACTAAGTGCCACAAAGCACAAAGAGTTGAATTCAACCAAGCTGGGATCAACAACACCAGACATATACTGGTTTTGGAAAAGGTACCAAAATATCAATGTTGAAATTGAAACACATGATGGCACAAGCGTAGACATGTCTACTTGGAATTTAGATAAACATTACAAATATTTTAGTTGATTACTTTCTTCCCAATTGTAGAAATGTAATCTCTAATTGCACGTATTAGTTTTCTGAGTCTCATAAGTTAAAGTGTGCAGATAGTATGTTCAGCTCGTTTGCTGATAATTAAATAGCAGCGTGTTACATCACTAGTACTGTAAACTTACTTGCAATACTGACACGATTGTCCAAACGGTGATTGCACACTACCTGCACACAAATATTTAGTTTAAAAACCATGTTAAATTTAATTTATTAGTAAAATCAAAGACTTATAAGTCATTGATTCTTATAGGATTCTTTTTTCAAAAAAAGGTTGACATTTTGGAAAATATTACCTATAATAGCAGCATAGTTAGGAAAAACAGGAACCAAAAATGGCATATGTAATTTACGAAAAATCAAGTACTTTTATCATGGGCAAGATGAACACACGCACAGGAGAGGTCCGTCCGGATCACCGTCAATCATACAAGACCATGCCAGCTGCCAAAGCTGCGCTCACACGTATGAGCAAACGTTATAGAGCAGACTTGCTTGAGACTGTGAACGATCCACTGTACCGTTATGGTATAGCAGAAGCTGAATACTTCCACAACACGATTGAGAAGAGTCGTACAGTGTATTCGATTATGGATCATCAGAAAGAAAAGCCAATCACTGAGCGAGTAAACACTCCCTACTATTGCAGCCCTAGCTCAGAAACCTATTGGAGTATGTAAGGAAAAATCATGGACGAACACGATCGTAAAAATCTCGACTTTTTGATCAAGGTATCTCAAAGTCCTGAGCTATTCAAAGACTGGTATGACTCTTTAAGTCCAGTTGAAGTTACAGTGAGAGCGAAATAATATGAACAATGATGATTTCAACAAACGGTTCGATGGCATGGTGTTTAACACTAGCTGGACACAGCCCTACTTGCCTACCAGCTACAATCCTTTCTATCAACCTAGCCCAGAACATGCGGCTACAGAAGAAATGATTCGTATCAATGCAGTAGACAATATTGTAGCAGAGATGACAGAATATCCTGATGCAGAACGCCTGCTTAAAAACATCATGAAAACGTAAGTTATTGATTTTGTTGGATATTTTAAGTTATTGATTTTGTTAGAGTTTTTAAAAAACTGTCAGATTTTTTGTAAGTTGTTGTTTTTCAAAGAAATCTTTTTTTGAAAAAAGCCAAAAAAAGGTTGACATTTTGGTAAAAATACTGCATAATATACACATAATTTAGAGCAACGGAGCAAGTTAAATGGCTTATATTAATGCAAAAGATGTCCAAGCAATCCGCAACGAACTTAAGGTAGCATTTCCTAAGTTCAAGATTGGTGTTCGTAAGTCAGCTGGCAGCCGTAGTGTTAGCGTCACTATCAAACAAGGCCCAACTGATTTTAGCGACATTATGCGTAACGATGGTTATGCTCAAATTAATCAGTACTGGTTAGGTAACTACGGTGACCACCAGTCGTTTTTTGCAAAGGTTGTTGAAGTTATCAAAACTGCTCCAATGCGCGGCGAAGGTTTTCATAAAAATAGCGGCTGGTATGATAACAGTAATTCAATGATTGATTATTTCGACACTGCATACTATTTTGATCTTAACGTTGGCGACTGGAATAAGCCATACGCTCAAGTGTAAGGAGATTGCATAATGTCAATGGGTCATTTAAAAGAAGCAGTTGAGTACGAAACATACGAGGAGTATTGCGCTCCTCGGCGTGAGATTGGACTTGGCGTTATCCCTAGAGAACTGTTTGATGCAATCAAAAAGGATGCAGAAAATGAGTAACATTAAGTTATATGGTTTTTATGTAACGACAGGTGCTATTGCATTGTATGCCCTAACAACAGGGTTGATGTTTGCTGCTGAGTTACCTGATGTATGGTTTAGTCATAGCACAGGCGAGTGCGTTAAGGTGCTTAACTATGCTGATGGTGATGCATACAATTGTGAAAATCTTCCTAGTCGTTTTTATCATGTTTGGGTAAAATAAATATGAATACTGTGCAAGATAATCCCAAAACAGTATCTGCTCAAGAAATGTGGGGTGCTGCTGTATGTGCAACCCGCATTAACAAAACCTACTCTAAAGAAGGAGAGTGGGATTACGATGATAACAAAAATCAACATGTTCAAAAGAAGTTTTCTAACAAGGAGTTGATGCGAGATATTCTTGAAAAGGGCAAGCTGACTGATAAAGATATAAAAGCTGGTGCCGAGTGTCAAGACTATATCAGAGGTAAACTTACGTTAAAAGCCCTAATGAGCGGTCATTTATCAACATTTGAGCAATCGTTGCGTGGCATTATTGATCGTGAAGAGTTCCTTACCAATGATCGTAAGTCAATTGGACTTATTGCGTACCAACCTACTGCTATGCATCGGTATCAGGCCGAAGAAGAGCTTAATAAGCATATTCGTAACGGCAAACCAGTAGGCGATGTTGGTGATCGTGCTGATCTTACAATCACTGTATTAAAATCTATGTACTCCCGTAACTATGAAAAATGGTATATTACTGGGGCTACCGAACAAGATCAAGTGGTGTTTTTCCCATTTAATAATAGCATTAAAATTGGGACCACTGTTGATATCAAAGGAACTGTAAAAGGTTTTAGAGATAATCAAACCAAACTGAACCGTGTTAAGGTACAGAAATGAATTCGCTCAAGATATTTTGGGCAAACCGAGTCTCATATTATACCAAAAAAAGGTTGACTTTTGGAAAAACCTTTAGTATAATATACGGACATGCTAAGAAATTAGCATTTAATTAAACTTTTGGCAAACTGAAGAAGGCATATAATATGGCTAACACTGAAAAAACTTTTACTGTCGCTGGTACTGCTACTAACCCTAATGGTACTGTTAAGGTACGATTTGCAAACGATCTTGTAGCACGTATTAAGATCCTAAACAAAGCTGGATGTACTGACATCAATTTGATGGAACTTCCAAATGCTATGACCAAGTTGGAGGCCTTGCAATGGCTTACTGAACGAGGTATTACTGAAGGTGAGGCAGGTTTTGCAGTAGCAAACAAGCTAGACGAAAAGACTCGCATTGCGAAGCGCGGTGAACTAAGCGTTCGTGCTAGCGCATCAACTAAGGTTGGTTATGTTGATACTACATCAACTGAAACTACTGAGTCAACTGTTGCTGTTGCATCATAAGTAAATTGGCCTCCGGGGAATGTTGATCTGTTTAGTATAACGCATAACTGTGTAATCAACATACCCGGAAGGCACCAACTTGAAAAGCGGTTATTAAAGGCCGCTTTTTCATATCTAAATTAACTAAATATAATAAACAACAAGTGTGGAAAGAATGGCTGTAGACTTTTCAAAAATACCAGAAGAATATTGTGTTGAGGAAATGGTTGCTTCTATCTGCAGCTTAATGTTTGAATACGGATATCGAGAAATCAATATAGGGCACCTATTACGTTTAATAGGTGTTAGTGATGAAAACGCTGAAGAATTTGATGATACTATAATGCTACTAGACGATTCAGTTGATACAAGTAATACTGCAACAACAATTATACCTAAAAATACAACAATTCACTAATGTCAAACAAATACAACGGAACAGGCGAGCCTGTGTATACCATTATATCAAGGCACAAGGATGCCTTAAAAATGTTTTCATCGTGGTCGCGGAACAACACATGCAAAGTTAAGATCGCAGAAAACAAAATGCACCTTTACGACCAAAGAAGTTATGATGTGTTTTTAGTCACTTGGAAACACAGTCTTGATAATATTTTGGTTTGGGATCATTGGAATCGAAGACATTTGAGTTTATAAACTATTGACAATGGTTTAACTTATACTATATAATATACTGAACAGGAGATATTTTATGTCACAACACGAAACAATTATTGCAGCTTATGAAACATATTTGGCCGAAAATGAAAAGTTCACAGTTAAAGGTGTTAAAGCATCTTCAACCCGTGCTCGCAAAGCACTACAAGAAATGTCTAACGCAATTAAAGAACGCCGCAAAGAAATTTCAGCTGAAAAAGACGCAATGTCTAAAAAGTAAGGACAACTTTATGGCCAATGATAATGATACTATATCAATAACTGGAGATCTTGATATCGACAGTTTGTGGACTGCGCCTAGCACATTAACTGACGATTTTTCATATACAATGTCGTCTGAGCCGCTAACAATTACAACAGGCGGTTCAGATACCATTTCAATATCTAGTGGACTAGATTATAGTGATACAATTACACTAACAGATCCAATTTGGAATGATGCCACTAGTAAAAGTTTAAAAAGTAATCAAATTGAAATGGATGATGGCAGGACATTGTCGGAAGCACTAGCATCAATTGAAGAAAGGTTAAACATTTTGGTTCCAAACAAAGAATTGGAAGCTGAATGGGAAGAGCTTCGACAACTTGGTGAACAATATCGAGAGCTTGAAAAACGTTGTGCTGATAAGTCTAAAGTTTGGGAAAAACTTGTTTCTCTACCCAAAATTGACATAGATTAGACTTGACACCCTGAGTATTTTAGTGTATAATACACTATATAATTAACTACTCAGGGTGTTTTCATGACTATGCACTTAGTTGGTCCTTATATGACCACAACAAACTATCGAAAGCAAAAGTCTAAAAAGTTGACTAATAATCAACTTGATCGATTGAGAGTTGAGTGGAGGCAGTACAACAAGCGTATGCGAAAAATGCATTGCCATTCTGCGCAGTTTGAAACATTTAATGATTACTTAGATTACGTTCAAGGTAAAACCCGTAAAGCTACCAACACCAAACGTGAAACATATGTACCACCAAAAGTATATCGTCGTGGCGATGATACTCAAAAGATACCTAGCCACGGAGATGGTGTTGGCAATGGCTTTAAAAAAGAATCTTCAACATACACTGGAGATTTAATTTGCGGCATTGCTACTATGCACAAAAGTAATGCAGTTCCAATTATGCGTGGCACAGATCAAGCCAAAGACATCGCTAAAATGAGACGATAATTTTGTTAGAGCAAATCAATTCATTTTGGGGGATCAAGTCCGACCATCAAATTGCTGATGAGTTCACAGGCTATGAATCGTTATATCACGAATTTGACAGTTACACCAAATCAGTTTATGATGCAGATCCAGAAGCTACTATTGAAAAAGTTTTTGATTTGTACAGAAGCATAAACCTAGTGCCTATTGTTTACTACACTGAATCGGGATTGCAAAAAGCTATAAGTGATTTTCGCAAAGCAAATTATAACAGTGTAAATGACAATCAAATTGGTTTAGGCAACAATGCAGGACAAAGTATTAATCGTTTTGTTTTTACAAATATGATGACTGCGGAACCCAAGGGACGTGGTAGTAATAGTTTACGAGATAGATTTTACGATGATACTAAACTTCGCAGAGCAATACGTATTTGTTTTGAATTTCGTGACGGAAACAAACTGGTTTATCCTACTGCACTTAGGCGAGCATTGGAACTAGTTACTGGAGAAAATATACAAAATTTTAAACCGCAAAATGCTAGAGCAATTGTTGAACATCTTTGTCCTATCTTTTGGGGTCGAGTATACGATTACAGTTGCGGTTACGGCGGCAGATTACTAGGCACAAGTGCCAGTGTAATGCATTTAGAATATGTTGGAGTTGATCCAAACACAGAAACATACCAACGTTTGCTATATCTAAATGACTTGTTAGGTGGTAAAGGAAGTATACATCAATCAACTAGCGAAGAATTTATACCCGAGGATATAGACTTAGCGTTTAGTAGTCCGCCATATTTTAACTTAGAAAAATACAGTGACGAACCAACACAATGCATGGTTCAGTTTACTACACTTGATGAATGGTTTGAAGGATATGTTGTTCCTACAATAAAGAATATTAAAAAAGGACTCAACAGCGATGGTATCTTTGCTACCAATATCGCAGATTATAAAAGTTATGGTAATAAAGAATTTAAAGTAGTTGATCAGTGGATTGCTACTGCCGAAAGTTTAGGCTTTAAACATACACAAACAATCAAAATGATGTTAAACACTCGTCCAGGTGTTGGCAATGATAAACTTGCTGGCAGAGAAAAATGGGAAGGTGTTTATGTGTTTCAACATAAAATGTAAAGGAAAATATTATGACTTACACAAGCAGACAAATGGACGACAAATGGTATACACAGGCTGGCGAAGAAGCCCAAAAAGGACTTCAAGATTGGACCAAAGAAGCATTGCGTGAAAATCTAGTAGACGTAACATTTACCAAAGCTGATGGCACAACACGCATTATGAAGTGTACACTTAACGAATCGTTTGGCGCACAGATTCCGGTAAATAATACTTCAACAACAGAACGAAAAGTAAACCCAGATATATGTTCTGTGTGGGATACAGAAAAACAAGCCTGGCGTAGTTTTCGTTGGGATAGATTGCAAAAGGTAGAAATCATACAAGAATGAGCAAGGAAGATAATATTACAACAACAGGAACAGTGGTCGAGGTATTACCAAATACACTGTTCCGAGTTAAACTTGATCAGATTGATAAAGTTGTTGTTGGGCATTTATCGGGTCGTATGAGAAAATACAACATTAAAGTATTGCTTGGCGATAAAGTTGATATTGAATTTTCTCCATACGATATGGATAAAGGAAGAATTACAAGAAGAAATTAAAATAAATACTAACATGGAAAACGTCAGAACATTAATTGATCTTGTTGAAGCAAGAACACAGCCAGCTAAATTAGAAACTACTCCGTTGCCCTACAGCGAGTCGGATCTAGACCCTGTTATGTCAAAGCAAACACTTGACTATCACTATGAGCATTTAGCCAAAGGATATGCCAAGAGATATAACAATGGCGAAGGTAATGCTAACTTTAACCGTGCAGGTAGTTTTTTACACAATAAACTTTTCACACAATTTAAAGCACCCAAGGGAGCAAACAAACCCAAAGGTGCAATACTAGAACTTATTGAATCAAACTTTGGTAACTATGACGATTTCAAAGATGCTGTAGCCGAAGCTGCAATGAAACTACAAGGCTCAGGATGGGTTTACCTAAGCACATCGGGAGAAATTAAAACAATACGCAATCATGATGTTAGAAATGATATTGCATTGTTGATTGATATGTGGGAACATGCATTTGCACTAGACTATCAATGGGACAAATCAAAGTATTTGAATAACGTTTGGAAAATTATAAATTGGGACGTTATCAATGAGCGACTTTAAACAAGTTGTCCCAGGTCATCAAAATCAACGTTATAGGTCCCGTACAAAATATTGGAGCGGTACTGATTCAAAAGAACAGTACAATGAATATCTAACAAATCTAGAGAAAAAAGATATACTAGAAACCCTTGGTTGGGTTGACGCAGAAATTGCTTACAATTATAACAGCGAAGGATTTCGCGACACAGAGTTTGATTGCGAAATTCCGTCATTTATAGCATTAGGATGTAGCTATACCGAAGGTGTTGGTCTGTACAACGAACAAACTTGGGTTAGACAACTTGATAAACTATTAGGTGTTAAGGTTTGGAATTTGGGTGTTGGTGCAAGTTCACTGGATACTAGTTTTCGGATATTAGAATATTGGATTAACAACCTAAACGTAATAGGAGTATTTTGTCAAGTACCGCCAAAAAATAGATTTGAAATATTTGCACACAAGGAATGGCATTCGTTTGGACCATGGACTGAACGTGGTATACCAAAATGGCTAGGAGTTGAGTACTATAAAATAAGAATGGCGTTTGAAGAAAACTCAATGGTAAATCGACAAAAAAATTTGTTAGCAATGGAACAAATTTGCAAAAATCACAATGTTAATTTTATCTATGATTGTGACGCAACAATGAATCTATTAGGACAAGATCACAAAGCAAGAGATTTACAACATGCCGGGGCAGATGCACAAAAAAAATTAGCAGAAAATTTTTATAAACAGTGGAGGGAAAACAATGACTCTTGATGAAACAGCAATTAAACAAATTGCATCTATTTTTGAAGATGAAAAAGATAAAAATTTAAATTTGAGAATTTATATCACTGGTGGTGGGTGTGCCGGATTCAATTATAGTTTTGCATTTGATGAAAATCAAAACGATGACGACATGGTGATTTATGAGGATGGCTGGAAGGTATTAGTTGATACCATGAGCTATACCTATTTAGGTGAAGCAACTGTCAAATACGAAAGCGGGCTAATGGGAAGTAATTTTGTTATTGACAATCCAAATGCTACATCTACGTGCGGATGTGGATCTAGTTTTAGTTGTTAACTACGGTCTATAGCTGCTGCAGCAACTGCACGTTCGTTTTCTAACGCAATATAATCATCTTCAGACAAGGTAGTAGGTTGTCCTAGTGCCTTTTCTCTTATGTGACGCATTACTTTCCAATCAGTGTTTTCTAAAAAAGTTACTTGTGTACGATTATTTTCATCAACTGCTTTTTGATTGGTTACTGCGTCTGGTAAAAGCTCAACTGCCAAGTTACCGGGATTAAACCAATGTGTTTCTTCTTCGTTGATGCTGTTCCATTCATCAGCAGTGATTGTGCGAACAGTAACCGAATCGGGTGTGTTTGGCTGATGTGTGGACATTGAAATAACACGCCCATCTTCTACACAAACATAATAAACATCACTGGGATTATTTAAATTAATCATTTCATTCTCTCTTTAGTTGTTAAACATTAACATATAGTTGGCTCTTGGAGCAGCACGTTGTTCGGTATTTTGTACAAAAACTCTTACGCGGTCTGAAAGTATTTGCCCCTGGCATCTAATAGCATCATTCTGATCAACCTTACCATCAAAATAAATTTCGTTAATGCTGACCATTCCACCGGCCAAATCACTCATTGTATATCCAGTTGGCGGAAATACATCAAAATAGTTTGCACTATTGCTCCACGAACCTGTTATATCTGTCCAGCTATAAACTGTTTCACTACCATATATAATTTTATAGTTAGTAGATGATGCACGATTGGCACTAATGACACCACTTCCATTAATTGTTACTGTGGTTCCGTCAACTTTAACACCGCCTAGTGTAGTTGTACTTGCTGTGGGAAGAGTATAGCCTCCACCCGAAACAGGTTGCCAAGTGCCGTCACCGCGTAAGAACAAATTGGTCCAACTTGGGTTAGGGGCAGCAATAGATTTTCCGTTCCAAACAAGCTCTTTATCGAAATATATTTGTTCCCAAGGATAAGCACTGCTACCCAAGTCTAGATTATCAGGTTGTGTGGGTCTAAACTCGTTAGCACTTAAAACCACTGCTTCTCCAGTGCCAACTGTTAATCCAGCATATCCACCAGTGTCACCAACAAGATATGCTACAGTGTTATTTGAACCATCAATATAAGTGCCAACTCTTGCTTTACCAACAGTAAGAAGCCCATTGCCACTGCCGCTTGATACATATTTTAGTTCTTCTGATCCACTGAATGTTCCACTGCTATTAATTTGTACAGCACCTTGGGGTCCTGCAGGCGAGCCACCTCCGCCGCCGCCGGCACCCGATGCCCATGTACCATCGCCTCGTAAAAATACACCGGTGTTCATAGGAGGACGTGGAATTGTAGCATTACCCCAACTAAATTCATTGCTGAGATAAAAGTTTTTATATCCGTTGGTGCTGTTTCCTAGACTAATTGTATTGTCAGCGTTAGGTACAACTTCTGCTCCACCACTGTTAGCTTTCATCTTAAGATATTTGGTCAGACTACTGCCGGATCCAAAACCTATTCGAACCTCAGTACGTCCTTTTACCGTTGCCCATTGATCATAACCATTAGTATCAGTACCATACCTTGCATCCTCTTCACCAAGTTCGATGTAATCATACAGATAGTTGGTGCCTCGGGTACCCGAGGCGTAGGTAAAGTTATTATTGCCAGCAAAAGATCCGCTTCCGTTATATTGTACATTCCTATTGGTGCCGCCTGGCGAACCGCTACCACCACCCGATGCGTTGATAGTAACTGTTCCTGTGCCGCTGCTCGGACTAATAGTAATATTACTACCGGCTATAATCTTTGAAACACCGCTACTACCGCCGCCGCCTGGGGGGAATGCCCAAACACCGTCGCCACGTAAGAAAAGAGGTTGATATTCAGGTCTTGGATGAGAAATATATTTTCCAGCCCAAACAAGATTTTCTTCGAGATATAAGTCTTGCCAGCCATATGCTGCACTACCTAGGTCCAAGTTATTATCTTGAGTTGATCTAAATGATGTTGAATCTAAAACTGCCGCTTTGGCGCTGCCACCGGCGCCTATTGTTAATCCGGCATAGGTTTCACCAACAACATATGCAACTTCAAGTGAACCAGTGTCAACTGTACCAAATCTACTACTACCAATGGTAACAAGTTCACTAGTTGCATCTTCTGTATATTTTAATTTTGATGTAGCACCAAAACTACCTTCGTTGTTAAACTGAATTTGAGTGTTTGAACCAGCCGGGCCGCCTCCGCCGCCACCGCCGCCGGTAGCACTTAGTACACCGCTGGAATTAATTGAAAGTCCAGAACCAACTTTAATCCCACCTAATGTGTAACTATTTGCTACTGGTAGAGTATAACTTGTTGCAGTTGATGATATAACACCAGAGCTAATAGTAATAGTAGTGCCATCAACTTTAACACCACCTAGTGTTGAAGTACTCGCAGTTGGTAGCGTATAATCGCTTCCGCCGCTGCCAGCAGTTGTTTGTACAGAACCGTCCGCAAAGCGAATACTTGGAACACGAACTTGTGTTGCGTGTTGGAAACTCCCTGTATCAGCAGTAAACAGTACATTACCGTGAAGAATTAGTTGAAAACCATCAATGCCGTTGTTGTAGTATAATTCTGAATCATATGTACCAGCGTTGGTATAAAATTCAACAGCACCTGTTCCAGGCGAAACACTATCACCAACTTTTAATCCCGGACGAAAAGTTTTTATACCAGTAAATGTTTGAGCACCGCCTAGTGTAACATCACCAAAGTCCGCGCTTAGTACAGCATTTTGCACAAATGCAGTTGTTGCAATTTGCGTACTTGTGGTTCCTGGAATAGGAGTAGGAGCAGTTGGTGTGCCAACTAAATTTGGGCTAGTAATTGGTGCATAGATAGTACCAACATCACCACTAAGAGAACCAATGGCACTGGTTACAAATTCAGTTGTTGCAATTTGTGTTGTGTTTGTTGAGCTAGCTGCTGTTGGTGCAGTTGGTATTCCGGTTAGTGCTGCGTTTGCACTAGTAGCATAAGGAGATAAATCAATTGCACCTACCGCAGTTGAAACAAATTCAGTTGTTGCAATTTGTGTGTTAGCAGTACTAGCACCGGCTGTTGGTGCTTTTGGAACTCCAGTAAACACTGGACTTGCTTTTTGTGCTTGCACGAATGCAGTTGTTGCATATCTTGTATCGTTGGCAGTAGTTTCAGGTGTTGGTCCTGCTACTGTTCCGGTAAATGTAGGATTAGCAATTGGCGCATAATTTTCAAGATTAAGACCTGTTATAGCGTTTTGCACAAATGCAGTACTTGCAATTTGTGTTGTATTGTTACCATATGGAGCAGTTGGAGTAGTTGGCACACCAGTAAAACTAGGACTTGCTTTTTGCGCTTGTACAAATGCAGTTGTTGCAATAATATTTGAATTGTTAGAGCTAGCAACTGTTGGTGCTTCAGGAGTACCAGTAAACACAGGGTCATTTTTTTGCGCCTGCACATAATCTTCAGTAGCAAATGTTTGCCATGTGTCTGAAAGTGTTCTAACATATAGTTGATTGTCGCTGGTATTAAACCAAAGTTGTCCAGTTATTGGAGTTGTAGGCGCCGATGAGTCAGCTGAATTTTCCAATAGTCTAATTAGATTTTCATTTTCCGATGTTCCGTAATCAGTAACACCTCTGCCTACTAGATCTAATGTTGTTGTTGTCGAGTCAATGGTCCCGTCTTCGATAACAGCTACAATCTGACCGCGTGTATTATTAATAATGTATGCCATGAATTTTGTGCTCCTAGAAGTATTTATTGTCGATCGCATTTAGCAGAGTCTAAAACTGTTGGCTAAATACATACATTAAAGGACATCAGAAAATATGGCTCAAGATATTATTTTAGTAGGTAATGCACCCAACGACGGCCTTGGAGATCCAGTCCGTACTGCATTCCAAAAATGTAACAGCAACTTTGCCCAGTTATTTGCTACTGGGGGTGTGTCTGGTATCACAAATGGAACAAGTAACGTTAATATTCCCTTAGCAAACTCGAATGTGACTATTAGTGTTGGGGGTGTTGATGATGTTCTTGTGGTACAATCAGGTGGCGCAAATATTGCTGGATTTGTAAATGCCACTGGAGATTTAACTGTTGATTCAATATCAGCATCAGGCAACATTTATGCAACAAGTACTATCGAAACTGCTGCAGACTTAACTGCGGTAACAGTTGTAGCAACAGGAAACGCAGTTCTTGGAAATGCAACCGTTAGTGGATCGCTAAACAGTGGCGCATTAAATGTTACTGGTGGTGTTGGTTTAGGAACACTTTCAGTAACTGGTGCTGCTACCTTTGGCGGCAATGTTACAAGCCCACTGGTAGTTGACAATACATTTACTGCAACTGGCAACATTAATACAACTGCTTACTACATTGGTGACGGTAGTCAGTTAACTGGTGTTACTGCTGCCCCAGGTAATATCTTTAATACAATTACAGTAGGCAACGTTAATATTGTTGCTGAAAGTCCTAACGATACTCTTGTGCTTGAAGCCGGTACAAATATTGTCCTAACTGGTAATGCCACAGCAGACTCAATTGAATTTGCAACAACAGACAGTCCAACATTTAGCGGAACAGTAACCGCATCAGGCGGCATTATTGGAGATTTAAATGGTAGTGTATTTGCTGATGATTCAACGCTAATAATTGATGCCATTGATAACAAAATTTTTGCTAGTGAAGTTATAACTACTGGCTTGGCTAACATTGGTGGAAGACTTGATGTTGGTGGCGAGCTAGAAGTTCAGGGCGCAACAACAATTGCTGGTAACTTAACAGTATCTGGTAACATTACATATATTGGGGTGGAAGACTTAACTGTTGAGGCGCCTTTAATTTATCTAGCAGCAAACAATGTTGCTGACTTGGATGATATCGGTCTTGTTGGTAACTATGATGATGGTACGCCCTACCACACTGGTATTGCACGTGATCACACTGACGGTGTTTGGAAATTATTTGACCAAGTGGTTGCAGAACCCACTACAATAATTGACTGGGCTAATGCAATATATCCTTCTTTTAAATCGGGGCCAATTACATCGACTAGCACAATTACAGCAACCGGTACTGCAACTGCTGGAAACTTGTCAACAGCTGGTACGGTAACCGGTGCAAGTTTAATACTAAGCGGTTCTATTACCGGTGCAACAACAGGTGCATTTAGTGGAAATGTTAGTACTGCAAATTTAAATGTTACGGGTGATCTTGTTACTTCTGGAGACCTTACAGTAGGCGGTAACTTAGCATATGTTAATGTAACTACCCTTGCTGTTGAAGATCCATTGATTAGTTTAGGACGTGGTGCAAATAATACTCCGCTTGTCAGTGACGACAACAAAGACCGTGGTACTATCATGTACTATTACAGTGGCAGTGAAAAGACGGCTTTTGTTGGATGGGACGATAGTGCAGGAAAAATTGTTGCGGCTACTGACACTTCAGTATCCGGCGAAGTAGTTACAGTTTCAAATTATGGTAACATTGTACTTGGTAATATTGAAACTGCTGGTACTGTTACTGCAACTGGTAACATAACTGGCGGTAATCTTATTACCGGCGGAACATTTGAATCAAGTTCAGTTAGTGCAACTGGAAATGTTACTGCCGGAAATGCTATTAAAAATGATGCTGTAACTATTTTACAAACTGGTGCTATATCAGGTGTGTTAACTCTTACAGCATCTGGTAACATATCAGGTGGTAATGTAAGTGGTACTAGAGGTGCCTTTACAAATCTAGCAGGAACACTAGAAACAGCTGCACAAACTAATATTACAAGTGTTGGCACCTTAAGTTCATTAAGTGTAACAGGCAACGTTACTGCTGCTTATTTTGACGGAAATGGTTCGCTACTTGACACGCTAACTGGTGCAAATGTTTCTGGTACAGTGGCAAACGCAACTTATGCTACCAGTGCAGGCACAGCAACCACATCAACCACTGCTGGCACAGTAACTACAGCAGCACAGCCTAATATTACAAGTGTTGGCACATTAACATCGTTAACAGTTACAGGCAACATAACAGGTGGTAACTTAATCACAGCAGGACTAGCAAGTGTTAGTTCAATTGTTAAAACAGGCACAACCGGTGTTGGTAATATTGGTAGTGTGTCAAACACATTTGACACTGTGTTTGCTGAAGCAACATCAGCACAATATGCTGACTTGGCAGAAAATTATGTAGCTGATGCAGATTATCAACCAGGACATGTATTAGAATTTGGTGGAGATTATGAAGTTACATCAGCATCACCAGGAGCAAAAACAATTGCCGGAGTAGTTAGTACCTATCCAGCACACTTGATGAACGCAGCACAAGAAGGCGAGTTTGTTGTAGCAGTTGCACTACTTGGGCGTGTTCCGTGTAAGGTTAGAGGAAGTATTCGAAAAGGCAACATGCTTGTAAGCGATGGCGGCGGATATGCAGTTGCATCGCCCAATCCAGAAATTGGATCTGTTATTGGTAAATCTCTTGAAGATCACGATGGCGAAGGTGTAATTGAAATAGTTGTAGGACGTATTTAAATGGCAAAACCACTCTGGCTAACACCCGCAGGTTCTTTAGGGACAATTCCAGAAGGTTTATTTTATAAATCAGTACTTTCTGCGGATACCCCAGCACTTTCAACTGTTGAAGTTACTGCAACTTCAGCAACAACAAATATAGTTACATGTTCTAGCACTGCTGGGTTATGGGCTGGGGTAAACGTTATCTTCTCGGGTATAGTGTTTGGCGGCGTTAATCCAAACATACGTTACTTTGTTTTAAAAATTGTTAGCTCAACTGAATTTACACTTACTACATCTGAATTTTCCAGTGAACAAGTATCACTAAGTGATGCAACAGGTAGTATGACTGCTGAATTCAAACAACATGTGCGTTATCGCTTACAGTCCGGAAGTATGCCCCAAGGTATACAAATTGGAGACACTGGCCTAATCCTCGGTATACCCAAAGCAGTTGCAAGTTTCCAAGGTGTTCCTAGTCCAGTAGGAGCAGATGTAACTTCAAAATTCACAGTTAGAGCATACACTAGAACACCTGTAGATGGAGAACTTGTAAGAGACGGAATCGCTGATCGTACATTTAATCTTACTGTTACTGGTGAAGATTTTCCTAATTTTGTAACTCCGGCAGGAAGTATTGGCACATTCTATGACGGTACACAAGTGAGTATACAACTTGAGTTCACCGACGATGATCCTGGTGATACAGTTATATGTAGTATAGTTAATGGGGAATTGCCAGCTGGACTTACACTGAGTACAAGCGGATTAATTTCAGGTTACATTGAACCTGTCCCAAATATTTTAGATCCTGCAGGATTTGATTTAACCCCTGAATATAGTTTCCCATATGACTTTCTAGTAAGGGCAGCAAATAAAAACTATCAGTTTACTGTTGAAATTAGTGATGGTAAAGAAAGTAATATAAGAACATTCACAATATATGTTTACAGTCGTGACAACATGACTGCCGACTCAACGGATGTTACTGCTGATAATACTTTTGTTACAGCAGACCAAACACCACAACGACCCCCTCTACTATTAAACACTCCTGGCAGTATTGGTACAGTCCGACATGATAACTTTTTTGGATATAAGTTTAATGGCATTGACTTAGACGGAAATGTATTTGAATTTTTGCCAGACATTGATCAAGACGGAAGCAGTATAAGCGATAGTACACTTGAATTACCACCTGGCACAGAACTTGATCCTGTAACTGGATGGCTTTATGGTTACATTCCTAACTTGGGCGTAACAGAAACAACATACAATTTTGGGGTATATGTAAGAAAAACCAATTATCCAGATATTGAAAACGGCCCGTACATGTTTAGTTTGACTGTTATTGGTAGTGTTGATACTGAAATTACATGGTTAACTCCACAAAATTTAGGAACAATTAAAAACGGCGCCACTAGTACATTCTATGTAGAAGCAGTTAATGCAGGTGGAAGAACATTAACATATGCACTAAAGTCTGGCAGTAATAGTTCACTGCCGCAAGGACTTAAATTGCTTGAGTCAGGAGAGATAGTTGGTAGAGTTAGTTTCAATACATATGCACTTGACGGCGGAACAACTACATTTGACAAAAGCCTAAGAACTCGACTTGATGCAAAAGAAACAACATTTGATATGGTACATAAATTTACTATACATGTTACAAGTGCCGATGGACTGGTTAGTGTGTTTAGAGATTGTCAAATCACTGTTGATCGAGTATACAATGAACCATATGAAAATTTATATATTAAAGCAATGCCACCGCAAGACGATAGAAAACTGTTGAATGATTTACTACAAGATAAAACAGTTATTGATCCTAGCTTGGTTTACAGAATAAATGATCCAAATTTTGGTGTAGCAACAAGTGTAAAATATTGGCATGCTTTTGGACTAAACAGTAGTTTACTTGAAACTTATGTTGAAGGTTTATGCGAAAACCATTACCGTAAAAGTCTAGTACTGGGAAAAATTGAAACGGCACAAGCACTTGATGCTAGCAATAATGTAATGTACGAAGTTGTGTACAGTCGAGTTATTGATGACCTTGTTAACAATGATGGAGAGAGTGTTAGTAAATCAGTTAATTTAAAATATCCAGTTGACTTGACAGATAGTACAGAAGTTAGTACAGTATACCCAAACAGTTTATACAACATGAGGCAACAGGTAATTGATACTGTAGGTCAGGTAAGCGGAATATTGCCACAGTGGATGATTAGTAAACAAGAAAACGGTCAGCAGTTAGGGTTTGTTCCTGCTTGGGTAATTTGTTATACTAAACCAGGGTTTGGCAAAGAAATTGCATACAACATTAACAAAACATTTGGAATACAATTAAATAAGATTGATTTTGACGTTGACCGTTATGAGCTTGATCGTACTTTAAGTATACACTGGGATCCAATTGCTGACAGCGTAAATGCTTCTTGGATTCCTGAACCCAATACAACTACATTCGATGACGGAGATACCGTATTTGACGGAAATAGTCTAAAGTTTATTTCTCCTGTTGATATGTACACCAGTGGTGACGGATACGATAAATATCTCGTATTCCCGAAGAGAAATATTTTAACTTAATAAGGAAAAAATAAAATGGCATCAAATATTAATCCTAACGATATCGATTCAACCTATCCTATTGCTGGCCAGGATAACGATTCGCAAGGGTTCCGTGATAATTTCACAAACATCAAGACTAATTTTGAATTTGCTGACAACGAAATTACAGATCTTCAAAACAAAGTTGTTCTCAAAACTGCACTCAGTGGCGGCACACTTGATAATAACATGGCTGGATCATTATTGTATGCAGCCAAAATTCAAGGGTTTACAGGAACAGTTGTTAGTTTAGGTGCTTTAAGTGGCAGTGTAACTTTAAATTACTCTACGGGACATTTGCAAACTTTAACCACAACGGGTTCAGTTTCAATTGCGTTTTCAAACTTTCCAGCCGCGGGCTCGGTTGGTGTTCTAAGATTACAAATTACTGTAGCAAGTGCCGGTCATACCATGACGCTACCAACTTCTGTTACGCAAAACAATGCTGGTATCCGCGGTATTAACTCAAGCAACGTTGTTTCCTTTGCTGCGGCTGGAACCTACACATACGAGTTTAGCACCAATGACGGTGGAACTACGTATGTAATTAGTGAATCCAATACTGAGTTTAAAGCATTAAATTCCACGTCAGAAGATTTGGCTCCGTTAGCATCTGCAGACTTGTCAACTTCAGCTAGTTATTTTACTACAGCTTCTGCTGAAACAGCAACATTAAGTGTAGGTGTTGAAGGGCAAGTAAAAACGTTTGCTTGTTATGGTTATGGTGGAGATATGGTTATTACTGTATCAAATGCTGGCTGGAAAAGTTCAGGGTCAGGAACAATTACCTTTAACGCAATTGGCGATGCGTGTACACTGCAATACATCAATAGCAAATGGTTCTGTATTGGCAATAATGGTGTAACTTTCGCTTGACAAAGTAATTTTGTTCCGCTATAATATACACTATGGAACATCCGTTAGTTGATAACTTAAACGACTTGTCCGTTGAAGAATTAGGCGCTAAAGTATCCGAATTACAAAATAAATTGGGTATAGCGGCTAGAATCGGAAACGGGCATCTCTGTGATCAAATTCGTATGGCTCTTGAAAGTTATCAAAACAAATACCAAGAAAAACTCAAAAAGCAATACGAAAAAGACAGCGAAGAAATGAACAGTATAGCGCAAGGCAAAATTAACATCTCATGAATGTCAGGTTAAAAGATTCTTTTTCATTTACCGCAGCAGTGTGGTTTAACGATACTCTATTGGTAAACAATTACCATATTCAATATCAAATAATAACCAACGTTGAAGATAGCGAAACTATTAACACTGCCAGAGACCGTTTAAAATGGTTACAAGCCTCTCAACTTTTTAATACTGTGTTTATAAATCAAAAACACACAGAAGTGATTGAAAAACTATCAGACTTAGATATAAAATTGGTTACACTGCCCGAAGATCCTATAGATCAAATAATTGGTCTAATGTTATTTTCAAAACTTGAAGCAATATTTGAAAATATACTAACAGTAGTTGAGCTAGAAATTTCAAGTGACTTGTCAGATGGTGTAGTGTTTCCTCACACAGCAAACGAGACACTGGGCCCATTTGAAGCTGAAGGTTGGTGGAGTGATAGTGGTCCCGAAATTTTCTACAAAACGGAAGAGAAAGATAACGACGAACGTGTAGTGAAGCTACATAATAAAACAACATGGCGAGAACTTGAGCTAGATTGGCCAAAAAGCAAATCATGAATACAAACGTTTATGGACAACCTGTTTTTAGTGAAGATGATTTAATTGATCGTCTAATGCAAGGTGTACAGATTGCAAATACACCCAACGTTTTAGTTGATTCAAGTGTAGACATTAACAGTCTACTAGATACCGTAGAAGACCTTAATCAAATTGATTCGTGGAAATTAGCCGACCAAGAAACATCAACTGTAGTTGAATGGGACCGCTTACAACAAAGCACATGGTTTATGCCCTCAGAGTATAAAAACTTTGATATTGCCAAACATGTTTTAGAGTTATGTAAAACTGATGCAGAGTTGCAACGTGTTGGAGAAGAACTATTGCTTTATCAAGAAAAAGATCTTTTCAACTTGTTAAAATACTTAAAGTATCTAGTAGATATCATGAAAGAAAACAACATCATATGGGGTGTAGGAAGAGGTTCACGTGTAGCGAGTTATGTTTTGTATCTATTAGAAGTGCATAGAATTAACAGCATGTATTATGATTTAGACGTACACGAATTTTTGCGTTAAATACAGAATATTAGGACAACAACATGAGCAAAAAACAAATGTATAAAACATCGAGAGGCGCAACTCTCGATTTAGGTGCGTTGATACTTAAAAACGAAAAAGTTAGAGCAGTTGGTAATATGAATGTTAATGCTAGGGGAGATACTCTCGACAGCAAAAACAAATCAATTGACGACAAATCAAAAAAAATCAAACGAAGCACTGAACGTACTACGGTTATAAATGTAGTTGAAACTGATACAATTACAACAGAAAGTCCTCCGCCACAGGCATTTGTACGTGCTAGAGACGGTAAAAAAGTTGACACACAATCAGGACAAGAAGTAGTTGCTCAGCCCGATGAGCCTAAATCAACGGAAGAAGATGTTGACATCAATGATCTCGACAACATTGAATCCGATTTGGCAAAAGCAGAAGAACCAGAATTTGAATGGGTTGAAGATCCAAAAACAGGTGATTTTGTTAAACAATATAAGGTGTAATAAATGGCAACAAATCAATTAACTCCACATCGATTTAATAAACGGCAATTTGATGTGCTTGACGATCATATTGTTGTTAGCGACATGTCGTTTGAACGACGAGTACTAAACAGCGGACTTATCTTACTTGATGACAACGGAACTGGTGAAGGTATTAGACCGCGTTGGGGTAAAGTATATGCCATTGGTCCGAATCAAAAAGATGTTGCAATTGGAGATTGGATTATGGTAAAACATGGTCGCTGGACTCGTGGGTTTGACATTGAAGATGAGAACGGTGAACACACGCTGCGCCGAGTTGATCCCAATGATGTGCTAGGAGTTTGGACAGGAGAGGGAGAACCTCAAGATGAAACATTTAGTACAGCAGTAAGTGTTGACAAAGCACCTGATCATATGCTACACACTTAATCAAACTGCTTTCTCCAAAAACCATAAAAAGCTCTTGACTTCAAGAGCTTTTTCATTTATAATACATTGTATTAACATGAGGTAATTGCTATGAATAAAATCACCGACGAACGCATACAGCTCTTTACTATAACAATGGAAGAGTGCGGGGAATTGGTGCAAGCATGTTCAAAAGTCATGCGCCGAGGGGCTGATGAAAAAAGTCTTAAAGACTTAGCCGACGAAGCCGGCGATGTACTGTGTATGCTTGAACTACTGCACGAATGGGATTACATTTCATGGAGTGATTTAGAAGATCGTGTACAAGTTAAACGTAAAAAATTAAAAAGTTGGAGTAATTTAGTATGAGTATGAACCCAGTTCCTCGAAATGATAAAAATACACCTGAAGAATTAATCAAAGAATTTTTAAACAATGGAGGAGAGGTTCAAAAATTGCCACAAGGTAAACGCAGCGACACTGTTGGTTACAAAGGTGGATTTTGGAATAGGAAAAAAACTCCAAAGAAAGATGATAAGTGATACGTTGGTACGATTGTCTGCTAGCAATATTATTTGCTTATGGAATAATGTATAATTTCTTTACAATTCCTATCTTTGGTGCTATAATAGCGTATGTATTGTATGAATACGGGTGGGGTTGGTATTGTCAATTTAGGCTACAACAGGAAAAATAACAAATGTTTGAATCAAATGTAAATTATACGAACAGATATGGAGATGCTTATACATGGACCAAAGTGTCTGAAAATGTATACAAATTTAACATGGAAGGTAATAGTATAACATACTGTCGATATGGTGGCAGAGAAGGTGTAGAAGGGTTAGACAAGAATAACCTAGGAATGTTTGACCCAAGTGGTGGTCCGTATGTGTCACTAGGTATGGAAATTGATAGTAAACCTATTAAAAGATTATATCGTACTGAGTCTAGTTTTGGAGCAGAGGTAGAATGAAAGAATTGTGGGTAGAAAAGTATCGTCCAAAGACAGTAGATGATTATGTTTTTATTGATCAGACACAAAAAGATCAAGTACAAAACTGGATTAAAAGTGGACACTTGCCTCACTTGTTACTAAGTGGTGGCCCGGGCACTGGCAAAACAACACTAGCAAAAGTTTTAATCAACGAGCTTGGTATTGACGAATATGACGTTATGCAAATCAACGCTAGTAACGAAACCAAAGTTGAAATTATGCGTGATAAAGTTTTGGGATTTGCTAGCACATTACCGTTTGGCGAGTTTAAAGTTATCTTGCTTGATGAGGCTGACTATTTGAGTCCAAACAGTCAGGCACTACTGCGTAATGCAATGGAAACATATCATGCAAGTGTTAGATTTATTTTTACTTGCAATGCACCAAATAAAATTATTCCAGCACTACACAGTCGCTGTCAAGGATTTAATATTGCTAAAACTGACAAATTTGGTTTTGCAGGTCGAGTAACAGATGTGTTGGCAAAAGAATCAGTTGCATTTGAAGCAGAAACACTGATGATGTATGTTGACGCAACGTATCCTGATTTACGTAAATGTTTAAACTTGGTGCAACTCAACAGCCAAGACAATAAATTAAAATCTCCGCGTGAAGATGATGAGAGTGTTAGTGACTGGAGGCTTGAGTGTGTATCAATGTTTAAGTCTGGTCGTATTCGCGATGCTAGAAAATTAATGGCTAGCCAGGCTCGTCCAGAAGAAGCTGATGAAATTTTTCGTTGGATGTATGATAACTTGGACTTGTGGGGAGACACTGATGAAAAACAGGATCAAGCAATTGTTGTAATACGCCAAGGCATTGTAAATAATAGTTTTGTAGCAGATACTGAAATTAACATCAGTGCAACATTAGTGGAACTTTGCCAAATAGCATGACAAGAAGTTATTATTGTTCAAACAAATTTAAGTTTATCAAAATTGACTTAGAAAGGCAATTAACATACAATTGTCATGCTGCGCATCCACATTCAGTAAACTTTGAATGGCTAGATAAAAATCAAGGAAATATTTTTAATATACCTGTTAATGTTGCTGAACGTGAGCAAATGTTGCGCAATGAACGTAATGCAAGTTGCGAGCAAAATTGTTGGCCAGCCGAGGACCGAGGACAAACCAGCACTCGCATTGTTGAATTTGGTACAGAAAAAACACATACCCAATCTGTAATACAACCATCAATTATGGATGTAACTCTTGACAGCGAATGTAACATGAGTTGTGTATATTGTTGTAAAGAATTTAGTTCAACTTGGCGTAGAGAAATTGCTACAAACGGACCATATGTTTTTCCGCACCCAATCGAAGATTTAAAAAACAGATATCACAACGACAACAAAGATGAAATATTATTAAATTTAAGTCAACGTCAACGACACAGTAGTAAAAAACATCAGATGCTGTTCCAAGAAGTTGATAGTATTATTCCTGGATTGAACACAATGTATGTTAGTGGAGGAGAACCTCTACTTTCAACTCAGTTGGTTGACTTGCTTGCTAAAACACATCAAGTACCAAACGTTAATTTGTTTACTGGGTTGGGTGTTAATCCAAAAAGATTAGCAACGTTAATAAACAAATTTTCTTACACAGATAATTTAACATTTGTTATTAGTGCCGAATCAGTTGGACGAGTATACGAATTTATACGTTACAATAATACATACGATAATCTATTAGAAAATTTAGAAGTGTTAGATAAAAACAATATTAAATTTAAGTTTCACGCTACTATATCAAATTTAACATTGCACGGCTTTACTGATTTTTATAAAACACACTGGACTGATGATTCCGAAATTGACTTTGCATACACACCTACATTTTTTGCAGCCAATGTACTGGACGACGAAAGTAAACAACAAATTAAAGAATCTTTATCTGGGTTAACTGGTCGTTATATTGATAAAATTTCAAGTTCAATTGATTATGATGTTACTGAACAAGACAGAATTAACTTAAAATATATGCTCAATGAACTTGCAAAGCGTAGAAATTTTGAATTGGATTTTTATCCACAAAACTTTTTAAACTGGATTAACAAATGAGATATTTTATTGTAACATATTTTTTAAAGAAAACTGGGCAGTATGATGAGTATACAGCTATATCAAAAGATATAAAAAAGAATGATCTCAGCACAGCATCAATTATTCTTGATTTTCAAGAGAAGAAAATTTTAAAATGCCGTGCGCCGCAAGGTATAACTGTCGAGCATCCAACATGGGATAACATTGCTGGATACTATTCAAGGCACTATACTGATATTTTTAATCAGTTATATCTTGCCAACGGCACACAGCCATAGTCAGTCTTGATATAAATTCAGTACAGTGTCAATTATTGGATGACGTTGAATATCTTTTCGTGTCATCTCACTTATAGCAATTCCTTGTTTGGGATTGGCGTTAAGTTTTAAACATAAATCAAGCAGTCCGTTGTTGTCACCTTTTTTATCTGCTTGCTCAACGTCTCCGGTGATAGCAATTTTACTATAGCTACCAATACGAGTACATAACATTTTAACTTGTGCCGGTGTTGCATTTTGCATTTCGTCAGCAACGATCCAAGAGTTTTTGAATGTTCTACCTCTCATGTATGCCAATGGGCTTATTTCAATAACACCATCATCAATCATTGAAACAATTTCTCTAGGATGGTAATGTTCTTTAAGAACATCTAGCAGTGGCCTGGTCCAAGGTTCCATTTTTTTGTTTATGTCTCCTGGTAAGAAACCGTGTTGTTCGTCCTCAACTCCAACTGCTGGTCTTGTAAGTACTATTTTATTAACTACTCCTTCTTGAAAGTCTTTTATTGCAGCTTGCATTGCAACATATGTCTTTCCGGTTCCCGCTGGACCAACTGCAACCACAATGTGGTTTCCTTCATCTTGTAATTGTAGGATTAGTTTTTCTTGTCCAAGTGATTTTGGGATTAGATTGACGTGCTTACGTCTTTTTTGCGGTGCTGCATTAAATTTAATAGTGTTTTCATTTTGTGATTCTAGTTTCATTTTACGTGCTTTAGCGCGACTTTTACTCAAACTTAATCTCCCTTGAAATAAGTGTAACATAACTTCTGTTACGCAAGTATTTACAATGGAGCGTTATTACATTTACTATAGGTTTTAAATTTTTAAAAACAAGCTAAGTATACTGCCTACCTCAGAAAGGCCAATTGAATTTTGTTATTTGTACAAAGGCCATAAATACTATTAACATGGATAAAGAACTTTTTAAAAATCATCAAGATTACTGGCAAGTCGCTGATATAATCCGCGACATCTACATGAGTGACGGAAGTCTTCTTACGCTGCTAGACTTTGAGCGTGTACTTGACGAAATGGATTTATATGCATTTCAAAATTGGAGTAGGGGCGAATTAGTTGCTGGTCCTGAAATTTCAAGATACCGAGTATCATGCACATTTATGTGGCCAAAGCAGTTAATGCCAGATCCAAGAGGTGCAAAACGTTTGCTTCCTTTTGATTGTGAAGTAAAATACAAAAAAACAAAAATTAAAATTCCAATGAAAATTGAAAATCCTGATGATTATATTCCAGGTACACACAAAGCACGTATAATTGAAAAGCCAATTTGGTTAGTTGAAATTGTAATGCCAAAAAGTTTAATGTCCGACATTCGAACAGGAAGTGTTGAATTTGAAGATGAAGATATTGATCTAGAGGATATTGATCGTGCGTATGAACAAGACCTTGATCAAGAAGAATTTAAATCAGCCGACGAACAGTTTGATCAACAAACTCAAGTAAATCCAGGTGATGAAAACGAGGCGCAAAATGCTGCTGTTTGAGAGTTTAAACTATGAAGATATGGTAGGGCTATTCAAGCCTACTGTACACATTGATGAGTTTTCTAGTAAAATGGGAGACGATGATGAAATAGTAGTTGTTAGTTTTTTTGTTCGCGACGGCCAGGCAGCAAAAGATTTAGTTAAATTTTTTGAAAAAGGATATGATTTTATTTTAGATGCTAGTCGCAGTCCTGGAGAGATCAAGCCAGGGCGTTTTTTAGTCTATGTTGAATTACGTAGACGCAGCACAACAGGTGAGAGAATAAACGAAATTCTTGGCGACCTTGAAACGCTAACTGAATTCAATGCTAAGGATTGGAAAATGACATATCAAGACAAAGAACAAGATTGGTCAGTTGAAGCTTTCAATAGTTTAGTACCAAGAAGTCCCCGCCAATATCGTCAAGAATTTGAGCTCGAGGATGAGCTAAATGAAATGAGGTCGGCTGCTGGTCTTAATATAAAAACAAAACCAGTAACTGATCCTGAATTAAAAAATTTACAAGCATTAGCAGGACGATAATGAACAATGAAACTAAAAAGTTTTGGTTGTAGTTTTATCTATGGAAACGAATTGTCAGATACAAACAGTCCTGACGTATACAGCAAGTTAACATGGCCAGCATTACTTGCTAAACATTTTGATTATGATTATGAATGTTATGCACAAGCAGGTAGAGGCAATCTGTTTATACTAGAAAACATTATTTCACAAGTAAATTTACTAAATGATGAATCTGCATTTTTTGCTATAAACTGGACTTGGGCTGACAGATTTGATTACACCCAAGCAGTTAACGACAAATGGACATCAATACTGCCAGTGCATAAATCTGAAGTTGCCTCGGTGTATTACAGAGAAATACACAGCCAATACAGAGACAAGTTATCAACACTAAGTTATATTAAATTAGCTGCAGATATTCTAGAACAAAATAATTTGCCGTATATCATGACAAACATGGAATCACATGTGTTTGAAGAACGTTGGCATCAAAGTGAAGCAACAAAATTTTTACAACGTGCCATTAAAGATAAAATTACAACGTTTGATGGGTTAAACTTTTTAGACTGGAGTAGAAAAAACGGGTATCCAGTAAGCAAACTATGGCACCCGCTAGATCAAGCACACCGTGCTGCTTCAGAGTTTCTCATAAACAAAGTAAATTCTTGAATTAGAATCTTTCTTAAATTCTAGTATTTTTAAATTAAATTTGTCAGCAAAGTAATTTACTTTTTCAAAACTCCAAGGAAAAATTTCCACGTAAGGACCTGTTTTGTGCGGGATGCCAGGATTTGCTCTTAGATAAAATTTTCCGCCCGACTTTAACAAGTTAACACAGTGTTCTATTCTACTTTCAATCTCGTCTTGTGAATTAAAATTAATTGAACCAAGTGCAATTATTACGTCGTGGCTTTCTGGTTTAACTTTGTATTCCAAAATGTCTACTTCATAATCGGCTTGATCATTGTATGGATCAATACCGATTAAATTTTGTATGCGTCCTTTAAAAGGGTGGTATCCGCATCCTACATCTAATACACTTTCAGGTTCTAATTTGTTGATTTCGTCAACTAATTGCCAGCCAGTGTGTTCGTATTCACCAGTGCGTGGTTTCCAAATTTCACTAAAAAACCTATGGGTGTATCTTTCACTAAAATCAGCAACAATATTAGACAGTGAGCCAACAAAATCTCCGTCTAACTGAAGCTCATTTTCAATTGCATCTTTAAACTTGCGATATCTAGCTGGTGTCCATGGCAGATCATCTACTATTGTTTCAGCATTTATACTTTCATAAATTTTTTGATATCGTGGTAAACTAAATGCTTCTTGCAATTTTTTGTGTACAAGACTAAAAATTATATTATTCATTTGAATTTTTGTTCCTTTGGCTAAATAATATTACAAGACGATAAAAAAATTTTACTGTCCTTGTTTTTTTACTAAGTATAAACTATATTTAAGGAGATAACATGCTTACGTCAAAAGAATTTGTAGCCAAAATTATCGAAGATAATCAGCCACTATTTAAAGCCAGTCAGTCAAACGTGAAAGCGTATTTTGAAAGTAACCCTGCACAAGAAGAGCTAGTTGAGCACTTTATTGGCCGTATGGTTAATGAGCGCATGAACATGGCTGAAATCAGCAATGCTATTGCTAATGCACCAGCAAGCACTTCTACTCAAGAACTTGAGTTGCTAACCAAGCAAGCACAAGACGAAGCTCGTCACTTCCGTATGGTTAAAGAAGTAATTGAGCACATCAAAGGCGAAGCTATTGATGTTGACGCAGCTATTGTTGCTGAAGCTGCAAAGCCAACTGCTAAGGGTGCTGACCTATTAGAAAAGTACGGTGCTAAAGAAGACGAAGCCGCACTTGCTGCTTATCAGCTAGTAGCTGAAGGTCGTGCAGAAGCTGTGTGGGATCAAATGGCTGATTGCATTGAAGATACATTTGTGTCTACTCGCTATGCTAGAATTGCTAGAGATGAAGGTTTCCACGCTACACTAGGCGCACGTAAACTTGAAGAGCTAGCAACTGATGCAGAGACACAAGCCCGTGTTTCTAACATTGTTGACATGATGCGCAAAGATTTGTATGAAGTATCATGCAAAAACACAACTGCCACAGAAGATGGTGCTAAGTTAATCGCTGACGCATACGGGTGGTAACATTTGAATATTGGGCTTAGTCAAAGAGTCCTTTATCACAAAGGAAGGGCGTATGATTCAATTGAACAAGGATGGTATTCGTATCTCAAGAATCATACGCTCTTTTTAATTCCTAACACACTTGACCAAAATTTTGAACGTACTGCTGATCTATTAGATTCGTTTATTATAACTGGCGGCGATGATAGCACACTCAGACGAACGGTTGAGACAAAATTAGCTTCCGCAGTAATGCAACGTAATAAACCAGTATTAGGGATCTGTCATGGTGCTTTTTTACTAACAGATTTGCTAGGCGGAACGGTAACTGAAATTAAAGATCACCTTGACACTGAGCATAAAATTATATACAATGACGATGTACATGTAGTAAACAGTTTTCATAATTTAACCATTGATAATTTACACAGTAGTGGTAACATATTGTGTACTGACGAAACAGGCAACATAGAAGCCTGGATTGATGATAAGTTAGCAGGTGTTGTATGGCATCCTGAAAGAATGAAAAAGCCCTGGTTACCAAAAGAAATTAAACAATTACTGAAAGTTTAAAAAAATATGATTGAATATGCACTGTTTCTTTTACTAGGAATTCTTTATGGATTCATGATTGGTGTTATTCCTGTAGCCGGAGCCGCTACAGGGTTGATAGCAATTTATGGATTTATGGGATACTTTATGCATGATCCGTATTTGCTTGTGGTGTTTACAACCGCAGTTGTGGTTTCCTGCAAAATTGGCGATAGTTTTGCTAGTGTTGTGATGAATATCCCTGGTGCTAGTGGAGCTGCTGCAACAATGGTTGATGGATTTCCGTTGGCAAAACAAGGACAAGGCGCAAGAGCACTAAGTGCGGCAATTACTACATCGTTTGTTAACGGGTTACTTTGGGGCGGTGCAGTATTTTTATTTTTACCGTACTATGCTAATGTAGTAATGTATCTTGCCATTCCAGAAATATTTTCATTCATTATATTGGCATTTGTGTGTGTAACTTTTATTAATAGCACTTATTGGGTTCGCGGCATTATTGCATTATGCATAGGAGTATTTTTAGGATTAATTGGTCTTGATCCACAAACTAACGTTCCTAGATTTACTGGCGGCTGGGAGTACGTACAAAACGGTATACAAATTGCACCAGTACTTGCTGGCTTTTTAGCAGTTCCGGAACTAATTGCTGCATTTAATCAACGATCAAAAGCACTAACACTTACAACTAGTGAAATATGGAAGCAATTAAAACAAGGTGCTGTTGACAGTTGGCAACACAAATGGGACGGATTCCGTGGTGGATTTATTGGTGCATTTATTGGTGTACTGCCAGGCATTGGCGGCAACGTTGCAGATTGGCTAGCTTATGGTCAAACTGTTGCCGCAAATAAAAATGAAAAAATACAATTTGGCACAGGTAATATCAAAGGCGTAGTAGGTGCCGAAGGTGCAAACAATGCACAAGGTGCAACTGCTTATATACCAACTGTGTTGTTTGGTATACCAGCTGCTCCGTTTGAAGCAATTATTATGGCCATGTTAATGTACGTTGGTCTTGAACTTGGCAGTCCTGAACTTTTAAGTGACATGACATTTTTTAAATTTTTAGGAACAAGTTATTTTGTAGCAATGATTATTACATTTTTTATAGCAATACTTTTTGTTAGGTATGCTATAAAAATAATGAACGTGCCCTTCCACTATTACTTTTGGCCTGTGATGGCATTGCTAGTGTGGAGTTGTGTACAGTATACAGGATACTGGGAAGATTATGCAATGTTCTTTTTGTGTAGTGTTGCTGGTATTATATTCAAATATCTCAAGTTTAGCAGAGCCGCTGTAATCATTGGCTTTGTGCTTGCTGATAGATTAGAAGCTACTTATTTGCAGTTTTCTAGTCTTTACTTGTGGAGCGACTTGTTTACAAGACCCATAAGTGGCGTTATTATGGCTATAGCATTTATAGCTCTAATTTACGGTGTTTTCTTTAATAAAGCGAGAATCAAATATGTTTAAAAAACTACTTTCAACATTGATCCTAAGTACAATGTTTGTTGCTGGCGCTGCACGTGCCGATTATACACTTATTATTCCACAAGAACCCGGCGGTGGCACAAGTGTATGGGCATCAATTATTGGTAAACACTTAGAAAAACATTTAGGTGAGCCAATTATTCTTCAGCATATTCCTGGTGCTAGAGATATTCCAGCGTTTAACAAGTTTCATAACGAACTACGCAACGATCCAAAAACAATTATGGTTGCTCACGGCGGAAACGCTGAAAGTTTCTTAACAGAACCTGTTGACTATGATTACAGTTTGTACGAACCAATTGGCGGAATGAATCTAAGTATTGTTACTGCTCACCGAACAGATTTTGATCCATATACATCTGGGGCGGAAATTAGATTTTCGTCAGGATCAGGAAATAATCCAGACATGATTGCGTTTACTGTAATGATGTGCGGCAACCTAGATACTATTGATGAGTATATGGATTGCTTTAAAAACAATGCAAGATTTGTTAAAGGCATGAAGTCAAGTGAACGTCGACTAAGTTTTGTACGTGGTGAGCTAAACGCAACACGAGAATCAACAGCAGCGTTTATTAAACATGTTCAACCTCTTATTGACAAAGGCGAAGCAAAACTTTGGTTTAGTCACGGTGTAATGGATGTTGCTACTGGTACAATTGGTGCTGATCCTAATTATGAAGTTGGTACTATGGCACAAGCATTTGAAGCACACTGGGGCGAACCTCCGGTAGGTCCACTGTATGATGCATATATTTTGGTCAAACAATACCGAGATACATTACAAAAATCACTGTGGATGGACAAAGGCAATCCAAATGCTAAAAAAGTACAAGCTGCATTACAGGCAATGGTTAATGATCCTGAAGCACAAGCAGAAATTGTACCGCTAGCTGGAAAATATGATTGGATGATTGGCGCGGAGTTACTAACTGCATTTGAAAATCTCAAAGCGTTAACAAAAGAACAAACTCTTAAAGACTTAATCTATTGGCAGTCTGAAGCATTGGGTGTGGCAGCTGTCTATAAAGATGAAATTGTCAGCAAGGATTAATAATGAAATATATTTTTGTTGCAGGTGCACCGGGCTCTAAATGGAGCTCGGTTGTAAAAAATATTTACTACAGTCCAGACGTTGATCAAAGCGACTTTAGTGATGCTCGTACATATTATCATGATGCATCTGGAATAAAAGACTTGATGCATCTTGGTGCGTACTACGATCCCGGCATGGAGTTTGGCGGATTTTTTGATCAATTACAACATCATACTATAACAGAGTGCGAAGCTGAGTTTGATCGTCCCTTCAGTGATGAAGGCGTGCGTATTGTTAAAAGCCATGTATTTGCACATCAAATTGATTACCTCAAAGAAACTTGGCCCGATTGTCCGATTATTTTAGTGGACCGCGACGACGATGCTTGTTTAGGTTGGTGGGTTCGTTGTGGACATTTTGACATCACATATCCTAGCTACAATAAGTATTACAAGAATCTTAGAGAGATGGGTCGCATCATTAACAATCAAAACAAGGACATTCGTTCTGCATGGAACAAGTATGAAGGTACTAGCCCAGCTAACAACACCGAACTTGTTGATTTGTTAGGTATCGGGCATCCTCCAAAGGAATACGTACAAGAATATGCTAAAAACGATATAAGGATTAAAGTAGTATGAAGTCCAGCTGGCTAGAAACAAAAGAAAAAAGTGCTTATCATTTTGATGATTTTGCTGTTGATCCTCGATGGGACAATGTTAATTCACTTGGTAATCTTACACCAACTTGGCAAAATGATATAGATCAAATTGTTGAAAACTCTAAGCCAGCAACATGGGAAACTCGTGGGTACAAAGGACAAGGTATTGTACAACCTAGGCCTGATCTAGCAGCTGAAGAATACGATTTAGAAAGTATCGGTGCTGATCCAAAAATGGTAATCACCCATATGAATTGGGAAATACCAGAATCACTACAACGTATTAGCGATGCGTTTGCTATGGATGATACTATGAACAGACTTCATGTACAAATGCCAGGGGAAGTTTGGACAAGACACATTGACAAACTTGACAAGTGGTCACCAGACAATCCAAATCGTGTATTGCGAATTTTTATCCCATTACAAGATTGGCGGGCAGGACAATTTTGGGAATTTGGAAATTATCATTGGAACAAATGGCGAGCAGGACAAGTGATAGTTTTTGATTGGGAAAATGTTCCTCACTGTACTGCAAATGCTGGTCATGACCCAAGATTAACATTTCAAATTACTGGTGTTAAAACTACTCAGACTCTAAGATTTTTAGAAAAACTTAGAAGCGAAAACGAGGTTACAGTTGAATGATATTAAACTAGGTTATAGTGGTGCAAGTGGAGGATTTTTAGTTCTCCACTTCCTATTGCTTAGTAATCAGTTCAACACCAAATTTAATTTTACTGGAACAATTGACGAAATGTTATCTACTCATTGGAACATTTCTAATCCCAGTCAGTGGAAAAAGTCCGAAGTCTGGCCAGACAACACACTAACAAAAAATTTACCCAACCAACGATTATTCTTTTTTTGTAATCCAAATTTAACACACAATGATTGGCAATCATGCGAGGCAGATGCGTTGGTGTTGTATACAGACATCGACAGTCAAATTGCACTTGGCAAATATAAAAATGCCGGACATGTTGCTGTAGATCCCGAACGTTATACTATTGCAAAATCTTTGTTACAAGATTGGCATGTAAGATATAAAATTTTTAGACAACCACATTGGCCTGTTAAACTGCCATTTAATCAAGTTTATCGTTTACCAGAGTTACTAGACAACAAACACTATCAAGAAATTAAACAAAACTTAAACAAATTAAAATTAATGTCAGAAGAAGAGCATAAAAATACTGCGGTTAAATTTAAAAACGATATGGTAACTAAATTAATAGTTCCGTATCTAGAGCAAGGTAAGTATAATTTGAAATTACAGGATTTTGTTAACACAGATGGAGAAGTTTTATGCAATATGTTAAATATTGGCCCAGTTAACAATAAACAACACATGTTGATTTCCAACTGGAAAAAATTACACACCAAAAGTTTGTTAAATTCTATCAATATCTTTTAAAGGAATAATATGAAAATTTTAATTATGGGCTTACCTGGTGCAGGAAAAACCTGGCTTGCTGAACGTTTACAAAAACATTTAGATTGTGCTTGGTTTAATGCTGACCAAGTACGTAAAATGGCCAATGATTGGGAGTTTGGCGAAAAAGCTAGAATTAGACAAGCTCGAAGAATGGTAAATTTAGCAGATTACGAAAAAGGTTGCGGTAGGACAGTTATTTGTGATTTTATTTGTCCTACTAATTTAACTAGATATATTTTCGATGCTAACATTACAATTTGGATAGATACAATTAAGTTTAGTGAATATGCTGATACCAATGCTATGTTTGAACAACCAGATTCAAAAGACGTTGATTATCGTGTTGTTAGACATTTATCAGATGATGAAATTAAAACGTTAAGTGATAAAATAAAAGGTGAAATATGATAATACCACAACACAAACATTTAATAGTTAGAGCAGAATGCAATCAATATCCGAGATCAGCGGCTGAAGTAGAAACATTTTTAAAAAATATTGTTGAAGTATTAGACATGAAAATCCTCAACGGTCCACATGTGTCGTATGTAGATCAAGAAGGTAATCGCGGCGCTACGGGTGTAGTGGTTATTGAAACCAGCCATTGTGCTATTCATGTATGGGACGAGCCTGATCCAAAACTGATTCAAATCGATGTTTACACTTGTGGCAATCTTGATCCTCATGTAATATTTGATCTAATTAAAGATAGATTTGATCCAGTTAAACTTGAACACAAGTATTTGGATCGTGAACACAACTTAGTAGAAATACCGGTGGAATAATAATGTTTGATTGGAAAAAACCTACAGCGCAACTATTAGGACGCTGGCAACCTTGGCATGACGGACATACAAAACTTTTTGAAAAAGCACTTGCTGAAAATGGGCAGGTTTGTATTATGATACGTGACGTTTGTGGTGCTGACGCCGGAATGGGCAACAACGATAATCCATTTGCTTATCGTGTAGTGCGAGAAAATATCATTGCAGGATTAGCCAAGCATGGATATACATGTGGCGAAGAATACGAAATTTTGTCTGTTCCCAACATTGTTGATATCAGTTACGGTCGTGGTGTTGGTTATACATTCACACAACATGATCTTGGCGAAGAAATACACAACATTAGTGCAACAAAAATACGAAAACAAATGAGGGACGAAGGTAAGTTGTGATTAAATACCCCATTAAACTAATTGCTTATGGAATTTTAGCCTTTATTGGAGGTAGTATTGCTATTCCAATGGCTACTACGTTACCCCCGGGGCCATTAACGTTTTTAGGGTTTATGGTAGGTTCTAGTTTAGTATTTCCGTTATTAATAGAATTGCTTGCCGATGTTGAAAATTCTTAGTAGAGTCAATCAAAGCTGGCATACTACAGGCATGGACACCATTTACAACTGTGTTGACACTGATTGGTTTTATGCATATCCGCACAAGATCAATTACAAACACAATAGTCGAGGATTTCGTGACAAGGAATGGCCTAAAGATTTAGTAAATGCTATATGGTGTGTTGGTGATAGTTTTACATATGGGATTGGATCGCCGGCTGAACACACTTGGCCATACCTATTAGAAGTTTCTCGCAATCAATACACTGTTAACATAAGTCTTGATGGCGCAAGCAACAACTGGATAGCACGACAAGCCTGCACTATACTAGAAAAATTTAATCCAGAGACTCTTGTAATACAATGGAGTTTCATACATCGACGAGAAGCACCTGTTAGCACAGTTTTAGATCCTGTTTGGGAAGATTACTATAACGCAATTAAAGATAGTAGTTGGCCCGAATGCAAACAATACAGTGACTTTTCTAAACTCAGTTTAGATATACAACAAGAAATCGAAAGCGATACAGGATTTGAAAATTGGTCAGATCATGTAGACGTTGACAGTTTAAGACGTTTGCATTATATCAACTCAACAATTGAACAAGACATACAAAACACACAAGACTGTATCAATAGTGTAATTAATTCTACTGTAGACACACAAGTACTACATTCACTAATACCAAAAGAACTTAATGTTGAGTTTGATTTTAAAAATCAAACATACCTAGGACAAGTTAAACAAGTTGATATAGCTAGAGATGGGTACCATTATGATTTTGTAACTGCTAATAAATTTGTTAGTCAAATTAATCAAGCACTGGGCAATAATGCTTTAACATGATAATCAAGCAACTCGTCTGTTATTAGATTATCCAAGTCATCTTCACTCATTGGCACGCCGATATTATTTTTAGCAACCCATTCGTTGTATATTTTAACACACTCTGAATAATTTTTAATTAACAGTTTCTTTTCAAGCAGTGTTTGTAGTTTTCGAGGAACTGGTGTTACTAAAATTTTATTATCAACTAATTCATTAATATGCTGATAGGTATCCCAATAAGGTTTTACCTTGCGTCTAATAAATTGTTGTAATGCAGGGCTAGCTGATTTATATTTTTCAGTTTTTGTAGTTGCAGGTTGCAGTTGTATTTGATTTACATCAACATCATAATCTTTATTGTACTCTAACTTAGGAACATCGCTGTTATTAATTTCAAGTTGATGATTGATGCCACTAAAGTCACTGACATGATAATGCATTGAATTCCAATCTTTAAAATCTATGCCAAATGAATCATCCCAAGAAAGTCTTTTGGGTTGATTGTTAAAAATGTCAAGATTTAAAATGTATGATTCAATGTCTTTTAAATGGTGGTCGTAACGAAAGTAACTGTTTACCATGAAATGATCATCAACCCACTGAAGGTAATCTTTGTAATTGTTTAAATGCTTTATTAAGTTTTGTGGCTCAACTGTAATTCTATGCTTGTAAATGTCTGCATATGTGTCAAGTTTTTCCTCAGGTGAATATACATTTAGTTTTTTACTATGATCAACAATTCCCCAACTCAGTGCGTGTTCTAGCAAATTATCTCGTTGTGCAGCAATTACAAAAAAGTTTTCGTTAATATGTTTGTATAGTTTTAACTGATCAGCAATTGAATCTTTTCTGTTTTTTATATGATACTGTGCAAGCCTTGAAGTTACATAATGGTCAACTGATTTTAACAACTCAACAACTTCGGGCAGTGTTTGATAATATCCCCACTCGTCTCCGTTGCCCTTGCCAAGAACTTCGCACCCAAAGACATCGCTATAATATTTAAGTATGCTATTGGTTAATTCATGTAAGTTAATTACATTTTTATCAAATGTGTGTATGTTCATGTAGATGGTAATTAATCGTTGTAGCAAAGTACTGCCTACACGATCTGGAGTGAGCACAATTACGTTCATATAAATATTTATTGGGACACATCTTGACAGATAAATTAATATAGACAGAAAGGTTTATTCATGGGAAAATTTACATTTGACTTTCAACCAGCCCATCTAAAAGCGGTTATTGGAAACAACAAATATTTAGACAGTTGGTATGATGCATTAGTTGATGTATTACCAGATTACAATATTAACACACCCGAGCGTGTTGCAATGTTTTTAGCACAATGCGCTCATGAAAGTGGGAAATTTAGAGTTTTTAAAGAAAATTTAAATTATAGTGCCGAAGGATTGAATAAAGTCTTTCCAAAATATTTTAAAAGAGCAGGTAGAGATGCCCAGGATTATCACAGACAACCAGAAAAAATTGCAAATGTAGTTTATGCGAATCGCATGGATAACGGTGATACTGCTAGCGGCGACGGCTGGCGCTTCCGTGGACGTGGTCTGATACAACTTACCGGCAGACACAATTATACACGATTTGCCAAAGACACAGGTATGGATTTATACGAAGTTCCTGATTATTTAGAAACATTTGCTGGAGCAGTTGAAAGTGCATGTTGGTATTGGAACACAAATGGTTTGAATCGTTATGCTGATAGCGGAGATATTAAAGGTGCTACAAAACGCATCAATGGTGGATATATTGGACTAGAAGATCGTAAACACCATTGGGAAGATGCACTAAATATCATGGGCGCAGATCCTTCGTCATTTGATGATGTAGTATCATATGAAACAGTTAGAAAAGGATCACGTGGCGCCACAGTTAAAGCAATGCAAAAAGCACTTGGCATTACAGCCGATGGCGACTTTGGTCCTGGAACTGAACGTGCATTAAAAGCATGGCAATCAGCAAATGGCTTGACAGCAGATGGCATTGCCGGACCTGCAACATTAGGGAAACTATTATGAGAAATTGGATAAACGATAGACTTAAAGAGCGTACTACCGTGGATGGTGTAGTACTTGTGGGCGCAGGAATTGCGTTTCTTATTTTTAAACCAATTGCAGCACTAGTAGCATACGGTGCTATTGCATATGGTGCTTGGACAATTTGGAAAGCGGAATAAAAAATGTTTAGTTCTCTAAGAATTGCATTTCTTTTGTTAGTAGTTGCTGGATTGGGCACTGGTTATCTGTACGTTAAACAGTTGCAAGACAATTTAGAAATTGCTCGTGCTAATGCAGCAAAATTAGAAGTAGCATTACAAACAAGTGAACAATCGCTAGAGCTTGAAAGAAGTGAATCAGCTAGACTAGGAGAACTAAACAACGAACTATCTGTGAGTTTGCAACGTGCGGAGCGGTATGGAGACGAACTTCGTGCCACTCTGCAGCGCCACAACCTTACACACTTGGCTACACAAAAGCCGGGATTAATTCAACCTAGGATGCAAAGGAATACAGATGAACTTTGGAAAGATCTTACTGATATTACTGACCCTGACCGTAATGACAGGGTGCTCGAGCCTATTCCGGACTGAGCCAGAAGTAGTAACAGTTACAAACACCGTTAGGACCACGGTTCCTATAATCGCACATCCTAAAAAAGTAAATCTCAATGATGTTAAGATTTACGTAGTTACTCAAGACAACTATGAAGAATTTCTAGACGAATTTCAATCAAAAAATGGTGTTACTGCCTGGGTAGCTCTCAGTGTAAAAGACTATGAAAACCTTTCTTTGAATTTTGCTGAACTTAGACGCTATATAGAACAGCAAAAAGAAATTATTGTGTACTACGAAGAGGCTGTTAAACCTGAGGAGGATTTAGATGCCAAAGAAGAAAGTGGAAATTAAACCAGCAGACGCTGAGTCTCAAGAAGCAGCAGAAGTGTTAAATGTACTTTTTGAGGATATGGAAATTGATCTCGACGATGACATGGAGATAATTTTTGAATTTGATCCAGATGCAGGTGACGATGACGAGGATGATGATGACTATGAGTTTGAAGGGGATCCTAGCGTCAGCATTTACTCTATTAAGTAGAGCTTAATTTTACCAAACATACAATAAATACTTCAGTATACTTGAGGGTGTAACAGTTGATACACGTATTCTTGTTGACTGTGCTAGTCAATGGAGACATAGTATCTGAAGATATGTATTTCACAGACATTAACAGATGCAGGTTTTTTGCCGAAAGTGTTGTTTCAAGCAAGCGTAGAAACACGGGTTACTATCCGCCTAGTGTTAAACTTGAAGCATACTGTGTGCCAACATTAATTGACCCCAATGATACAACTATAAAGTTGTATAGGGAGAGACAATAATGATAGAACTGGCAGCTGCGGTTAGCATGGCATCATCAGCTTACAGTGGTATAAAACGTGCAATAGAAATGGGTCGGGAAGCTCAAGATGTTGCAAGCGCCTTTGGCAAATTTTTCGACGCAAAAGAAAGCATAGCAGAAGCAAGTATAGCACACAAAGAAGGTTCAAAAGTTAAGAAACTGTTTAGCGGCACAAGTGTAGAAGCACAAGCACTTGAAATAACAGCAGCAAAACACAAAACTATGCAGTTAGAAAAAGAACTACGGGAGTTCTTATTGTATTCTGGTCAAAGCCAATTCTACGAAGATATGATGATAGAACGTAGACGCATTCGTGAGGCAAGAATTGCTGAAGCAAGACGTCGGGCTGCCAAGCAGGCATTGATTATAGATGGTACAATTCTTGGTGTTGCTACTATAGGTACATTTATGTTTGTCATGTGGGTTGTAAATTTTATTGTTAGCAACGGCCCTGCCACTTAAAATACCCCCAAATTTTGGTAAATA
>Ga0070750_10000069_pt1 | contig 42438 bp, 39 predicted proteins | sample VirMetDEL_Nov_24_FD_77013 | JGI IMG/M metagenome (GOLD analysis project Ga0070750, IMG submission 77013) | Aqueous microbial communities from the Delaware River and Bay under freshwater to marine salinity gradient to study organic matter... | ecosystem: Environmental > Aquatic > Marine >...
AACTAACAATAATATAATCTCAGACCCAAGCAATCAAGAAGCTAAAGTTTTAATTGATAACGCTGTAGATGAAACTTTAATTACTGAAGACTTCCCAAGGTTAATGCCTGGTGAAGGGTCAAACCAACAAACAATAGAAGAAACTTTTAATCAAGAAATCCTTGATAATAAAAATAATGTTGTAAAAGACCCTAAGAAAAGTTTCTTATCTAAGCTATGGGATGGTGTTAAGGATGTAATAGTAACACAAGTCCAAGACCCTGCAAACCAACGAGCACTCTTTGCATACGCTGTTAGTCGTGCTTTGGGATACGATGGGGTTACCCTTGCAAGCCAAGTATTAGCTAATGAGTGGGAGCAAAAAGCTGCTACTACAAAACATGAGCGAGAGCTTGAGCGTATCTATGGTAAAGAGAAAATAGCTGCAATGAAAAAGCAAAGAGAAAATCAAACTATTGATTACTCTAAACCTGTTGTTCTTTATAATGCAGATCAGAATCAAAACGTTACAGTATATTTATCTAAAGACAATCAAAGCTTTACATTTGGAACTGGAGATACGCAACCCTACTCAATACAATCTTTATTAAGTAAAGGGTATGTTGTTGGTGAGGGGCTAGACTTTGAAGATCAAAGGCAAGTACTCACTGACTTTATGTTAACAGATGCAGAAACAATAACTGGTGATTTGATTGATGAGTTAAATGCTAATGAAGATATAAAGCCTGGTGTTAGGCAAGGTATTATTAAGGAGCTTAACAACGCTAAGTCACCTTATGTTATTAGAGAAGCTATGGTTGCTTTTACTAACAAGTATGGTAAAACAGCAGATTATAATTCTAGTGATGTTCAGGCTATGGCTAGCAGAGGTATTCAAAATTACCTTCGTGCAGTATCTCAGGGTAGAGCTAAAGGTTCTAAAGATCTTATAGGTTATATGGACTATGAAGCACTTACGTACGACATTAGTAAAACTAATATACCAGAAGCATTCTTTAGTATTGCTGGTAATCCAGAGCAAGAGATAGGTGTTAACGGTTGGTCTCGTACTAACAATGTAGTAGGTAAAATTACGAATAACATTAACTCAAGATTAGGTAAAGGTTCTTACACAGAGGCAGATATATATGGTGTATTGTCTGACGAATTCCTTAAAGAATTTGGAGATGGTACAAATAAGTTTGCTACTTACTGGACCAAAGCATCTAAAAATACTTCAGATAAAAAAGCTGAAGCTGTATCACCAGCTATGTTGTGGATTCAAGGTATTGTATCAGGACAAGAAGCATCACCTGATTACAAATCTCCAAGCTTAAAAGAAGTACTTGATATGCTAGCTGATAGAAAGAAATCCTAACCTGATTACAGGAGAATAGTCGATTATGAGCGACAACAAACAAGTATATTATGGGCAAGACGCAATAGCTCAAGTCGAACAAAACATAGGTAGAGAACTAACCTATGCGGAGAAACGAGTAGTTGAGGAAGAGGGGTACGTTGCTACCCCTTACCTTGACACTAAAGGTATTATTACACAGGGAGTTGGTCAAACTGGGGAATGGATTGAAAAAGGTTTTGAAGCTGCTTATCAACACCACGTTGACAGAGCTGAAAGACGAATCCCAGGCCTAAGAGATCTACCAGAAGCCTTGCAAGCTGAGCTAATACAAGCTGAGTATAGAGGTGACTTGGGTACTTCTCCGACTTTTGTACGATTATTAAATGAAGGTAACTACGAAGAAGCGTCTTCTGAGTTCCTTGATAACAATGATTATCGCAGATCACAGGAAGAAGGTACAGGCGTGCACAAGAGAATGAAAAAAGTCTCTGATGCAGTAGCCTCTTATGCCTCAGAAAAGAGGAGAGCAGTACCTGAGGCTGCACTTCTCACAGACGACTTTCAAGTCGGAAACTCAGGGTTCTCTTTTCTTGACGGTGATACTATCATTAATCAAGAAACTGGGGAGCGTGTTAGGTTTCCAGAAATAGACTTAGCTGAGCTTACTAAAGTAACTCGTGAAGAGGGTTACTCAGTAGGTGAAGCTGGTGGTGAGAAGGTAAAACAATATGTTTCTTATCTTGCCAATAAGTATGGATACACAAACGTAACAACAACTGATAAAGAAGATAAGTATGGTCGTAAGATTGGGGACCTTAGGGACTCCAATGGAAACTCTTTTACTAACTTCTTGATTAGTGCAGGTATCGCAAGGCCTACCTTTATAGGTGAATCTACACACATGATGTCTGATGATAGCTATACAAGGTTTTTGTATGGTGAAGGTCTTAGAGCCCTGCGTAAGGATGAACCACAAACAGATTATGAACTAGCTTCAGAGCTAATTAAAGTAGCAAGCCTTGATCCTACTAATGGTGTACCTCTTGCTAAGATGGATGCATTTAATGAGGAAGAGTATGCTTCATTTCCTGATTTGTTTTCGGGTGTAGTCTTAAGAAACAAAGATGCAAACTTTGATAACACATCTAAAACACCATGGTCTGATGCATGGGGTGCAGGTATTAGTTCTGCAAGTAATGCTTTTAAGCTTACTGGTGCAGCTCTTATGGATACTATGGACCTTGATAATGCTCAAGCCTGGCTAGAAGGTAGTGTAGCTGAAAGTAAATTTACATTAGCTAGAGCACCTAAGGTTAGACTTAGTTATAAGGATGTAGATTGGACTTCGTTCGATCAGGTTACAGAGTTCTTAGGTGCTAATGTTGCAATGTCCTTGCCGTTTATGGGTGTTACTGCAGCTTCGGTACTTGCTGCTCCATTTACATATGGTGGTAGTCTTGCAGCACCTGTAGCTATGTACTCAGGTATGATACTTGATGAAATGCCAGGCAGAATGGAAGATAAAAGCTATGGTGCAGCCCTTGCTGGTGGTACTCTTGCAGCTGCATTGGATCGTTTAGGTCTTAAGGCAGCAATGGGTACTTTTACGCCTAGTCATTTTCTTACAGGAGAAGCTAAAGAAAAAGCATTAGATGCTATATTGCAAGCTGGTATGGCTGAAACTAGAGATCAAGCTAAACAAGTATTAGCTAACTCTACTAAACGTGAGCTGCTATCTTATGTAGGGGATGCTGGTGATTTTGTAAAGAACCAAATTACTAAGTCATACATTTTAAAACAGACAGCTAAACGATTGGCTGTTGCTGGTGGTATTGAGGGGTCTACAGAGGTTCTCCAAGAGCTTACCCAATACACTGCGGCTGTACTTGGATCTGATAAAACTTGGGACTACGCTGAGTTAGAAGAACGTATGGCTAATGCTTTGATTGCTGGTGGTATGATTGGTAGTGCCTTCTCTGTACCTGGCGCTGCATTTCAAGCAGGTTCATGGACAGATGCAGGTGTTGCTAAATCTGAGTATGATAAAAGATTTGATGATGCTACTACAGGGTTTAGGCAAGAAGCGGCTGATGATACTTCTGATGGGACAAAGATAGGCGTAGTGCCTAGTATTACATACAAGTTAAACAATGTATGGCGAAGTCTTAGAAGTAGAGATGAAGCTGATAGAAGGTCTGGTAGAGACCCTGACAGCAGGGAAAAGTTTGATACAGTAGCAGATGCTGGTGAGACTAGAAGAGAAGAGCGTACTCGTACACAAAAGCTTAAGGATGCTTTGTCAGATCCTGTAGCGGCATTACGTACCGCTCTAGATACTCGCATTACCACTGATATGCTACAAAAAAGTAAAGCACTACGATTACTATACGATCAGTTTGGTGGTAGAAAAAATAAAACATATGGTGGTGTAGACTTTCAGAATGATAAGATACTTAACTTTACACACTTTGAAAGTTTCTTACGTCCTATTGAGGATGTCCTAAGTAGCTTTAAGGTTAAGGCTAAGTCTTATGGTAAAAGAAAGAAAGCTATATCAGCTTTAATGTATGACTTTTATTTATCGGAAATAAAACCTATTACTGATGGTAAAGGTAATAAGAAACACATGGGTGTGGATCAGATCTTAGAGGCTATTGATTGGAATAACTTATCCAAGCAAGAGTTTACAGACAACGCTCAAGCTATCAAAGAGTTTATGGCTGATCTGTATGCAGTAGATGATGCAATGTTTCGTAACATTACAGCAGTTCAAGAAGCCACAGGTGAAACTAGAATTGGTAACTTGCAAGACCACATCTTTAGAAGTAAAACATTTTTAAAATCAGCTATAGCTAAGGATAGAGCTAAGTTCTCTAAGTTGTTACAAGAAGAGTATGACTTAAGCCCTGAGGTAGCCAATGCTGTTACTGATTTAATAGTTGATAATCCAGATGTTAACACATTAGATGAAGCCTTTGACTTAACTAAGGGTGGTATCTTCCCCAAGACACACAAGAGACGTTCATTAAATATCTCTGATAACCCTAAGTTTTCTAATTACTTAGAGCAAGATCTGTTTAGAAACCTTGAGAACCTAATGAAAGGTTCTGCACGTTACATGACTATGAGTAGGTTTATTGGTCGTGACAGTAAGGTTCTTATGGAACAGCTTAGACAAGTATATGAGGACCTAAGGGGTGACGCTGAGATCGGGTCAGAAGCTGAGATAGCAGCCCGAGAAGCTATAGAAGATATTGCATCAGACATTAGAGATTTGGTTAACGCTGATTCTGGTAACTATAAAAGGATTGATAATACAGCTATACGTGGAGCACAAAAGTTCTTAACTGTTACAGCTACATTATCTATGTTACCACTAGCAGCTATATCATCTATTGTAGAACTTGCCTTAGTATCTAAAGGTGCATCATTACGTAACTTACATAAGAATGCAGGATCATTTGGGATGCTGGCAGGTAAGGAAATGTATGAGTACTTTAGAGAGATGGGTAGGATCACTGGTGTTGCACCTAAGTTTAGTACATTTGACTGGCAGTTAAAGTCAAGAGCTAAAAGATTAGGTGAGGACTACAGGCACAAGGATATTGATGACCCCCGTAAGATGATGAGAGAAGCAGGCTTCCTGTCGCAAAAGACTGGTGCTGCTACAGTAGTCGGTGTATCTGAGACTAACCAGTTTACAGAAGCATTGATGAACTCGTTCTTTAAAATTATTGGTTTGCAAGGTATTACTAACCTTACACGTACCATGAGGGCAGCTATCTACAATGATTTCTTAATAGAAAATATTGACATCATCCATAGACAAGAAGGTAAACCACCTACTAATGAATCTATGGAAGCTGAAAAGATGTTAAGGTATATGGGTATACCTATAGATAGAATGCTAGAGCTATCTCGTAGACTGATGGTAGCTCAAGACATGGGTGTAATGCCTGATGAAGCTTTGCTTGCTGCTTGGGATAAAGAGTTTAACAATGGTTTGATAAACTTTATTAATGCTGCAGTACCAATGCCAGGTGCTATGAGTAGACCTTTGTTCTACAGTAACCCGCACTTTGCAATGTTTACGCAGTTCCAAGGTTTTATCTCTGAGTTTACAGCAAATCACTTACCTAATATGTGGGATAGTATTAAGACTGCAAATCCAGGCATGAAGTTCTCAGCCTTTGCATCAATCATGTCTATGCTTATGTTAGGTTACGCTTCACAACATCTTAAAGATCTCATCAAGTTTGGTGAATCATCACCATATCTTTCTGATCAAGAGAAATATTTGAGAGCCTTGTACTCTACAGGGTTGTTAGGTACAACAGAAAGAATATGGAGTAACAATTATGTCTTGCCTCTCTACAAGGATAGAAGTAGAAATGCAGGAGAAGCAGTTTGGAATCTTGTATCAGGAGAAGCCCCTGTTGCAGGTATCTTTGAAAACATAGTGGGCTTCGGACAGGGTGTCATGGAGGGTAGTTCCCGTAGTATTATGAAGAGAGGCTTAGGCTTAACTCCGCTAGGTCCCTTTAAACATAGACTGTATGACACATCTGTAGAACAAGGTTGGATAACAGGAGAATAGTAAATGGCTAGAAGAGCAGGCGGGTCTACGATTGTAGGCCCCAAGGAACTTACAGCAGAAGAGATGGATCAAAGGCTAGAGGAACAGCTAGCACAGTTACGAGGTCAGGCTGAGGAAGGCAGGGCTGAACGTGAAAGAATGGATGAAGAGTTTGGGCCAACGGAAGGCCTTCTTCCTTCAGATGATTTGGAACAGCGTCTTGTTACTGAGACTACAGCTGACCCGAGTCAAGTAGACTTAGCACCCCCTCAAGCCCAACAGGGTATTGATGAAGACCCAAGGGCAGCACAGCGTGAAGCTGAAAGAGTCCCAGGATTACTTGAGCGTACAGGTATACAACCTGCACAACAAGGTGAGACTGTTGGTTTGTTAGGTGTAGAGGAATCTTTAGGTCATGACATGACTAACAGATTAAGAGGTTTTGCTGATACAATATCTAATCAACTTGACCCTATATCTCTACCTATAAAGCAAGCAACTGATATGGACCCTAATAATCCATTGTTTGATAGTCAGTTAGAAAAGTTTAACAGGGATGACAAAGAGACTACCATGCGTATGAACAAGGGCCCAAGCTCCCTTGCTCTTACAAAGTCTAACCTACTATTATCTAGACAAGGTTTGGGTATAGGTCAATGGAACCCTAAGTGGAATCCAGCTGAAGTAGATATAGATGGAGATGGTAAACTAACTAACTATAATGACCTAACGACCACACAGCCTGCAATAATTAACCCAGTGTATGGGCTAGCTATTGCTTCTGTAATAGAACCATTTATGTTACAGCAAGAAGCTATGGGTGCTACTCAGGAAGTAGAAGCTCAACGTGGAAGACCACAAGAGATGGAGCAAGACTTCTCTATGCAGGGCTTAGGTCGTGAGTTGTTTAAGGGTGTACGTAAGATGCGTTCTGAAATGGAAGGTGAATCTTCTGATGCATACGTACAAGACTACAATAACATGACACCTGAAGCCTTTGAGTTATTAGGTAAGTGGGGTATGGATACCTACGCCCAAGCTAATCCTAACATGGTAACTATATTACCAGGTCAGAAGGGTGAGGCTACTAGAGGTTATGCACTAACTAGAGAAGGTTTTGAAACTTTAGAAAAAGAAGTACACAAGTACAGACCTGTGGACTTTGACTACCCGTTGATGGTTAGTAAATCACCAACAGGTGGCATGGAGTTTGAAGGCTCTCTGGCTAGAACTAGCACTGGTCAAAACCCTAACCCCGATCCTGATGTTGTGCAAGAAGCAAAGCAAAATGCCCATGAGGTAGATGTTGTATTTGATAATCAAAGATCTAAGATTGCTTTGATGTTTGGTTCTTATGCGTTTGCTACTAATCCTATATCATCAGGTAGAGGTACGGGTGGTAACTACACTCACAATGCTTTTGATTTAGGTGAGCAAAGATACAATAAAATTTTAGGGATAGCTAAGAAGCAGGAAACTATTGTTCAGAAAAAACAAATAGCTTTGAAAGAAGCACAAGCTGCGTATACAGAAAACCCTTTACCATTTTTAATGTATAAGATTAATAAATTAAAAGAGGATATAACGTTTAGGCAAGAGCTTGTTAGAAAGTTTAGTGACCCTAACGTACTTAGGAACTTGTACTATCAGAATGCTAACAAACACTTAGAGGTTTTAGTTAACCTAGCTAAGTATGATGGACAAGTGTTCCACTATAGCTACTTTAATCAGAAAGCTACTCAAAGACTTACTACTCATCAAAACAAGATGTCATTCCAAAACAGTCACCTTGTTAGAAACATAGTAGGATCTGGTGTTAAGTATCAGATACAACCCCGAAGTGGATCTCCAATGGAAAAGAACTTCTTAGAGAACATGGGGTATTTATTCTTTGATGGTGCTGGATTAATACCTGAAGCATCTGTAAAGAATGCTAGGGAACATATGTATGGTAGAACACCTAGGTATAACAAACTAGTAGCTATTGGTACTAAGATTAAAAATGCACTAGACAACTATGATCCTACTGCTACACAGAATCAACTCAAGAATGTTAAGAGTACTCCTAAGGGTATCTCGGGTGTAGATGGAATCAAAGCTACTTTGCCTCAGGTTCTTCTACAAGATATGGATGTTAAGTCTTTCTTAGAATCTATAACTAATGAGAACGATTCGCACAAACACTTTATTCAAGTGGTAGATTATTTAGTTGAGTTAGCAAAGTATGATGCAGCTGTAAAGTCTGGATCATCATTTCATACATCTATAAATGCTATAGAGATTGATGGGATATCTAACGGGCTAGCATCTATGTTTGCTGCTTTAGGCATGGAGTCTAAGTTGTATCGTGTAGGTGTTAAGAGAGCTGCAGGTCAAGAGAAAATACTAGGTAACTTTAAAGACATACCTAACAGGGATGCCTATGAAGGAGACATAAGAGATACTCTGCAAGAAAACCTTGAAGAAATTATGAATGGCGAGGTTGGTTCTACTGTATTGCATGATGCCGCTTGGATGCGTAAGTATGGATACAATGAAGCGCAAGTAGATATGCTTAGGGATATGATTACATTAGCATCAGAAGATAAAGGTAACTTTAGGAAGATGCCGTTGATGACATTCAGTTACGGGCAAGAACTACAGAACCTTATTGATTCCGTGTATGATACTATACTAAGTAACCCAGAGCTTGAGACTCTAATTAAAAGTGATTTCCCTGGGGGTGTACCTAAAGCTGCAGAGTTCCTTAATGATTTCAGAAATCAAGCTATTGAGCTAACATTAGGTAATGAGATAACTAACTTTGCATCTAGCCTAAAAAGATTTGTAGAAGTGTCTGCTTTGTACGGTAGACCTGTAACTCTTGATAGTCCTTCAGGTGGCAAGGTATCCTTTGGTGGGTTTGTAACTAAGGATGATCCTACAAGATCTACTTACAAGACGCAAGCTGCTGCCCCAGTAGATACTTCTGGAAGAAGATTGAACAGGAAAAAGCTTGAGGCTCAACTAGAAAAGACTACTGATCCTAAACGTAAAGCTGCAATACAAAAACAGATTGATAGAATACCACCAGAAACTAAGGTAGTTGTTACACCTAAAGTACGGGAGTTTACTCCGTATGCTGAGAAGCAAGGCATGATAGGTGCAAGGGCTAGGGGTTCTATCTTGATTGCATTTGGTCAGGGATATGACGGTGCTACTATGTTAAATGTATTTGCTGGAAAGAACTGGCAGAATATTACAAGAGAAAATAAAGGGAAGGGACCTTTTGTACTACCTATTTATGATGCTATTGTAACAGACTTAGGTTCTATGACAGCTTCTCGTAGAGCTATTAATAACTCTTGGTTAGACCTAACTACATCAGGTGGTGTACTTAAAAGTTTAGAAAAGAATGTTATTGGTAATGTACATTTTGGTAGAAAAGATTACATGGGCAAGAACTTGAAGTCTGCTATAGACATGGAAGCTGATGGTGATCTTGTGAAATGGGTAGCTAGTAAACTTGTTAGATTATCTACAGCTAATCCTGATGTAAAAGAAACTGGAAGAACTTTCAGGGATAGATTGTTGGAAGAGACAGCAACATATGGAGATCTCGTAGCTGCTCAAGAGTTCTTGTTAAGAAATGAATACACCATTGATGGTCAATCTCCACAAGAACAAGTAGGGAAGCTAGTCAGGGATGCTATTAAGAACTCAAGGAAGGCAGCTCAGAATATCAAAAAGGATTATGATGTTATGGGCACAGAAGCAGAGGTACTACAGTATGCTGCTGATGATTTAAAACTTAGCAAAGTCCTTAAAGCTTTTGACGAGCAGTGAGAACTTACCCGACATATAACAACTAAAAAAATAAGGGGCCCGCTAAGGCCCCTCTTGGACCCCTTTATTGGGGTCCTTTTTTTTTTAATAACCTTTCTTATTTAGAATAGGTTGTGCTTCTTTCACTGTAGCTCTAGCTTTGTTTGCTAAATCATTAGCCATTGCCTCGGCCCTTTCAGGCTCCATCCCTTGGGCAATATAACCTGCAAAGTTTTCTGCAGCTACGTGTTCAATGATAGCCTCGTTGATCTCTGGTGTATATGCAAGTGCTGGATCAAGACCTAGCTCCTCTACGTATTCCATATCATCAATACCATCATGTCTCATAATGTTATATGATTTCTTTTCACTCATTGTTATTCATCCTTGACGAAGATACCATCTACCATTCGCCCTGTTCGTTTACTAATAACCTCATATGCTTCGTTAAGGCAATCGTATAGGTTTGTATTCCAAAGCTTAGCTTGCATAATCAGGGTTACTAAGATATCACCGATAGCATCTACAGCTTCATCCTTGTCATCAGCTTTAATAGCTTCAAACAATTCTATTACTTCTTCTTCCGTCTTGGTAAACTGTTTTAGTTTTCTTTCTGTAGTTGGAGGATCGTAGGTTAGAATCCCCTTATCATACCCCCAGTCTACAACTTTGTTTTCTAGATCTTCAAAGATCTCATAACCACTAGACATTTTCATTCATTACCTCCAAAGACCCAAGGGAAATCATATTGGCGTAAAGACCCAGTGCACCTATCATTGCGATGTTAGAAACTTTACCGTTATACTTATGGACTAACTCCTCAATATCTCTTACCATCTCTTGCTCTGTCTCGAAGTGGTCCTCAGTTAGCACTGGTGCTTCAGTATCCACTACACCAGGCATTTTTACTACTTTATTTTTCTTCATATAATTATCCTTAGGTTAAGAAAAGAAATAATCTGAGCTAACTACCTCTTCAACTTTCAAGGTACCTAGTTCAGGTTGTGTTACAGAGTATCCTCTGAAGTCATCAATCAACATAGATTGAATCGTATCAAAGAAATTATCTACATTATATAACATGGCGAACTGCCACTTAGTATGTTCTATTAGTTTATCTACATCGCATGCATGGGTAGAGAACGAGTCATGCACAGCACCAAAGGTTCCAGGGAATGCTTTGATTACCATAGCCATATGTGCTGCATCCATTGAGTGCACAAAGTTAGGTGAACATCCAGATGCAAACGATCTACGACAGGGTATTAAGTTACCATCTTTAGTTACTACAGGTATCTTAACGCTATGACCTATACGACCCAAGGTTCTTATGGTGCTTCTAAACGTCATGTTCTTTTGCTTCCACACTTCGTATAGCACAGGGAACCCTGAGGGTGTAGTCCATTCCAGGCAAGGCTTACCACTATCTATTATAAAGTTAGTTACCTTTTGCAAGAACTTCATGGTCTTTAGGGGACCTACACATGTATCGTTGATAGCAAGTATTAAGTTCTTAGCAAGCAAATCACAGTCCTCTCTAGTGATCTTATACTTCTTATCGTAACCTTCTACTTTACAATCATGATACATATTCTCTGCGATCTTACGTTGTCCTGCAGAGTAGGCTCTTGTCATAGACCCACGTTTAGCAATGCCCTTACGTATAGACTTCATTGGCATGTTACGTTCAGCAAACCATTCAGGCATACGAGCGATCAAACGTTTCGCAACCTGTACATAAAAGTCTTTTTGTATACTCTGAGGAACAAGTGATACTAACTCACCAGCTTGTTTATCTTTAGACATTGCGGCTAGGTGTTGCCAACCATTGTTACTACCATCAACTGGTATAGGTAGGTGTGAGTAATACTCTCCTGTACTATCTCTGTACCCCTTTAGGTCCAAGCAACAAGCCAGTAGTGTTATGGGCTTCTCCGCTTCTACTCTGAACTTCAGGTTCTCTGCGTCCTCTATCAGACTCTTCATGTTCTGTATTGTCCACTGAGCCCTGTCATCTAAGGTCATCTTGTCTACTGAAATAGTATCTAAGCCTTCCTCTTCTAAGTGAGTCCTGTAGTCTTCGGTTAACCAGTCTAACGATGCTAACTCTTCTAGTGTATACGATTGATTGTAAGAACACGCAGTGTGTATGCACAACCAGTAGAACCCACGCTCATCTAGTAACTTACTATCAGAGAACTCAAAGAGTCCCTTAGCCAAGTCAGAACCTTGGAAGTTTAGGAAGGGTTCTGTATAGTAAACCCTGCCACGATAGTCACACTCCACCGCTTGGTAGAAAGTCTTATCACCAATAGCTCTAGCTTTGTTTAAGATAAACTTCATCTCGATTCTTTTAGATCTACCCTTGTCAGTCCTGTCCTCCATATCCAGGAACTTAGATACATTATCTCGTAATGCTTTTACTAGGGTAGTGTTAAGTCTCCAAGGAACTCTCTGTAGTTTATCTAATGCTTTAACAAATGGTTCGTTAAGACACTGACTAAAGTCTCTCTCTGAAGTCATACGTTTTATGTATGGCCTTTTAGTTACTGGGTTTCTCAGTCCACGGATAAGAGGGAACTTATGGAATGCAGTACCTAGCAGGGTAGCGTTCTCATAAGCTGCAGGTATTTCACCTAGCTCTTCCCACTTCTCTGTAAGGTATAGAACATACGGAGCACGAAACCCTTCGTACTCTCTTTCGATCTCTAGGAATCCAAGGATAAGGAAAGCTTCTATAAATAAATCACCTAATGAAAACAGTTCAGTGTAGGTGCTGTTTCTCAATCCTATCCTCGACACTACTGCGAGACCTATGGCAGACGATGTAGCTGTTAGCTTGAACGGTTTACCGTTAGCTCTACGTGACTTAAGGAACACGCTCTGTGCAGCCTGCACTGCTGCAATGACTAGCTCCTCGTAGTCAACACCGTAGTCTACATGTCTGTTAAGCAGTTCGATGCCCAAGTGATTTCTCCCTCGGGCACCTTCTCTGTTACTTCTAATGTACTCTGCTACTTTGTGAATAGCATTAGTCATTTAAGCTCCTACGTTATAGTCCAAGAAATCTACTTGACCTTTCAAACGTTTAGTTCTTTGGTCATAGTAGGCAGAACCACAGTCCCCTGTCAAGCCAGTGAAGCGTGACTTCAAGACTCTCAAGTGGATAGTGTTACGTTCATCTTCGTTAGATGCTACCATGTTACGAGCGAAAGTAATAATATCAAAGCTGATCTGTTTGATGGAACCAGAACCTTTGATGTCATCAATAGATGCAAGGTGACCTTCTTCGAAGGACTTACCTTGTGACTTACGGAGGTGAGAGATTACACCTAACCATACGTCATGCTTCTTTACTACCTTTAGCAGGTCAGACATGATGGCATCAATAGCCTCGTTACCAGTCTTACCATCAGCACCCTCAGATACAGCAATGGTAATATGGTCAAGGACTAGGTACTTACAACCCAACAAACATAGGTTTTCTATCTGATCTATAAGAGATGAATCAGATACAGCACCGTTATGATCAAGCAGAATGAGACGATCATCTCCAAATACTTTATCAAAAGCTTCTCTCTCCTGTTCTTCAGTTGGATCTTCGGGGGTGAACATCTGTATGAACTTCTGAGCAGAGTCACCAATAGATTCTTCTAAAGAAATAATACCAATGTTATCCTCGGTCTCTTGCTTTAGCTGTAAGATAATCTCTTTAATCATGGTTGACTTACCTGACCCAGTACCTGAGGTGAACAATGTAATCTCACCCTGACGCATACCCTCAAGCTTATCATTAAGACCTGATAGGCAAGTGGGATAAGGTACAGACTTGACTGACTTACGTTTTGCAAACTCTTCCCAGATAGCTTCACCACGTACCACACTGGCAGGTGTGTATTGCTTAGCACCCCAGAAGGCACTGATGATAGCTGACGGTCCGTGTTTTATCAGGGTTTCACAGGGATCATTCTCAGGTAGGTGTGCTACCTTTACTTTATCCCAGCCGATAATCTTAGCTGCTTTATCTACAGCACCCTCACCAGCTTCGTCCTGATCAAACATAAGTACTACGGTATCAAACGATCTTACCCACTCACGATTAGCAATCAACGGTTGTAGATTACTTGATGATGGTAAGGATACCGCAGGGTATATCTTGTTACCTTGAGATAGATTAGCCTGGGCTACAGCCATAGCATCTAGCTCCCCCTCTGTGATAACAAGAGTCTTACCGCCTCTACTAAATGACGACTGACCAAACAGTTCGATGTCATTGAAGTTACCCTTGACCCTGAAGTCTTTAGGTAACTGGCGGATCTTGTAAGCTACCACTCCACCCTTCTTAGTATAGGGGTAGTAGTGTGCTTCGATAGTACCATCCATGTTGTACGATACTTTCATTCCGTAATGCATTGCAACTTGCTTTGTGATCCCTCGCTCTTGCACTCCACGAGTGTCGTAGGAATCAATGGTGTCTAGAGTTTCGTTTGGTATTGAAGGTTTAGGTTGTGACATATCAACTTCTCTATCTTTTTCATACGTAACTTTACCACATACATAACACTTGCCCACACCGTTAGAGTACATACCGACTCCATCAGATGAGCCACAGTGTTTGCATGGCATGTGTTTTACAAATCTATCTTTACCCATTAAGACCACCGTTCTTCTTTAAGGTTCTTTACCATCCTTCGTTTCTGTTGAGACTCCTTCTTCTTTTTCATTCGTGCTTGCTTCTTGTTTCTTGAACTCTTCTCGTATGTCGTTGGTGATTCCGAGAAGTTTCTTTCTTGTTTCATTGTTTACTGATTCCTTAGGAATAAATTTAATTGCACCTATCTGTCTGTTCAGGAACACTGGGGTTCCATCAGGATACTTCTCGGTCAGCACATCTAAGCTCCACTGTACCTTGACTTCTCCTGCAGATAAGCCACCTTTAGTTTCAAACAACTGCAGTATCTCATACGTAAAGTACTCTTCACCCAGATCACTTATTAGTTTATTGATATGAGATGAAGAACTCTTGTATGTTTTCCAATTAGATACCTTACGCTCTTTACCTTTGCGATACATATGGAATTGTTTCTTACCAATGTATCTCTTTGGTTCATCGGGATGACTGCAAGTTATCATATAGATAAACCCGAAGTAATCTTCAGGATCAAAAGGAGGACCACTGTATAACCAGTGGCCCAAGTCTTGGTTAAAGGGGACTATTGATTTTGGATAATTATCGCTATAGATATCCTCCAAAAACAGATTATAGTCTCCGTTATAATACTCTTTAATATACTCCTCTTCGGTTATCCCTTCATCCTCTAGCTGTTGCTTTACAAAATTAAAATTAGTCATCTTAAGTTACTCTTCCCAAAGACTTCTTCTAAAGTAAGCTCTTTAATATCGTCAAAAGATCTACGCATGTAGATTAGATTAAAGCATAACGCAAGCTTCTCTTCCCAATCACGAGGGTGTTTATCCCTCCATGTAGATCTAACTACGTCTAGCATATCATCTTTAGAAACATCTTTGAGAATCTTCTCAGCAGTCTTAGGGCCTACTCCTTTCAAACCTTGGATGTTATCTGATGAGTCACCAGTTAGTAGTTGTTTACACAGTAGGTAATGACCATTCTCTTCACTGATTTCATACAGCTTATCTTTATTAAAGTTGTAATGCCAACCAGGGATCATGTCAATGTCTTTATCTATGTGAGCAATAACCCAAGAGTCTCCAGCTTCTTGTGCTTCGGTTGCCCAGATAGATACTAGGTCATCTGCTTCGCAACCATCAGCGGGTACACACTCAGTATCCCAACAGTACTTGTATAAGTTATCAAGTCTTTCTTTAATCTTTGGATCTACTTCATACTTGTTACGGTTAGCCTTGTAGTCTTCCGCTAAGTCGTGCCTAAAGTTACCCTTACCTTTTACAGCAACGTAACCCTTCGAGCTGTTGGTGTCTCTCATCACAGCTTTCAATGCCAAGTCAAAGGTACTCTGGGCTTGGCTGTCTGTATCTACAGTAGCTGCAATGCGGTACAACATAGAGTCTGCATCAATAAAACATTTATCAAACTCAAACTCTTCTTCATTAGTGAACGTCAGCATAGCTATCTCCTATTTCTCCGTCACCGTCCATACACATAACACCTACAGATTTAGGTGCCTCTCTGAAAGCTTCAACACAGATATCCTTTACGGCCTCTGCATCGCTTTCTTTTGCTACGAATACTACTTCATCATGATAGAACAGAGTAGGATAGGCGTCAAGGTTTTTCTCCTTGATCTTATCATAAGCATATACCAACGCAGCTTTACAGGTAATACCTTCCAGTGTTTGCAACAGGTAGTTCAATGATTGATGCTCTGAACCTACCATGATACGTCTACCATCTGCACCCATAATAAACCCTTGCCCTGTTCTCATAAGAGAGTGTCGGTACTCATCTTCTAAGTTATCCTTCAGACTTTTAAGTCCAGGTAATGCAGCCTTGAATTTATCATCAGCATCCTTACCAATCTTAGCAGACTTCTTACCTGACACAGCTTCACCTAGCTTAGCGTGACCTGCACCAAACAAGTAGGCATAGATGAATGTCTTAGCCTGTGGCCTGGAGATCCCAAGGATATCTGCATTACGTTGGTGTACATCCCCGTTGATTACCTCATTGGTAAAGGTATCATCATTAATATAATGACACAACCCACGGAACTGATTACCTGCAGAGTCTGCACCGATAACTTTGTAGCCATCTTCAGCAATCAACAGGCTCCGTAGTTCCTTACCATAGGGGGCATAGACACCTGGAATGTTGACGATTGTCCTGTGCCTACACCTGAAAGATGGAGTGCCGATTGTAAACATAGAGCCATGAAGACGACCGTCATTAAACTTCTCTTCATCTTTAACCTCTTCTATCCAACCTTCGACTGTACCCAGTCTGTTACGTAACATGTAGTAGTCACTGATAAGCTTACCCAATCTACCCAACGGCTTCAAAGAACTGTCGGTTAGCTTAGGGCTTTGTCTAATCCACTTACCATTAATCTTCTTAACAGTCCAATCATCAGGCTTCCACCCCCTATCCATAAGGAACTTCTTAACCTCTGCCATCTGACCTATGTTAACATTGACTAACTCTACTCGAGTGTATGGTCCAGCTACAATACCATCGGATGCCCGACAGTCTTCTTCAATCTGGAACCAATCAGTTACCCTTTTATAGTAGTAGCCATCTTTCTATGTGATCTGATCTACTTCTTTGTTGCCTCTCATAACAGCAACCTTACCAAGCTGGGGGTTTATCTCTTCCTCGATATGCTCCATCTCTTCAATGATATGTTCATACAAAGCCTCTGCTTTATCCATATCAAATACCCAACCCTTCTGAGTAATCTCTGCATTTACTTTTGCAAAGTCATGCTCAAGGTTAAGTGCTTGAAGGAACATAGGGTTCTGTTTGATCAGCACTGATGCTTCTTTAGATAACCGTTGGTACACCTTGGTGTTTAGGTTAACGTCACGTATACAATACTTAAGCATCTCTTTGCTGTAACAAGTCCAGTCTTCGTGATTACCTTTCGGATACTCAAAGAACTCACCCCAACCTTTAAGGCCATGCATATGACCCCTGTTGTACTTACATATCTGTGACATCAAGAAGGTATCCCAGAGTTTAGTCTTACTATCTGGTACCCAACCTGTTAGTTTCTTAAGCACAGGTAAATCAAAGGCTATGATGTTATGACCTGCTAGTATTGTTGCCCCTGACATTAACGATAGACCTTGATCCAGTGGTGGTAAGCTATCATCATAGTCAGAGAAGGAATGGACATCCCCTGTCTGAGTATCTTCTAATACAAGACACCAGATCTTATCAGGGAATAGCCCATTAGTTTCTATATCAAATACATACTTGCTCATATTTAGTCCTCTCTGAGCAGTTTAAGGACTATGCTCAGGTCAATTAGTTTAGTATGTTATTTCACAAGCACCGCCTGCACATGCAGCTTCGGCACTTAGGTCAGTCTTATCTTCTACCTCTTGAACTCTAGTAAGATCAATACCAGTCAATGCATTTTCCATTAGACGGTAACGTTCTTCTGTGATGTCTTCGAATGGTGCTTGCACATAAGTACCACCATCGTATGGTAAGACAGAGATACCGTTGAAATGATAACGGTTCTTCCACATCCACTCACCTACCAGTTCCCACTCATCATCTTTGATAGAGATAGTACATGATACGTTGTGACTGTTCTGACCTTCACGGTGACCTGGAGCCACCCACTCTGTATTATACCGACCAACCCTGTTAAGTAGATCAATCGGACTTTCGTTACGAAGTATAGAACCTTCAGGTGCAGCTTGAGGTATCTCGATTACAGCTTGCTCTTCAGGTTTGAAATACTCGTCCTCCACCAACTCTGGGTGGTGCTCAGCGAAGTATCCATATAAGGCTTCATTCTTTCCGATACGTTGCCTACGAATGTAGTAATCGTTATGCCAAGCATGAATACCAGAACTGCTGCCCAGCACACAAGAACTAGTGCCGCTTGGCTTGACAGTAGTACAACGTGCAGCGCAGTTGATGCCCAATAGTTTAGCGACTCTTTCATTCTCTTTCTTTACCTCCTCAGCGGCTTCTTCTAAATCATATTCTAGCACAGTACCAGAACCAATACCAGTTTGACCTACACCGATAAGAGCTTCACGTTCACAAGTCTCTTGCCATTCAGGTCGTAGGTAATGGAAGTCTGTATACCCTGCTTGTAATGTGCCAATCAATGATGCAGCTCTTGCTCGTTCATTGAGATCCTTTTGGGATGTAATGTCAGATACATTCATCTCAGTTAGGTTACACATTTGATATGGACGTAGACCAATCTCACAACATGGGTTAGTACCCCAGTCTTTGTCGTTGGTAAGATAGATACCTGGCTCACCAGAACCTGATAGTCTTACACGTTCCCATAGTTTATCAAAGGATTCTTTAGTAATCTTGTGACGTAGTATTACAGCAGAATTGTTTGCTCGTGCTCGTTGTGGATTCTGTTCCCACCAAGAACCAGACTTACAACCTAGCATAGCAGAGTCATCCATAGAGAACAACGATATCATAGCAGCCCTACGGATACCACCAGTTAATACAGCGTCAGCAATGTAGCACATCATGTCATGTACTTCTAGTGTGGTAAGCTGACGTCCTACTGCTTGGTCAAAGATAGATCTCATATTGTGGATACAATCTTTAAGGGGCTGAGGACCTGGGGCTTTACCACCTGTAGTAATTAGCATGGCTCCCTTAGGTCTGATGTCACGGTAATCAAACTCTACATCCATCATGTTGTAGAAGTAAGATTCACATAGAACTTTTACTGCATCTGCCCAGCCCTCAATATTATCTGACACAAGGAACCTACGCTTACGTTTCTTAGGCCCTGCTACTTCAGGTAACTTACGAACATGATGACGTTGAACTGAGTAGCCTACCCCAGTACCGCCAAGTAATAAGAACATACTCTCAGGAAATGATTCGGTACTTTCAATAGGTAAGTATGCACAGTTGTAGATTCTATTGGGGGCTAGCTCGATAGGTGCACCACCAAACTGCAATGCTCTCATTGAAGGTAGGCATTTCTTTTCATACACCAGCTTGTATGCTTTTTCAATTTCTTTCTTCATCTTAGGGTACTTGCGTTGGTGCATCTCTTTGTTTCGAGTAACCAACTCATGCCAAGTTTCCCTGCGTTGTAACTCAGGTATGTACTTTGCGTACTTGCTGAATACAGTTATGTCTGATAAGATTTTATTTGATGTGTTCATTCTCTACCTTTCTTTAAATAGTTTCTGATTCTTGCAAGTGCACCGAAGTCATCCTTCAATCCACCTAATGTCCTGTTACACGAGTGGCATATCCAACCTCTGAACTTACTAGTCAAGTGGTCATGGTCTAATGCCCATGGTGATTTGTTCTTGCCGCCACAACCTTTAGCTTCTTCTGCGTTACGCAAACAGATTGGGCATTGATAATCCTCTGGTGGTTCTTCTACAGTTTCTCGTAATTCCTTTCGTACCTTTGCTATAGATCTTATGCAGAGCCTACAAGTTGTTTTACGATATCCCCTACCACTTTCCATAGGGAAATCTTCACAGCTTTTCTTTACTCCACACTTATTACAGGTCATGTATTCCATGTTATCTCCGACTAAGTTTGACAATCTCTGCGTCTCCCTTAGATACAAAATTAATAAAGCCTTTAGGCTCTTTAGATTTATACTCTGTTTTTTCTACATCGAGTAACGGTACAACCTCTCCCACAAGAGAGGCGTACCATTTATTGGGGTCGTCACATTTAATTATACGTAATGCTTTCATATCCAACCTAACTTAGTTGCGTTGTGAATTATAATCATAAAGCAGGTTATGATATGCACAACCCACCAGAAAGTTCTGATAGCTGCTACAATATCTGCTTGACTATCAGTCTCTCCCACCTTTTCGCCCAAAGATTTTGCCCAGATACGCCACCACTTTTTCATAACGAGTTACTCCTCTGAGCCATTCCTTTTGTACCTCATTTAGAAATACATTCGAGCTTAATAAAATGAATACTGCTACCGCAAGTATAACACCTACTTCAATAATATCTACTATCATAATTATTTACCTTTCTTTTTGGAGCCCGAAGGGCTCTTAGTTTTATCTTGTTTATCTTCCTTCTTGCCAAAGATTGCATCCCAATTGTTGGAGTAACTCTCTTGATTAGGGATAGGTCTTGGCGCTGAGCCTTTGCCTGCCATGTTATTCTCCAGTTAGTTGTTGGTCAATCAGTGTTGCATACCCTGCTATGTCATGCCAGCTATCAGCATAGTTAGGATCACCGTTAAGTATCCTACCTATCTTATGCACGATCATTTCTAAGGATTCTTTTTGTGAGTAGCTAAGCGTGTCCCAGTTGTCGGTGACTCTCATTATAGCTTTCATACTCTGAGATATCTCACCTTGAGATTCAAAGGAACCGTACCTTTTTTCACGTTGTTTTAAAGTATTGTTAGTGGATTGTTGTGTCATCTATATAATCATCCTCCAAACCTTGTACACAATCTAATAGGTATGCACATAGTTGGAATGCTTTGCTTTCTTCATCCACTATATCTATACCTTCTGCTTCAAACATAACTTTGACGTTTGCTAGGTCTTCGCTATCTTCGATTCTAATAACATATGACGGCATGTGCCTGTCCTCCGTTGTCGGTTGCTCAAAAAGCATGTAAACGTTGTCGGTTGAGCAATAAAATAAGGGGCATAAAGCCCCTGATTAACCACCTGAAAGTCTATTAATCTCTGCCTGTAGTTCCTCATCAGTGAGGTCTGTATAGTCAAAGTTAGTGTTTACATTTTCAGATCGTTGTAGTTTAGGTTGTTCATACTCAGCTACTATTGAAGCAAGTCTTGCAGCTTCAACCATATCGTCAGTAGATATAGCTTTAATCATAGCGAGTTTCATAACAGTCAGACCTTTAGGTATACTTTCCATAAGACTGTCTGATAAATTGTTGACGAGAGCAAGAACATCTTTCATTTCTTCTTTCATCTTTTCATTCTTAATCCTAGCTTCAGTAGCTTTCTCTGTCATCATCGCCATATGTTCTTTATCATGACGTGGTTTTAGATTAGCTAATGAGTTAGGGTGTATCTTTTTCTTTCCTTTTGTTACATCATCTTGCGTATAAATTTTTTGGGCTTCTGACATTATCATCTCCGTTTCTAGGTAGTTCCCTATAAGGTACCTAATTACCTAGAATCTACGGAGAGCCCTCTGGTTTGACGTATAACAAAGAATAATCAAGGCCCTAGCTACCCCTTAGTGAGATAGCTAGAGCCCCTTAGGATGGATTTACTGGCGTTTATCTAGGTAATCTAGAACCATTAGTCCAATAAACCCTACTGAAATAAGAATAACAAACATCCTTTGCCTTAGTATTCTTATCCCCTTGGTAAATTAGTTTACATATTAAGACAGTAAACCATTATACCTTAGAACTCAGAGTCGTCAGCCTCTGTTCCTTCCACATCAAAGTCAACAGACCCAGTGTACTCAATTAGGTTTGTGATTTGAATTGCAGTCAAGATTGTGGAGACACCTTGACGACCAGCTACATCATACTCTCGTCGATATACTTTTACATTACCAACTGAGCCGTTACCAATCTTAATGGTAGCAGGTATAGCTTTCTTTTGACTGTCAACAATAGCAACAGGATCGTTTGCAGATCCATCTTTGCGTACAGCTTTACGCTTCAAGTTAACAGCGACTCTACTTGGGTCATCTTTGACGGGCTTAACTGTGCCGTACTGAGCGAGTTCTTCTGAACGATCAGAAGGTACAACGATCTGACATTCCCATTGCAGAGTACCGAAAGGTTCTGTAGGGTTGTCAGGGTCTACCTTAACATAGTTAAGAGTCACATCACGGATGATTGAAGTACCAAGATTTGCAGTCATAATAGTTTCCTGTTTAATTAAATAAGTTCTTTGAGTTGTACACTATGTTTAGTCCAGTCTCCAGACTCAACAATAGGTTGTGATTTGTAGCGATGACCTTGTAATGTATAGATCAAAGCTGTTCCATAATCAGTAGACACTTCCTCCCTGTCATAAAAGTTAGTGGCTTCATTGCCACTGTAACCTTCAAGTGTGTCTAGTTTTCGTAGTGTATCTTCACTCACCTCATAAACTTCTACAAGGATATGTGAGTCTCCACTACGGATGCCTGGGTAGCTACCAAGAGAGAACATCTCGTAGTCTGGTATCCATTGTGTCCCAATCATTTTAGATTCACCAAGGACTCGATGATTACCGAGCCCCTTTCTAAGTGAACCATATACAGCTACGTTACGCATAGTTCCTCCTAAGTATACACGTGGCATGGAGCAATAGTAATTGGTAAGCACCACTGCTCTTCTTCGCTATCATTATAACACAAGACTAGCTCACCGTCATCACCTACGACTTCGTAGACAAAGAAGTAACCAGACCTACCATGATAGTCATCTTCCATCCAACGTTCGAGTGCATCTGACTTGCCACCGTTGTTCATAAATCTTCTTAGGCAAGTGTATAGATTATCTGTAAGGTATACTGTTTCACCTTCTTCAATATAATAATCATCAACATCGTATGGAACATTCAATGCTTCATCTAACTCCGTTAAAGATTGCAAGGCAAGTTGATCTGAAGTTAATACTTCATCATACCTTGGTATCTTTTTATTATCTATTAGAGCCTGAAGGGCTCCGGAGTATCTAGCTAACGTTGTGTTACCATTCAGTCCACATGCAGTGTTCACCTCTAATACAGTTGCTTCCTTCTTTCTTTCATTCCATATCACATCTACCGCACCGAAGTCTAACCCTAATACATTTACTGCATTAACTGCACTAGATATTACTGAAGGTGATGGCTTAACATCTGAGATTGTAAATACAAATCCGTTACTGTGGTTTCTGATTTGATAGTTCTCAGGTGTTGTACCATGTGGTACTGCCTTACGTTGTATAAGTATAGGTACATTCTTTACTACATGCACACGATACTCGTCACGCTTCTTCATGTATTTAGTATACAAAGGTGCATTGTATACAGCACTGCTTGCAGATACATCTTCCTTGTATCTTACAAGATCTAGCCCTTCACCTGAATGACCTTGCATTACATTACGAATAACAACATCATGCCCTTCATCGTACCACTGTCTAGCAATGCTTACATGTGTTGTCCAGTCAGGTATAGGTATCGGTAGTATTGAATCAGCATTATCTCTGTCGATAGTCTTGAAGAACTCTAGCTTATGAGATGCTAATCGAATCTTATGGGGTTTGTTAAATACTCTAGCTTGTCTAAATGAAGACAGATCTATAGTTGAGTTACCCCAGTTGATTAAAACTAAATCGTTTTTATCTGTAACAGATGAGCCTTCAAGTTTCATTCTCTTACAGTTTAAAGAATTAGCTAACAGTTTTGCAGATTCACTTCCAGATTTATAAGGTACTACTAATACTTGGCTCATTGTATTGTCTCCATACAGAAGTCATCGTCTGTTAAAAGATAAACATCTTTTTGTGATTGAAGTATCTCTTCTACTTCATCCTTCTTATCTAAGTTGTTTACATCCTCAGCTATTATTTCTTGCAACCAAGGTGTAGTTAAGATAAGTTCGTAAGTGCTTCCAGTCTTTACCATACTCTGAACTATACCTGTGTAGTACCCAGCTACTGCAGGTACAGGAGCTTGGAAGCATTTGATCTCCAAGTTCTGACCATCGGTAGTGATACCACCCATCGGCGTGGTTTGTTTGGAACCTGTCGGTATGCCTTCAGAATAAAATTCTACTTCATCACCAGTCTTTAAACCATAGTCCTTTAGTTTATTTAACGGATGACCTGGTGTCTTTTTTACATCGTTAGACCATTTGTTTTGATTCCAATTGTTGTAGTACACAGTCGTAGGTTTAACATACTTAGGTTGTATCTTTACCTTTCTGAAAGATGGTTTAAGACCTGTAGTATCTTCAACGTTAAAGGTAGCAAGCATACCTACAGGTAACTCTTCAATGGTATAGTCTATATCATTACGAGTTAGGATAGCTTCAAGCATATACCTTTCTGATGCATAATAAAATGTATCTCTGGTCTTATGCTTAGCAATCCACATAGGTCTCTCTTGATTACGAACAATATAAAACTCCATCTTATTATCGTTGTACCAAGTCAGAGCAAACGCACCTTTCAATACACTAATAACTTCTTCAGGGTTATCAGTCAGACCCATAGCATATGCAATGTTCTCACTGTCTACCTTAAAGTCTTTGTAATCTGGAAGTGTAGTCTGATCACCAAGTGTACCGTTGTGAGCTAGCGTTACATTACCGTAAGTAAACGGGTGAGCATTGATGTCATTCACTGCACCCTGAGTAGCATATCTGTTGTGACCTAGGAGAAAGTCACCGTATATATTACCAGCAATAGCAGAACCCTGCTTAAGTTGTAGGTAATCTGGAGCACTAACAGCACGTTTGTATGTTAAAACCTCGTTGTTTGCATCGTTGGTTGCTACACCTGTACTATGAGAACCACGAAGAGTATCTACAAATAGTAATTGTTGAAACACTTTTGCATCTTGGAAGTTGATATCGCCTATCACGCCAACTAATCCGCACATAATTTATCCTTTATCTTTGACAATTGTCTTGAGCCTATATTGTGATGCATGATGTTGGTTTGTACCTCTCTCATGCGTGATTGAAATAGAAGTTCTTCTGCTACCCACACACCCTCGAACAGTTTCATATTAGACAGTGACACATGTTCTTGGTTATCGTTTACAAGATCACCGAATACATACGTTAGCATAGCATTCGCACCGCTTACGCTAAGTATCTTAGGGATTCTGCTTATAGATTTGTTAGGATTTTGAACAAACTTCTTGAGTGCTAGTATATGATTAATCCAATTGGTTAGCACATAGCAATTGGAGGTGCCCCGATGGCCTCTGAACTCGATAGCCCCACGTTCCCTAAGGGAAAGTAAGTTTATCGCAGAGTACTTAGTCCATGATGGTTCCTGCAAAGAGTCAGGACCAGCTTCAAATATACGTAGTAGGTTTTGTATTTGATTCTGCCCACGATATAAAGACAGAGAGTATATACTTTCTTCTCTCTCTTGTCCACATATACTGAACAGATACGGTTCTACCATAGCATACAAAGTTACAAGGTCACACACAGAAGACCATAGCATATCTCTAGCATCCATGTGTACATGCACAGACGTACGGTAACCAAACGTACCTTGATTAGTCAAAGCTAATGCTAGCTTCTCTACTCTTTTCTGTGCACCAGATCCACCTATAGGTCCATCGAATACATACTCTACTCCGTTGTTACGAAGGGATCCATCGGGTATGCATCGCCATCCAGGTATTCTTGGAGGGTCCATAAGGTTTTCTACTTCTACCTCAACGCCTATCCTGGTGCCTGATATCAGGTTACCAAGACGGTTTGTCTCTGGTTCTTGAGGTCTAAGATTGTATCGAGATTGAATTGTGGAATCCATTTGGGACAATCCTCATTATCATTGGAATCAAGTGATCAACTTTGCAGGAGACTTCTATCCTGCCATCTTTAATCACACCTATTGGTCTACCCTTGTACGACAGCACAGGGTGTTCGACATCATACATAGAAGAGAATGCAAAGTGTGGAGAGATAGCTCGTGAAATCATTTCACCACTCACCACGGTTTCAAAGGCTTCTTCAAATGGACTGTAGGTTGGATTGAATAACTCTGATATCTCATTGTTACCTATATCTAACCTGTAATTAATGTTGTCGTTTACTACGAGATGCCTGATAATTCTTTTATCAAGAATCTTATGCTCAACATTACTCCATCTAAAACCTTTCTTCCATTGTCTTCTAGCTACACGTTCTACATACATAGTATGTTTGTTACTATTAATGAAACCTAGTTTAGGCCAGTCAAAGTTAATATCATTACTTGGATCGTCACTGTATAGTAACACACGATCACCGTTAACTTTATCTACACTAATAGCTAGAGCACCATCATCAGTTTCTATATTGGATACTCTACCAACATACCAGCCATCATCATCCCTGCTTTTAAACTGTAGGTATGTATCTGCGTAAGTTGCATAGAAGTCTCTTGGACTTATGTCCGACAGTATTAGTTCACCGTTTCTCATGTCATCTCCAAATTCAACTCCTGCATTATAGCTTTAGCATCATCAGTTTTACTACGATTAATAATCTTACTGATAGTTTTACCATCAGCAACTTCAAGCATCTGAGGTAGCATGTGTAGGTTTTGAGTAGCCCACATGGTTTTATCATACACCCATGACATTAACTCATTAGAGTTTAGCCAGAAGTTACTAAGGGTTCTGTACTCTACACCGTATTGCTTGTGGCGCATTGAGCCAGCCTTACCATAAAGCTTCCGTCTTAGTTTGTCGGTGTCAATTAAAAGAGATGGCAACCCAATAACGAAGTCCATCATCTTTACAAGGTCCTCATTGGTACCAATACTTGGGTTGTCATAGCCTACATGTATGTGCCCACCAGCAGTCCTAAGGGTATTACCTTCAGACTTTGGGGGTGGTACTGCCTTACCAGACCAAGCGTTTATATCGGGACTACAGCCAAACTCAAGGGCGTTAGGTCCATACTCTCTGAGTTGCTCTTGGGTGTAGGTGTAGCTTGGTATAATAATAGGCTGTAAGTTGTTACCTTCTAAGATGTTTCGTAGGTCAGCCATCACTGAGTCCATGTTGTGTATGAACTCCATCTTGGATTTAGCAGGATTGATATTAAACTCTGCAAGAACATTGTCCTCCTGTACACCACCGTCTTTGACAGGACGAGGACAAACTTTATTGCCACCGACATAACCGATAGCAGATGTAACAGAGCCAGTGGAATCCGCAACGAATACCTCAGGGTCTGCACCGATAGTTACATTTTCTAGACGCATACGTATACCTCATTACGCTTGTATTAGGTGAATGATCTCATTCATTTGATCGTCATCAATCCTTGTATTAAGATAACGCAAGGAACTACCACTGTTACCGTGCTTGCGTGTGTACTCATTACGAAGGATATCATTGTTAATAATTAACTGTAGGTTACCTGTGCTGTAACTCATACCAGGTTTCTTACAGAAGAATCTACCCAAAGCACTCTTGGATGTTGCACCATACCGCTCGTACTTGTTGACTGTAGATAGGTTAGGTTGCACACCAGAGTATAGGTCAGTATCAGGGTCATCGCACAACAATCTGTTGAGCATTAGCTTAGCACCCTTGTAACTAAAGTATGCTGGATAGATGATAGAACTCTCTTGATCAGTGCATGGGTTCATGTATTGCAACTGGTGACTAGGATCATCACCTTCCACGATCGAACCAGATGTCGTGTTGTTCAATACAAATGCCGTCACGAACGCTACATCTTCGGGACAATTAAATTTATCAATCAGATGACAGAAGGTTCTAACGATACCACCTTGGAACTGTGGGGCTCTAAGCAGAAACAGTGTAAGCATCGCACGATCTGCAGGGAGTCTTGCGGATACACTGAATCCATGCTTGTAACCTTTGACATTCCCAGGGGTTGTGTGTCGTACAAGACCATTGGAAATGTAAGGTAACGACAATAGGTAAGTCCACCATCGGTTGGCTATGTCCCATGTCATGTTACTATTCATCTGTTGTTTGTCGATGGTAGCCTGTGCATCTGAGTCCCAAGTCTGTTGAAGGAACGGCAGGTAACGTACGGAATCAATGCTAGTATAGTCTATGTTGTAGGTAGCATTGTTTACAGAAGCGAAGCAAGGTCTTGAACGGTACTGTAGGGTACGACCGTCACTGAGTTGAACATTGAAAGATACACTCATATCATTCATCCTTATGGTGATATAGGCACCAGCCTATGTGAATAAAAAGAATAGCATACAATAGTATGCCTGCGTCATTGAGCGACATAATACCTCCTGCGTTTGCGTATAGGTGTCGGTTAATTATATTTCATGACACTGGGATACTGAGTCCCAGTCAATCTCTTGTAACACTGAGTTGTCATGATACAGATGCTTGAGGTTCTTGAGGGAACCATCAGAGAAGACAACAACTACTTTGTCGTCGAAGGATACGTCCGGGAACTTGCGGGTCCACGGGGCGTCACAGTCACAGCTACACATAATACCTCCTGCATTTGCATGTATGTGTTGTCGGTATGCTATAAAAAACCGAAGGCACCCAGTTAAGGGATACCTCCGGAAGTGGGGGAATAAGTGGGAGCACAGGGCTCCCGTAGAACACTAGGGGCTAGAAGTTAACCGCCGTAGCTGATGAAGTAGCTGTGTCCGAATCAACCTCTAACTGTAGCAAAGCAGTAGATAGTCGATCTTGGTTGGACTTCTTAGTGTTGAAGTCTAACGCTCGAACCGCAACTATACGCACGTTAGTACCAGCTTTGAACTTGGTACCATCTTTACGTACACCAGCAGGGTAGTCACGAAGCTCAAAGAGAACATGAGCAGTAGCACCATTCTCTAAGTCATCCTCGATATCATTGCCATCCGTATCCTGAATACTAACAGGAGGAACAGTAACATCCATCGCACCATACTTGGCATTCGTACTATACCAGTAACCACCATCACCAGCTTCTTTCAGTCCTAGCTCAGCCAGACCGTCACCACTAAGATGGGCTCCGTACTGTAGACCGAATTTACCATTGTATGCTCTACGTAGTTTACACGCAGAAATGGTTACGTTAGGTATAGCAACTTCTCTAATTTGAACTTTGGTTTGTTTAGACACGATAATATCCTCTTGGTATAAAACCACTTGGTAAATGAATTTAAAGAGCCCCTAAGGACTCTCAAAGGAGCCCGAAGGGCTCTAAGTAATTACACACGATTACGGAGTCGACGACGCAACTCACGATCACACATTTTAGTAGCACCATACTTAGGCTTAGAGGCTACAAGGTAACCTATAACTAGAACGAAAGCATATACTACAACAACCATCATTGACCCTATCACAAAGGACAAGGCAAGAAGACCCCAAGGGTCATTAAGAATGTGTTCCATGACGATACCTCCACAGTATCTTAGAGGCTCCCTAAGGAGCTTTATTAGTTGTGTGTACCTGCAGTATTCTGAGGTACTCTATTGAGTTCTAAAGGGTCTTTAGGGGCTACCCTGAGGTACCCCTGGGGTCTCCCTACGCTAGCGAGAAACTAGGGGAACTCTAGGGCTACCCGATAGAACCTCAAAGGAGACCGAAGGGCTCCCAAGGGACTCTCAGGGGGTAGGAAATAACTACAGGGTACCAGATATCACGGGTTTTACTGTATGCTCCCTAAAGACCCATTTCGGTACCTTATAGAGAGAGAGTATACGTAGGAAAACTACAACCACATATATCTATTGCTTAGGGTACGGAGGGGGCCCTAAGATCTTATGGTCCCTATAGGCCCATATGAAAAATATAGATATCTGTGTAGAGGCTAGACCCCTCCCCTTAAGGATCTTTGGGGGCATCCTCGACACGGCAAGAACCCTTAGAGAAAGAAACCTTAGGATAATATTCCTATGGTACCTCTCTCTCTGGTAACCCTAAAGGTCTGGGAGGACTACCCATGGATAACAAGAGAAGACTAGCTTTAGCTAAAGAAGCCCAAAGGCGTAGGAAGCTAGCAGAATACGAAAAGAACTTTGAACTCTTTTCAAAAGAACAGATTAAGATATTGACTAAAGATTCTTCTAAAGGCTTTGTACCTTTTGAGTTTAACGATGCCCAGAAGATAGTCAATGAGAAGATTGATAAGCAGCTTCAGGAAACAGGCCGTGTCAGGGCCATCATCCTTAAAGGTCGTCAGATGGGCTTGTCAACCTTCACGACTGCCAGAGTATTCTGGAAGTCATACTTCAATGCTTATAACAAATCAGTTGTCATGGCTCATGACTCAGCCACTTCTGATGCCCTCTTTAATATGTCACGGAATACTATTTCCAACATGCCTGAAGAGTTTAGGCCAAGCTTTAAGAAATCTAATGCCAAAGAAATTATGTTCGAGCACAATGACTCGGGCTATAGACTATACACGGCAGGATCCCCTGAAGCTGGTCGAGGTACAACTCCAACCATTGCACACCTCTCTGAGGTTGCTTTCTGGACCCATGATGAGAAGATCCTTGCAGGTCTTTTCCAGGGTATCTCAGAAGCCGATGGTACTGAAGTTATACTTGAGTCAACCGCAAATGGTGTGGGTAACGAATTCCATAGATTATGGAAAGGTGCTTGTGAAGGTGAGAATGATTACCTTCCTATATTCGTACCCTGGTACTTAATGACGGAATACAGAAGAACTGTCCTTGACCCCGAAGCTTTCCAAGAGACTCTTACAGATGAAGAAAAGCAGATACAAGAAATACATGGTCTTGATCTGGAACAACTTTACTGGAGGAGACTAAAGGTCGCTGAGGGTGGGCTAAGTAAATTCCGACAAGAATACCCATTAACTCCAGAAGAAGCGTTTCAAGTTTCTGGTGCTAATGTGTTTAACCTTGAGAAGCTACAGTCCCTTCTTCCTTCTACTATAATGAAGAAACAAAACTTTAACTTAGAATCATCTACCTTTATAGATCATGATCAAGGTAGCTTAGAGATATACCAGTATCCTAAGTTTGATGAGAACTTTGTTATTGGTGCTGACTGTGCCCTTGGGGTAGGTCAAGACTCATCTGCTTGTGCAGTTATGAACACAAACAATGAAGTCGTGGCCCTGTACAGAAATAACAGAATTGATCCTACACAGTATGGAGATCTTTTGTTTTATCTGGGGAGATACTACAACAACGCCCTATTGGCTGTTGAATCTAATTCCTTAGGTATAGCTACATTGAATCGTCTTAAACAGATGAGCTATGTTAATCTATACCATCAAACTAAAGTAGCTAATGTGTCTAATGAGGAAGGCACTCGTCTGGGTTGGAGAACAACTCAAGCTACTAAGCCAATGATTATTGGTCATCTTAAGAATGCGATTGAAAATGACGATATCAATCTTGCGTCCCCACGAATCATCCAGGAATGTATGGATTACGTGGCTGATGACAATGGTCGTACCAATGCTATTGCGGGTGCTCATGACGACACCGTAATCGCTACAGCTATAGCCTTAGAAGTCCTAAGAACTCACAGAGACCGTTTGTCTCGGAATAGAGTTGGATTTCAGAATCAGCAGTTTACGGAGGATACTACTGACTGGTTATAGTTGTCTAAGTTTCCCCATTAGTCCTCCAGCTAACGTTGTGGTTTAGGGTGACATGCACGTTTCGGGAATAGAAGAAACAGGAACCTTACTTACTTGAATGAATGATGGATTGTGTTAATCCAATAACGAGGAATATAATAATGCACGAACCAGAAGGTTATAAAGAAATTGTAACAGATGAGGAGTTGATGAACATCATTGACTCAGAAGTAGCGAATGCCCAGGGTAACTTTTTGGATTCCTCTGATCTTTCAGACGAGCGAGAGAAAGCTACATTTGAGTATGCGATGCAACCAATCGGACATCTTACACCGCAAGGTGTGTCTAAGATTGTGTCCTCAGATACCGTTGAAGCGGTTGAGGGGTACTCAGCAGTTTTATCCGAACTGCTACTAAATAATAAAAAACTAGCAAAATTTATACCGCATTCACAAACAGCTGTGGATGTGCACCGAGCCCGTGTTGCTTCAGACGTAGCCAATTATTGTATATTTAAAAAGAATAAAGGTTGGGAGATAATTAACACCTGGATGAAAGCAGCCCTTCTATGGAAGAATGCTGCAGTAGTCTGGGAGTATGTTGAAGATTACGAATATAAGTTTGAAGAATACGAAGAGATCTCTGCAGAAGCTCTAGATGTAGTGCTTGCAGATATAGACTCTGAAGTAGTAGGTGATTTATTTATAGATGAAGATGGTATGTACAAAGATGTACGTATCAAAAAGAAGTGCAATAAAAGCGGTGTTAAGATCCGTAACATCGAGCCAGAGTCATTCCTTATAAGCCAAGGTGCATCCTCTATTGAAGACGCATCGTTCGTTGGTATTACTACTGAAATGACTAGGTCAGAGATTCGTAAGCAATATCCAGAGCAAGCTGATAATATTGACTGGGATTCTACTGATGACCGCTATACCTTTGCACAAGCAATTAATACAGAAAGGACAGCCCGAAGAACTTCTGTGGGTCTGTCTAATGTTTCATTTAACAGCAATCAAACTACAGAAGCTAACCAAGTAGCCAGTGTACTGGAGTGTTGGTTACGTGTAGACCGTGATGGTGATGGCATCTCAGAACTAAAAAGATTTATTACTGTTGGTGATAATATCTTATTTGAAGAAGATGTTGAGTATATTCCAGTAGCAGAGCTAAAGCCTTTTGACATTCCACATGAGTGGGCTGGTCTATCTATGGCTGACATGACTCGACCTGCTACCCTTGCGTCTACTGCAATACTACGTGGTTTTGTAGAGAATACTTATCTTACTAACTATTCTCCTAAGCTAGCGGACCCTAATGTAGTTGACTTCTCTGCATTGCAAAACATGAAACCAAAACAAATTGTACCTACCAATGGTAACCCTGCAGCGGCTGTTCAGAACATGCCACCAGAAGCGTTATCAACAGGTACAGTGCCTCTGCTAGAATTTTTGCAGAAGCATAAAGAGCAAGCTAATGGGCTGTCTAAAGCAGCTCAAGGTTTGAATGATACTCTCTATGTGTCAGGTAACTCAGAACAGAAAGTATCCGCTGTACAATCTGCAGCTCAAACCCGCATCCAACATATTGCCAGAAGGTTTATGGAGACAGGCTTAGCCCATCTCTGTGAAGGTGTGTATAAGACAATGCGTACCGAGATGCGAACTCAAAGTATGAACTACTACGACCGAAACGATTTCTACAAAACCATCGAAGTTAAGGACTTACCTGACAATATGATGTTGCAAGTAGAAGCAGATGTCGGCGATGCTAGTAATCAAACTGTGTTACAAAAAATGCAAATGATTGGCCAAACGGTCCTACCTGCGCTTATGCAGGCTGGATTCCAAGGGGCCATTAATCCTGTAGCACCTGCTACTGTTGCATTTAAAACCATTGAGGCACTAGGAGAAGATCCGTTAGACTACATAGTAGACTACACTTCCGAAGAGTACAAGGAATCCGCAATGGCAGGTAAGAAACAACAGCAAGAATCTGAGCAGAAAAAGAAAGCTATGGAAGAGAAAACACTTATGACTAAGATGGCTCTCGACCAAGCAAATGTCGATTACACAAACGTACAATCTCAGAATGCTATTCAGGATAACCTGAAACAACTTGTTGTTGCCTTGGACAAATCATATCAAGAATGGTCTAAGCTATCAATCAGTGCTGCTAAAGAAGGTCAACCAGAACCTACTAAGCCTGATGTACAAGAAATGTACGAGACAGCTCAAGCCTTAATCCAAAGAACCATGACACCACCACAGGCTAATGGAGCTGGGCAACAACCCCAGCAACCAAACGGATTAACCCCAGAGATGTTACAAGCTATCATGCAAAAGGGTGGAGGTATGATGTAAGGAGGTGATCCTTAGAAACACTTGAGGGGCCCAGATGGGCCCTTCAAACTTAAGACGCTGACCAGAGGAGATCTAGTGGATAAGTATAAGAATGGGGCTAAGCGTAAGTTTAAGCCTAAGATGGACCAACAAACAGGGGAATATAAAACCAACCCCTTCATTGATTCTCAAGAATCCTTGACAAGAGCAATGTTTTCGAAGAAGCAAAGAGATGAGTTTTTTACTGAAGCTTACTCCGATATCCTCGTAGACTTATTTGTTCAATGGTTACAAACAGAACCGCACTGTACTAAAGAACGTGAATACTTATATCATGTAGCTATGGGGCTGGGTTCTGTTAAAGAACGTTTAATACAAATAGAAACTTATGGTTTCAACCAAGAGTTATTAGATCACAATAAATCTCAAGAAGGAGATAAATAGTGGATTATACAAAGATTAATGATGTAAAACTACCGAAGGCACTAGAGAGCGCTAAGCGATCCCTAGCTGCAATTGTTGACGAAGTTGCTGTAGGCCCTGGTAAAGCCAGGTTCTTTTCACAGGATTTAGTTAACGCATATAAATCTGTTCAAATTTTAGAAGAGATTACAAAAGCCCGAGCGCCTAAGAAGAAGGCAGCGGTTAACAAGGACTAATATAGGATAACAATTTTATGAGCAATGAAAACGATACAGCCTCTACCCAATTGGATGACGCTGGTTTACATGCTGGTCAAGATAGCCAATCTATAGATGACATTCCAGTACCCATGGGACCAATGGGTGAGGCCTTAGGCCTTACTCAACCTGAGGAGGAATCTCTACCAGAAGAAGATGAATCTGATCTTGACCCGGAAGATTCTGCAGAAGAAGAAGATGTACCCGAAGGAGACGCTGCAGATGAAGACGATACCGATGATTATGAGGAAGACGCTGACGAAGATGAAGAGTATGAGGATGATGACGATGAGGATTCTACCCAAGATGACGATTTACCTTTGGAAGAGGAAGTTGACTGGGAATATGAAGTACCCGTAAAAATTGATGGGGAAATTGAATATGTTTCTATTGGTGAGCTTCGTAAAGGTTTTGCTACTGATCAACACTTGTCTAAGAAGGGTAGAGAAGTTAGTGAACTCGAAAGTCAATTAAAAGAGGAATACTCTGCAAAGACTGCCGAGATTACTGAACTTGGGGCTACTTTAGCAGCACAACTACAAAACGATGAAAACGTGTTAGCTAAAGAGTACCATGACTTAGAAGCTAAGATTGAGAAAGCTCGTGATGAAGGTGATACATATGAGTTAAATGATCTTAAGGATAAACGAGAAACTGCCCAGAAGAAATACTGGGAAGCCCGCAACAAACGGGAGGGTCTCGTAGGTGCAATTCAAAAACAACAACAAGAACAACAGCAAAAACATATAGATAATCTTATGGCTCAGTTTGATGAAGATATCAAAGAACTAGTGCCAGATTTTGATGCTGATCTTGTTAGAGAGTTTGCACTTAGTGAGGGGGTACCTCAAGAGTTCCTTGATTTCATTATGGATGCTCGAGTTGTTAAGTTTGTAGATGATTACCGAAAGCTAAAACAAAAAGCTAGTACGGGCTCTGCAAAACGTAAACGAGCACCAAAAGTAAAAGGTGTACCAACAAAGCGCAAGTTATCTAAATCCAAAAAGTCGGAACAAAGAAGCGCAGCATTGCGTGAATCTGTTCTAGCTGGAAAAGGTAATGAGCAATCTGAATTAGAGTTTCTTAAGTCATTAAGCAAGTTCCGCTAACATAAGATTCAATTTTTATATTATAAGGAAATTATAAAATGGCTGCAACAAACTTTCAAACTACGGCTGTAGCTAGCCGTACATCAGAGACTGAAGATCTCGCAAGCTTTATCTCGATGATTACTCGAGATGAAACTCCGTTCTTGGCATCTATTGGCAAGACAACTTCTAAGGGTATTTTCCACGAATGGCAAACTGATGAGCTTCTTGCTCCAGGTTCTAACGCTGTTGCTGAAGGTTCTACTTTCTCAACTGTTGCTTCTGGTCAGGCTGCTGGTGGTGATCGTACTCGTTTGGGTAACTACACTCAAATTAACTCTAAGACCGTCCAGGTTTCTGGCACTAAGCGTGCAGTAGACCAAGCTGGTGTTGCTGACGAATATGCTTATCAACTTAAGAAAGTTGGTACTGAGCTTCGTCGTGACGTTGAGCTTGACGCTATTCACAGCTTTAACAGCTCAGACGCTACTGGTACTCGTACTATGGGTGGTTACCAGGCTTGGGTTAACAACAATGTAGTTAATGCTGGTGATGCAGCTGCATACACTGCCCCTGCTGCTTTAGGTGCTGGTACTGCTGGTACTATTGCTCGTGGTGCTTCTGATGCTAACCTTGATGCTATCGAACTAGGTGATGTTGATGACATCATGCAGAAAATCTATGAAGAAGGCGGTAAGGCAACTACCCTTATGACCTCTCCAAAGAACAAGCGTGAGCTGTCTTCAAAAGCACACGGTACTAGTCAAAACACTGTTCGTAACTTGGACGACACTGGTAAAATCCGTCAGAGCATTGAGTTGTTTGACTCTGACTTTGGTTCTATCCGCATCGTACCTAACTACATTATGGGTCTTTCTCACAACACTGGTGCTGATGCTACCACTGATAGTAAAGACTTCTGTGCGCTAGTATACGATCCCTCGTTCTTCAAAGTTGCTACTTTGCGTCCGCTTCAAGAAACTGAAGTAGGTCAGCAAGGTGATAGCACTATCGGTCAAATCGTCGAAGAGTGCACACTTGAAGTACGTAACCCTAAAGCTTGCGGTATGATCGTAGGTCTAGGTGGGTAATAAGTTTTAATACTTATATACCTTGGGGGCTCCTTATGGAGTCCCCTTCTTTTTATTTGGAGGAATAATGGATAACAAAATTAAAACAAATCAAGATGGAAGGACAATTCAAGTAGCTCAGGATGTTTCTGGGTATCTTGACTTTGCTAAACAATCTCGTGAATTACAAGCGAGAGGTGGTGATGCTTCCCACTATAGATCTTTTGCAATCATTCCCGATATTGTAGCATTAGAGATCTTAACTAAGCACGGATTAAATCTACATGAAGCTGAGTTTATGACAAACAAAGAAGATGTAGCTAAATTAAAAAGAATAATTAAATCAGAATACCCAAGCCTGTTGACATCCAATGTATCAAGGGCTCGTGGTTAACACAGGAGACAATACATGTCAACGCCATTATATGATGCTTTAGTTAATAAAGTAAGGTCATGGGCCAACAGGGATTCTAGTGTATTAACAGATGAGTTAATAAGAAGCTTTTTAGATTACTCTGCAGATTACTGCTATAGAAATTTAAGGATACCAGCATTAGAACATACCTTTGTATACAACCCTATTGATAGTGACGATGTAGGTGAAGATGTTATTACATTACCTTCAGATCTATCCGAGTTAATACAGTTTGGTAAAACAGACCCTAAGGGTTTATTTACAGCATACGACGAAAGAGCTGCATTAGCTTCTATGCAAGATAATAATTTTAAAAAAGCTGAAGGGACTTTTGCAAGAAAAGGTAGAGCCTTAATTTTTTATCCAGCTGCAGAGTTAAATGACAGATTTGAAGTTTACTATTACAGGCGACTACCTGATCTAGACGCTACGTATACTGTAAACCAAACTAACGTAGATGCTGGTCTTTGCACCCAGGTAGATGAAACAACTGCTGGTGCTGTTCAAGTAGGAAGCTCATATTATTTAGGTAATGAAGTCCCTAACTGGCTTAGAGATGATAACGAACGTATACTTGTATTTGGTGCGGTATCTCACGCTTTAGATTACTTAGGTGAAGATGAAAGATCTGAAAAGTTTTTTAATAAGCAAAAAGAAATAATTCTTGAATTAAATCAAGAAGAAATAAAAAGGAAAGCTAAGGGCGGATCAATAGTTACTGCGTACTCTGATGTTGCTCAATTTTAAGGAGAATATAAATGGCTATTGATTACGAACAGTCTTCATCTGCAAACTTAGTAGGTGATCCAGCAGAAGGTGGTGTATTTAGTTCAGGTAATAAAGCAGAAGTGTCATCAGCTACCTCTGCATCAGCTACAGCTACTAATGCTGCAACCACTGCAACTAACAAAGCTACGGAAGCTGAAGGGTATGCGACTACAGCGTCGGGGCACGCAAGCACTGCAAGCAATGCAGCTGGCACTGCTAGCTCTGCACTGTCAGATATACAAACAATTCAAGGTCAAATAAACACTGCATTAAGCGATGCTCAAGCAGCTCAAGCAGCCGCTGAAGCGGCTCTAGATACTTTTGATGATTCTTACTTAGGACCTAAAAGCTTTAACCCTACAGCTAATAATGACGGTGATGCTTTAACTGAAGGTAATCTTTATTATAACACTATAAGTAAAAACCTTATGGTTTATGATGGTACTGCTTGGCAAACAGCTGCTCAGTCTACAACATCAGTGTTCCTTAAATCAAATAACTTTTCAGATATATTAGATGCAGCAGCTGCACGTACTAACCTTGGGTTAGGCACAATGGCTGAAGAAACAGCTACAGACTATGCAGCGTTAGCTGGTGCTACATTTACAGGTACTGTAGAAAGCCCAGAGTTTTCTGGAGCACTTGATGGTAATGTTGTGTTTACTGCTAAAGCAGGTGAAGCATTATCTAAAGGTGATGTTGTTTATGTATCTGGTATAAGTGGGCAAACCCCTGTAGTAAGTAAAGCTGATGCTAACTCTACAGGCAAGCACCCAGCTTTTGGTGTGGCTGACAGCTCAGTATCTAACAATCAAAACTTAAAAGTAATTAGTCAAGGTCAATTAAAACACATTGATACTAGTGCATTTAACCTTGGGGATACCTTATACTTATCAACTACACCTGGTGAGTTAACGAATGTACCACCTGCTGGTGAAGGTTCTGTTATACAAAATTTAGGTAAAGTTGAAAGAGAGCATGCTAGCTCTGGTGCTATTTTAATATCTGGAGCAGGTAGATCTGCAGCAACTCCAAACCTTAATGATGGTAATATATTTATTGGTGATAGCAATAACAAAGCAGTTACTGCGTCACTATCAAGCAAAGTTGCTGAAGCACTTGCAGGACAACAAGTCCCAGGTACTGGTACATTTACTGGAGACCTATCAGCAGCTGGTATAAATCTTTCAGATTCAGATCCACGTATTACTTTGACAGACTCCGATACAAATCTTATTGGTGAAATTTATCAAGATGATTCAACCTTAATAACTAAATCTGCGAGCAGCTCTAGCTCTGCTTATGGTGGATTTAAATTCAATGCGGTTAATCTTGATGGGTTAAGTAAAACAAGACTTCAGATTCTGACTTCTGGTAATGTAACGTTTGGTGATTTAAATGGAACACCAAAGTTTGTTTGGGATGCAAACAATTCAAGAGTAGGTATAGGTTCTTTATTTCCCTCAGAGGCCTTAGATGTTACTGGTAATATTAAAGCATCTGGTGAATTTATTGGTAACCTATCAAATGCAACTCAACAAGACATTACACAGCTAGGTACTATTGGGTCTCTTGTAGCTACTACAGCAGATATTAATGGTGGTACAATTAATCAAACTACTATTGATGAATCAGATATTACAGTAGGTTCTGGTAAAACATTAGATGTATCTTCGGGCACACTAACGCTTGCTGACAATCAAATAAACCCTAGTAAATTAAGTGACGGGGTAATAAGCGGTGGTACTCAAATTAATACCACAGAAACAATACAAACAACTAGTTCAGTAACTGCTAATCAAATATCAGTAGGTAGCCACTACTCTTTCCCGCAAACAGACGGGACAGCAGACCAAGTACTGGGAACAGATGGTAACGGTAATGTTTCTTTTATAGACCCACCTGCTCAAGTTGCATTCTTACAAATGGCTACCGTTATTACTAACACAAACAATAGATACGTGACTCAACACGCATTTACGTAAAGGATTAAATTATGACAGTAGAAACTGAAGTAGCCGCTTTAACCACAGCGGTAGACAAATTAACAACTTCTGTGGACGTATCAAAAAGTACATTAGATGCTAAGGTTGCAACTGCAGCTTCTTCTATTACATCTGCGGAAGCTCATAAAAATAGTACAAACACTTTAAAAACTGAAACAGGAGCATTAAAAGACTTAGCAGTTTCTGCAGCTTCTTCTGCTTCTACAGATGCAGCTAATGCTTATCAAGACCTAGCGGCTATCGCTGAGTCAAAGTCAGTTACTGCCGCAGACGTATTTGTCTATGACACTAGCAAAGACTCTGACGGTGGTGCATGGCGTAACCGTACTCAGGGTAAATCTTGGTACAACGAAGCTTTTGACAGTAACCGAGGTTCAGCTAAAAAGTTCCCTGCGGTTGCTGTAATAACGGTATCAGATACCGAAATGTTTATTTATGACGCTGATGACCCTTCTATGCCTGTATGGATGCGTTTTGGTATAGGGGGAAGTAATGCATCTCAAACGATGCTAAACAGAGCTGATAATGGCGTTAATGCTGTGACTGCTCTTAATGGTGCAATATATTTAGGGTGTGACTTAGACAACAACGCATCGGGAGGAGCAAGGATAATAGATTTTATAAAAGACACTTGTGTAAGTTATTCTACTGGTCTTTCATACCACACCTCAGGAACTTTTAACGGCAATATAAGAAACCGTAATTCAACTTTAGGGTTTGATCAAGTTGGATTAGGCGTTATTGTAAATTCAATAGTAAACGACATAGCTGTAACAGTCCTCCCCAACGCACCTATAGACCTTGACACTGGATTACCTGTGCCAACCATAGCGGTTGCTACTGATGGTGGTGTGAGTGTTATTAAGGATGATGGGAGTGTTGTTTCAAAAAGCTCTAACCTGTCTAACTACAATCACACCATTACTGATCACATCACATTTGACGGCGAGGATATTCTTTTTAGTGTTTGGAATAACTCATCGCTTCACACCGTTGCCCGTTGGGATTACGAGCTAACCGCACTAAAAGGTCAGTACACGACCTACGAGTCAATTCCAAGCAATACCTATAACAGCCTTAAACTGCCTTTTGATACGACATCAAATTCCAACGGCATGGCGGGTAAAGCAGTCGTTAAGACTGATGATGGTGTTGCGCTTGCATTCGATGGATATGTTGTAAACGCTATTTCTGATGGCAATCCGCAAAAAGATCTGATCAATATTGTCGATAACCATTACAACACCGGTTGGATGCTCCCTGAGACAAAGCTTGCGACTTTAATGGACACGGCTACAGGGACTATCGCTGGTACTGAATACGTCACAAACGGCGATTTCGCTACAGCAAGCGACTGGACCATATCCCCTCAGCAGACTGGTGCGGGTATTAGCAACGGTCAATTAGAAATAATTAGCGACGGCACGAATGTAAATGCCGTGCAAACGCTGAGTGGGTTAACGGTTGGGGGGAGCTACACATTAACGTTTGACTACATATCTCGCGCCGATCCATCTGCGGTGGGCATTGCCTATCTTCAGTACAGCAGCAGAAACATTTACCGAACGGGCGCCTTGTCTCTAGCGGCGGCAGGAACATATAGCTTTAGCTTTATTGCTCACGTCACTACAGGGTCTCTGCTGATAGGGACTTACGCTAATACAGGTCAGGGATTCACGATTGATAACGTCTCTGTGAAGCGATCGGTAGCAGACCGTTCAGCTAATGATAAGGCACTGCAAATAACCGGCGACATCACTAAAGATGTTGTGGCAACTGGTGCAGAGCTTGTGGGTTATGCGTACACCGCTGACTCTAGTAAGTTACAAATGCCAAATGTTGCTGATATAGGCGCACCAGAATCCGATTACTGTTGGATGTGGTGGCAAAAAGGCGTCGATTTCTTATTTGGAACCTCACAGGTTACTCAGTGGCAAACTGGCGTTGGTTATAACCCGACAACAGCAGGGTACTACTTTAGTTGTGGTGGTTCTGTTGGTAATAAACAGTTAAAACTAAATCATGTTTCTACGGCACTAGCCCAAAACACTGTAACATTAGGCACATCTGGTTTAGATAACAGAATAGACACTGATAACTTTAACCACTTCTGCGTTGTAAAAAGAGGTGCGGATTTATACACCTACATAAACGGTAAGCTAGATTATTCTAACCAAGGAAACTCCTTTGTAGATGACATAGAAACTACACAGGGCGATAAGTTTACTTTACAGGATTCGGGTGGATATTCTGCCAGAGTGTCGTTATTCCGCATCTCAGCCACAGCTCCAACCGCAGAGCAAATCGCTAAAATCTATCGTGACGAGAAACCTCTGTTCCAAGAGGGAGCTAAGTGCACCATTTACGGTGATGAGAAGGATGTCCGTGCTCTCGCATTTGATGAAGACACTAAACTTCTCCATGTCGGAACTACAGGCTCTGACGACAGGGGGCGATCTGACTTTCAAGGATTTCAGCGTGTAAACAACACTACCTATGG
>Ga0070750_10000071_pt1 | contig 42340 bp, 29 predicted proteins | sample VirMetDEL_Nov_24_FD_77013 | JGI IMG/M metagenome (GOLD analysis project Ga0070750, IMG submission 77013) | Aqueous microbial communities from the Delaware River and Bay under freshwater to marine salinity gradient to study organic matter... | ecosystem: Environmental > Aquatic > Marine >...
AGCTTCCGTATACCTCAACCACCGGGTCGCTTGGGACCAATCGTCATTCTGGGGACCTTGACCGAATCCTTGTTGCCCTAAAGTCCCAGCATGCACAGGACTGAAAGTTTGATAACTGCCAACACCATCACCAGTTACATGTGTGAATCCATTTGTGCCACCAAACTCAGTACCATTATGTGACGGGTCTTTTTCATAATCTCCTGATTGTTCCATAACATCAAAATCGCCCCAAATATGAGTCGATCGCTTGTTCCCGAGCGAGGTGGTGGTGGCAATACCACTCGGACTGTTCTTGCCCAAATTCATTGCATTAACTTCGTCGTAAGTAGTTGCTGGGGCGGTTTCAATGGGTAGACCAGTAGCTTGATCATTCTTTTCAAAATTGATATTTGAAGTTCTGTTCGCAATTGCTTGTTGTAAAACCCCTGGTGAAGTTATTCCACCACCTGCAGATACAATCTCCTGCTGGTTGTTGATGGCAGTAGGAGAAATGGATCCGTCTAGAATATTTGCACCCGGAAATCCAGAAACAGTTTTAACCGAATCAGAATCAGCTAATTTAAGGTATGTTTCAGCAGAATCGTCCAGAGCATGAAGTCCGACAGAGTTTCGTCCAATTAAAGTTCTCTTGTTAAGAAAAGTTTTATTATTTCTTGCCATCTAACAACCTTTAGAAAATATGGTTTATTGTATATTTATATAATTATCTAAAAGGCATATCGCCATGAACCCAAATCACCAGAGCATATCTCTCTCCACTTTCAATAGAGGAGACACAGTGAGGCATATAACTTGGGAACAGAGAGATAGAACCTTGCTCTCTAACTGCTTGAAACTCTTTATCGCCTTGATTACGAATTAAAAGGTCACAACCAGTATATTCATCCGGGTCAGATAACTGCGCTGTAAAAGAAATCTTACGAGTAGCAGAGGTTCCCGGACCAGCATCAATATGCCAGTTATAATGTCCCGGAACTTTCTCGTCAGACTTATAGTGAATCAGTTGCAGTTCATGCTCAATATGACTGATGTCGTATCTAAAGTGATGCTCGTTTGCAAGCGCAACGATATGGCAGACTTTATCCCAGATCCATGCTGTTTCTTCACTCGGAGTAATATTATATACTGTCGCTGATCTAATCTCTCTGGAAACTTTAGATCTAAATACTCCGCCCGAACCGATAGAAGCAGTTCCGCCATAATCATCTTCTGAAATCGCAATGATCTTCTCGCATTCTTCCTTACTAAAAGTAAGGTGAGAATTATGTTCAGAATTCATACTAAGATATCCGGGGAAGTTGATCTGCTTTGCAGTCTTAGGTAAGAGCACGCCGTTGAAATTGACACCACTGAAAAAATCAGGAGGTCTTTTACCATTTTCACCATGCTCTTTTGGAACACCGAGTTGACCACGACCATCTGTAGCATGATCCTTATATGGTCCGTTAGCATCTACAAAGTGTAAGAAAACTTGAACCTGCCAGTTACCTTTAAACTTAGGACGCCAGTGCTCTACTTCACATCCTTTATAAATCGCCAGTTCTCCAACATCAAGGTTTACTCTGATCTCTTTATCTTCATCGAAAAAGATTGGCCATACTGGTTTAGAATCATCATAACCCAAAGTCAGCGTAGCGGAAATCTCACATGAAGGACGATCCTTATGTCTCTTCAGTTCCTCTCCGGGTTTATAGAGTCGAGCATAGGTATAAGTTGGAAGAAGTTCTTTACCTACCTGTTGACCGATACCTTCACGAAATCCTTCTAGCAGCGCATCAAACTGTGGGTCTCCGTAGATTGCACCGGAAAGGGGGCATTGAGAATCTTGAACAAGTTTTCCCTCTTTTTCCAGATTAAACATGTGCTGAACTAACTCATCACATTTTTCTCTAGGTAGAGCATTGTTTAGAATGAGATACCCATTCTCTTCAAATGACTGAGCAGTTTCTTCACAGTGCTTTTTCAAATCTGTTTCTGCAGGTTTTGATCTAGGTGCGGTAATCATAGAATCGTAGTCCTCATCATAACTGGTATTATCTAACATGATTTAATTATCATCCTCTGTTTAGTTCTTCAAGTCTCTATAGGATATTTAGTAATCTTCTTAAATTTCCACAATTGTCAATCTACATGCATCTGCTAGGGTTACTACAGTATCAGTACCACTGTTTAGAGCAGCTCTAACATCAATAATATCATTTGCCGCTAAAGTTAAAATAACAGTAGCTGTGCCAGTGGACTCGCCCACACCCACAGTTCTATTATACATTCTAGCTTCAGTTCCTGTAACTGCTGATCCATTTTTGTATAGTATGGCGCTTGTATCTGATCTTGCGGATCCTAATGTAGTATTAGTTGTTACATCATAAGTGATCGTGTATGTACCAGCATAGTTTACTGTTACTCTACCACCACTTAAACTGAAAGCAGATGCCCTAGATGCTAATTCAGTATCGATAGGAACAATAGCATAAGTACCTGTTAAGGTACCAGTAATAGCATTAGCATACGCAGAGAAATATCTTGTTGCAGTAGCATCGTTAATAGAACCATCACTACCAAAAGTGGTAATGACAGTATCTTCTGGAGTCTGAATTTGCAGATCAATCGTATTTGCATCTAAGGCATAGTATAAAGGTTGCCATGCAGTAGGAGAGGAATCTGGATCGTTTGTTGCTGTACCTGCTGTGGAAGACAAGAAGTAGTAGTTATTTGCAGACAGTCCGGGTATCGTAAAGATACCAGTCGAGGCGATCTTTACATCTGTGTTTGTCATATCAACAATAACGTGAGATGCAGTATACTCGCCTGTAGAGTCGTTATATGCACCTTCCCACTTACTCGTTCCGGTGTCATAGTAAATTGCCTTACCTTCACCGATAGTAAACGAATTTGCTGTTCCGAAATTAGCAGAGTCTACAGAGAAGTTTGGACTGCTTGCTGCAGTCAGATCAGCAGTAGTTGCAACAGTCAGACCACCTACCTGTAAAGTTCCGCTCGAAGGATTGAAGGTCAGTTTAGAACTAGATACCTTTACTCCATCATTACCAGAAGTTGCATCTCCAAAGTGAACGTAGTGAGTAGAGTTAGTAGTAGTATCGTCGGTAATGGCGACATTATTAGCGTTAGTTGCAGTTGTAGCAGTAGATGCATTACCACTTAATGTTGCAGTGATTGTGCCTGCAGAGAAGTTACCAGAACCGTCTCTTGCTACAATAGCAGAATTAGTATTTGCATTAGTTGCAGTTGTGGCAGAGTTAGAAACTTTACCTGCTGTACTGATTGTGGCAAGTTTAGTATCTACAATTTCAGCAGATGCATTTATATCTTCGTTTACAATCGATCCAGGATTATATACTGTAGTTAGTTGAACAGCGCCACTACCATCAAAACCTACTGCTGTTGCTGTTACGTCTCCTGTGAGACTAAAGTTTTGTGATGATGCTAAAGCAGTTGCAGTAGATGCATTACCCGAGAGTGCTGCAGTAATAGTTCCGGCAGAGAAGTTTCCTGAACCGTCCCTGAGAACAATAGCATGAGGAGTATTTGAGGCAGTAGCAGAATCTAATGTAACACCATCTGCTGCTACGTCTCTGCCATCTACCGTTCCATTAACAACAATATTATTGTTGACAGTAATACCAGTGAAAGTTCCAGAATCAGGAGTTGCAGAACCAATATTGACTCCATCAATATTACCGCCATCGATGTCTACAGTAGTAACTGTGCCTAGATCCGCCCAAGTACCAGTGACAGTTACGTTATTATTAAGTGTCCATGCTCCTGCGTTGAACGTTACCGTATCACCACTAGCATCACCTAATACAGTGTTACCGTTTGAAGTCAGGTTGGTAAATGTACCAGAATCCGGGGTTGTATGACCAATAGCTGTACCGTCAATGAATCCACCATCGATGTTTACACTGCTAGAAGTAATATTTCCAGTAAATGCAGTAGAGGTGATGATTCCGGTTGATGGATTATATGTTAATCCAGTATCAGTTTCAATGCCTTGAGAACCAGTTGCGCCATCTACAAATGTTAAGTAAACAGTTTCGTTGTTACCATTATTTGCGGATGCAGTAACATTAGTTGCGGTTGTAGCAGTGTCTGCATTACCTGTTAAATTGCCACTAAATGCAGTAGAGGTGATGATTCCGGTTGATGGATTATATGTTAATCCATCATCAGTTTCAATGCCTTGAGCGCCAGTTGCGCCATCTACAAATGTTAAGTAAACAGTTTCATCGGTAGAGTTATTTGCAGTCGCATTAACATTAGTTGCAGTTACGGCAGTTGTAGCATTTAATCCAGAATTATTAGAGTCACGTGTCTGAATAAGAGACATAATCTCGACTGCTGTTTGATCTGCTGTAGCGCCAGTTTCAATTCCGTCTAATTTAGTGCCGTCTGTTGCAATATCCCTGCCGTCTACTGTTCCGCTGACGATAATGTTATTGTTGACAGTAATACCAGTGAAAGTTCCAGAATCAGGAGTTGCAGAACCAATATTGACTCCATCAATATTACCGCCATCGATGTCTACAGTTGAAGCAGTCAGATTTGCATAAACACTATCAGCTTCTATTGCTTTATTAAAGTCCCATCTGTCAGAAACACCATCGTATGTAATCGTAGCATTTCCACCATTTACTGTGATACCTGCACCATTTGCCTGTGCAGGTGTAGTAGCAGAGTCTGCAAGAACAATATTCTTATCACTAATAGTAACAGTGGACGATTGAATTGTTGTCGTTTCACCGTCTACCTGTAAGTTACCAAGAATAACAAGAGTACCAGCACTGTCTGTAGGATGCGGGTCAATATACATGTAAGACCCACCAGTAGTGCTGATGGTATTCCCATCAATACGAACATTGTCGATATCTACTTGAGTAAGACCATCAATTGTAGTAGAGGTTGCACCAAGTGCAATCTCAGTAGAACCTACAGTTACCGAACTATTTGATAACTTAGCATTTTCAATACTACCTGCCAGCTTAGCATTTGTAATCCCAAGGTCTTTTACTCTGACTGCACCAGAACCATCAGTAGCAGATAATTCAATAGTAGAACCATCAACAGTAACTTCAATCTCATCTGCATTAGCAGTGATACCATCACCACCGACAACATTTAATGTTCTATTTTCATTAATGGTACCACCGCCAGTTAATCCAGTACCTGCAAGGATAGAGACGTCAGTATGATTAATATGCTCATTCGGATCATAATTAGCAAGTGCATCGTGATCAATTTGACCATCATTAGTTGTAAACTCACCTGTTCCGCTATTATAGGTTATTCCAGTACCGCCACTAAACATTCCACGAACATTAGCAGAGTCAATATCAATTGTGCGACTAGTAGTAATATCACCACCGCCAGTTAAACCTTTACCTGCTGTGATAGAGACTCCAGAGTGATTAATATGTTCATTAGAAACGAATCCAGAAAGATTATCGTGAACAATCTCAGCATCATTAGTAGAAACCGTATCAGCTGCGACTGTAATGCCTGTACCTGCACCAACAGCAAATGATCTGCTAGCAGCTATTGTACCTCCTCCAGTTAATCCATTTCCAGCTGTTAGAGTAACTCCAGAGTGCGCTACATGCTCATCAGCAACGAAACCAGAGAGATTATCATGGACAATTTCAGTATCATTAGTGGATATCGCATCAGCGGTGACTGTAATACCTGTACCTCCACCAACAGCAAATGATCTGCTAGCAGTAATATCACCACCACCAGTTAATCCATTTCCAGCTGTTAGAGTAACACCGGAGTGTGCTACGTGTTCATCAGCAACGAAACCAGAAAGATTATCGTGAACAATATCGCCATCTGTAGTTGTAAACTCGCCTGTTCCGCTGTTATAGGTTATTCCAGTCCCACCACTAAACATAGCACGAACATTAGCAGAGTCAATATCAATTGTGCGACTAGCAGTAATATCACCACCACCAGTTAGTCCTTTACCTGCATTGATATTGACGTTAGCATGATTAATATGTTCGTTTGCTACAAAATTACTAAGAGCATCGTGATCAATTTGACCATCATTAGTTGTAAATACACCTGTTCCGTCATCATAAGTTATTCCAGTACCGCCACTAAACATTCCACGAACATTAGCAGAGTCAATGTCAATAACACGACTTGTTGTAATATCGCCGCCACCAGTTAAACCTTTACCTGCTGTAATAGTAACACCGGAGTGATCGATATGCTCATCAGCAACAAATCCAGAAGTATTGTCATGATTAATAACTTTACTATAATATGTTCCAAGCTCTGAAGAATCAATCTCTACATCATCAGCATTGACTCTGATTCCTGTTCCAGCACCGACTGCAAAAGTACCCGTTCCGCTGTTATAGGTTAATCCATTGCCGCCGCTGAACATTTCACGGACGTTGGCAGAGTCAATGTCAAGTGTAACATCCGATGCAATATTACCACCACCAGTTAGACCTTTACCTGCATTGATTTCAATGTCAGAGTGCGCTACATGCTCATCAGCAACAAATCCAGAAGTATTGTCATGATTAATAACTTTACTGTAGTAAGCAGCAAGATCAGCGGAGTCAATATCAATATCATTAGCATTAACTCTAATACCAGTTCCAGCACCTACTGCCAAATCCACATTAGCATTAATAGTACCACCACCTGTAAGACCATTATTGGCATTGATACTAATACTAGAATGTGGTACGTGTTCATCAGATGCAAATCCATCTGTATTATCATGAACAATGACTTTACTAAAGTATGCTGCAAGATCACCAGAGTCAATCTCTACAGTAACAGTATTACTAGAAGCAGTGGTATCAATACCAACACCTGCTGCAATCTCTAAGGAAGAGTCAAGAAGATTTACTGAACCTGTACCAGTCTCTGCACTAGTGCTAAGGACTGTACTGAGCGCTTCAGTTCCGATACTGTCTACAAATCCAGATGCATCTATAGTCACAACAGGAATAGCTGTTTGAGAACCATATGTTCCCGCTACTACTGTAGCACCAGTTCTTGTAATGTTTGTAAATGTAGCAGAATCCGCTGTAACTTCACCAGTTACATCTACACCGGTGCTGGTTGTAGCAATCTTAGCACTATTATCGTAGTATAATGATACAGCACCGTTAGTGACTGCTGTTAAATAGTTTTCAGCCCCAGCTTGACTTTGGAGGTATAGGGTATTACTTGCTCTAACAATAAGGTCACCTGTTCCACCATCCGTGATAAAACTATTCGATCCATCATGATAGATCTGAAGGTCGTTATCTGTGCCAAACTGTGCTTTCTCGTTGTCACCAAGGTTCAAACCATCGGCTGTGACGGTTCCAGTAACATTAACACCAGTAGCACTCGTTTCAAACTTCTTGTTACCTGCATAGTATAGCTCTACAGAAGTTGCTGGAGTAAACTTACCGGATACTTTCTCGTTAGTCGAGTCTTCTAAGATGATGCTCTGACCATTCGTCAGTAACTTAAAATCACCTGTTCCGATCTCTTCAATGTAACTGTTTGTTTGATTATGATAGATTCTTAAATCGTCTGACGCACCGAATGTCAGTTTAATATTATCATTGAATCTAAGATCGCCGGATGTCTTCTGATCAGCAGCATTTGATCTCAAGAAATCATCACTTGTAAAACCGTCGAGTTTATCTGCGTTCAGGTTAGTTACAAGTGTGTCAGATGATACGGTGAATGGCGCACCAGATCCACCGAAAGAAGGGTTCTCGTTGAATGCCTGATCAATGTCAGAGTCTACTCTAATCTTAGTATAGTATTGGTTACTACCACCCTCTGATAAATCATCAGTTGTGTATGGATCAAGAGTAATAACTGTAAAATGTTGTGTAATATCAGTTGTAAGTCTAAATACACCTGTATTACTATCAAAATTAATACTATCAACTGTATCAGCAAGACCCACTTCAATAGCAGCAAGTCCGACGCTATCAACTTGCCCATAACTATCAACAGAAATAATCGGCACTCTGTTATATGCGCCATATTGACCTGCAACAACACCGCTCGTTGCTACGGCAATCTCGCCTGTGGTACTGTTATAGTTGATATTATCTCCACTGGAGAACAGACCTTTGACTGCAGCAGAGTCCAGTTTGAGTTCAGTAGAACTGCCGAGTGCAACCGACCCACCACCTGTAAGACCAGAACCTGCAGTAACTGTTACATCATCATTCTCTAACTGAGCATTTCCTACACCAGCAGTCTTGATACTAACAGCACCAGAAGATACGCTAAAGTCGTTTGTATCAAAACTGGCAACACCCTTATTAGATGTGCTTGCATCTTCACCAGCGACTGTAATTGTTCTGCCAGAAGCACTGGTATTGATACCTTCACCTGCAGCAATCTCAAGAGAGGAGTCTAATAAGTTTACTGATCCTGTTCCAGTCTCTGCTGCTGTGTTCAGAGTCGTGCTGATTGCAACTTCACCGATACTGTCGATAAAACCAGAAGCGTCTACAGTAACTACCGGAATCTCTGTTACAGAACCGTAACTACCTGCTGTAACACCAGCAGGAGAGGTTCTGGCGAGATTCGTAAATGTACCAGAGTCAGCAGTAGTATGACCGATAGCAGTTCCGTCAATAAATCCACCATTAATATCTACATTACCAGAAGTGAGGTTATTGATAGTGACTCCATTAATAGTACCACCTTCTACTTTGTCACCTGAAATCTGGTTATTGGCTAATGTAAGAGTACCAGCGGATACATCTAAAGTCTTGCCTGCACCTACTGTGATATCAGATGTGGCAATAGTAGTTCCATCAATATTACCACCATTAATATCTACAGTAGTTGCAGTAAGATTTGTAAATGTACCTGAATCTGGTGTTGTGTGTCCAATAGCAGTGCCATCAATATTACCACCATTAATATCAACATTACCAGAAGTAAGATTGTTGACAGTAACGGTATCAATTGTACCACCTTCTACTTTGTCACCTGAAATTTGATCATTAGCAAGAGTTAGTGTACCGGCAGATACATCTAAAGTTTTAGTAGCACCTACTGTGATATCAGAAGTAGCAATGGTAGTGCCATCAATATTACCGCCATTGATATCAACAGTAGTGGCAGTTAAATTCGTAAACGTACCAGAATCTGGTGTAGTATGACCAATAGCTGTACCGTCAATAAATCCACCATTAATATCTACATTACCAGAAGTGAGGTTATTGACAGTAACTGTATCAATCGTACCACCTTCAACTTTGTCGCCTGAAATCTGGTCGTTGGCTAATGTAAGAGTACCTGCAGATACATCTAAAGTTTTACCAGAACCTACTGTAATGTTAGATGTAGCAATAGTAGCACCATCAATCGTACCACCATTAATATCTACAGTAGTAACTGTACCGCCATTTGAAACTGTTGCGCCAGAAAAATTAACTGTGCCTGTAGTAGTCAGATTTGTTGTAGTGATAGAGTCTGCGCTTACTGTTCCAGAGAATGTATCTGCGACTACAGTAGCGGCATTTAAATCTGCTAATACAAAAGACGGATCACTTCTATCAATGACGTTTGATCTAGGAGAAGAGTCCAGAGCAGAGTCTTGGTATTGAGCAAAGAGGTAGTACTTATCATCTGTAGCATCTCTGAACAGACCAGTATGCTGTCTACCACCTAATGCAGCATCATAGTAGTGACCAATAAAACCAATATCAAGTTCATCGCCAGTTTCGTTAGAGTCTGCAAGGTGAATCAATGGATCTTGAATCACTAATGTTTGCGCCTCAATCGTAGTAGTTGTACCAGTGACTGTGAAATCACCATTGACTTCTACGTTTCCGCCAACATTCAAGGCACCACCGATACCTACACCACCTGTGACAACTAATGCACCATTTGCTGAGTTAGTGGATGCTGTATTATTAGCAACAGTTAAAGTAGAACCATCGTATGTCAGGTTAGCATTGTCTTCAAGTTCACCAGAAGTTCCTGCAACTACTAGTCTATCGTTGGTAAGGTCTTGGACATTTACACTCGCTAATGTGGTCTGTTGATCAACATCTAAAGTTCCAACAATCTGAGTGTTACCTGACGATTGTTGAACTGTAAAGTTCCCGCCACCAATGTCGAATTGAGTGCCATTAAAAGTAAAATTGGGATCATCTTCAAGTTCGCCTGATGCACCAGCAATTACAATTCTATTATCTGTTAAATCTTCAACATTAACACTTGCTAATGTAGTTTGAGCGTCTACATCTAAAGTGCCAACAACTTGTGTATTACCAGATGCTTGTTGTACAGTGAAGTTACCTCCACCAATATTAAACTGAGTACCATTAAAGGTGAAGTTAGCATCATCTTCTAATTTACCAGATGCACCAGCAATTACAACTCTGTTGTCTGTTAAGTCTGAGACATATACATGAGTGAGATTAGCATCAGAGTCTACAGTAAGATCGGCAATTGTTGCTGAGTCGCTTACATTAAGAGTAGTAACAGTAGCATGATTAATAGTAGCAGAGTCAGTAACACTAAGGTTTGTTGTATTTACTTGAGTTAAACCAGAAAGTGTAGTTGAAGTTTCACCAAGAGCAATGCCAGTAGAACCAATCGTTACAGTATCATTTTCTAACTGACTGTTACCTACACCAGCAGTCTTGATACTAACTGCACCAGAAGATACGCTAAAATCTCCAGCATCAAAACTAGCCACGCCTTTATTAGAACTATCTGCTAATTCTCCGGATACAGTAATAGTATTGCCAGATGCTGCTGTATTAATACCTTCACCTGCCGCAATATTCAGTGAAGAATCAAGTAGACTTACAGAACCTGTACCTGTTTCACCAGAAGTATTCAGGGTTGTGCTAATAGAGACTTCACCGATACTATCAATAAATCCAGATGCATCAACTGTAAAGACGGGAATCTCTGTAACAGAACCATAAGTTGCAGCTGTTACTCCAGATGGAGAAGTTCTAGCAAGATTAGTAAACGTACCAGAATCTGGTGTAATGTGTCCGATGGCAGTTCCGTCAATAAATCCACCGTCAACATTAACATTTCCAGAAGTAAGGTTATTGACAGTAACAGTGTCAATTGTTCCGCCTTCTACCTTATCACCAGAGATTTGGTCATCGGCAAGAGTTAATGTTCCAGCAGATACATCTAAAGTTTTACCAGAACCTACTGTGATATCAGAAGTAGCGATAGTGGCTCCGTCAATCGTTCCGCCGTCAATATCTACGGTTGTTACTGTACCACCATCTGTAACTGTAGCGCCACTAAAGTCGACTGTTCCAGATGAGGTAATATTTGTAAATGTTGCAGAGTCACCTGTAATGCCAAAGATGCGAAGGTCAGAGTCTAATGTTAATGGGTCGGAAACAGTACCAGAACCGTTAAAATTATCATCAGTAAAGGAACCACTAGTGAATGCTTCAGTAATAGCAGAGTCAAGATTATCCAGTACTTCTGCAAGGGTAGTGCCTGCAGCATTTGCCAATCCAGAAGGATCAATCTCAAAGGTAGACTCGTCTGCGCTTACACTGTCTGCACTGACAAGAAACCCTTTATTGAGCTTTAAGAATAAACGTGTACCGTCGGCAAGAGAAGCAAGAATATAACGGTCGGAATCCGGATTACCAAAGTTCGGTTCAGCATTATCCAGACTCAGGAACGCACTTCTTCTAGAGTCTAGATTATTGCCAGTTTTAGTCTTAATACGACCGCTAAGGAGTCTTGATTCTGTTTTAGCCATTGAGCGATTCCAGTACACCCATTACCAGTTTTAACTTATCATCTTTATTAGAAGTCATCTTGAGAATACCGTTTGCGGTAATCACCAGTTTACCTACAGAACCGTTTGCTGTGTCTCGAGATGGAATATCAAACTGCGAAAGAAGTTCTATAGCAGCTGCGCTGGCAGAGTCTTGATATGTAAATGTCAGAGTAGCATCCGAGTCAGATGCATTGGCAATCTGAGTAGACAGCACGATTCCAGTATAGTTTGAAGGCGCAGTATAGATTGTCTGATTACTAGTATCAATCGACTTTGTTATTGTTTTAAATACGTTTAGGTCAGCCATGTTTAGTCCTCAAGTGCGAGAGAGAATGGAGTTACACGGGCAAAGAGACTGCGGTCAAATGCCTGCCCCTCAATAGTGCCTGTTGATCTTTGAATAAGGAAGTCTTCACCGACTCTGAAGTCACCTTTCTGGTCAGTACTGGTAACGAAGCAGAGACCTGCTCTATCAGAGTCCTGTACAACTTCATCTGCCTGCTTTGGAATTCCTCCTCTAAATGGGAATGCTGTACGAACATCTGTGCCCGAACCGATCCATTCAAAGGTATGACCAGAAGAAGACAGAGCGCTTCTCTGATGGAATGTGGCAGAGTCATCGTCCGGCAGATTTACATCAGGATCTTCTAGGATCTTAATTGTTCCTGTTCGAGCATCAGAATCCCAAGAAGCAGAGTCTACAGTATAGTAAAGTGGATCAGACGCAAACTTAACTGCATCAGAGATGTTTGGTCTCTTAGTCAGGTTCTTAAGAGTAATAAGGTTATCAATCCTGTCTTGATCGCCATTTACCTTCGCTTCATAAAGTTTTTCGGATACACCAGTCGCTTTCAAACCGATGTTACCGAACGAACTGTTGGAGTTAGTGATCGAGGCGAATCCACCGTTTTCTGCCAAGAATCCGACATCACAGTAAACTGTAAATACCGATACTAACTGACAGTAACCTCTGTTCAGCAGATAGATACCCTTACCACCTTGGTTGATTTGAGTAAACGAGTCAACTACAATAGAACGAATACCACCGACTTTAGATCCATCGTTACGAATACCGTCTCCGCCCTGAGCAGGTTTAGTCGAATCATTTGCATCAGGGTACTTGTAGGTGCCATCGTCGTTTCTGGATAAATTTGGACCAGTGATAGATGTACAGTTTCTAATATAAGGAGAGTTTACAATGATATTAGATGCAGAGTCACCAGAAGGATCCCATGCAATAACGGCAGCAGGCTGTAAATGATCACGGAAAGTTATATCTGACATGTAGCAGTTATTATTGACATAGAACATATCAGAGGTAGGATTCTTAGGACGAATGCTTGTATTCTTCAAGTTATCGCCGATGATAGATACGTTCTTTGGAATCTCTACTGGATTATTGATTGTGTAGTCGCCTGTCTTGAGGTAGATTGTAGACGCAATCTCTGGAGCGTCCAGTACATCTACATATCTGTCACCGATACCAAACAGTAATGGATATTCGCTATCAACCAGATCAACCACCTCATCAATGATAGTTGTCTTATTATTCGCAATCACATCAAATGAAGTCATCAGTGCACCAGCATCAAGACCATTGCTGTCAAATGTTACTCTGGTGTCTAAGTCAGGAGTGATTCTAGAAGCAGGAAGAGAGGAAGTTCCGTTTCTAATTACATTACCAATCATTGTAGCAGAGTTTGACAATTCATTAATTTTTAATTGTCTTGGAGATAATCCAGTGGTATCCTGTGTGGCAGTATAACTTCCACCTGGACCGGAAAGGGTCACAGCGCTGTCTTTCAATACGCCTTCAACAACTTCTGCTAATCTATCATAAGCCGCAGCAGTTTCTGTCTTTTGGTATTCTGGAATCTGCGGACCGCCATCACCATTAAAGAAGAAGAAATTGGCATTATCATAGGCACCAGCATTACCGAGATAGGTTGCATCGTAAGTCAATGCCTCTACAGCAAATCTAATATCTCTCTTACACTTGGCGCTGTCATAAGAAATACTATAGTTTGTCTTTACCCACTCATTAACTTCTTCTGAGATAAACACTTTGTTGTTAATAAGTTTAACTTTTGATCTAGAAGCATCATCTTCTGTCTGAGAAGAGTCATAGTATGTAGATGCATTAACAGGAGTAGGGAAAGATCCTACTTCTAACGAACCATCGTTGTCACTATCAGCATTGTTCTTACCGTTTTCAATAATATCTTTAAGTTCGCTCCAGTATGCATCTGATCTGGAAAGGGAGGTTGCATCGCCGTTAATGGCAGCAAGATCGTTGACAAGGTCTTTTGTTGCGTCTATACTGAATAATACTTCAGTAATGCCTTGAGTATACGATCCTGCACGTCCTTGGAATACCTGATTGAAGTTTGTGCCTAATGCAACATCATACTTAGATGCATCGATATAAAGACCTAAGTCTCTTCTTGTCTTGGTTTCTAAGACAGAACCTTCAGCTCCATCTGAGTCGAGACCAGCAGCACCTCTTCTTTTTGCTGCTTCTTCTAATGCTTTATCGAGTGTGAGGTATGCTCTATCGAGCGTAGTGCCTTCATTACTATCATCACCGCTCTTAGAGACATAAAAAACATTCTCGGCAACTTGTGCACCGCCAAGTTCAACGATGGAAAGGTCACCGTCTTTGTCTCTTTTAAAGAACATCTTGCCATCATGAGTGTTGATGGCTACTTCGCCTAAATCTAACTGCGCTGGAGTTGGCTTATTGCCAGATACGGCGCTACGGCGTAACTTGATAGTTGACATTACGTCTCCAATATTGCATCGACTTATAGAAGTCTATAAATTTGTATTTTATAGTGGCGATAACTATATGAGATCCGCCACTTTCAATTATTTATATCAGTAAGAGCCGCCATCTATCGTATCTATTGTAACAAATCCTGCAACAACATCAAATTCATTGCTGTCAAACTGCGCAACACCGACCTGCGCAGTAGATGCTGTAGGAACTTCAAAGTCAATCGTTCCATCTGCGTCTTGATATGTTACAGAAATATTTGTCTCTGTATTTCCAGAGACCATCGCACCGACAATGTCTTCAACCGCTTCTGCTTTAAGACTTGCCTGCCCACCACTAAAGACAAAGTCGTCGCTATCTAAGAACTGCGATAGAGCAGAATCAGTAAACGTCATGTTACTGATACTTGCAAAATTAATTGTCGCCGAATCAGTAACAGTTAAGTCTGTGATGCTTGCATTAGTAAGATTGGTTTGATTAGAAACTGTTAAATCTACAATCGTTGCTGAATCGGTAACGTCAAGAGTAGTTACTGTGACTTGGTTAATAGTAGCAGAATCTGTAACATCTAGAACAGCAATAGTTGCAGTGCCAGTGATATTAGCATCAACGATAGTTGCTGAGTCAGTAACGTCAAGGGTAGTTACTGTCGCCTGATTAATCGTAGCGGTGCCAGTAATATTAGCATCTACAATTGTTGCTGAGTCGCTTACGTCTAGCGTAGTAATATCAGCATTATTGATTGTAGCGGTGCCAGTTACTGTTGCATCGGCAATGGTAGCAGAATCAGTAACAGTTAGATTAGTAATGCTTACTTGTGTAGAAACTATATTATCAATATAGGCAGAGTCTACATCAATTGCTCTACTGAAGTCCCAACGGTCTGTCGTGCCGTTGTAAGTAATGCTAGGTGAGGTTGTTCCGAATACTGAATTGGATTCAGCAGAAAAGACAATGATACCGGCACCATCAAACTCTAATGGAGCTGTACCACCACTATCACCTACAATAATAGCTAGATCATTGATAGTAACTTCAGTAGAATTTACAGTAGTTGTTGTACCGTCAACTCTCAAGTCACCTTTAATAATTACTGTGCCAGAGTCAGTAGTTGGATATGGATTGAGAATTAAAGTTTGACTATTAGAATTTGTTCTAATTTCATTATTCTCAAACTCTAAATTACCAAGTTCAACAATACCAGTATTAGAAGAGAGTACTAAATTACCGCTCTCGGTAGAAATAGTATCACTGTCTAAGGTTAATAGATCAACTTTTAATTGGTCAATTTTACTACTGGCATCTGTAATGATAGCAGAAGACGCTGTAAGAGTGCCAGGAGCATGGTCTAAGAAATTAGCAAAGTATTCACCACCGATGATTGCAGTTCTGCTCGTGCCACCGTTAGGAACACCTACGAATAATCGCTGGCCTTCATTAGTATCAGTACCAGTGCCAAATGCATAGGCGAGTTCGCCACGGGCAAGATTACCATCAGCTGGTTTACCGTCGCTATCCGCACGTTTTATAAGAATGACGGCCATTTAGTATTCGCCCCCGTTTATTGTTTGTACTTGATTCGGCCTGTCACTTCTTCCTAATGTTGTAGTGCCTTCAAATTGGTTTGTAGTTTTATTAAAAACTAATAATGCTCCATCTTTTAGATTGGTTGTGTCACCAATTAAGATATTACCATCACTGTCAGTAACATCATTTAAGTCTCTAAGAAGTCCACCTCTTACATCAGTAAGAGCGATTGGTTTCTTAACGACAACTTTTTCAACTATCGTACCATTACGATATTCAATCTTAACCTTATGTGTATCTTTATCCCGTCTTAATTCACTTACATAAGTAGCCATGATCTAACTCATCTTGTCACAGAAGGTGTGACATTTAACTTACCTTCTAATATTCTTTCTACAATATCAGAGTCTCCCCCAGAAACCAGTTCAATATCATAGACGTATCTTCCCGCTTTCATTGTATCTGAAGTAGCACTAGAAATTGTAATTAAAGCAACACCATCTGTAGCAGGAAATTTGACCGAAGTTGAGGTGAAATCAAAAATTTGATCACTGTCTGTAGTGTCATATGTTTTTTTAATTTTACCTCTTAAACTATGACCAGACAGATCCTTTGCGCCTCCATCTTCTTCTTTGAGATGAAGTTCAAAAGTAATGTCCGATCCTTGATCAATTACAAAATCTCTTTGCTGCGCCATGCTTTCCTCTGAAAAAAGTATTATCTAGTTTATTTATAATCATTTAGATTTAATTAAACTGTTAAGTAAATCTTTCATCTCTTTTATATCGTTCCTTAATTCTTCGTTTTCAGATTTAAGTTCACGCATAAGTTCTTTTTCTTTTTGTTGCTCTTGCGCTAAAAGTTTTCTTCTTTTAGCAGCCTCTAATCCATTCTTATCAATGTTAAGGACAACCCCAGCTGCATTTTTTACGAGATTGGGACTGCCCTTAACTTTTACATAATCATCAGACATTCATTATGTTCCCAGTGCGATTGCTCTCAAGTCCTTGATTCTAGGTACTCTAGAAGAGTTCTGAGATCTAAATACAATCTTCAGTTGGAAGGTAGAGAACGGTGTTAATGTTCCTGCCTGTCCACCAATCGTATATTCATACTGTCTGAAAATATTTCTATTGTCATCAGTCTGAATACTGGTATCTTCTGTCGCCAGAATAAACTTAACAGTTTCAATATCAGTATCAGAACCTGCAGGCAATGTTCTATAGTAAAGATCAATGAACGAACCACTAGGTCTATTCGCTCCAAGCAGAACTTTCAGACCAACAGCAGGTTCTTCAAGGTTGATCGGAATAGTAATATGCTTAGACAGAGAAGAACCAGAGTTTGCTGCACTATCCGCCACAAAATCAATTGGATTGTTAAATGTGGTATTCGGTTCTGCAGCAGTTGCTGAATCAGCAGTCTGATTGTCAATGAAGTTACTAACACTAGAAATAGAAAGTGTCTGCAGATCAACAACAGGAGAGATATATGCATCAGTCGTTGCGAGACTAGAAGTAAATGTCACAGACTTTCTTCCCGCAGAAGGTCCGGTAAACTCATCTTCTTCAATTCTAGCAGATGCAATAACTCTTGGAGACTCAAATCTAGTCAAACGATATGGAACAATATTGACTGAACTCAACTCAGTATATGCATTATTAGTAACATTGTTTGCAGTTACCAGCGATACACCACCTGTAAACTCTGCCCCAGTGCTCATAGTAGTAGCATCTGCAGGGAAGAATGTATTAATGTTTGCAAGGAATTCGTCCATCAATACATTTCTTTCAGTTTGTAAGGATGTTCCTCCTGACAAAGCAGTTTCAGTTGCTGCAGAATCTACAGTAATCTGGAATGACTTACCGTCTACTTTCTTGACCGTCTGCTCCCCGATAAGCGTGCTACCTAAGATACCGCCATATCTAGTAGAAGAGTCCAGTCCAGAAATAAAGACTTTGTCATTCTTCACAAACCCAGAGTTTTCTAACAGAATTGTTACATCACTATCTCCACTAATTGTAGAGATCGGATCAAATCTTGGAGTAACAGATGGAACTGCTCTATTCTCAAATACAGCAGTACCAGAAGTACTGAAATCTGCTCTATTCACTTTGAACATCATATCTCTTAATTGATCTGGTGTCCATGTAATAGCATTCTGAGACATAAAGAACGAACCAAGAGAAGGTTGTTTTGTAACTCTTCTGTCTGTGCTACCAATAACAAAATCTTGGATCTTGGAAACATAAACGTTATAGTTTTGTGTATTGGCAATCAGTACAATCGCATATTCAGTGTTACCCTGTAAATAAACAGGAGCATCAAACTCAAACTTTGTAGGATTATTACGAATATCTGCAATTGTTACAGTAGTTGTTTGAGGAGTAACAGAACATTCAGAAGGTTGCAGAACCTTTTCTGCACCCGGAACTATAGTATCCTGTGAAGGAACACCGCTTTGAACTGGTCTAATTTGCAATGTAATAGGAGTATTATCGTTTGTATCATTATCTCCGTTAGCATTTATCGAATTAGGAGTAGTTGCAAAGAAAACTTCAACGCTCGTAATAAATCCACCATTAGAATTCTGAATCTGGAAAGACTGTGCAATCGGTTCTTTTCTCGTTGTCCGACTAATGATGGTAGTCGTAGTTTCTTGAAGATTAATTACATCTGCTCTAATACCTTGTGCAGAATAAACTGTCGCAGCAATTGAAAGTGGTGCGGTTTCACTATAGTTTGCTGCTGTCTGGTCGAGATCATGAATTACAACTCTTCTCTCGCCAGCATCAAACTGTAATGTGTCATTGTTCGGAATAAAGAACGAACCTTCAATTTCACCAAATTCATTACTGACAAGTGTAGATGAAGATTGTGGATGCGAAGTTGCGCCAGAGTAATCACCATCTGTATAATCGTCCAGATCAGCACTATCAGTAAACCTACGGAAAGTTTCTTCTCTGGCGTAATCTTTGATTGGTGTTCTATCAAAGTATAAGAAGTGTTCTCTTTTTGGAGCAAGTCCTTCTGCTCTAAAGAATACCTTTCTAGAACGGACAAATGGAAGGAGTGTCAGATCAGCAACAATCGAGGCAAAAATAGTTCTAACTGTTCTTCTAATTCTTACACTACTTGGGAACCTTGCGATTGTTTCTTGCCTGACAAAGCCCTGCTCGCCCCCGAGTAATAATTCGTCAGAACCTCTTCTTCTTCGATTTCTTTGAACAACTCCACCAAGAAGGTCGCCGACACCGATAGTAAATTCATCAACACCTAAATCTGCAGCAGTAACAAATTCACTAGGACGCACGATTCGGTTGATAATTTCTCTTCTTCTCGCTTCACTGCGAGCAGCTTCTCTTGTAGATGTAACAGTTTCGACAACTCTAAATTCTCTCCATTGATCTGTTTCTGGAGAAACTACCAATGTTCCATTGTAAAGAATAACATCAAATGGGTTCACATTTTCAGTTTCAGTCGCCAAATCTTGATTAATTTCATTAACTTCTGTATAGTTAAGGAAAACAAGATCGCCTTTCTGAATAGTATTAGTGCTACTAGCATGATCTTTATTATATCTCATACGCACATTATTTTGAATACCTAATGGCGTGATAGTATTTTCATCAATATCAAATCCAGCAGAATATTGATCAGCAAAAATATCAGAGAATACTAGGTCTTTAAAGTTATCTGCAAAGAAACCGTTCTTAAATCTACTATTACCATTTGCATCCAGCACTTCGAGTGTAGATGTTTCAAGTTCTAAGAGATTAAGAGTAACTGCTTCTTCTAAATCATCAATCCGCTCAACAATGCCACCGATATCTCTCATAGTATATCTGCGATTATTACTAAGAGTTGTAGTCAGATCAGATACGTCATCAGTGTAAGGATTTAAACTAAAGTTTGCAATTGTCATTGCGTTGCTGGGAACTTCAGGTCTTACTGGATTTGTTCCAGGATTACCTTCAATGTAGACCAGATCACCTTCTGAATTTACAACCAGAACATCTTTTCTCGACTGATAGTAATCAACATCTGCTGTAATAATGTCAGTGTTAGACGGAAGGGCATGTACGTAAGCTCCAGAACCAGTAAAGTCACCACTAGCATCTTTCTTGCTTCTGAAGTCAAGAACATTTCTCAGTTCAACTTCTGCGCCATTACGCATTCTATGCTTTGGGTAATCTTCATAGTTGATGCTATTACCAGCATAGGAGTTTACAGAGAAGAAATCTCCTGTAGCGCCATGTTCAAAGTATTTGTAGTATACTCTAGTCGAAGCTGGGACTGATTGTCCACTTTTAAGAATCAATCTGCCTCTATCATAGAAGTTATCTCTTTGACCATTATCGGTGATGTATCTATTAAAGATACTCACGTTCGAAGCATCAACGACAGAATCGAAACTGTAAATATCATACTCTGACAAAGTAAAGAATCTAAGACCATCACCATCACTTTCAATCGCTGCAGCAAGGAAAGTTTCGTCGCCGTCAGTTTGTAAGGTTTTTGTTTTATGCCCAGCAGCTGAACCTCTGGCAATATATCCTAAGATTTCATGCTGTGTTGATGGAGCGAGACCAGTATAGGTTACTGTATTAGCAGTTGTATCAATTGTAGGAGTTTTATTTAGAATTGTACCAGTAGGGTTTGATGCACTGTCAGTGGCAATAATCCAAGAAACTGCATTAGCACCATCTTCTGTGTTTCCTAATTCATCACCTCTGTTAAGTACAATTTCACCACCAGCAGTAGAAGTTAGACTAAATCTTTTCTGAACAGTAAGTCCACTAACATCTACACCATTACTCTGATTCGGTCTAACTCTTGGTAATGCAAAGAATACATTATTGTTATTTGCTTCTTTGATTACTGCATTGTTATTCTCAAGAATCAGGTTTGCTCTATTCGCAGAATCTTGACCAATACTCTTTACGTCTCTAAAGTTATTATCATCGGTCATGTTAACGTCGAATAAATGGTATCTATAGTTGGCGCCATCTTCAACAACCTGTCTAATTCTAGCAGTACCTAAAATGCTACCAGAACCACCAATAGTCAGACCAGAATCATCATATAAGTTCCATGTCTCATAAGTACTGAGATTAGGAACACCTTTAATGTTATTTACATTAATAAAGTGTCCAAAGTTGGCAGCAATATTCTCGTCGCTCAATGCGCCAGTAGTAGTCTGTGATCTGTTTACATCGATCAGAGTATTCTCTGGTTTAGAGACTCTATAACCATTTACATATGCAATGCCAGAGGAAACATCTAGTGTAAACTCATCTGCATCTTTTGGTTTAAACTTAGGTGTAAAACTCTTTACAGCATAGTTTCCAGATTCTTCAAAAGTACGAGTTGCGAGTTCATCACCAATGATATTATAGGTATTCTCGTCAATCTCTTGCTGTAATACACCATTAAGTAATCTATTTGTAATAATGAAGTTTGTGTCAGAGTCAATAATATCTTCGCTTTGAGCTGCTAAGGTAAGACGGATTCTGTATCTGTCAGCACCCGGTGCAGTTTCATTCGGAAGATCGTTCTGATTATCATACAAAGCATTAGTATCATCTACAGTGACAATATCTTCTGTTATAAGAAATCCGATGTTCGTGGTAGGAGTATTTGAATATTTTGAAATGATCTTGCTTTGTGCTTGAGTTTGCACAAACATGCCACGAATAAAGTATGCACCATCATTAACAGCAATCTTAAACCCTTTACCCGTCACAGGAAGGGGGTCAGTACCAGCATCATTAACAGTTACTGTTCCTGTGCCGCCAGAACCACTTTCGTTACCATTTGATAATACACCTGTACTAGAGAAAGCGATTGATGTTGCACCACCACCAGTTGTACCTCTATCAATATAGTCAACATAAACAGTTGCAGGATCAGAATCCACAGCAGCAATAAAGTCAATTACTCTCGCTTTAATTCCTGTGCCAGATTCAGTAAGAATATCACCAGCATAAAGTGTTGGAGTGCCCTGAAGTCTTACATATTGAATCTGATCATCTACTAACAAACCACCGGGAATTACAACAGAACCTTCTTTGAAAATATTTCTACCGAAGCGTTCCATTTGCTTCTGAATGATGGTCTGCAGCTGAGTTAGTTCTCTCGCCTGCAGCGCTCTACCAGAGTTAAATAGAATTCGCTGGTAGTTATCGCCCTCACTAAAATCGTCCTTATAAGTGGACGAAAAAGTATTTTCATTTTTTGATACTGGCATTTCTATCTAACCTTTATTAAAACTGAATGGTAATTTTAATGTCTTCTGTACCTGCTGTAGTTCTTTCAACAGCTGCTCTGCTCTCTACATATAACAATTCTCCAGAGTAAGGATCAACTTCGCCATCAGAGTCAGAGACAAATGTGCCGAATACATCATTCGGTTCTGCAGAGTCTCTGATAGGATCACCACCATCTAAGAATGCTAAGAATCCAAGATTATCATTTTGGTGATAGAGAATTGTAGCATCTGCATCATCACCTGTTACTTTATCAACATAAGCTTTTGCTTTTAAAGAACCTTGAACCTGAGAAAGAGTATCGTCTACAGCGACACCTGTAAGACCTGTGCCACTACCAAGCGTAAGAATTCTCAGTGCGTTTCCTGTAGTTGCAGTGAAGTCAGAATCAGCAGAGGATCTGCTTGTAGGAATTTTAGGATTTCTAATAATACCTACTTGCCTGAAGTCTGCTCCTGTACCTGTCAGGAAGTCCCCAGAACCTGCAGCTCCTACAAGTTTAGAGTTAAACATAATAGATGTCGATTTCAGATCATCTCTCGGATCAGCACCAATACCACCTTCAGAAATGATAGGTTTTACTACTAATCCTGTGCCACCGCCTCCACTAGAGGTTACAGAGGCATAATCGTAGTTTGCACCGAATGGGAATCCTCCAGCAGAGTCGTCAACATTTACTGCTACAACCTCTCCACCTACAACCGAAGCGACTGCTCTGGCGTTACTGCCGTTACCAGAGACAGTAATCGTTGGAGCAGAGGTATAACCAGAACCATTACTGATTACACGATAACCCACAATCTGTCCGGGAGATGCAGCATCCTGAACATCTTTCTGAGACTGCTGAATATTGCTGAGTCCAGAGGTAATAGTAAGTTTTTCAACAGGAATAAAGTTCGATGTTGCAAAGGCATTCAATCTAATTGCAGACTGAGTGAACAGGAACTTCCAAACATATCCATCAGAGGTCTCTACTGGCGAGGTAGTTGTGCCTGTAGTATCTGGATCGATTGTAGAAGCATGAACAGCACCAAGAGCATTTCTACCCTGTCTTAAACAAATGTATACACGGTTGGACTGTGTGATTACATAGTATTGTCCGTTCTGCGCAGAAGTTTGATTATCTCTATACGGCTGGTAGATCGTGTTAGAGGACCAATTGTATCTCTTAGAAACATAACTTACAGAAGCAATTTTTTGAATAGATTGAAGATTATTTCTAAAATCTCTATGAGTAGTATTGATATCAGTAATAGATGTTGGAACTGTATCATTCTCATCCCATACATCTGACTTACCGATACCAAGGTAGTAGTTTACGTCCGAGTCTTCTAAGTCGGCGATTAACTTTTCTACTAAGAGTTGTTTAGTGTCTGTAGTTATTGTTGCTACCATTTTTTATCTCTTCTTATGTAATTACTACGTCTGTATCGGCAGAATCCTTATGCCCGATCAGATACCAGTCTGAACCCGCCCACACTGCTTGTGTAGAACCATATTGACTTAGTGCGAAGTTTGTACTATTATTAAAATTTGTTGGAGTGACTGTTGCTACACCAGAGTTGATATTCAAAAAGATTTTATATTCACCAGTCGATGTGCCATCACCAAGAGTTGCAGCAATTGTTCCTGGATCAGCAATATTAAACAAAATTAGAGTATCAGAATCATTTACAGTGCCATTTCCGGTCATAATTTGAGTAGCATAGGAAGCATTAATACCGTCAGTGGCAATACTAATTCCACCAAGAGTCGAATATAACTCATTAAAGTTACTGTTGATCTTATCACCACCGGACCTTAGTGTGTCTCCAGTGCCATCATTGGCATTTGTGCCGATATCTAAATTTTGTTTTGCCATTTTACCTACTTACACATAAGTTGTTTAGTTATATTTATTTATCTCTAGGATCTTAAATGATTACTATACATTCCCGAAAGTTCCAGTAGTGGGAAGACCAGTGAGTTGCGAAATTCTATTATTGGCATTTCTATATACTTCCATAGCAAAGTTAGCAGCATTACCTCCTGTCAAAGACCAAGAAGTAGTTGTTGATCCTGCATGGACATTTCCGACCGAGTTGCTTATCAAATTAATAACGCTAAATTCAAATGCATATCTCCTGCTTGCCTCGCCGCCAGATGTTTCAAAGAGCCATTTATGGTCGTTACCAACGAGACTATTACCGTTTTCGCCGAATCCACGGTTCAAAGTATCCACGCCGTTTGCTACAATTTCAGCTCCGGTGAAAGCTGCAGAAACAACAAATTCTTCAGTTGTGGTAGCGGGGGTGTTGCCACCTTCTAAATACAAATCAGCTCTCAAATATTTACCAAATAATTTCATAGCAACTCTGATATCGTCTGGCTCAGTAGCATCATCATTGTACAGTCTAAACGCTAATTTAACGATATACAAATCGTCATGATTAGCAGTTCCAATTTGAAAAAGATTTCTAACTGATGTACTGGTCGTGCAGGATAATCCTCCAGTATTCACTGGAACAGCGTCCCAGGAGCTAGTGCTTTGAAAATCAAAGTCGCCTTCGTTATCAATATATTCAATAATGGTTTCCGTGGTGGGAATATTCGCATATGCTGCCAAAATTCTTTCATATCCACCAATGTTACCAGAGGTCACTGAAAGATCTCCATTAACAGTAACACCAGTAGAGGTAGTTTCTAATCTCTTGACATTATCATAGTAAAGAGCAACAGAACTATCTTCTCCTGCAGTCATAATTTGTTCAGTGTCTGCAGCATTTCTCAAACTGTAACGATTAGACTTAAAGATTAATTCTCCAGCGCCGATCCCATCATCGATATAACTATTCGATCCATCGTGATAGATTTGTAGATCGTCATCATCACCTAATTTGAGTTTGTCGTTATCTTGTAAATCAACATCAGCATTAAAAGTTGTTGCACCTGTAACATCTAATGTACCAGCAACAGTAGTATTACCACTTGCACTTGCTACTGTAAATTTATTGGTATTAATATCAAAGTTGCCATCGATGCCAGTAGCGCCAGTAACATCTAATGTACCAGCGATTGCTGTATTACCAGTTGTGTCTGCAACAGTGAACTTGTCGGTGTCCATGGTCAGACCACCATTCAATGCTGTTGCACCTGTGATGGTAAGATCGCCAGATACGTCTAGACTATCGGCAAGAGTAGTCGCACCTGTAACGCCTAATGTGCTAAGAGTAGTAGCGCCTGTAACGCCTAATGTGCTAAGAGTAGTCGCACCTGTAACACCCAATGTACCAGCAATCGTAGTATTTGCATCAGAGTCAACTTTTAAATTGTTTGTGCCTACAAACTTTGATCCATTGTAGCGAAGGGTAGAATTATCCTCTCCAGAACCTTCAGGCCATACTACCCATGATGTATTATACATCGCACTGTCAACAGCCTCAAATTGTCTATTAATTTTGAGACCAGCAGTTCTTAGAGTATCGCCAGTGTTATCATTGGCGATTGTGCCTCTATTGAGAACGTTATCTGAATCTAATACATCTAATGTGCTTGCCATTTCTATTTCCTATAAAAACTCTTAATTTTATTTATATTAAACATATGGACCAATTGCCGAATCTAAACCAGAATCATTGTAGAATGGGAATGCGCTCGCATCCATAGTCTGAGTAGTACTGGAGAATCTGATGCCCGGAATAGGACTAATCGTATCGAATGTTCCGCTGTCTTCATCCAGAGTAATATCGCCAGAGTCAGACATGTTGAATCTGATCTCGACCTTATCATCACTATCACTGAATCTTCTAGAGTCAGGATTGAGAAGGTCTGCGATAGAGACATACTGACCATTGTAGAAGGTGTTGTTGAGAATAGCAGAATCTTCATCATCAGTCTGATACATATCGAATCCACGACTAACAGCGAATCTTCTCTGAACATCACTATCAATAGCAGTAATCGAGGTAAGACTTGCCGTAACTGCTTCATCATCCGAAGCGACGATAGTTGCAGAGGAGGCAGCAATATCAGAGTCTGTAATCACCTCAGTTAATGGAGTCGCAAACGCATTAACAACAGGTTCGAATGCTGTTTGAGTAAAGATAGCATACCCAGCAGGGTGCAGAAATGTTTTATAATAATCAAACCACTCTGTTGCCGGAATAGAACTTTTGATCAGAATAGAGAAGATCTGATAAAAATAAGAATCTTGAATAAACTTTAAAGATTCTGCACCGATTCTACTTTCGCCAACGATGAAGGTTTGATTTCGAGGTAATATTTTTTCAACATCCTGTTGAAAGAAATATCTAAAATATGAATCAATAGAAACATTTGTGCCTTTAATTTTATAAAGACTCGGTAACTGCTTATATGCAAATCTAGGAGACGGAAATTTATTCGCTCCAAAGTCTGGCGACTTCTCTTGAAAGAGTAATTCTAAGAATTCTTGAGAAGTAAATTCTGGATCTCTGGCATTAAAGATATTTTTCAAATCATGAGCAATACCATCTTCGCCGTCAATATACTCATAGTATGCTTTGAGAAACTCGACTAACTTAGGATACTGCTCCTTAAAATGTTCAGGAATAATAGTATCAACCTGAGATTCTTTCAGGTCAACATTTAATCTATTCAAGTCAGTGAGAGTTTTAATATTAGACATTGTTAGTTAGTCACACCTACAACAGAAGATGCTAGGTTAGTATCCGAGGTAGCAATCGCTCTGTTTTTACCGATAGAAATTAGTGTATTTCTTAAAGGTTTGAATGTACTATCATCAGCAGCATTAGCAGTAATGGTCAAATATGTATTACCAGATACAATAGACTCTGGCAAGAATCCTACAAGATTGACCTTCCCAGTAGTTGGTTCATAGTTACCAATATTCGAAATGATAACATTGCCCTGTCTGTCTACTGCTTGTAATGTAGTAGAATGAGCAGGAGCATTTCTAACTGTACAAGAAACACCTTTCACAACAAATCTATCACTCGTAATACTTGCTGTCTCCATCAAAGGAGATTGAATAGCATTAATAAAGTTTACAGTATAATCTGTTCGAACAAAATTTCCTGTATCTGGATTCACTACTGGAGTAAATCTACCAGACATTTTAATTTCTATATTCGAACCCAGCACAGAAGGATCAGAAGCATCGACTTGAGTTTCAATTTTAGATTTTCTAATCGTATCGTTGAACTTACCTGAATTAGATGCAAAGTAAGTAGAGACTACACCTTCAATCTTAGTCTGCAAAGCATTCTTTGTCAAGTTAGTAAGGGATTCATTATATCTAAAGTTTGTAATCAAATCAAGGTAAATAAATGTAGGTTCAACAAACTCTGCCTCTACGCCAACAACAGAAAGAGGATCGGTCAGGTTGTTTCTAATTAATGTTTGCAGAGCAGTTTTTTGTAATGCACTCACATCACTCTCATATACAATAGAGATAATTGTCTTACCATACTTTGCAGGGACATTATCTTCGCCACCCCAAGCATTAATAGACTTAATACCCGGAACACCGTTAGCGATTACTCCTCTATAGTCTCCTGCTGCTACCAGTCTATTCTGCGCAAGGTATGAGAGAGGAGCATTTGTTCGAATAGACTCAGTGCTCTCTTTATCTGCACCAAATGAAGACTTAGTACCTTTTCTGACAACAGTATTCAATGCTCTGTTACCAAATCCAGATACATTAATTACAGAAACAGGAGTAAATCTATTCGCACCGTTTGCTGCAAGACCATTTGTTCTCAGATAAGAAATACGAATAACTTCGCCGTTTACTGGGTTTTTACCTGTAATACCCAAGACACCAAAGTTAAACTCCCAGTATCCATTATATGTTTCTAATGGAAGGTAGAGAGCAGTGTCTGCTGTAATACTTGTAATCGCATTACCGCCAGAGGTAGCATTCGCACTGAAATATGTTGTAAAGTTGTCAGAGTTGATATTGTCATAAACCTGAACACCGACTGTAGATAAGTCTAAATTCTCATCAGGAACAACATATACTTGTCTATCGCCTGTGATCTCTGCAATAAATGTCTTTACGACCAATTCGCCTTCATATACTCTAATGTAAGGTTCGCCCAAAGCATTTACAAAAGTGTAAAGGTTTGGTTGTAAAGCATTTGGATATGCAGTATACTCGAGTAAGGTTCTAAATGTATATTGTATACCATCAACAGTTGTGGTGAATTGTGTGCCAGCAGGCAGAGTAATACTAGCAGGTTTACCAGCACCAGAACCTAAATCGACAGTTACTGTCAGTTCAGCATTAGAAGCAGTCTTGGATCTTGGAATATATCCAAAAGATAATGAGTGGTTGACGAGAGAGGTTCTAAGTTGTGCAGTAGGAAGGAATGATTCGTTTAAAGCAAAGTTTGCAATCAAACCGTTCAGATGAGTATTGTATGCCAGCACATCAAGGACGTTTGACAGAGCAGAACCTTCAAAGTCATAATCTGCAAATTCAGACTTCTGTGCAAAGTATGTCTTTAAAGATGTTTTGATATCATCAAAGTTTAAATCTGATGAATTGATTGTGGTCGCCATTCTTATCTAATCCTTGATATTGCAGTATCTAGAACTACAAGTTCCTCTGTGTTTACAATTCTAAATTCAACTCTCACACCAAGATAGTTTCTTGCAGAGTTATCTGTTAAATTCACAGAAACTAATTCTGCTCTTGGTTCGTATAGTGCAAGCGCATCTGTTATAGCATCTTCAATCAAAAATACATTTTCTTCATCAGTAAAGTTTTCAAATAATCTAGAGCGAAGGTCAGCACCAAAGTTGGGTTGAAAAGGTCTTTCGCCAAAGTTAGTCTGTAAAATCGTTTTGACAGATTGTTTGACAGCAGCAGCATCAGTCTTCTTAAAGACATCTCCAGTAGTTCTTGCAGCAAACGTCAAATCCAGATCACTATATTTACGATTCCTCGTAGTGACAATGGATGGAGTTTGTAGATTGCCATCTTCTATTGAAAGTGCTTTTGTTACTGCCATTTTACCATTTTCTTATTAGTATTCTATGTTTTATTTATATTGAAAATACCCAAGTCCATCTTTAATCATAGTTCTAAAGTTAATATCGGTTCGAACTTCTCTGGCAAAGTTTGCTTGATAATCAACTTTGACTGTGGGCATGATCACAATAATTTCTGCATGGTATTCTTTATCTGATTGTAAAACTTCGTCTGCATGAGTTGTTGTATTATTATATACAGAAGGATTTAATGTATCAAAGTGCAAAATAAGACCCTGAAACAAATGATTATCTTTCCAATAGTTCGCTAATTGAAATGTCGCATAGGGATCGTTTCTACCTTTACTATCTAAAACTTCATAGACAACAGCACGTGCTTTTGTTTGCAAATCTCTAATCTGTCCAGAGACCAAACTTTCGCCGCTCTCCGGTTTTACTAATCCTTCAGTAACAATCAAACTATTTCTTTTGAAGTTACTATGATTTCTGAAACCTTCAATTAATGGAACATGACAATAAAACTGCCTAGCAACATCTCTTTTAGCGGCGAGAGATAGATGATTAATCGTTGCTCTAGTTCCAGGAGAAGAAACAAACATGGACAAAGGAATGCCTTTACCAAGTTTTGTTCCAGCATGTATTTGATCTGCTTTCATAGGATCATAGATTGGACTTGGTAAAATTTTTGAAATACCAAGATTTTCTTTATACCTTCTAGCGTTCTTAGAGTTAATCAAAGAACTGTTAGAATATTTTACATGAGCATTTTTACCAAAATATGATCTCAGTTTTTTAGCAATAGGCACGAAAAAATCAGCACCAATAAGATTCTTTGCAAAGGCAATTCCAACAAAAGTATTGTCAGTTCTATTATTAGGATCTCTCATGTATGCCCTAATCTGCTTTGGCGTGACTGTATTAAAATTGATCCTCATTTATTCGCCCTCCCATATGTACTGTAAATAGATCTCAATTTAGATCCATATTTAGGGTCTGTTGCATATGGAGAAGCATCGATCGCTTGTATCGCTTCTAAAGGTGATGTAGACGCTTTAACTGCATCATATACACCACCATATGGAGAACGATTAATTAAATCCACATAAGCCGATACAGACCCGCTAAGACTACCATGATTAGCAAATCCTGCTTGAATTGTAACTTCTTCACCATTGATCACTTCTTTAGTGCTGTGTACTGTACCGTTCGGACTTTTTATACCAAAGTAGTTAGTTCCACCCATAGATTTAGTGCCATATCCACTTTCTAAGGACGCTTGAGCTGCAGCAAGGTCTGCTAATGCAGCAGATTTCTCTGTATTATATCCTTTATTGACATACTCTTGATATGCTTGATCATAAACTGCGTCATAGAATTCTTGATTAGACTTGAAATATGGAGCTGCTTTAAATTGATCATCAAATTCATCTTCATACCCAGAAGGAATATTTCCTGATTGACCAGAGGAACCACCTGTTTCACCACCACCATGAACACTATTACTAATGCCAGTATCATCAACATCAATTTGACGGATTGCTAATTGTACAGTTCTTGCCAGTCCTTCGCTCAAATTTTCAAAATTTGGTTCATAAGTTGTAGTTGCAGCAACCTCAGTAACATTAGGATCTGCTGGTGTGCCACCACTACCACCAGCTCCTATTACAGCAGCGGTGCCAGCTTTTCCTGCTTCAGTTGCTGTGTCTGCATTACCTTGTAAATTACCTTCCACATCTCCTTTAAGATCGCCAACAAAAGAACTTCTAATGGTTGTAGCATTTACTGTATCTGTATGGTGCGACTTAGAATACATAACTATATTTTTACCACCAAAGGTTCCTGTATTACCTACAACAGAAGTACAGATACCAACAACTCTGTTTACTAAAGCAGAACTGGTCATCCTCCCATCTGCTGTAAGTCTCATATCATCACCAGCAAAGATGTCAATATTATCTTGTGCTGTAATACGAGTGTTTTCTTTAGAAACAAGGTAAGTATTACCCATACTCTCTACAGTATAGTTACCAAGGACAATCTCTGATTTATTGCCTTGAGTGGTAACAACTCTATCTCCAACAAAGTTTTCAATCTTTTGCTGTTTAGTTTCTTCTACATTCTTACCTTTTGTAGTAATAGTATAGTTGTTACAGGAAACGTTAAAGTCGCCCTCTACATTCAGATTGAGATTCCCTTTGTAAGTAACATCACCGTTACCATTCACAATCATCACAAAGTCATCACCGACTAACTGAACCATTCGCCCAACTGAGTTGACCAATACCGTAGTTTGTTCTTCAGCATTCGGATACATTTCAATCCCACTGCCGTCTTTATGAACATAAGACAGACGCTCATTACCTAAAGTATCATCATGCTCGACTCTGTGACCAGAGGAAGTTTCTTCTACTTTATTGTATGGATATTCAGGTTGCCAATCCATTTTGACCAAATCTGTGCCAGCAACCCCATCAGGCAAGACAATTTTAGGTGTCCACTCATCACGTGCTGCCTTGTTCGTAGTCGCCTGACCAATATATTCAGGTCTTGGAAATGCTCCGTCTGGATCTTTAAATCCTGTAGACATTATCTGAACCCTCTTCTTCTGCTATAATCAATTAATCTGCTGACATCTAAAGAACCTAGTCTTCTGGCTTCAGAATTGGTTAGAGTATTACGCTTACCAAAAGAGTTTTCTACATATTTGACAACATCAAATCCCGGATCAGTCGCTCTTGTATTGATATCAGAATGACCAAATACTTGTCCTCCCGGAAGGATAGTATAAAAACATTTCAAAAATTTATGAAAAGTATGCCATTGCTTAGGAGAACATGATTTAATGTCTTGAACACCATTTTTAATTCCGCCTACAAATGCAATACTAATGCTATGCTCTAAATGAGTTTGTACAGGTGTATGCGAAGGTGTAGAATTAATTAACTTGTTAATCTGTATGCGCCCATCTCTAAGAATCAGGAAATGAAAATTAATATCATCTAATCCATATTCTGTAGAGAACCAATCGACCAACTCATCTCTTTTGAAGTTCTGAGTATAATCGCTAGAAGTATGATATACAATAGTCTCTGTATACTCTCTTCTCGAAGAACGGAGATACGCTTCCATCTCTTCTTCTGTTTCGATAATATCTCCAACTTCAACTTTATCCACATCAAAGACAGGATTTACATCATCACCTAAAAAGTCAGACTGTAATGTCTTAATTTTTGGATCGAAAGAATCTGAAAACTTTACAATTCTTTTTACTGTTTTTAAATATCCGCCTACTGCCATTATTCTTTGCTCGCCCTTCTAACATGTGTCAAATCTTTTAGTTTGTAATTACTAACTTTCACAGAATCGCTTTGATTGCCTCCCAGTACGTTGATTGTATCACCTTGTACAGATTGCACAAATCCGACATGATTACCACCAGTAGGCCATTTAAAGACAGCAACATCACCCGGCTGAATATTTGAAATACTGCCGACGCCAGATCCAGGAGTGTAGACAGCTGATCCCCAATTAGCAAATGCTGCAGCACCAAGAACATTCGGCGTATTTGTTTCTAATCCTGTAGCACTGAGAACTGAGTTTGCGAATGCAGCACACCATGCATTTTGAGGTTGAGTCAAATCTGCTCCGCTAACATTCCATCCGACAGATTCTCTAAAGAACTCTGCTAACAGTCCTGCCTGCTGTGAATTATTTTCACTAGCACCTAAGAATGCATTTGCTACCTGAAGAGGATTAGTTGATGCTAATATACCATCGACATTCACACCAGATGCTCTTAAATTATCAAATGTTGCCTGTAAAGAATCTCCAAATTCAAACCCTTCAATAGAGGAAGGATCATCAATACCAATCGCATTCAGAATAGATTCTTGAACCTCTAGATTAGTAGCAGCATCAAATTGCCCTTCTGCAAGACCATTCAATCCTGCACCTAATGCCTTAGCAGCATCATACCCCTGTGTTCCACCGCCAGCAGTATTTGAGTATATAATATATTGTTCCGAAAAGTAAATCATTTCCTCATCGCACATCATCGCCTTTAATTGAGCTGCATATTGCCCAGTAGGACCAACTATTGTCGTTTTATCACATTGAGTAAGTCTGCTACTTTTTGCAACAGTGGCAGGGTCTTGGAAAGTCAATGCTTCTGCTCTTGCAGCTCCGGGTGGCATTCCTGTTGGAGAAAGGGGTTTATCAGAAGGTATAGGACCACCCGCTGGACCGGATAATGCTCTAGTTCTAACAAATCCACCTGAAGCAGTCCGTACAGGGGTTCCGTCGGATGACAAAACCAACCCCAACCCGCTATAATCTGTTCCACCCGGCGCATCAAACTCATCGCCATAAGGTTGATATGAACTAGCAGCTCCTGCCGCCCCACCAAGTTCATCTGGATAAGATGGTGGCGTGGGTTGCCCTGCATGCTCTACTTTTTCATTACCAATAAACTTTGTACAATTTAGAGGTTTGAACCCTCCACCAGCTGATGGTTTTTGATCTTCCATTGAAGATCCTAATGCACCTCCTGGCTCATTAGGTAGAACATCATTTTCTGGATCCGGATCTGATCCGCTGCCAGATTCTGGAGGAGCATTTGTTCCTCCATCAAATTGATATACCCCTTCACTTACGCCAGAACCTGTCAATGGAGGAATATTTGTTCCTCCATCGAAAGTGTTAAGAGGACCGTTAATTTGACCATCTAAAAGTCTAGAAGTTATTTCACTTTTTGACTCAAAAGTTGCTCCATACAAAGCATCGCCTAAAACTGTAGGCTGATTTCTGAGTTTAGAAAAATAATCATCTATGGCTGCCTTATTGCCCGCAAGGGAAACACCCTCGAGAACATTTTCTCTTACGTCAAGTTTACTTTTAGTTGTATCTGGTGCAACATCTGTATTATACTGATTGGTGGACATTATGCACTATTCCTATCTAAAAGGTCATACGCAGTATCTATAGTATTCTGTAGACCCGAAGTATCTTTTAAAATATATTGATGAATAATCAAAGCTGCTTGTTCTACTGTCTTTGCCTCTTTCAATTCACTCCCCCGTAAAGAATTATCTTCTCTAAGTTGTTTGATTAAAAAGTTTGTTTGATTTGTAACATCATTCATATCTAAGTTGCCAGAAAAACAATAATCAAAATATTTCTGCTTCATTACACCACGAAACTTAAAAACACCAAAGGTTGCATCATCTTCATTCTGTGCACCTGCTAATTTTGTAGGATCAGGTTTAGGACCAGCACCTAAAGCATAGACAGTATCTCCTGTCCTTGGATTAAGTTGTAATTCTGGTTTATACTTTGCCATGATAACTCCTTATGGTGTGTAACTTGCTGCTGCGGCAGCTGCTGCAGACACTACTGTAAACCCTTCGCCCTTTAGCGCCTCAAAAATAATCTGCCCTTGAGAAGAGTTTGCAATAATCGTTCCACCAACATTAACTGCATTTACAGAACCACCAGCACCACCAATTGATGTGGCAATAGAGGTTGGTACAATTTTTGCTTCAGGTTGAATATCATCTCCCGGACTCTGTTCGATCTTACCAATAGTCCCAAGAACTAATGGATTCTGAGAATGCTTACCGTCTAAGAAAACACCAAAAACCCATGATCCCTGTTCGATACCTGTAGGACTTCTGCCTACGCCAGAGACACCGCCGAATGTAGCAGGGACTAGAACAGAAGCCCATGGCAATAATTCTGTAGGAACATCAGAAAGATAAGGATTGTGCAGACCATACACCCGAACTCTAACTCTACCGAGTTTTTCAGGGTCGTTTTTATTATCTTCAACAATACCCAAGAACCAACGGGTATCGTCTCCATAAAACTCTTTCTGTAATACCTTGTATAGTTCCATATCTTTAATTCTTATTCAATTGTTCACCACCCAGACTTGGATCGGTGCTTGTTTTAGTTGCAGTCACAGTCGCAGTAAGTCTGTTCTGGAAGATCGTATACATGACTTTTTGTATAAGGTATATGCCTGACCTTTTTTTGTCTTTAACACTTTCTCTAGTAGATTCTTCCTCTGCTGGAATATCTTTTTGTATATAGATTTTCATCTGTTTACCGAGCTTGTCAAACCCTAAAGAAATGCCGGGAACAGTAATGTTAATCGGTTGCTGATCCATAAATGAGTAGATTGCTCTAGACTCTGCTTTATATAAATGATTTCTCAATTCTTGTTCTTCCAAAAAGGAATTGGTGTCATCAAACAATTTTCTAGTCACAATCTGTGTCGAATAAGTATTCTGCCCTTTATGATAAGGTCTCCCTGTACTAAATGCAGGATCATAATTATATGGGAATGCTGATCCATTCACTGCAGGTAATGAACCTAATGGTTTTGTTAAATCGTGAATAATCTCTTGTCCGCCATATTCATAGGTATCAACAAAATTATAATATCCACCATACACATTTCTTGCCATTGCTAGCAAAGTGTCTTCATTATTATTAATCGTATAGTTTGTAATCTTTCTTGCCAGAATATCTTGATCTTCCGGTCCACCTGCTAGTTCACTAGAATTCGTACCATAGACAAAATCTTTATCATTAAATGGACCTTGTCCTAACAGAACAGAAATATCTTTGAGTTGTAAACTATCATCGTCCATTGTAGAGTAGAAATAAAATGGAATACCAGATGCATTTGTGCAACGTGCTGCCATCCAGTTTGCTGCCTCTAAAGGGGAAACTGTGAATGGGAATACAACTCTCATATCAGATTGCGCTGAACCATCAGAGGAAACTGATACCCCCAGTTGCTCAGAACAAACTGCATTACAGATAGATTCAGGTTTACCTTGGTATACCTTACTGAATCTGGTAAGGTTGCTCAACATCACATGCTCTTCAACAAGTTTTACAACATACGCAGATTTATCATCTCCGACTTTCTGACCAAACTCGACGCCCATACAAATAAATTCTTTATTTAAAATGGGTTGCGCTTCCGAATCTAGGGCAATAATCTGGATTTTCTCTTGCCCCTGAAGTTGTACAGCATTAGATGCGTTAGCAGAGTCAATAACAATTAATCGAGCTGTTACATAAGGAAGTCCAATATTTTCATACATGTTGACTTCAGCGACAATCTTAGTGATTTCTCTTGGCGGATATCTATCAGAAAAAACAATAATTTTTGTCTGTGCAACATATAAAGGATGATGTTTACCAGTAGTGCTCATTAATAACTACTTCCTCCGCCACTACTACTGCTGCTAGAAGAAGATGCTCCAGTTGCTTGATTTTGAAGGGTTGCCGTAGTTATCACAGAAGTAAACGAGGTATCCCCAGAAATAGTACCAATAACATCATCTATCTGCTCTGCTGTAGATTCAGAAAGAATTCTCTTAAATGCAGTATCAAACTGCACGATAATCTCTGGTCTTAGAACTTTGATTGTCCGAACTTCTTCGTTTTCTTTTTCATATCTTTCCAGGAATGTAACAGGGACAATCGTAGCAGGGATCAAATCATCATAGTTCGTAGCGATATATGTTTCAAAGGCATTCTGAACAAAGGTGAAAGCAGAGTTGAGTGTTGAAACGCCATCTGTCGTTTTGCTCGTCAAGAATGGTGTGCCTGTTACTGGCGTTCCTGTGTTACCAATATTCTTGTAGACCATGAAGTTTCTTTCATCTTCATCTGTAACATCATTCGCTAAAATATCATTACCGTCTGTGTTGAAAGGCATGAGAGTATAGTCGCCGCCAAGAAAGTCTACATCTACATCAGACCTAAATTCAAATGCAATATATTGTGGCGCAGTGGTAGTAGAATCAAAAATGTTTAATTGATTGTCCACCAGTGTAAATGTGTGATAGACGATACTCGTCGGAGAAGTGCCACCTGCTCCTGCAATACCATTTACAATAGCGCCTAATTGAAGCGACACAACATTCTGAAACTCTGTAGAGAGTCCTAGAGTGCCGACCAAAAATCCACTCTGCCAATCATCTACTGTATAATCATCATCATTGTTAAATGCTGCCTGCAGCAATCCAGCAATCACAAGAGCAGATCCACCCGGAAGAACATTCCCTAAGATTGTTTGAGTTGTGACCTCATCCAAACTAAAGTCAGTAAAGATCGAGGTAAGATTAGAGATTTTAATGTCATCAATAGTAAAGTCTGTCGCCTCTATGCCTGAACCATCCCATGTAATTTCATAAGAAACTCTCTGAATAAATGGAGCATTCGGTGCAATGTCAACATAGTTACCAGACGCATCTTCATAGTGATGTTTTGCATTATATTCATCTACAACTGAATCAACAATAATATTCTTTTCGACTTCATTTTCTGTAGTAATAATTGCTTCACCTTTAACAAAATTTGCATTCGTCAAGATTTTAGTTACGATTGAATAATTAAATCCGAATGTAAGATTGCCAATAGTTGCTTCTGTCTTATCTGTAGAAATAACAATTGTATGATCTGTCACAACAGTATTTGTAGTTGTATTTGTGACGACCCAATCACTACTATTTACGAAAGTATTATTGCTTGTTAGTTCAATATCCAAATCACTGTTTGTGTCTGGTGTGCCTGTAAAGGTTTGATTTGTTGTAGTTTTTTCAACAATAATCTGACCCATATCTGGACGTCTTCTTAGAATCTTTCCAGTAACACCAGAAGTTTGTCCTGTAATATTACTACCTATTAGAAATTGCTCTGAAATATTTGCTCTAGTCGTAAAAGCAATGTTTGGATATTCTTCTTTTGCTTTATCACTGATTCTTGTACGAGTTAAAGGCCAACCTCTTCTCTTCAGATCATCATTCAGCAGGTAAAATGTCCAGTGGTAATCAGGAGAACCATAGAGATAATTAGAAACCTGATCAGGACGATCACCGTCTCTTAGATTGTATTCCTCATAATAAGAAATATCGTCTTTCACTCTATCGAATAAATCAACATACGCTCCAAGGTCTTGAACTGAAGTAGATGTTGCTTCATTACCGAATTTGTAATTGATATTGGGGTAATTTTTAAAGTATGACATTAGAAACCAATCTTAATATCTGATTTGTTTAGTGCTCTTTCTTCTTGGAAAGACATTGTAAGTTGAACCTCATTCGCTTTACCGTCTTTGAAGAAAGAAGAAGACCGTGGGTTTAATGTAGTATTAACACTTGTTAAATAACTTGGTAAGATTCTGGGTGCTTGAGACATTTTTCCGCCGCCATAGAAAAATTCAATATAAAACTGTGTTGGGAACTTATATCCCAATTCTCCTGCAATCTTATCCGGATAAGCATTTTCTCTAAAAAAGTATACAATATCCTCAATCGCCTGACCCTCAGCTTCGCTTTGTGGACTCATTAAAAATGAAAATGTAAATGTTCTTAGAGCAACATCTCTAAAAACAGAACGTTTGTGTGGGTTTGCTGTAACTTCTGTTCCGGATGCAACAGCGCCTGATAATCCTGGAGATACAGTTTCTGTAAATCCTTGCACTAGAATACTTGTAGCTGGAATTAAACCATTTTGTAGAACGTTTTTTACATCTGCGGTGCTGCCAAGTGTATCTCTCGCCGATGTGAAGTTTTCTTTCACCGTGCTGGTTGCCTTACTTACCACATCCGAAAGACTTCGCTCAGCAGCATTCAGTCCGCCAGTTTGAAGTCCCTGCATCGTGTCCGCTACACCTCTTCTAACCATCTCACCCGCATAACCCAAGGTAGCGTTATCATATACCAATCCATCCGAAAAACTTACTGCTTCTGGGAAATACAGATTAGCGACACCTAAAAGTCCTCCGCTCGAACCTTTAGCTGCAAATTGTACTCGGGCTTTATATTTCTCATCCTGTTCAATAGGATATCGGTATCCAGGCATTAGTACCCTATAAATATTTTAGTAATTTATATTTATTTATATGGTGCTATGAAAACTTACAAAGGTAAATACAAAGTCAAGAAACCTAAGAAATACGATGGAGACCATACTCAGGTTATTTATAGATCGTACTGGGAAAAGTTTGCGTTCAAATGGGTGGAGAATCAATCTGATATCAAATCATGGTCTTCAGAAGAAACTGTGATACCATACATTAGTGCGATTGATAACAAATACCATCGGTATTTTGTTGATTTAAAACTAAATATGAAGGACGGGAGAACGATTCTGGTAGAGATTAAACCAGACAAGCAAACTAAACCGCCAAAAGGTAAACGCAGGACAAAAAGGTTTATATCTGAATCTCTGGAATATGTTAAGAATCAATGTAAGTGGAAAGCAGCAAAAGAATACTGCTTAGATAATGGTTATGAATTTCAGATATGGACTGAACATACACTAAAACAAATGGGAATGAAATTCTAAATGGCAAGTCTGTTTCAAAAACTAGAGTTTGAAGCTTTTCGTAAAGGGATTACTCCTCGGAGTAAAGAGTCCCGTGCATGGTTTATGAACAAGGCAAAGAATCTAAATGTCAGCAGAAGTAAACTGATGAAAGAAGATCCTATTGAATTACGTAGTCGTCCTGCTGTTGGTAGAATGTATATGTATTTCTATGATCCAAAGCACAAAGAGACTCTGCCCTACTACGATAGATTCCCACTGATTATTATGGTAGGTCCAGCACCTCGTGGGTTTATGGGTCTAAACTTGCACTATTTGCCTCTTGCAACCAGAGCAAAATTCTTAGATGCACTGCTTGGCACTATAAATAATGAAAGATATGATGAATCTACTCGTTTCAGACTTTCGTATGATATGCTAAAACGTGCGTCTAGATTGAGAGCATTTAAACCATGTCTAAAAAGATATTTGAATGCTCATGTAAGATCAAGACTTGCATTAGTACCAGCACCTGAATGGGAGATTGCTACGTTCTTGCCGACTGCAGACTTTGAGAAGGCAAGCAGCAGTGAAGTATATAGAGATTCTAGAAGAAAGATGACAGCCTAATGGCGACTATTGAAGATTTAAAAGGTGCGTTTGCAAGCAAACCACCTGCACAACCAGATAGGTATCGAATTAAGATTCCGGGTCTGAATAGAGAAGGTGATATTCTCTGCCAAGCAACAAACTTGCCGGGCAGACAGATCACTACTACTGAAAGACGTATTGGCATGATTACACAAAAAATGCCATATGGATTTATCTTTGACGATGTGAGTTTAACTTTCTTACTAGATAATGAGTATTCTGTCAAGAACTATTTTGAAGACTGGCATGAAAAGATTATCGGTTTCGATACCTATGAACTTTCATATAAAAATGAATATTCAGAAAATATTGAAATTGAACAGTTAGATAAAAAAGAAGAATCTGTCGTCTATGGCGTGAAACTTATCAGAGCATTTCCTGTTACAATTAATCCTATCGAACTTGGAGATGGTCTCCAGAATCAAATCACACAACTCAATGTACAGTTAGCATTTACTGATTGGGAACGCACTACTTAATGGAGTTATAAAATGGCTTTACCTAAACTTAATGAGTCGATTAAATATACCACAAAAATTCCTTCTAATGGCAAGCAAGTAAAATTCAGACCTTATCTTGTCAAGGAAGAAAAGATTCTAATGATGGCATTGGAGTCTGAAGATAAAAAGGTTGCATTAGACGCAATCTCTGATACCATTGCAGCATGTATTGATGAAGATATTAATGTCTATAATCTTCCTGTATTCGATATTGAATATCTGTTTACGCAGATTCGTTCTAAGTCTGTAGGCGAATCTTCTAACATCAATATTAAGTGTTCAGAGTGTAGTACACCGAATCAAGTTAGCGTTGACTTGAGTAAGATTAAGGTTGCAGTTCCTAAAACAATTAAACCGATTAAACTTACTGATGATATGACTCTGACACTCAAGTATCCTGTGTTATCTGAAGTCACAAATACTATGTTAGATAATGAAAAGAATAATACATCTCAGACACAGCAGATTTTTGATTTGATTGCAATTTGCCTGGAGAGTTTAGAGACAGAAGAAGAAAAGATTAGTTTTGCTGATGAACCTAAAGAAGAAGTAATGGCATTCCTTGAATCGTTTAGTAATAAGCAGTTTGAAGAAGTTAGAAAGTTTGTCGAAGATTTACCTCAGATGAAACATGATGTGAAGTTTACATGTGAAAGTTGTGAACATGAAAACGAGATCACTCTGAAGGGGACTAACGATTTTTTTTAGTATGCCTCTCACATGAAAATTTAGTAAATTACTATACACTAAATTTTCAGTTGATGCAGCACCATAAATATTCTTTGACAGAACTTGAAAATATGATGCCTTGGGAACGTGAAGTCTATATTACTATGCTTATACAATGGTTAAAAGAAGAAGCAGAGAAACAGAAACAGAGACAGTAAATGGCTTTAACGGATGTTATTGACAGACTTACAGAAGTCAATGAAGAACAGTTATTAGAAACTCAATTCATTAAAACTGAGATTGAAACCCTAACTGACAGGGTGACAAGTCTGCTTGAGTTGAATAAGCAGGACAGATTAGACCGTTTGGAATCTATGCGTGAAGGTGCAGGAATCTCCGCTCCGAGTATGACTGCTGGTGGTGTGACCAATGATAAAACTGGTGGTCTTTTCAATTTAGGTAAGTTTGGGATATTAGACCTTTTGGGATTATCAGCTCTTTTTGACAGAGTTAAACAAATTTTTGGTGTTATAGGATCAATTGTAGTAACATTGGGTAGAGTGTTTTCAGTTGGAGCTTTAGCTGCACTAGAAGGAACATTAAAACTTTTACAAGGTTCATTTCAACTAATAGAAGACCTAGCATTTAAATTAAAAAATCTACCCGGATTTGGGAAACTTGCTGATTTCTTATCTAGAATAACTTTAGCATTTGAAGATATGGCAACAAAGGTTGCTAACCTTAGAAAAGCACTGTCAGGACCATTAAAATTTCTTGGAAATATTGGAAAAGTTTTTGGTAAATTATTTTGGCCTTTGACTGCTTTTATGGCAGCTTGGTCAGGAGTAAAAGGATTTATTGAAGG
>Ga0070750_10000074_pt1 | contig 41847 bp, 39 predicted proteins | sample VirMetDEL_Nov_24_FD_77013 | JGI IMG/M metagenome (GOLD analysis project Ga0070750, IMG submission 77013) | Aqueous microbial communities from the Delaware River and Bay under freshwater to marine salinity gradient to study organic matter... | ecosystem: Environmental > Aquatic > Marine >...
CGACAGCTCAGGCAATGTTGGCATCGGGACGAGTTCGCCTGATGAGGCTTTAGTAGTAGTTGGCGATTTAAAAGTTGATACAGGTGCTAACGCAGGTGTTATACACTTTGGTGATGTAAGTGATCAAACAAAGATTGTTGGCTTTGATAGCACAGGTACTATAGCTAATACCTTGTTGTTTACTACTGGCACTAATGAACGCATGCGCATAACCTCTGATGGATCGGTTGGTATTGGCACGACTTCGCCATCTAACCGACTATCAGTCAAACAATCTGGTAATACAAGCGCAGCTTCTTTTGGAGTTGTGTCAATTAACTCTGCGAATGACACATACATTGGTATGGGTTATGACTCATCATCCGATACAAATAGAATATCTTCTAGTTATTCTTCATCAGGTGCATATAAACCTATTACGTTTTTAACGTCTGACACAGAACGTATGCGCATCGAAAACGATGGGAATACAATAATAAATCATAACAACAACAATTACGACGATGGCCTTATATTACGCTCTACTTTAGATTGGGGTTACGGTACTTCTTTATCTTTTGATGCGGTTACTTCAAGTGGCGGATCTAATGGTACAGTCGGTAAAATACAAAGCAGGTGGCAATCAGCAGGTAATCATGCACTAGATTTTTATACATATGGTAGCGGTTATTTAACTCAAAAAGCTAGGTTAGATGCAACTGGATTGGCTATAAATACCACAACCGTTTCTTACCCTCTAACTGTTAAAGGGATTGTAGGTTTTGAAGCAACAAATAGCACAAACGCATGGGCTGCATATACTTACACTGACAATACACTTAGAATAAATTACAATGGTTCTGGTGGTGATGAAGTAATAATTGATACTTCTGGAAACATGACACTTAGCTACGGTAGTTTAATTGTACCTAGTAATATTCAACATTTAGGTGACACAGATACCTACCTACAATTCGATGCTGCTGACAGCTTCCGCATAATTGCAGGGAATACACAAACAATTAAAACAACATCTAGTGCAATTACAAACAGTCTAAATACAACATTTACGGAAAGTCTTCAAATTCAATCAGGTGCAGGGTCAGGAAATCCGATTAGGATTGGTAATGGCTTTGGAACTGGTGGAAATGCTACAATTCAAAAATACAATGCTGATTTATACTTTCAATATGCCAATGGGCTAAGTTCTACTAATGTACGGCTAGGCGGTGGTGGAACTGTTTGCAGTCTTGATATGCAGTCAGGTGCTATTACTAATGCAAGTTCTGTAACCGCAACTGGTGACCTTACTGGTAATGCAGTTTATATAAGCAACTGGGCCAGATTTTACGGTGAGACAGGTTTATATTCCCAATCCTACGGTCAGCACTTTTATCCTGATAGCGGTGGTTTTTACTGGGAGTCCGATGGCCCGATTAGAATTAGAGATGGGCACGAAGGAACAATAAAAGGCTACCTTGGCTACCATGACAGCTCTGGTTTTGGTCTTCTAAATGAAGGTGGTAATTATTGGCTTAATACACCTGGGTCGCAGTTGTATCTCGCTATTGGCGGCTCTTCAGGATCTAACCCTTGGAGTAGCGTTACTGGCGTCAGGTTGATGTTTGGTAGCGCAAATAGCAGCGCGATAGGCAATTATTACATCGGTACTAACTTGGAAAACTATGGCGGTAACTACAACAAGTTAGATTTCCGCTTTCACACTGGTATTAGAATGGGCGCACAAGCTACCTATGGCGGTGTCCGTATTTTTGATAGTGAAGCTTTAGGAACTGTACTTTTTAGTGTGGGTGCAGGCAGCACTAACGTAGCAGTCACTAATGATCTGTCGGTTGGTGGATCATTAACCGTAGGCGGCGTGGCTGTCGGTGGTAGTGGCGGTGGTTCAACCTTCGATGCAACAGCAAGCGGTGCGATTGCAAATGGTGATACTTGCTGTGTTAATCAGGATGGTACTGTCAGCGCCATAGCACTAAGCAGTACAGCCCAGGGTTCTACTACACCAGCGGTAATAGCCGCAGAAAGCAGTGATTATCCTCATATCGCCTACGGTAACGGTAAAGTGGTTGCAGTGTTTAGAGATAGCAACGGTTACTTCGCAGCTGTTGTAGGTGAAAGCAATGGGTCAGGCGGTGTAAGTTGGGGAACTAAAACAACATTAGTCAGCTACAGTGCTTATTATCCAAGAATTGCATATGTAGCTTCAGTAGATAAGTTCTTTGTTCTGTTCCGTAACTCATCCCAAAGTAATCGAATGTGGTATGGGAGCATAACCGTATCAGGCACAACACCGACTTGGAGTTTAGGTAGTTGGGATAATGCTAATGTAAGTTATATGGATATATGTGCTTGTCCAGAAGATGATAGCGTATTTGTTGTGGGTAAAAACAACAACTGGTGTCGAGGTTGGATTGGTCGTATTGCCACTGATGGAACTGTTTCATTAGGCAGTATGACCACTATAGACAGCCAAACTATTTATAGGCCAAGTTGTGTGTGGGATAGCTCTGTTGAACGGGTAATTGTTGCATTTAGAACATACTATGTAAGTGTTGCTGTATTGCAAATAACTGGCTCTTATACATTCTCTAACTTAAATACTAGCAGCTGGTCGCAATCAGGCCCAGAAGGGGGAAGTTACGACAACATACCTATGGCAACAGATAACAAAGGAAACCTTGTTGTTTGTGTCGATAAATATAGCCCCACAGACACAAAGATTGTACAGGCTGTTTTAGGTAGTTCTGGTATTACTTGGAGCAGTGAGCAGTTAGTACATACAAATGAGGCTTATGACGCAGAACTGACATATGATAGTAATGCAGATGTTTTCCACCTTTATTATGAGATTGCAAGCTCTGATGCTTTTTCTGCGACTTACACGATTGGAACTAGCTCACTAACGGCTGGAAGCGTACAAACTATTGAGGCAAACTCAACCTTCAACCCATTTAAAGCCACTGGTGTTTATTTTCCAGATATATTTAGAAGTGTATTCGTTGCGCCAGATAACCGTGATTCAAACAAGCTAAATGGCTGGACATTCAACGGTGCGTTTTCGTCAAGTAATCTTGGTGCAGACAATTATATAGGGGTTGCTAATGCTGCATATTCTAACGGTGCAACTGCAACTATTCAAATTGTAGGATCAGTTGATGATGCTCAGTCTGGCTTAACGCCGTCTAAAAAGTACTATGTCCAACAGGATGGATCTTTAAGTCAAACCGCCGACACTCCTTCAGTAGTTGCTGGGACCGCTGTCGCTGCAACCAAGTTAATTGTGAAAGGTTAAACTATGTCTAAGGTATTAGTGAGAGACGACGATGGTATGGCAGCATATGTTTGGCCCTCGAGTTACAATGTAGAACTTCTAGCAGACAAAGTAGTCGTTAAAGAAGACAACCAGGTACTTTATAATATTAGTGATCTGAATGCTACAAACTCTACCTTCCATAGCAATGTCCCAGATATTCCTGAGGATTGGGCTGGTGGTAAATACATGTTCGATGGTTCTTCCTGGACTGTAAATCCTGTTTGGGAAACAGAAGTCAACACTCCTGATGGCGACAACGACCCAGAATAAACATTGAGGTATATACATGTCTGATTACCCACCAGTAGACAGTTGGCACTTGTCCAAGTCCGTGCCTATTACCCTAATCTTTGGCCTACTAGTTCAAGCTGGTGCAATCGTCTGGACGGTCAGCATGATGATTGGTGACATCCAAGACAACAAAGATGATCTCATTGCAGTACAAGTGCGGCTCGAAAGAGTAGAGGACGCTGTACATGACCAGGCTGTCTCGATGGCGCGCATAGATGAAAACATCAAAGCCATACGTCAGGCAGTCGAGCGCATGATTGAACGCCAACAGAAAGCGTCATACGAACCACCAAATTAACACACCACAACACTTCTAGGAGAGCAGTTTCTAGGAGACATCTATGTTAGCAGAATTGGCTGCATTTAACGCTGGCTTTCAGATCGTGAAATCCACGGTGGCGGCTGGGAGGGATATAGCCTCGGCGGCGGCTGGCATTTCCAAAATGGTGGAAAACAAAGACGCAATGCACAGGCGTTTACAGAAGAAGAAGAACAGCATCTTCACAACGACAGTCGAGTCAGATCTTGAAGAGTTTATGGCCCTTGAGTCGATGAAGCAGAACGAGGCCGAACTCAAGCAAATAATGATATACACAGGCCGCGCTGGCCTACACAGTGATTTCCTTAAGTTCTGCGCTGATGCCAGGAAGGCACGTAAGGAAGCTGAAAGAAGAGCACAGCAAGAGCGCGAAGAGATGGTCGAAACGATCACAGTGGTAGCTGGCGTGGGAATAGGTGCCACAGCTGCTATCGGTGCAATCATAGGTCTCGTCTGGTACTTCAAAGGCTTCTAGCGCATGACGCTGTTAGAACACAACAACCGTTTTATTCTTCTCGATGACCAAGGCTACGTCCTGATTATCACCAGGGAAAAACAAATAGCATTACATTTAGTAAGGACACTGAGAGATGGTACAGGTAACCGCTAGATTTATCGACGATTTAAAGATTTTACCCAGGCTTATGATGGCCCTGGTAACCCTTCTTACCTACCAATCAGTCCACTGGTTTATGTCGATCCCTAGTGACGAAGTGAATGCATATCAAGCTGGCTTAGTGTCCGTCTGCATGGGCGCCCTAACAGGATGTTTTGGCATTTGGATGGGCAAAGAGTCAAAGACAACAGTAACTCCCAACAAGGTGGTCCATGAGCAAAGCTATAGCAACACTAGCAATAAGTAGTGCATTTGTCCTGGCGTCATGTTCCCCTCTTAGTTGGCTTCCAGGGATCGGCGGTGGAAACAGCGGCCCATCCTTTACAGCGGTCGGGACACAAATGGCAGCTGAAGCAAACCAACAGGTCGTCGCCGACCAAAGCAACATCCGTAGTGAGGGTGGTGACATAGAGGTCAACGAGCTTGAGGACACAGTCACGACGAGGGACGTCGAAAGCATCCGCATAATGAACCAGGACATTCCACCCTGGGTAATCATTGCGCTGATCCTAGGTTGGTTAGCCCCGAGCCCCAGCGAAATGGGCAGAGGTCTAATGAGTTTATTCACAGGAAGAAGGAGAGCCTAAACATGGAGTTTTGGCAATGGACCATGCTGTTCACAATGGTCAGCATTAACACCGCCGTCAACGTTTGGCGACTTTACGATTATCAAAGGAGAAACAAGAGATGACTTACAAGTTAGGCAAAAGAAGTATTGAGCGCCTCGAGGGCGTAGATGAGCGCATGGTTGCAGTTGTTAAATCTGCCATTGGACGCAGCAAACAGGACTTCAGCGTGATTTGCGGTTTAAGGACGAGAAGTGAGCAAGAGAAGCTCGTCAAGTCTGGCGCATCGAAAACAATGAAAAGTAAACACCTGGATGGTCTAGCTGTCGATCTCATGGCCTGGGATAGCAATGCGACACCTAATGGTCGATGGGAACTCAACCTCTACGACGAGATAGCCGACGCTATGGCATCAGCTGCTCGCGACGTTGGTGTCGATATATGCTGGGGTGCAGCCTGGGCAACTAAGTCCATGCCATACCCGATGAACATACGCCACTGGAACGGGACAATGGAAGACGCAATGAACTCATACGTCGACCTCAGACGCTCTCAAGATAGGCGTCCTTTTTTAGACGGTCCCCACTTCCAACTGATAGAGTAATGAAGACGTTTCTCCTGGTGTTTTCTATCTGGGGTTTCGACGGGACTGACTGGCACTTTGTCGGCAACCAGTACGTCTACAGCGAACCCATGACTGAACATCAGTGCTCAACCATAGCTAACCAAAACAGCTGGTTCGCATATGAAAGCAATCCGTTCTATAAGATTGCCGCCAGGTGTATGCCAACCGACGCAAGTCAAACATAATAAGTAAACATCGGTCTAACATCAGTTTGGATCGGTGTTTTTTGCTGACTAAGAGACCCCCATATAAGAAAACTTAAGTCTAGGACTTGTAATTAGTGTATCCGATGCTTATATGTAGTGTACGGACGATGAGATCGGTGATCATAAGTCGACGGTGGTTAGAGCAGCGGAATCATAATCCGCGTGTCGGGGGTTCAAGTCCCTCCTCCGCTACCAGACATAAGTCATCATCGGAACTCATCAGTCCCTTACTAAAAGGAGACTGAAAGATGACTAACTTATCAGAACAATTGTCGGACGCAATGTCCATCATATTGCAAACCGCCGCACGTCGAAGCGACAGCAAGGTTTACCCATTTCCATTTGATGACGACAAGAAAAACACCAAAGCTCTTAACCAGCTGCTCAGACGCAAGATGGTCAAGCGTGTTTTGGTCAGTGGCATTGCCCAATATCACAAGCAAGTGCGTAACGTCGGCTGCGTAAACTACGAGATTACGGCTGATGGCTACGACGCCATTCACTGGCAGTAAACGAAAGGAGAGAACAACATGTTTACTTTAGAACAAATCATTAAAATGGAAGAAGCGGTATCTACACGTAAGCTTCCCGTCGACATAGCAAAGCTTATGAACAAGCGCCGCTATTCACACAACGAAGACAGATGGGTTCGCATCGGTGATCTACCGCTGCACCGCGTTCTCCGCGCTTGGGCAAGTGAACCAGGTAATACGATAGTGGAGCCATCACAATGCTAGGTGACGTCGTCGGCGCACTAAGCCTCGTGCTTATTACATACATGTTATTCCTGGGTGCTCATGCTCTGGGGTAACACCATCGAAGAATTCATCAAGATTATGTTTGGGACTACCGAGGAGCGGTCCCAGGCAAAACAAATAGAAACCAAGAAGGTGTGGCTACCAACCCAGAAAGACGAAGAGCCACCCTTCTAAATCGGGGGAGAGAAACATGAACTTTATTGACTTTGTAAATAACGAGGGTCCAAACATTTGGCACCACAAGCATCTAGCCGAGAGCCGTGCTAAGTTGCATCGGTTTGGAGCATTCCAGGAAGTAGGCTTTAAGGACATTAAGGATGTCAGCGCAGTAGACATTCACCAGTTTTGTTTACATCTAAGAGAACAAAGGTTGTCTGAGAATACGGTCAATCATTACAAGGCTGCTATCAGTTCTATTCTTAAACATGCATTTGATTTAGAGATCATAATTAAGCTGCCTAAGATTAAGTTTTCCAAAGTCAGAAATAATCGAGTGCGTTATCTGACAGATGGTGAAGCAAGCGAACTCAATACATTCTTAAGTGGTTACAAAAATGGGAAGTATTGGTGGATGAAACACATGTGCACTCTGGCGCTAAACACAGGTATGCGTCACGGCGAAATCCTATCGATCACTCCTGACATGGTAACGGTTGATAGTGACAAGTGCACAGTACATTTGACTGACACAAAGAACGGAGATGACCGTGATGTTGTCTGCGCTGGTTCAACCTTCGCCGCACTCATGGCATTAGAGTTTCGACCAGGTAAGTTCTACAGCCACCGCAAGTTTTATAATGTGTGGGACGAAGCTCGTTACAGGATTGCTAAGAACGACAAAGAGTTTGTCTTTCACATTTTAAGGCACACCGCCGCTACGAAGATGGCTAACGAATTAAAGTTACCTACTATTACTGTCGCCCAGCAACTAGGGCATCGTAGTCTCCAAACGACTGCTAAATATGTCCACCAGACACCAGAAAATCAGGAAGAAATAGCGAGGATTATGGGGGGCAAATAGCCCCTTTTTTTATTGGGCTAAAGATATAATAAAAACAAAGGCTTATCGAGCAAGGGACTAAGAGACCCCCTTAGAAGCCAAGGGAGTACTACAAGAATGACGACGGTTTATGAGCAGCAGCATAATTTAGAAGAACAAATGATCCAAAGAGGTCAGGAGCGTTACAAAAGAAGACAAGAGAAGTTATCACCAAGCCAGCGCGAGATACCACACCAGGAAATAACTAAGGTTTTACCTATAGTGGCCCAAAAGATTATCGACCTCATCGATGAAGACAGAAAGAGGTTTGACAGTGGTCGAGGACGAAAGAGCGAATGGTTTGACACACTGGTCGGCCAGGACCCACATAAGTTAGCATACATAGGTTTAAACAATTGTTATGAGACTGTCTTAAAGCAGAACTCTTTAGCTGGGTGTCTTACATCGATAGGAACCAGGATAGAGCTTGAGATATGGGCTGACGAGCTAAAGGACTTTGACAAGAGCTTGTTTAAACGCTTGGTCGCCCAGGTTACTAAAGATCACTCAAGTGAAAGATACCGACTGAAAGCTGCAAGGATTATTGCGTCTAAGGCTGGCTTCCAGTTTAAGAAGTGGGGTCGTGCCGAGAAGGTCAAAGTCGCATCCCCGATCCTCAGTGCTATACTTGAAGCTGTTGATGTCTTCGAGGTGGTTACAGTCGAGGAAAACTTGAAGACACACAGGAGTATTGGTCTGACTGACCAGGCAGAGGATTTACTCAAGCGACGTCAGTTCGATGCTTCATGGGCGCAACCTATGTTTGCACCGTCGCTAATTCCACCTAAGCCCTGGTCTGCTTTTGACACAGGTTGCTACCAGAATGAAACATTAGCTGCTTTAGTTCCACTAGTGAGAAAAGCTACAGCGGAACAAAGGAGAGCAATAGAGAGAAACTTTGAGACTGAAGGTGAACCTCTGTACATAAAAGCAATCAATGCTCTCCAGGCAACACCATTTAGAATTAACAAACGTGTCCTGGATGTCTTGGATTACTGTGTTACCGAAAAGGTACGGATACCCAAGTTTCCAGAACTTGAGCCACCAGAGTTTCCAAAGCTACCAGACAACTTCGAAGACCTGGAACAAAAAGAACAGTTCCAGCGGAAGCGTGACCAAAAGGATTGGCACATTAAGAGAAGAGAAAGTGTAGCAAACCTGGTTGTCATGAATGAGGACCTAAAGACTGCTTACAGAATGTCAGAGGCCGATCAGTTCTACTGTGGGTTTTCTTTCGATTTCCGTTCAAGGATGTATCCAGTCTGCCACTTTAACTACCACCGCGACGACCACATTAAGGCACTCTTTGAGTTTGCCAGGGGAAAACCTGTAGCTGAAGAGGACCGAGGTTGGCTGGCGATACACTTGGCAAACGTAGGTGACTTTGAGAAAGTATCAAAGACTTCTTTTGATGATCGAATACAGTGGGTCTTAGATAATGAACAGTGGTTGAAGTTGGTCAACGATGACCCAAAAGGCACAGTGGACCTCTGGACACTTGCAGACAAGCCCTTCCAGTTTCTTGCAGCTGTCTTTGCATACTTCAGCGATGACCCAGTGTGTCACCTTCCAATCTCCCTAGATGGAACTAACAGCGGCGTACAGCATTATGCCCTGGCACTCAGGTCATCTGAGGATGGTCATATGGTCAACCTACTCCCCTCAGATAAATGCCAGGACGTCTACCAGACTGTGGCTAACCAGGTGATCCAGGATTTAACCGAGGATGGATCTGAGGAAGCCAAGAAGTGGCTAGAGTTTGGGATCACCAGATCAACTTGTAAGAGGAACGTAATGACTTTCGGTTATAGTTCCATAGAGCGAGGGTTTGGAGATCAGATCATCGAAGACCTTATGCAGCCTCTACAGCGTGATGTTAACTACCGTCTTATACCCGAGCACCCTTTTGGAAACGCCAGAGAACAAGAGCAATATGCCAGGTTCTTAGCTAAGTTTAATTACCAGGCAGTGCAGAAGGTCATTTCTTCGGTAGCCAAAGGTATGTCATTCTTACAGTCATATGCTGATGCATTAGCTCGAGAAGGGCGGTCTGTCAGGTGGACAACACCCTCAGGTTTTCCAGCTGTCCAAAGATACACTAAGCCCGATGTTAAACGTGTCAGGATCTTCTTGTATGACCGAGAAGCCAAGATGCCAAAAAACACCAGGTTTTCTTTAAATGGTTCTGGGCCACTTTATGACACCAGGAAGGCTCGGGCTGGCGTAGCACCTAACTTTGTACACTCACTGGATGCAGCGCACATGCATCTGACAATCTGTCATGCTTTAGATCATGGCATCCAAGACTTCTTTATGATCCACGATTCCTTTGGGACTAATGCAGCTGATACCTGGACGTTCTATCAAAACATTAGAAACGCGATTGTCGACATGTATGAGGACAACTGTGTCTTAGAGAACTTTGAGATCGAGTGTCGCCACAGGCTGTCTAACCCAGATATGGATTTAGCGAGTATACCCCAGAAAGGTGACCTGGATGTCACCTCGGTCTTAGAAAGCGAGTATTGTTTTAGCTAACAACTAAGAGACCCCCTTAGAAGCCAACAAAAAGCTTCGAAGTAGGAAACAATCTAAGGAGAACATTTCTATGAGTAAATCTAAGTTCGTGTCACCAGCTGGCACAGCCCAATACCCCTGGCTACAACCAGGGAGACCAGATACAGCCTTTGATAGCGAAGGTAAGTATAAGGTTGAGTTACGTCTTATACCAGACCATGCAAAACACATGACTGACCTCATTACACAGGTTAAGTTAGAAAACTTTGGTGTAAAAGACAAAGTGCATCAGCCATTTAAAGTGGACGATGAGACGGGTGAATATCTATTTAAGATCCAGTCAAAGTATCAACCTAAATATTATGATGCCAAAGGTAATCCAATCCCTTTAGATCAGGTCCCGTCGATGTTCTCGGGAACAGAACTCCGAGCATCAGGCCAAATCGACGCCTACACCAACGGCACAAAGAAAGGCATCAGTCTTCGACTAGCAGCTGTCCAAGTGATCAATCCCGTGTCGGGTGGGTCTACCGATGGTGCTGGCGATTTCGATGCCGTTGATGGGTTCGAGGTAGGTGGATCAGAAGATCAATTCACACCTTCTCAAGAAGACCTTGAGGACTTCTAGGACCGCGATACGGCTGGGTTTCAGATCAGGGCTAGAGAAACGCATAAGTGAGCAGATTATCCAGGCTGGAATTAAACTCCAGTATGAAACTGACAAGATCTCTTACACAGTCCCAGCCCGACAAGCCCGATACACACCAGACTTTAAGCTCCCTAAATTAGGGGGCTTTTTCTTTGTCGAGACTAAAGGCATCTGGGCGGTCCAGGACCGTCAGAAACACCTACTAATTAAAGACCAGTTTCCTAACCTCGACATTCGCTTTGTTTTCTCAAACGGGAACGCAAAGTTATATAAGGGATCACCAACAAGCTATGCGATGTATTGTCAAAAACACGGGTTTCAATACGCGCATAAGGTAATCCCTGAGGATTGGCTTGAAGAAGCCAAGAAGGAGAGCAAGGGGGCAACTTAGGTTGCCCTCTTTTTGTTTATTGTAATGGGAGTTACATTATGAAAACCAAAACTAAAGAAGATCTTAGAAAACCTACTAAAGAACAAAAGCTAAATATTATAAGTGTTCTTCAAGACGTCTATGATATCGAAAAGCAAAGATATAATAATTGCGAAACTGATCAGTCAGTTGCAGACGTTTGTGAAATACCTCTGTGGGGCTGGGTTACACAGCTTCGAGAAGAGTTCTTTGGACCTAGTGGCAACGAAGCTGACCTTGTAGCAGCAAAAGAATTAAGTGAGTTTGTTAAACAGGCAAACGCATCGATAGCTAAAACTGAAGCAATGCAAAAGCGCTTCATGCAGCGGTGTGCCGATGAAATCAAAGAAGTCATAAAGACCAGGGAAAAAGCAGAAGCTGTCCTTAAGTCTTTTAACCCTCACGGTGTAACATGAATGACGCCAGTGAGTTTGTACAGCATGTCCCGTGCGACCAATGCGGATCACGCGACAACGGTGCGATGTACTCGGATGGTCACGTCTATTGCTTTGGTTGTGGAGCGTGGTCTGGTAACGAAGGAGAGGCCCCTACAAGCGCCCCAGAGCGGCCCAATGGCCTCAACCTAATTAACGGTGAATTCCAAGCCCTGAGGACACGTAAGCTTACTGAGGAGACGTGTAGAAAGTTTGGCTACACAGTCGGTAAATACCACGGTCAGACAGTCCAGCTGGCGATGTACCGAGATAGAAAAGGCCGACCAGTCGCACAGAAAGTTCGAACTAAAGATAAGAACTTTAGCATCGTTGGTGATGCTAAGGCTATGACACTGTTTGGGTCACACCTCTGGTCGACTGGGAAGATCTTAGTTGTTGCAGAGGGCGAACTCGATGCCATGAGCATCAGCCAGATCCAGAACCATCGATGGGCGACTGTCAGTCTACCCAATGGCTGTCAGTCAGCAAAAAGAGCCTTACTGAATAACTATGATTATGTGACTAGCTTTGAGTCCGTTGTTTTGATGTTTGACAACGACGAACCTGGACGCGAAGCAGCCATCGAGTGTGCAGAAGCATTACCTATCGGTTTGTGTAAGATTGCAAACCTGGGTGAACACAAAGATGCTAATGAAGCTCTCATTCAAGGAGATGCAAAGACAGTAATACAAGCGATACACCAGGCGCGAGACTATCGCCCTGACGGTATCGTGGCAGCCGCCGATCTCCGAGATGTCATAGGTGTGGGAGATGCTGTCTCTCCCATTAGTTATCCTTACAGCAAGCTCAACGATATTACGAAGGGCTTGCGGCTCGGATCATTGGTCACTTGTGCCGCTGGCTCGGGGGTCGGCAAGTCTACTTTTGTGCGTGAACTAATGTACCACGTACAACAGTCTGGGTTTCCCATTGGCATGATGATGCTCGAAGAGAGCGTCAAACGTACAGCCCAGGGCTTGGTTGGTCTTCACATGAATAAGAACATAATTGTGAACATTGATACCTGTGCGGAAGACATCGTCAGTTCGTTTGACGACATGCGTAAAGCTGGTGAGTTCTACTTGTTCGATCACTTTGGATCTACCGACCTGGATGTCATCGTCAATCGCATCCGATATATGAACAAGGCACTAGGTTGCCAGGTCATATGTTTAGACCACATCAGTATCCTGATCTCTGGTCTGACGTCAGGTGTAAACGATGAACGTAGGCTTGTAGATGACATCATGACCCGACTTCGGGTTGAGGTCCAGGCGCTCGGCATCTGTTTAATCCTGGTGTCTCACCTGAGACGGCCTCAGGGTGACAAAGGCCACGAAGGTGGTGCTCAAGTTAGCCTCAGTCAGTTGCGAGGATCACATGCAATAGCGCAGCTTGCAGACACCTGTATTGGCATAAACGTCGATGCTGAAGATCCGACCTCGGGCAAAAGAAACCTGGTTGTCTTAAAGAACAGACATACTGGGGAAGTAGGGCCAGCTGGTGTTCTTAAGTATGACCTAAACACAGGCCGACTTACTGAAACTAACAACTTTAATGAGTTTGAAGAGGTGCCATTCTGATGCACCACTGGACAATCTTAATTATAATCTACTGGATACCAGAGATCGACCACCACTACGAAGCAGAGCTTTTGTTTCCGAGCTATGAGCAGTGCTCAGTAGCCTTGGAGATTCATGATGCCCTGGCTGATGTTTATCAAGACACAGCTGTTCTCTGTAAATCTGTTGGCACCAGTTACACCACAAAACCTAAAGCAAAACCATCGAAGGAGAGTATTGATGGATAGTAATGTTTACCCACATAATTTAAATATGAATGAGTACCAGGCAGACGCAGCCAGTACAATGATCTACAAATGGAAGGTCATATATCCAGCGCTGGGCCTAGCATCCGAAGCTGGCGAAGTGTGTGACAAAATCAAGAAGATGATCCGCGATGATGACATCAGGTTTGATGGTAACGAGCGTCTGACAGATGCCCAACGTGCAGACATTATCTTCGAGCTAGGAGATGTCCTTTGGTACGTCGCTGCTCTCTCGAGAGATTTAGGTGTGAGCCTCAACGAGTTAGCTCACATGAACCTGGAGAAACTAGCACTCAGGAAACAAAGAAGTTCCCTTAATGGCTCTGGAGATTACCGATGAGCCGCTGGGTTTGGGATCTAGAGAGCGACGGGCTGTTAGATACTATTAGCAAGATCCACTGCATAGTTCTTAGACACGTAGAGACCAACGAGGTGCAAACCTACGGCCCCGACGAGATCAAGGCTGCAATGTTTACACTGATGAACGCTGAAGAGGTCATTGGTCATAACATCATTGCATATGACATACCAGCGCTCCAGAAAGTGTACCCTGGCTTTGAGATACTAGGCAAAGTCACGGACACAATCGTACTGTCGAGGTTGACCGAAGCTAACCTGGCAGAAAAGGACACAATACGTCACGCCAAAGACCCTGAGAGTTTCCCAAAGAAGTTTACAGGTAGTCACAGTCTTAAAGCTTGGGGTCTACGGCTCGGAGACTATAAGGACGACTACGACGGTGGATGGGAAAACTACAGCCAAGAGATGATGGACTACTGTGTCCAGGACACCCAGGTAACCAAGGTTCTCTATGAGCACTGCATGGAGCGCGACTTCTCCGAACAGTCAATCGAGTTAGAACATTCGTTAGCACAGATATGTTATACGATTGGCAACAACGGCTGGACGTTTGATAAAAGTAAGGCAATTGAGTTGTACTCTAAGTTAGCCCAGGAGCGTAATGACCTGGAGCAAGGATTAGACGAGTTGTTTCCACCCTGGGAAACCACTGAAGAATTTATACCGAAGGTAAACAACAAGACCCGAGGCTATGAGAAGGGTGTACCATTTACCAAGTATAAAGAGATACAGTTTAACCCAAGCAGCCGACGTCACATCGAGTTCTGTCTTAGGCAAAAGTATGCCTGGAAGCCAAAGAAGTTTACTAGCACTGGTCACGCCCAGGTCGATGAGACAATCTTAGGTAAGCTTCCATATCCTGAGGCCCAATACCTGGCACGGTTCTTCCTAATTCAAAAGAGAATAGGCCAGCTGGCAGAGGGTCCACAGGCGTGGTTAAAGAAGGTATCTGAGGATGATAAACTAAGGCACACGATTGTGTCTGGGGGTACTATTTCTGGGAGAGCAGCACACCGTTCACCCAATTTAAGCCAGGTGCCAAAGACGTCACTTGAGTATGGCGAAGAATGCCGCGAGTTGTTCACAGTTCCAGACGGCTGGTTCCTAACTGGTTCAGACTTGTCTTCTCTTGAGTTGAGATGTCTTGCACATTACCTTCCTGATGGCGGTGAGTATGCAAAGCAAATGCTCGAAGGTGATATTCACACTGTCAACCAAAAGGCAGCTGGCCTTGCTACGAGAGATGAAAGCAAAAGGTTTATTTACTCACTTATGTATGGTGGAGGTGACCAGCTGATCGGTAAGATTGCTGGTGGTGGTGCCAAGCGTGGTAAAGAACTTAAAGCAGCATTTAATAAGAACATTCCAGCGTTTGCCACACTCAATAACAAACTAAAGGAAGCACATAACAAGCGAGGCCATATACTTGGTCTTGATCGTCGGAAACTGTACATCAGGTCAGAACACAAGCTACTCAGCCAGCTGCTACAAAGCGCTGGTGCAATCATTTGTAAGAAGTGGGTAGAACTGACCTTTAACGAAATCAACAGGCAGTTCAAAGACGGTAGTTATATAGTTGGGTGGATACACGACGAGATCCAGGTTGCCTGTAAGACACAGGAGATCGCGGAGAATGTCGGTGATATCTCTCGACGAATGGCGGAAGAAACAGGCCGCTATTTCGAAACTAAAATCCCCATTGCCTCAGAATATTCCGTGGGCAGAACTTGGGCTAACACCCACTGATGTAACGGACCACTTAGCAGCAGTTGTCACACTCTATGTCGTCCTCGACAGAGCGTGGCGAAAGCCCTTTACGGTAAGCAGTCAGTTTGCACGGCAAGGTGCCTTCTACGTTGCTATAGCGGCCTCTGAGGGCATGATCACCACAAATGTTGGTGAAGATACCTGGAGTAATCGCTGGCTGATTACTGAATATGGCATGGAACAAAAAGGAGAATTGGATGGGCTACTTCAGAACATTCTTACAGTCGCCAGAGAAGAACACGGTTCTATTGATTGACGGTGACCTGTACGCCTACCGAGCGTGTGCAGCCGCCGAAGAGGAGATAGACTGGGGTGATGACATTTGGTCATTATCTACAGATCTCAAGCAAGCAAAAGAGATCTTTACACAAACTATAAGTGGCATCTGTGATACACTCGAGGCCAAGGCATTCATCATATGTATTTCGGACAAAGACAACTTTAGGAAGACTATCGATAGTGAATACAAAGGTGGTCGTAAAAAGGTCAGGAAGCCTGTTGGTTATCCTGAGATGCTCAAGTACCTAAGCAAAACCTTTCACTGCTTTAAAGAGCCGCTCCTCGAGGCAGATGACCTACTGGGTATCCTGGGGTCAGCGCCTGGTCACAACACGATCATGGTGTCAGACGACAAGGATCTAAAGTGTGTTCCAGGTAAACTATACAGGCCGATGTCTGGTGAGTTTCTGACAACCAGTCAGGCAGATGCAGATCGATGGTTCTACACTCAGACGCTCACAGGTGATGCAGTTGATGGATACTCAGGTTGTCCAACGATAGGTATCAAGACAGCTGAAAAGCTACTCGCCAGGTCATGTTCCTGGGACACAGTTGTCCAAGCATACGCAAAGCAGAAACTGGATGTGAACTACGCAATCACCCAGGCACGTCTTGCTCGGATACTTCGGTACGAAGATTGGGACACCAAGAAGCACACCATAAAACTTTGGACCCCAAAGACATCACATAGAAGGGAAGCATCAGCATGAAAGACAAGACGACCCCGTGGCCCAGGTGCACACCAGATGGACCACTGAACGAAGAGCACATCCTAGCTTATTGGGATTACTACGAGCTATTAACGAAAACTGAAAACAAGATCTTTATGGCTGAGGTAGGCAAAGCTACCTGGCACGGACAAGAAGCAGCAAAACATATTGGCAAGATGGGTGGTCAGAAGCAGCATACCAAAGGCAAGTACTTTGAGGCAGCCAAAAAGAAACGTAAGCCCAGAAAACCAATGTTTAACCAATACGTCACCAATGTCTGATGATGACAAAGTGGAAAGGCCCAGCCACTACACTCAGTGGGCCATCGAGCCAATCATATACATCATGAACAATGGGTTTGAATTCTGGCGTGGTAACATCATCAAGTATGTCAGCCGCGCTGGGTCCAAGCTCTATGATGGACAAGACAAAGTACAATCCGAAATCACAGATCTAAAGAAGGCCATCCGTTATTGCGAGATGCGGATTAACCTTCTCGAGGGAAAACAGCCAAATGATACCAATAACAACACTAAGTAATACCCGAGGACACTACGGTCCAACCTTACCAATAAGCGAAGAGATCCACGCTATGAAGTACCGAGCCGAAGGGGAAGACTTTAAGCAAGCTATGGCACGGGTAGCACATGCACTCAAAGACAGTGAACCACACTACCGTGCATTTAAGGACATCCTATATAACCAGCGGTTCTTACCAGCTGGACGGGTGCAGTCAGCAATGGGGTCTCCCAGGAAGGTTACACCATACAACTGCTTTGTTAGCCAAACTATTGAAGACAGCATGGAAGGTATCATGAGTGCAGCATCGAAGGCTGCTAGAACCATGCAGCTGGGCGGTGGTATTGGGTACGACTTTAGCACACTCAGACCTCGAGGAGATCTTATCAAGTCCCTGGACAGTAAGTCATCAGGGCCTTTGTCATTCATGGGCATCTTCGATGCTATTTGTAAGACTATTGCATCAGCTGGTCATCGGAGAGGTGCACAGATGGGTGTACTACGTGTCGATCACCCTGACATCGAAGAGTTTATTACCTCAAAGAACAACAGTACTGATCTAACAGGTTTTAACATCAGTGTCGGTGTGACTGATGTCTTTATGCAAGCGGTGAAAGCTGGCAGTGACTTTGATCTTACTTTCGAGGGCCGTGTCTACAAGACGGTAGACGCTCGAGCACTGTGGGATCAGATCATGCGATCTACCTGGGACTGGGCAGAGCCTGGTATCCTATTTATCGATAGGATCAACAAGAAGAACAACCTGTGGTACTGTGAGAGGATTGCTGCAACCAACCCATGTGGTGAGCAGCCACTCCCACCAAACGGAGCATGTCTCCTGGGAAGCTTTAACCTGGTGAAGTACGTCAAGCACGTAGGTATTCACGCTGGTGAGCGCCCCTACTTCGACTACCTTCTATTCAACGATGACATCAGGCATGTGGTTAGGGCGATGGACAACGTCGTGGACAGAGCAACATATCCCCTGGACGAACAATATGTTGAAGCAGCTAGTAAACGTAGGATGGGACTAGGTGTGACTGGTGTAGCTAATTGTCTAGAAGCTATTGGATATGAATACGGAAGCTATGGTTTCCTGGAAGAGTTTAAGACAGTTATGCAGATGTTGCGTGACACGTCCTACAGGACATCAGTAGACCTGGCTATCGAGAAGGGACCATTCCCACTGTACAATGAACTCATGCTCGACAGTGACTTCGCTAAGACACTGCCAGAGAACATCAGGGAGTCTATCAAGAAGCACGGCATCCGCAACTCACACCTATTGTCAGTCGCACCTACTGGAACCATCAGCCTATCAGCTGACAACGTAAGTTCTGGGATAGAGCCTGTGTTCAGTCATTATTATGATCGAGACATCCAGACATATGACGGTCCACGCAAAGAACGAGTAGAAGACTACGCATTCCGAGAGTGGAGTATCAAAGGTAAGACAGCCGATGAACTGTCGGTGTTTGATCACGTCAAAGTGCTCAACGTAGCCTCTGCTTACGTCGACAGTGCTTGCAGTAAGACATGCAACGTCGGTGATGATGTGTCCTGGGAAGACTTTAAGAAGGTCTACATGGATGCCTACGACGGTGGTGCCTCAGGGTGCACAACCTTCAGAGCAAGCGGTAAACGATATGGCATTCTCAATGCTGCAACCAGTGAAGACGTAGCCACCGAGGATGCACCTGAGGTGTCGTCAGTGGTCACTGAACATGACGAGGGTGAGGTTGGCGGTGCTTGCTACTACGACCCACTCACAGGAAAGAAACAGTGTGAATAATTGGTCTTTTGTTCACTAAGGTTAAATAATGTTCATTGGAGAGGCTAGTTGCATAGTTAGTTTGTATATAACTTATGTCCGTTGCCTATATTAGTTGTTGATCATTTGTGTTGATCTTTTTTAATCTAGCAGTGGCTAGTGAAAGGAGAAACAAATGTATAAAAGTTCAAGCCGTAGATATATACGAAGTGAGAACCCGATATTCAGTTGGGTATATTTAGGTGATTTTACACCAAGGTCAGTAACTAAGCTTATTTGCATTGCGCGTGGTGAAAACCCTCAGGGCTGGGTTGGGGCGGCAACGTGGGGTAGCCCTGTTGTGGCTCTAGCTCCACCCACAGTTACAGGTGTTTTCGCATCATGACATTTGTAACAGCATTAGACTTCTTAGAACTTCAGATCATTGACTACTCAAAAAAGCCTGTAGTTGATGGTTTAAACAACAGCCAGACAAGGTTCCTCAATTATTGTTTATCTACTCGAGTACGCCAACTGTTTCTTATGTGGTGTATCCGAGCCGAGATGACAGACACATCTATGAGTGTGAGAGATCTACTTCAGAAGAACTTTTGTAGCAGACCAGCGCTCGACACCATGATCACCGAATGCTCTGAAGAGGGATGGATAACAATATCAAGAGGACAACATAACCATAGGCACATCATTTCTAATGAACTACCAGTACGATTGTTTCTAGAATATCATAGCTTTTGGAAAGACCAGGTAGCTAACAGGACATCCTCCAGTGAATGTGAAACACCAAACACCATCAGGATGATTAATAAACCCAAGTATGCATCGTAAGAGTTAAGAGAGCCAGGGGCGACCAAAAGTGAACTATGGTCTGCTACCTGGCTCAAGTAAGCTGTCTGTCAACTTACGTTTACTAGAGTTAATCATAGGTGACTGTATGTCCACACCTGAGTGTCGGATTGAATGTCCGATGCCTAAAATAACTGTGTCTATAGGTGAACATAAGAAGAACATGTGTACATAAATGCAACAGGTACTAAGAGACCCCCTTACGAAGGAAGAGACACTCTGTGCCAACCTAGAACAAGAACAACAGATGACCGAACTGGTGATGTTCCTCCCGATCATCAGTTCTCTCAGTGCATCACAGGTGACCGAACCACCGTATCATATAGCGGCATACTCCCAGCCACATAAGAATGAAACACAGGTCGGTCACCTGTGGTCCAACAACACGTCAACCTAAAGTACACACGAAAGACACACATGATATCATTAGACATACAAACGAGCTACAACCTAGGTCAGGCTGGCGTTGACTTCAGCTGGACTATGGATGCATCCACCACTGTAAGCAATAAGAACGATAAGCACGAAACGCCTGACATTAGTGAAGACAAGGGTGGAGACTGAGGTCCCGATTTGTCTTTAAAAGAAATGACCCTTGTCCAGACAACAATCGCCTAATGTCTTTGAACCAGGTCATCCCTACGCTTTACTCTTAGATCACCACGAAAGGTCAACGGATAGTGTATCCGATGACATATGCTAACCAATGATATCAATGACTTAAGTATAATCTAATAGAATGAATGTCTTTAGTGGGTCCCATGTCTCCAGGTTTGACCCCCAGTGGCCTAATCAATCAATAGATTTCAAAAGACCGTTAAAGGTTGTCCTTGTTGTTGTTGTTGTCAGACCTTTTTAAGCAGAACCCCAGCCCCACAAAAGTCCCTCTTACGGTTCTTAGTAAACCCCAGCCCCACAAAAGTAAGGAACTCCCGTCATGGCCCTAGAGTCAGGAACCTATATCGACAGCCTCAACGCTAGTAATCCAGCGTCTACCGATGGCCTAGGCCAAGCCGACGACCACCTACGTCTCATCAAGAGCACAGTCAAGGCGACACTACCGAACGTCTCTGGTGCAATCACAGCCGACCATAGTGAACTATCGACCCTCGATGGCTACACTGGTAATACTAACGACCTCAATGTCCTGGCTGGAGCCGCTGCGGCTGGTGTTACCTCTACAGAACTACAGTACCTCGATGGTGTGACCAGCGCCATCCAGACACAAATAGACACCATCAATGCTGCCTCAGGTTCAGCTAATGACTCTACAGTTACTATCCAGGCTGGCACTTTAATTGGGGGTGGTGGTAGCTTCACGACGAACCAAACTGGTGCATCTACGATCACACTCAACCACGATGCTGTCTCCCGTACCAACAGTACATCCAGCGCAGCCCCCTCAGCTGGCAATACGTTCACTGTTGTCGACCAGGTAACCTCAGACAGCTACGGTCACATCACAGGCGTAAACACCAAGACTGTCACGATGCCAGACCCAGGTACAGCTATATCTCTTACGGACCTATCTGTAGGCTCCGAGGGTTCCGCTAGTGGCAACGGTGGCCTCAGTTACAACAACAGTACAGGTGTCTTTACCTACACGCCACCCACAGCGGCTGGCATAGGAGCCCTTACGGCCCACCCTAACATCAGTGCAGCCTCTAGCAGTAACAACAGCGGTGACACCTTCATCCAGGACATCACCCTGGACAGCAACGGTCACGTCACTGCCTTAGCTGTTGGGACTGCATCAGGTACCACTACAACCCTGGGTGCCGTAGGGACCTACGCCTTCCTTAAGTTTGCTACAACAGCTGGTTCTTCAGTCTCAGGAAGTAGTCTCTACTATTCCGACACCAACTTGAATGCTGGTTCTAGTCCTAGTGGCACCTGGAGATGCATGGGCCATTCAACAACATCTGGTGCAACAGTATTTGTGAGGATCTCATAAGATGACAACGACAGTAGCTATTACAGAGTACAGGAACGCAAGTTCACTTAATGCAGCAAACACACGTATGGATGTCGAGATAAACCACCCCACCTATGGCTGGCTTCCGTACACCATAGACCCCTCCGACGAAGACATGACGATAGACAACTCAGCGCTATTAGCCCTCATAGGCTCAGACTTCGCGCCTTCCACCCAGGAAGCACGAGATGCAGCCACAGCCGCCAGCGTCAGGTCCACCAGAGACAGCCTACTTGCCACCCAAGTAGACCCCATCGTCAGTAATCCACTTAGGTGGAACTCTATGTCTGAACAAGAGCAAGCTGACATGAGTGCCTACAGGCTTGCGCTGCTTGATGTGCCACAGCAAGCTGGGTTTCCCAACACAGTATCCTGGCCTACACTTGCGTAAATAAGGAACACTAGTTCATGCCAAACCTACCGATCCGAGACCTAGGCTCCGTAGGTGTAGTCACTGATGTTGATCCCTTCAACTTGCCCATCAACGCATTCACTAGAGCTAAAAACGTCAGGTTCGACCAAGGTAACGTCCGTCGCTCCCCCGCCTTTCGTGATGTCTCATCAGTAACTGGGTTTACACCAGTGTTCATACACGGCGTCTACAACGCCACTGGATACGACACAGTGACAGTCGTCTCAAATGACTTCGATGTCTATGAGTTCTCCAACGGTACAATTACCCTGGACCTCAATAGTTCTTCAAACACCAGTACAGCCCAAGTAACAGCAACATCTCTAGCTAACGTCCAGTATCTCAACCGAGAGGACACTGCCCCAGTTTACAAGACGCCAGCCATGAACAACTACGCTTCCCTGGTAAACTGGCCCTCAGGATACACGTGTGGTGTCTTAAGATCCTACGGTGATTTCTTAGTTGCAATGAACCTCGGGGAAGGTGGGGCAAGCTACCCTACCAGGGTGCGTTTTAGTGACATAGCGTTAGCAAACAATGCACCCTCTAGCTGGGATGCAACGGATGCAACCAAGTCAGCTGGTTTCAACGACATTGCCCAGATGAACACTCCAATTATCGACGGTGCTACTTTAGGTTCTAACTTCCTGATCTACTCCAGTGACCAGGTATGGCTTATGGAGTACGTCGGCGGTACCTTCATATTTAACTTCCGTAAACTCTTTAGTGACGTAGGTGTCGTAAACCAAAACTGCATAGTCGAAGTCCAGGGACGTCATTACGTTTTTGACCAGGACGACATCTACATGACAGACGGCGTGTCTACCCAAAGCATCTGCGATGGACGTGTGAAAGACTACATCTTCTCCAGTATCGACACCAGCGCATTAAATCTATGCTTCGTTCAATATGACCCAGCGCGCGAAGAAATCTACTTCTGCTACAAGTCATCTGACGACATGGCTGAGTTTACTAACGGATCTGGATGCAACAGAGCAGCTGTCTTTAACTACGCTAGTAACACCTGGTCCTTCATGGATCTCCCTAACGTCTACGCTGGGACCAGTGCTAACGTCGACACAGTAGAGACCTATGCAACTGCCAGCGTCACCTATGACCAGGCTGGTTCTACCTACGCTTCCCAGGACGCTGGTTTTACCCGTAATGTCTTAATGCTATCCCAGGCATCATCGAGCGACGGTCTGTCTTATAGTAACATCTTCGGTCTCGATGGTATCGACGAAGGATCAACATTGGCTGGATCACTAAACACCAGCGCTACCAAGGCTATTAAACTTGAGAGAACAGGTATTGACCTGGACATAGAAGCCCAGCTGCCCCTCACAGGTTACAAGAATATTAGAAACATGGTCCCACAGTTTAACACTGTGTCTACCAACAAGACGTTCAACGTATCGATGGGAGCAGCCGACCTGGCAACTTCCAGCCCAACCTATGAGACATCTGTATCTCTAGATACATCTGTAGCCTACAAGGTCGACTCCAGGTCTTCTGGTCGATACTTGAGTTACAAGATTGAAACGCCTGACATAAAGGACTTTACGATCTCTGGTTTTGATTTCGACGTAATATCAACTGGGAGACGTTAAGCATGGCAACAAACACAGTTACCGACGTCACAATCACAACATACGTTAGACGTCCAACTCCCGTAATGAACGAAAGCTTCAGATTGTACGTCGGACAAGAGTTCCAGGCAATCGAGGCTGCAATCAACAGTATTATCCAGGGTACTATCCAGGTGGCTGACAACCCACCAGAGAACCCAAAGAAAGGCATGGTCCGTTATGCCTTATCTCCCTGGGACCCATTAGGTGATAGCTCTACAGGGCTTGTCGTCTACAATGGCAGTTCCTGGGCATCCTTTAGTCCATCTACTTATGACGACTTCCCCAACTAACAATTAAACAACATGATAGGAGCATCCACATGGTTTGGCCTGTAATTGGTGCTGTCGTCGGCGGTATGATGGCGAACAAAAGCGCTAAAGATGACCGCGCTGCAACTGAGCGCATGAATAATCAGAACAATCAGTATTTAAATGCAGCGATGCCTTATATCAACGAAAACCTAGGCAACGTGTCTAATACTTATAGAGGAATGATGGAGGTTGGTCCATACCAAGGTTCGTTTAACGCTGGTCCAAACCAAATGCAGACTGATGCAAACGCCCAGCTGTACGGCATGGGTAATAACATGGTTGACCGTGGTAACACGATGTACAACGCTGGTATTAATTATGCTGCTCCAGGTATGAGCTTCGGCAACAACGCAAACGACCTGTACAACCAGTTTACTGGCATGTCTAATACCATGCAAAACCGTGTTGGTCAGTTCGATGCACTAGCTAACGACCAAAGAAACTTAGCGAATGACTACAGCAACATCAGAAGTGGCATCGGTAACTATCGTTCTAACTTTGATGACCTGGCAACAAACAGCCAGGGTCTTACAGATCGTTTTGGCACCTTAGCTGACAAGGCACTTAATGATGATCGAATAGCGAGTGCAAACCAGTACGCAACAGATAACATGAACCCTATTGTCGACGCCATGATGCGCGACGACACACGCCAGCTAACGGAACAAACACTTCCAGGCATTAACCAGGCTGCATCAGGTTCTGGCAACGTCAACTCAAGTCGCGCTGGTATTGCTGATGCAAGAGCTACAGATGCATATCGTGATCGACGTGCTGACGTAAGCAGTGGCGTCTTTAATAACCTACGTGATACAAGTCTCAATCAGCAAAACACTCAGTTTGACCAGGGCATGTCTGGCACAGTCAACATGGCAAACAACATGACCAACACAGGCGGCTTCTACAACGATGGCATGAATACATTTGTTAACCAGGGCAACATGACGGGCAACATGGGTACTGCCTATGGTAATGTCGGTACTGCCCTTACAAATGGCAACAACACCATGACATCAGCTGGTAACATGCTTTCGAATGCTGGTGTTACAAACAATCAGTTAGGCAATGCGTTTTCTACAGGAATGAATACAGCTGTCACTGGCAGCAACGCATCGTTAACAGGTGGCAACACGGCCCTCGGCGCTGGTAACAACCAAAACAATTGGGACAACACACAACTAGATGCAGACCGCGCTCAGTATGATTACACAACAGGCTACGATTACAACCTAGGTAAAGATTACGGCAGCTTCCTAACTAATCCAGGTGTCTCAGGTAATTACCAAGCCAACTACGTTAATCCAACGGCAGAAACCTTTGCTGGTATGGGCGCTGGTTTCGGCTTTGGGAACCAATATGGACCACAGATAGGAAGTGCCATCGGTAACTCCGCTTTTATGAACCCCTACTTTGGCTACCAACCAGGCCAAATGTTTAACGGCATATAGGAGGGACACAGGATGAATCCAGCATTAATGAATAACCAAAGATTTACCCCAGGCCTTAACGGCGCACAAAATGTGATGCCAGCGCTATCCCCTAACGCACAATCACAACCAGGAGCGCTGAGTGGAAACGCTCGAGGCTCAGTGAAGATGCCCATGTACCCACAAAATCAGAAGATAGGTCTTGGTGAAGCCATGATGCGTATAGGGACATCTGGTCTCGGTCAGTCTGCTACTCGTGGTGGCTTAGGCGTCTATAACGCGATGGGACAGACGTATGGCAACATCATGGACTACAACCGCGCTCGAGACATGGACGAGTTTGCCATACAGGAAGCACAGGCCCTCGAGCAGCAACGTCGGTTAGACTTGCAGCGCAAGTTAGAGCAAGACGCTAAAGACGACAAAGGAGCAATGGGCCCACCTACCGCTGCTTACAGTGAGGCAGCTTTAAGTGCCATCCAGGCAGTTGAAGATAACCTTGCAAATGAAACATGGAACCCATTTAGCAAAAACACAGGTTTCTTTGGCAACATAATGCAAGCTCTTCCTGGCACCGCCGCGCACGACACCGCTGCTTCTATTAATACAATCGAGGCGGCTATTGGTTTTGACCGATTGCAAGCCATGAGAGACGCATCTCCAACTGGTGGTGCATTAGGCCAAGTTAGTGAAATGGAACTTAAACAACTAAATGCATCTTTAGGAAGCCTCAAACAGTCTTCCAGCAAAGAGCAGTTTGCGGAAAACCTCGCCGCCGTTAAGAAGCATTATATGTCAGCTGTCGCAGCTATCAAAGCACAACAGTATGAATATGCCCGTATGAATGGCTTACCTCTCCCAGGCAACAACCCATCTAACAATGGAGAAATCACCTTCGATCCAGCGACTGGTAAATTTAGTGATGAAGGGGATTAAAAATGCAGACAATAAAAACCCCAGATGGTCAGGTCTTTAAGTTTCCTGACACAATGAGCCGTGATCAAATAGCTGAGGCACTCAAACGCAGACTAGGTAACAAAAGTACGCAGCCGAGCCAACAGCCCGTCAATGGTGATACGTCTTTTGGTACTGCATTAAAAGTCGGACAAGCTCAATCAGAGTCTCTAGGGCAATCAGGTGCAGCATCCTTACAGCGCAATCTATCACAGGGCATATTTGGTGACGCTCAAAGATACCTAACAGAAAACATAGCTAACCCAGTACGAGAGCTTGTTGGTAAAGACCCTATCGACATCGATGCAGTAAACCAGGCAGAAACAAAACGCCTGGAGAAAGCAGCTGAATTGTCAGCTGAAGCAGCGCAAAAGCTACAAGATGATTTAAACTTCCAAAACCTAACTACTGGCGACATCAAAGACGTCGGATCATTCGTTAACTTTGTATCTCAAAAGACTGCCCAGGCACTTCCATACATGGGAGCAGCATTAGCATCAGGAGGTACACTAACGTACCCGTTTGGCGTCGGTGAGATTAGTCAGTCGCTCGATGAGATCGAAGGTTTAGACCAAGCACAGAAAGACGACATAGCAGCCACTGGTGGTGCAATCATGGCTGTCTTAGAAAACCTAGGTATCGCTAAGTTATTACCAAACGGCGTCTCAACAAGTATTATTGGTGGCATATCTAAAGGTTTTATTACCGAAGGAACGACAGAAGGTTTACAGGAGCTAGTCGTCATTGGTTCAGAAGCACTAGCTGGTAAGAAGTTTGAACAAAGTGAAATAGTTGAGCGTCTTAAAGAGTCTGTAGCAGCTGGTGGTGTTGTAGGCTCAAGCATCAAAGCGACATCCAATACTGCAACAAAAGTAAAAAGCTTATTTACCAGCGAAGGTAACTTAGTTGATCCTGACAGCATCGATGCAGACCAAAAGCAATCAGCTGCAAGTGTCGCTAAGATTATACGCCAGACTGCAAACCAAAATGGCTACAACTTAAGTGATGTAAATGCATCATCATCTAAAGGCGCAAAGCAAGCTCTCGAGGCTACACATGAGAATATCTCAGAGCAAATAAAACAGATATCTGGCAACAAAGTTATCAAAGACTTACTGTCACCGAAAAAGGCAGCAACCTTAGACCAGCTTATAGATGACTACACAGCCGCCCAGGTTGCACTACGCCAGGGCAAGAACAAAGTTAAATCTAAAGTAACTAAAGAAAACTACGACGCTATCATGCGGCTGCTTCCAGACAGCGCTGAGAAGACACAAATAGCTAACTTGCTTAAGATGTCTAACCAGGTCACCGACTTGTTTAACAACGGTCTTAAAGGCGGCGTAAGCCAGTACACAGATTACTTTTTCCCATTGGCACCCTCTGGGGCTGCTTATGACCCAAACAGGACTGCTAGTGCTGCCATAGGTACAGTTTCTGCTATAAGTACTTTCGGTAAAACCCTAGCCATTCCAGCGGCTGGTCGTTTAGTCGACGCCGTTACTGGAAGAAGATCAGCTGTCGATAGGTTTACACAAAAGAATGAAAACAGACCAGGCTTAGACGCTCCGTCAGGTAACTCTCTGATACAAGCCCAGACTGATGCAGAAGCAGCTGCACAACAGAGAGCAGATCAGGAAGCGCTACTGAAAGATCAGCGCAAAGCAGAGAGAAAAGAAACAAACCTAAAGTTAGCTCAGGTCGACGCACCACCAACTAAGGATAGTCCACAGGACACATTAGAAGTTGCTACAGGTTTAAATAGAGACAATGTCGCTAGAATATTAAGAATACTAAAAGCTAGAACAGACACACCTCCAACTCTTATTAAAGCGATAGAAGGCTACGAGAAGTCTGTAGGCGAAGGTGGGAAGCCACCAGATTTAAGTCCTCTTATACGGGCTGTACGACAATTCCAGCGCGACAACTCATCTTATTCTCCTCTAGACTTCAGACCAGGAGATCCAGATCGAGTACCACTAATAGGCAGTCAAGCTCCTAACCGTGTAAACGTAGACCAAACGTCTCCACAGCAACCCCAGGGCGGCGATGAGTTCGGGCCACAGTTTACAACACCCCAGAACTACAATCGAGGCATCGAGGACAATAAAGCATTTCGTCAGGATCTTGAAAACCGAGTTCTTATGAACCCAGACATCAAAGGTGACGAACAGATAAGACTTCTGTCATCTCTAGTTTACCTTCGTGACAACCTTGGGTCATCACCAGTGCCAAATGCACTACAAGAGATCCAAGACCTGGAAGACTCTGGAGTTGTGTCTCAAGAAAACATCGACACGTACGTTAGACCGTACGTTGACCGTATTATCAAACAGCAAAGACGTAATGCTCCTAAGATGGCTCTGGCACCCCAGGAAGACGTAACACCAGCGGCTCCTGTAAATGACCCTAAGAGACCGCAAGCACCTCTTCTAGACCCACAACTTATTCCAGAGCAAACCAGGACTGTCTACAAACTGATGAAGGTGCAAAAGAAGCGCCCAGGTGAAGTGCTACCTCTGTATGCCAGAAGTGGTGGAGACAAAGGACCAGCTAGTGGATACTCACTAGGCAAATGGCACGCCTCTGAGTTTCAGCGACCTAAGATTGGTAACAAGTTACTTTCTCCTAGATCAGGTATACACGGTGTAGAACTACCAGTGTTTGACCAGGGTAAAGCTAAGGTCAACGGTGAGCAGCGCGTTTGGGTTGAAGTAGAAATGCCTGTGATAAACCCAGATACACAAGCGTTAAGTGATGCTTCACTAAATCCAGATCGCGGTGTCAACGAAGGCATCCTCAATCGCAACCTAGATCCCACAGAAAGCTACGATTTTAAGACAAACCCTAATGCATCCCAAGATGCTCGAGGGTGGCCTATTGCTGGCTCTATGCGTCCTATACGTATTCTTAATGATGCAGAAGTTTCTCAGATCCTACGAGACAACGGTTTAGAAAACCAGGTAGACAACTCGTTTACTGGTGTCGACGCAACAAAAGCCCAGGAGCTTATGCAGCCACAAACGCCTGTTCGTATGGCTATGGCAGCACAAGAGGACATTCCAGTGCCTCGAGGCGAGACAACTAATATACAAATGCCTAACACTTTAGGCACTGCATTTGAGTTTGCCAAAAACAGTAACTTTAGAACAGGAAGAGACTTTAAAGTTGCACTACAAGAAGCGGCACTAAAAGCGCAAAAAGAAGAAGGCATAGACCTGTCTGAGTTGCGTGAAGAAAACGCCAACCGCTTATCAGACTATGTTGTTGCAGATGCACTTGAGGCTTTAAAGGACAATTCTAATGCTATCGGATGGTATGACCGTACTGTTACTGATGCTCTAAATACGTTGTCTGAAATCTATCCTGAGATCCAGACTGATCCAAAGAACAAACTACAGTTTATCTGGGCTTTAGCAGTTACTTCTAATGGGACAAAGGTAGACAAGAACTTTGAGTTAGCTGCAAATGCATACGACCATTTACAACGCACTGGTCGTTTTCCAACAGATATTGGTATTGGCGAAGCAGCCCGTGCAATAAATGGTGGTTTACAGCAATACCACACAATGATGGAGAAGTTTGAGCGAAAGACAAACAGTGACGAAGGCGATCATCAGCTACTAGCTGGCTTTATGAACTCACAAGTCCCTGTGAAGCAAATTGAACAAGAGTACGGTGTACAAATCAGCGGCGAAGGCAAGGGAACTTTAGTACGTGGTGCATCTATTCTAGGTCCAAAGATTGGCAACGGTTTCTTCAGTAACCTTTATGGTAACTTTGATGCGTTGACGATGGATCGATGGCTAATGCGTACTGTCGGTAGGCATCGAGGTACTTTAATTAATATCAATATGCCGATGGTTAAAAAGAAAACTGGTGAAATCAAAACAATGTTGAAAGATGCATCACCAGAAACAATGAAGGGACTTCGTCGTATCTTCAAACCTACTGGTACTAAGATTGGTAAAAACCTTTCGACTGAACAGGTTTACCAGTTAGCAGCAAGAATTGCTAAAGAGTCTGCATCGAAGCCCTGGAGAGAAAACTTAAATGGTGTTTCGGAAGATCTTAGGAAAGCTGGGAACGGTCTAGCAAAGTATTTAGATGGTCAGGTAGAAGCTCCAGCTGGTGCTCGAGAACGTGATTTTATACGGTCTGTGTTTCAGCAAGCGTTAGGGCGTCTTAATTCTGAACCGACTGTCACAAGAGCATCTAACACTGGATTAACAATGAGTGACTTACAGGCCCTCTTGTGGTATCCAGAAAAACGCTTATATGATAGTAGTAAGGCCCCAGAAGGCCAAGATAGTAGAGGATATGCAGATGACGAAGCGCCAGACTACGCAAACGCAGCAAGGAAACTTGTCGAAAGCCGTAAAGGATCTCCTAGCGGAAGTGGACTGGGATATGCACGAACAGCTGGAGATGGAAGAAGAGGGGCAGCCCGTCCCAATGCAAGACCAGCCCTCGCCCCAGTTCAAGACAATGTCGCTGGAGTCCTCGCGCAACGTATCCAGGGTGGACCCACCAGAAGGGCTCCTGTCCCAAGTACCCAAGAGGTAAAACAGTCAGCTGAACCCGTCAGGGCGCTCATCGAGGTTGGCAAACCTGGCGGGGAGTTTGAGAATGGCATCAAAGACATCAACCAAGTACGTAAATTAGCGGATGCAATAGGCATTACGCTGAATATGTATGATGACCACCTCAAGATGACTACTGACGCTGATGTTACTGGACGTGCTCTAGGATTATACAGACCAGACACCCAAACTGCTTTTGCAATGTCTCCTGTAGAGAACGAATCTGACATTGGAGATGTTTCTGAGTTTCAATCTTACATATATGCATTACACGAGGTTGCACACGGCGTTAATGATATGACTAACGATGCTTTTAATGCTCCTTATGGTTCCTATTCAGTTAAAAACGCAATGACAAAGCATGAAGATGAGGTCAGGCAAGGATCTTTTGATGGGCTAATAGCAAGAATTGCAATAGTTGCAGACAATACAAAACACCCAACTAGAAAAGTACTTAAAGAAATTAAAAAACTACAAGACAAGGGTAAATTCGACGGTAGGTCTGATGTAAGATACCAGGGCGGTGCAAAAAGAAATGAAAGAGCGCGTAGAGGTACTTCATACTACAATTACATTAGAAATGCGTCTGAGTTTGCTGTCGATCCTATGATCTTTTATTTGCATAATCCAAAACGCATGAAGAAAGAGTTGCCCGAGACTGCTAAAATGATCAGTAAGTTCTTCGCTAAGTCAGGCAAAATCAACTTTTACAGTCACCCAATAGCAATGGCTATAGCTGTCGTCTTTGCAATGCTTATGAAGCAAGAGCAAGAAGACGAAGAGCGTCGAATGATGCCACCACCAGGTGCACTCAACCAGCCAATGCAACCTGGATCACTATCAGCATAACATAAGGAGACAGTTAGATGGGTGCACCTAAGAACCCTAGAGCTAAATCTCCTATGAAGAAGAAGAACCCAAACCTGGCGAGACCATTTCACAAGAACCCTCTCGCACTTCAGCATCAAACACCAGAGGGCCGAGCAAGGCATAAAGAGATGCTTCGGACCCGAAAGAATAAGGGCGGTCGACCATTAAACGTCCCTGACGGTTACAATAAGAAAACAATCAAGCCAATCGTTGACCAGGCAAAGAAGGACGCCAGAAAGGCGGTAAGTATCATGAAGAAACAATATGAGATCGATGACCCACGCGCCGAGGAAGCTTTAGAGACCGCAATCGAGATCATGCGTACACCAGTTCACAACCGTGATCGACTACAGGCTGCAAAGCTGGTCCTTGATTTCACTAAAATCAAACCAGTAGCTAAATCTGAGATTACTGTGGGTAAGGCTGAGGAATTCCTCAGTTCACTTCTTGAGCCTACTGATGACAGTAGCGACGAGCAAGAAGAAGAAGAAGAGTAAGTCAACGATGGCTACAAAGGAGCAGCTTGCTGAGGTCCGTAAACGTCTCTATGAGGACTTCAGTTTCTACGCAAACGGTGCACTTAAGATCCGTACTAAGACGGGTGCCATTGCACCACTTAATTTAAAACCAGCCCAGAAGATCCTCGACGATGCAGTAACTGATCAACTAAAGACAGAAGGCAAAGTCCGAGTAATCATTCTGAAGGCACGTCAGCAAGGTCTGTCAACTTATGTTGGCGGTTATCTATACTTCAGCGTCTCCCAGCGCAAAGCTGCGAAGGCCCTGGTAATTACACACCACTCAGATAGTACTCGAGCACTCTTTGATATGACTAAACGATATCATGAGAACTGCCCAGAGATCTTAAAACCACACACGAAGTATTCTTCACGCCGCGAGTTGTCTTTCGATGTGCTCGATAGCTCATATGTTGTTGCTACGGCTGGTGGTGAGGCTATTGGTCGAGGGGAAACCCTGACCCACGTTCATGCGTCGGAACTCGCGTTCTGGTCTAAGACCACCGCCGCCGACAACTGGAACTCACTGACCCAAGCTGTTCCCAATACTAAAGGCACCGCTATATTTGTCGAAAGTACAGCCAATGGCGTCAGTGGGATCTTCTACGAACTCTGGAAAGGAGCAGTCGAGGGAACTAACGGTTTTGTACCAGTGTTCATCCCTTGGTTTGCAGACCCTGAGTATCGAGAGACGGTCCCTGACAACTTCGAGAGGACCCCCGAAGAACAAGAGATATCTGAAGCATATGACCTCGATGATGGTCAGTTGATGTTTAGACGACGTAAGGTTGCACAGAACGGCCTGGACTTGTTCAAACAGGAGTACCCCTCGGAACCCGAAGAAGCTTTCCTGACAACAGGTCGACCAGTGTTTAACTCAGAGCAGTTACAGAAGATTTTAACTACTGCGCGAGACCCTGTGGAGCGACTAGCGCTTGAGGGAGAAGACTGGCTAAGTAACCTACGTGGTGAACTAACACTATACAGGCGTCATGATCCTGGCGAACAATATGTTATAGGAGCAGACGTCGCTATGGGCGTCCGAGGCGGTGACTACAGTGTAGCCCAGGTCCTCGACAGTAAGAAACGCCAGGTGGCAACCTGGAGAGGTCATGTGCACCCAGACTACTATGCAACCGTCTTATATCACCTGGGACACTTCTATAACACAGCATTCACCATTGTCGAAAACAACGGTCACGGCATTTTGACGTGCACCAGGTTGGCTAAAGATATGGCCTATCCTAATTTCTTTACGGAAGTCCAGGTCGACAAGCTGACAGACAAGGAAACCATCAAGTTAGGCTTTAGCACAACAGCAAAAACTAAGCCTCTAATCATTGACGAACTTCGAGCCTCAGTGCGCGAAGCTGAGGTAGAACTCAATGACAAAACAACGATCCGAGAGATGCTTACTTACGTGGTAACTGAAAGCGGATCTATGGAAGCAGAACCAGGATGCTACGACGACTGTGTCATGTCGTTGGCATTAGCCAATCACGTGCACGAAGGTGCCTGGGAACCAATAGAGAGTGCAGATGACTATTATATTGAAATGGTATAATCACTATGGATAAAACAGAATACAAAGCGGTGGATGACGATAAACTCGTCACGATCATCGACGACAACATACGTCGTTCAATCGGATACTATGATTCGCAGATATCCAAAGAACGCCGCAAAGTTATCGACTTTTACAATGCATCTCTACCTAAGCCAGCCCATGATGGTAACTCGAAGTATGTCTCTATGGACGTCTACGACGCAGTAGAGAGCATGAAGGCTGCACTCCTGGAGACATTTAGCACAGGCTATAAGACGGTACGGTTTGCCCCTCAGACTGGAGAGGACACACGTATCGCTGACATAGCCACAGCGTATTGCGATTATGTAGCCAACAGACAAAACAACCTGTTCGAAGTTATGCAGTCCGTCATACACGACGGTCTTATAGCCAGGACTGGTCTATGTAAGGTGTACTGGGACGAGCGCACCGACAGTTACCTGGAGCCTATCCAGGATTTAACTGAGGAAGAGTTTGACACAATCGTCGCTCAGGACAACGTCGAGATCGAAGAAGTAGAACAAGATGAACTGGGTCTATACTCTGGGGATCTACGTATTTCCCAGGATGCAAGCCAGGTCGTCATTGAGGCCATTGCTCCAGAACAGTTCGTCATCGAGCCTCAAGCTAAATCACTAGAAGACGTACAATTCTGTGGTCATCGAACCACTATGACAATCTCAGAACTTAGAGAGGCTGGTTATGATGAAGAGCTTATTGCGAAGATTGGAGATCATGAAGATGTGGAAATGGAAACTGATCCAGAAGTGTTGGCAAGGCACGAAGAGATTGGTCAAGACCGTGGCTTCAACGCTAAGGGTTTCCAAGATCAAGTCAGGAGTATCACTGTTTACGAGTTATATTTGGACATCGATCTTGATGCTTCGGGAATTGCTGAAACGTACAAAGTAATAAAAGCTGGAAACGTAATACTTCACAAGGAAAGATGCACATACAAACCTTTCTGTGCTTTCGTTCCACTACCAATCCCACACTCGTTCTTTGGTTCCAACTTCGGGTCCAAGGTTGTCCCTATCCAGACTGCACGTACCGTTTTAACTAGGTCGATCCTCGATCACGCCATGATTACTAACAACCCAAGATACACGGTAGTTCGCGGCGGTTTGACCAACCCAAGGGAGCTAATTGACAATCGCGTCGGCGGCATCATCAATGTTTCCCGACCCGATGCAATCAGTCCCATGCTACAGGCCCCACTTAACCCATTCATCTTTCAGACAATACAGATGCTGGACGAAGATAAGGAAGACACCACAGGCGTCTCACGTCTATCACAGGGCCTCAACAAGGACGCTATCAGCAAGCAAAACTCAGCCGCAATGGTCGAACAACTGGCGACGATGAGCCAACAGCGTCAGAAGATTATTGCACGTAACTTTGCAAACAACTTCTTAAAGCCTCTGTATCAAATGATTTACCAGCTGGTCGTCGAGAACGAGCCTGACGCCAAGATCGTAGAGATTGCTGGTGATTACGTCTCCGTTAATCCAGCTGCCTGGGGCCAGAAGCGAGATGTCACCGTTGAGCTACACCTAGGATACGGTGAGCAAGAAGCCGAAGCACAAAAGTACCTGGTGTTACACGGCCTGATGTCACAGGACCCAGTCTTGAGCACAATGTACACACCGCAGAACCAACACGCCCTAATGACACACGTCATGGAGCAGAACGGCATTAAGAACGTCAAAGATTACTTAACGCCACCATCTGAAGTTCCACAAGAGCAGCCAGACCCAGCCCAGGAGATGGCAATGCAAGCTCAACAGAAACAACTGGAACTGCAAGAACGTCAGACAGCTGTAGCCGAGATGAAGGCACAGATGGACTCTCAGATTGCACAGATGAAACTACAGTTAGATCAGATGAAGGCACAACAACAGTTCGCACTTCAGTCTGACAACCAGGATCTCAAAGAGGCACAACTCGAGCACAAGCAAATGGTCGACAAAGCCGAACTAGAGATAGCGAGAACCGCTGACGACGTCAGAGCTATCGCATCACCAACTGGGTAACCACCAGTTTAACAACAGGAGTAACCTATGCCTAAAGGTAAAGGAACCTATGGGTCCAAAAAGGGCCGACCACCTAAAAAGTAAAATAACCTAGGAGAGACGATCAATGAATAATCAAGAAACTATGATTAAGTACGGCGAAGACTGTGAAACACTACTTAAGTCAGAACCTTTCACCCGAGTGATAAATACCCTTGTAGATCAAACCTTCCAGAACTTTGTTAACTCAAAGCCTGAGGACAACAAGGAACGCTCGATCACATATTACCACTATCGCGCACTTGTTGACGTGGTTAACACACTGAAGCAACAGGTCTCAGTCAAAGACGAGATACTAGCTAAAGCAGACAACGGCGATAACAGCCAAGAGGAAGTTTAGGACCATGTCTAACGTCCAGAAAGAAGCTACTCAACCAAGGGCATTTGAAGATTTAATGGATGCCTCCGACGCCATACTAGAGCGCTGGTCGGACGGTGAGAACCTATCCGAAGAGAGCGAAGAACTAGAGGCAACTGACGAACCCCCCGTCGATGAGACAGACGAGGACACGTCAGCTACACAAGATGATGACAATGATTATGAAGAGGTCGAAGATACCGAAGAGGACCCTGATGAAAGCATCACTGAAGATGAAGATGAACCAGAGACAGATCAAGAAGATGATGAAACGGAAGTTGAGTTGTCTGACGATACTCTGGTTGAAATACCAATCGACGGTGAGGCAAAACAGGCATCCTTAAAGGATCTAAAACGTCTTTACGGACAAGAAGCATCATTGACCCGTAAGTCTCAAGAAACAGCTGCCAAACGTAAAGAAGCGGAAGACGCTTTGGCAAAGGCAGACATCAGCTATCGGAAACTCCTGGAACGTGCGGAAGCGCGTATAAAGCCTTACCAAGAAGTAGACATGCTAGTCGCAAGCAGACAGATGTCGACTGAAGACTTCGCCGCATTTCGTCGTGAAGCCCAGGAAGCCGAGAAAGATCTAAAGTTCCTAAAAGAAGAAGCTGACGCATTCTACAAGGACGCCCAGGCACAACAACAAAAGCAAGTGCAAGAAGCGGCTCAGAATTGCGTAAGGGTTCTATCTGAACAACTGCCCGACTGGGGAGACGAACTGTATAACAACATTCGTTCTTACGCAGTCAGTCAGGGTTTACCTAGCGAACAAGTAAATCAATATGTTGACCCAGCGGTCATCATGATCCTCAACAAGGCACGTCTATATGATCAGACAAAAGCCAGCGCAAAAACGAAGAAAGCGAAGGCCAAAGTGATTAAGACTAAAGAAGGAACTCGCAAAGTTCTGAAGACTAAGAAAGCACCTAAGAACGACGCCGACCTACGGGTCCAGCGTAATAAAGATGCTGTCAGACGTCTGAGGAGTAACCCGAGCCGTTCTGGCGACCTAGAGGATATTGCTGATGCTCTAATGTCACGTTGGGAGCAATAAGTTCAACAATCTCAATATAAAAGGTAACAAACATGACGACCTTCACAACGTACGATCAGGTGGGTCGGAAGGAAGACGTATCGGACATTAAGTAAAGATGGTGTCCTTTCAGCGTAAGCTGTCAAAACAAACCGTGTGAACTCAGGGAACATCCTACGGGACAATCCTGAGCCAAGCCTCAAGACATCGAGGAAGGTGCAACGACCATCCAGAAATGGAGTAGGGCCAAGTGGCCCGAAGCGCACGGCCCCTGTTAACCAGGGTGATGATATGGTCTGCTCTATATGGCATAACATATAGCTGTCGAAAGACGGTCTGGTATTAACGACACCAGGCGAACAAAAAGCATTTCTGATATTACTCCTACTGATACCCCCATGTTCAGTCTAATTCGATCAGAGAAAGTCTCTGCTCGTAACTTCTCCTGGTTAGAGGACTCCCTCGCAGCCGCTGCGGATAACGCAAAAGTTGAAGGAGCCGACGCATCTATGGCAACTCTAACCAGTGCTACAGAGCGTTCTAACAACACGCAAATCCTAACCAAAGCCTTAACTTATAGAAGGGCCGCTGCCTAGTAATAGGTAGATGAAAACTCTGTGAACTCAGGGAAACTCCTAACATACGAAGATGAGGACAATCCTGAGCCAAGCCTAGTATTAACTAGGAAGGTGCAACGACTATCTCGAAAGAGAGTAGGGACAAGTGTCCCGAAGCGCAGAGCATCCCATTGGGATGGTGATATAGTCTCAACTATAGGGAACAACCTATAGCAGTCATTTTAGACGGTCTGGTATTAACGACACCAGGCGAAGATATTGTTCAAGTTTCTGCAACTTCAGACGCCATTGCCACTTACGGTAGGGCGAAGGAAACTGCATATCAACTTGGTCGCGCCCTTAAAGAAATTAAGAGGGACCTAGAAAGGGCGTATGTAGGCGTAGATAACGCAAAAGCAGCTGGATCATCCAGTGCAGCGCGTGAGATGGACTCAGCAACACAACAGATCTCAACATCTGTCGACGCTGGTTCTAACGCTACTGACGCACTCACAGAAGCTAAGATCCTAGAGTTAGGCGAAGACTGCTTCAACAACGGTTCTGATCCATCAGTTATGATGATCAAACCAGGTGATGCACAAATCGTCGCTGGCTTTGCAGCTGCGTCTGGACGTAACCGTGAATTCGCTCAAACGAAGACACTTGTTAACGTCATTGATTTGCTAGTGACCCCATATGGTGAGTACAAGGTGACCCTCAACAGGCACCAGTTAACAACCCATGCATTCCTGATTGACCCATCCATGTGGCGATCATGTGTGCTTCGTCCATTCTCCCGTACTCTTTTGAGTAAATCTGGAGACTCGGACAAGCATTTTGTGGTCGGCGAAATGTCGCTCAAGCACATGAATTACGCTGATGGTGGAATGATAACAGGTCTTTCCTAATCCATAAACCATAGCCTAGGCCCTTCGGGGCCTGGGTCCACAGATGAGGGTCATCCTCGTCGTCTTAGGGTTTTTGCTCTCCTTACCCTGAGATGACTTGGGTGGCCCTCTTTGCATTTCCAAGGAGATATTATGTCTATCAAAGGCACCACCACTAAACCTGGCGTAGAACTGTTAGGTGTAGAAACTGAGTATTTACAGGAAGGCGACAACGTCGTCCGTAAGCACACCCAAGAGATAAGCCAAGCATTCCTGGACGACCTAAAGGACAGTCGGAATGCATCTAAGGACCAGCGCGAAGGTGAATTCATGCGCGCAGCCTCAATCCCCGTTGCAGTACATGAGCAATGGTTACGCGAGGGTTTCGACCTCTACCAGGCAACTGGCCCAGAAATCATGAAACGTCTTCGAGACCAAAACCTCGATTACTTCTTAGCAACCGAAAAGAGGATCTAACTGATGTACAGCGACAAAGGACCATTTAAGCCATGCAAAGAGTGTCCAACACCAGGAACTTGTAAACTCAACGGTGCATGTATGAAGGGTGGTAAGTAATGGGTAAAGCTCCCTGGAATAAGAAAAACCCAAAGCCAAAAAGCCAGCGCAAGAAGATGACACCATCACAAGTATCATCGGCAAAGGCTAGAGCTAAAGCAGCTGGTCGTCCATATCCAAACCTGGTCGACAACATGGCATCAAGAAAGAAAGTTAGGTAGAAATGAACAAAGGTGAAATCAGGGCGCACTTCCTGGCCCTACTCAATAGGACGGACTGTAGCAATTCCCTGGCTGATACCTTTATCGATCAAAGCATAACCAGGGTCGAGCGTGTAATGCGAATACCACCGATGGAGAAGTCAATAGACTACACCATATCGGCCCAGACTACCTTTATTACAATACCCAGCGACTTCCTGGAAATCACTGGTCTTTATCATGGATCAACTAACCTGGTTCGTGTCTCTCTCGCCAAGTTCGTCGAAATCACCCAGGGTGGTGAGAATGGTACGCCCAAGTACTTTACTCGAGAAGCTGATACAATAAAGATCTACCCGTACCCAACCAGTGGTACAATCACTATGAATTACTACGCTAGTTTTCCTGAGATGACATCAGACACAGATCAAAACGACCTGGCACTCATTGGGTCGGATCTAATCGTATACGGAGCATTAGCTTACGCATCTGATTATTTCCTAGATGATCGAGGGCAAGTCTTCGAAGGGCGTTTTGCAGCTGGTGTAAACGAAATCCAACAGCAAGCCAACGAGGCAGAGACGTCTGGCACCGTCCAGGTAATGCAAGCGCACACCACTTATGAAGATTATTGATTGGAGATCCAATGGCGAAGTCATCGTTTTATTCGGGATCTGGCCTGACTAATACCGAGCAAGATGCAATCGAAGGAGCAAAGAACGCAGCTGAAGCAGCCCGTGATGCAGCCCAGGCGGCTCAAGCATCGGCTGAGACAGCTGAGACTAATGCTGAAACAGCGGCTGCTTCCACATCGACTAATGTAAGTACCGCAACTACTAAGGCATCTGAGGCTTCCAACAGTGCCAACACTGCGAGTACAAAAGCCCAAGAGTCTGTGACAAGTGCCGCTACAGCGACGACTAAAGCTCAAGAAGCATCTGCAAGTGCCGCTACTGCGACGACTAAAGCTCAAGAAGCATCTGCAAGTTCTGCTACTGCGACGACTAAAGCCTCTGAAGCCGCAGCAAGTGCAAACTCTGCGGCCTCTGATGCGGTAGACTCGGCTGCAAGTGCCACCACGGCGACGACTAAAGCTCAAGAAGCCGCAGCAAGTGTGGTGACATCCTCTAACCATGCTTCTACGTCATCTACTAAAGCCTCTGAAGCCTCTACAAGTGCCACCACGGCGACGACTAAAGCTCAAGAAGCATCTGCAAGTTCTGCAACCGCAACCACTAAAGCCTCTGAAGCATCTGCAAGTTCTGCTACTGCGGCGACTAAAGCCTCTGAAGCCTCTTCTAGTGCCTCTACTGCATCCACCAAAGCCTCTGAGGCCGCTGCAAGTGCCGTTACCGCTGCATCCGAAGCATCCGATGCCGCCACAAGTTCTGGTACCGCGACTACTAAAGCCTCTGAGGCAGCTGCAAGTGCCGTAACGGCCTCTGGTCACGCCTCTACTGCAACCACTAAAGCCTCTGAAGCTTCTGCAAGTTCTGCGACTGCGACTACTAAAGCCTCTGAGGCATCTGCAAGTGCCTCTACTGCATCCACTAAAGCTCAAGAAGCATCTGCAAGTGCCTCTACTGCATCCACTAAAGCCTCTGAGGCATCCTCAAGTGCCTCTACTGCATCAGCTGCTCAGACAGCCGCTGAAGGTGCCAGGGACAGCGCACTAGCTGCCTTCGATAGCTTCGATGATAGATACTTAGGGGTCTTCTCTACTGCACCTACAGCCGACAACGACGGTGACAGCCTGGCAGCTGGTATGCTCTTCTTTGATAGTACGGCAAGTGCTATGAAGGTATATACAGGTTCTGCCTGGGTTGCTGCTTATATATCGGGATCTGACTACTTACCTTTGACTGGGGGAACACTAACAGGCGCTGTTACTTTTGCGTCTACTCAGACATTCGATGGTCGAGATTTGTCAGCGGATGGATTTAAGCTAGATCTGATCGAGGCGTCAGCTGATGTGACTGATGCAGTAAATGTTAATCCACTGGTCGACAGCCACTTAAACACCTCGACAGCAAGCTCTGGTGAGTACTTAAGTTGGAACGGGAGTGATTACGCCTGGTCTAGCGTTGCAGCTGGGTATGGTGATAGTGACGTAGATACACATTTGAATACATCGGGTGCATCTACGAACCAATA
>Ga0070750_10000075_pt1 | contig 41818 bp, 41 predicted proteins | sample VirMetDEL_Nov_24_FD_77013 | JGI IMG/M metagenome (GOLD analysis project Ga0070750, IMG submission 77013) | Aqueous microbial communities from the Delaware River and Bay under freshwater to marine salinity gradient to study organic matter... | ecosystem: Environmental > Aquatic > Marine >...
AAGTATTTTCATACCAAAATAGCCAGTGATTTAAACCCGGCCAATATTGAACTTTTAGCTGATTTTCAAACTGGTTTAGGGTTACTTTTACCGGTTAGTAGTACCGGTGTTGGTAAGATAGGAAACAGTGTTTTAAGTAGTTGTAGTTACGAAAAAAGTATGGATATTTTTCAAGAAGGTTCTGCTTTTGGTACTTTGGATGAAATTAAAGGAATTTCTGGATGTATTATCACCGGTAGCAATTGTCGTAATGGCACTGGTTTTAATAAAATAGAATATAACGAAGAATATATTAAAGATAAAAATAATATTAATCAGGAAAATAATGTTAAGGATATAACTTTGGAAACTGATTATTTGATAGGTCCTTGTTATTCAACTGTCCCTCAAGATTTAAATTCTGATTTTAATAAGCCTGATTTACAGGATACCGTTGAACTCAATTTACCCGAAGAGGGCAAAAAACCGCAATTGTGTCTCAAAGAAGATATACCAGAACCTCCGCGCATGGAGATGCCAGATTTTTTAATAACACAATTAAAAGATACTATTATCGATTTAGAAAAAGAATATGAAAGAAAACCGGAATACAATACCCTGGATCTATTAGATATTCCCGACGATCCAGGGCAATTAGAAAGTGATTATTTCTAATATTTTTTAGTATTAAAAATAAATATGAGTAGTGATAAAAAAAAGAAAACACTTAAATTACCAGAAGAATGTCATAAATTAAGTGTCAATGCTTGTACTAGCGAAAAAGTTATGAATCGTTGTAGAGTAAAAAGAAGTACATTAGGATTTAAAAATAGATGTGTACCTAACGAAGATTACGAGACTGATAAATATTTACTGACAAAAGGATTTAAGAATTTTGCCAGAATTGATGAAAATAATCTAGATAAAGAACTTAAATTAAGAGACGAATTATGTAAACAATTAAGTGCACAACCAGGCGGCGCTTGTGAAAGTCCCAAAGGAGTTATTATAGGTTGCGGTATAAAGAAATCTTTTTTTGGAGGCAAAACCTGTGGTTTATCTCCTGAGATAATAAATTATTTTTATCGTAAACGTGACGATTGTGTTGCCAGAGATTGCGAAGAAAAAAGAAGAAAATACGGTCTGTTGTGTGAAGAACATCATCAGGAATTAAATGAACTTTTACAAGAATATAAAACCTATTATCAAAATATAGTTTTTAAGAAAAAGAATATAAAAGATAATCTTTTTTATTTTGATGATATATATGATTATCTCAATGAAATTTATGGAGTTTATTTATTAGAAAAACCAAATATTAGAAAAGGCTTAGAAGATATGCAGATGGACGTAAATAATCAAATTAATCAAGATCAATGCCAGGCTTATAATGTAAATACTTGTAATACAAATAAGGAAAAACAGCGTTGTAGACTCAAAGGTACCGAATTAAAAGAAGGTACTTTTTGTAAAACACATTTAAAATGTTACGATACTAGAATTAAAAAATTTCAATACTTGCGAGATAATTTTGAAAAAATATGTGGTAACGATAGTTGCGGGGCACAACTGGGTAAACTACGTGAATTCCATGAAATGATAAAATTTACCACTAACGGAGAAGCATCCAAGAAAAAGTACGAAATTTTAGAAACGATAGAAATAATAGAAGAATTCTCTAAAATATAAGCTTATATTTTTTAGATTTATTACTAAATAATTAGTAATAAATTACTCATAAAAACCCCTGTTAACAAAAAACATACATTTTTCGGTTTTCGCCATTTTTTCTATATAGTACCTCATCAAAAATGGTAAAAATGGAGCAGTTGGACGAAAATGACGTAAAAAAATAAATTTTAATATGGTTTATTCTATATCTTATAATATAAAAAACGTCTATTTATTAAAATATTTTTCTAAATCATCATAGCCGCCAATAAATTTATTTTTTTTATAGATACGAGGATAGGTAGCATTCTTCCCATATTTACGCTTGAAATCTTGATCAGAAAAATCATTTTCTTTGTTAATTGTATCTACTTGATACAATTTTATTTTGATTTTTCTGTCTTTGAAAAACTTAATAGCCGCCTGACTATAAGGACAATCTGGTTTACTGAATATTGTGTAATCCATTTTTATTATAAAAATTCTCTAAAAATATTTCCAATTTTTTACCAATATCTAATCTTTCCATTTCTTTGTTAAAATTATAATTATCAGCACTATAACTATTATAAGTATAGTAGTTATTTTCATTCTTTGTTTTGGTATTTTTAGCAAATTTTATAGGTATATTTTGAATATCTAATTTGTATAATCTTTCTTCTTCTAACCAAATTAGATATTTTATTTCTTCTATTTTATCGTTATTAATAACAATATTGTCATTATTTAAAATATCTCCAGCAGTAGCTGTTTTTAAAATACTTTCCAATTGTCTTTCTTCGTAATAATTTAAATTATTATTTTTCTTTTCTTTCTTAATAAATTGTATAATTTTATCATTTTTTAATTCTTTTTTAACATTCTTCCATTGGTTTATTTCGATATATTCTTTATTAAAAAAGTTTTCATTCTCTGATACTTCACTATTAGGTTTTATACCCATCCCTCTTAGGAATAATTTAAGTTCTTCAAAACTTTTTTCTAAATTTTCTTCATCAATATATAATTCACAACGATGTTTTTTAGTTTTAATTTTGTAATATAATACGTCATCAATAAATTTAAATTCTTTATTAGGAAATATATTTCTAGCACATTTATATAATAATTTATCCCAAAAATCAACTGTATTATATTGTCTCATTTTATTAAAACTTTCATGGATTATATTTTTATTAATCTTATGCTTACGTATTGTTTTTTTATTATTTATTATCTCGCCAGTAGAAGTAAACATAACATTACCGGTATCTGAAAAAATGACAATTCCATCGTTCAGGTTGGGTAAACTCATTTTTAATTATTTGGCTATATTTATAATTCAAATTTTATTTTAATATAAAAATGAATTATACTAATTTGCCTTTAATTATTTTATTTTCAATTGCTGTCATTTACTCCTTTTTTATGAGTATTATGACTTTCACAAAAAGCAATATGACCTTTTTAGATAACAGATACGTGACCCAAATAAATAAAGACGATAGAGGCAATTATCATAGTACTTTAATGGCAACAACCATAGGTAGTTATGTAGGTGCTTTTATATTATTAATTTTACTAATAGAACGTCTTGTTACTAAGGACGAAGAAGGTCATGTGGTAAAATTTAAATGGGAAATTTTAGCTATGTTTATTTTTGGCATCTTAGTACTATTATCATTAACTATACTTCTGGTTTATTTTTCAACACATGAAAATGTTTTTGGTACTAGTGGATCTGCTAATATTACTTATAATTATCCCTTTTTTAATACACTAGCTTACTTAATAATTTTTATAGTATTGGGTGCTTTATATGTTCATAATATATTTAAATTATCTTCTCAAAAAACTATAGTTAGTAATTTATAAGTTACTTTTAATATTTAATAATAAAAGATGGATCTTTTATTATCAACTTCGGTGTTAAGTTTCGTTACTATTGCTTATGGTACAATGACGGGATTAACTCTTTTTAACGACCAATATCAGTTACAAGATCTAAATAAACTTTTCGTAACTGATGAAAGAAAAAATAGATATAAAGATTATAATGCTGCTAATTTTACAGTAGCAGTTACTGTTCTAGTAGCATGTATATTTTTATTTATATTTGTAGCTTTGGGAAGCAACATAAATAAGAGTATCTTTTATGTTTTTAGTTTTTTCTTTTTAATTTTACCAATGATATACTATGTAATTATTGGTTTTCTAATGTTTAAGATGCCCCGTATTAATAATAGTGATAAAATAAGCACTCAGGCATTATTAAACTGGTCATATGCCTTAATTTTATTTATATATTCTATTGTCATAGTTCTTCAAGGAAAGGGTTATCAAAAATCTTCCTCGTCTGGATCAACAAAATCAGAAGCAGCAGCGTCGGTTTCTTCCTGAGGATTAAATTTACGATAACTTCCTACCACATCCCTTTCATAAAAATTAGTTTTTTGTGAAAGATTAATATCCTCCATCCAGGGCATTTCGGCACTGGAATTATATATTAAATCCATGCCACATAAAATAGCTACTTGATCAGCTAACATTTCAATATAATTAAATAAATTTTCTAATGTTAAACCAGAATCTTTATCAGATTGTTCGCCCATAATGGGATTTTGTAATAAATAACGAGCATGTTCTTTTTCTATTTCCACACCAGACATGATGATTTGTTTAGCTAAATCGTGTTCGCTTTTCTTTAATAATCTTTTTGCTTCCATGGCTTTTTGGTCCCTGTGGATACTTTCATCTTTCGATATTTGTTCATTACTTTCGATAAAATTTTTGAAAAGATTTAATTTACGCATATAGAAAATAATAGCAAATAATGAAACAAAGAATACACCTTCGCCAACAGCACAAGCAACATATCGCAGAGCTTTAGAAGAGCTAGAATCAATATATTGTTTAATCCACTCGCCTTTGGCTTTAATACATTCTAATTTTTCACACATTTCTATCATTTCTTGATGTTCCGCTTCTGGTACAATAGTAAGTGCTGCTTTGCTATATGTTTCAGCATGAGTATTTTCTATTTTTAATTGCATACTTAAATAATAAACAGAGGACCAATTTTTCTCCTGAATTGCTTCCTTTAAAAAAATCACTACATCTTCGGAAATGAGACCATCGCCGATGAGAAAAAAACCAAAAATACCTTTTAATAAATTTTTTATATTATCATTCGCCTTCTCATAATCATCTTTTTCTTTGGTAAAATCAAATTCTTCGGCCGACCAATCACAAGCTTCTTGTCTCTTATAAAATGACCAATTTTCGGTGTCGTTCTCGGTGTGTAAAATATAATTTTGTAGTTCCATTTTGAATAATTTTTTATATTTTTTTATATTTTTTTAATCTCAATTTAAAAAAATATTAATATTCTAATTCTTTTGATTTATTAAATATATTAAATAGATATTCCTTAGCTATTTTTTGTTCTATTTTTTTATATTTATTACTCATTTTAGTAAATTTTTCATCATAATAACACTTTTGTAAAAATTTAGCATATATATTATCATTATCAAATTTAATACTAGGTTTTAAATAAAATTTATCTAAATTATTTTCTATATTGAAGAAATTAATCACTTCTTCGATATTTAATCTTTTATTGATATCTATTTCTACCATACTAGCTATTAAATTATTAAAAGTATTATTTTCTTTACATTCATCGATATGATAAGTTTTGTAGTCCTTACTAATATTAAAATATCTACTGCCATGATATAATTCATAGAGAGTACAACCAAGAGCCCATATATCTGATTTTAAAAATATCTGATTTTCATTAATTTCAGGAGCCCTATAAGATATAGTATACGGTTTTTGAAAACATATGGTTGGTTCTTTTATTATTATTCTCGATAATGAAAAATCTGTTAATTTGACATTATCATTTAATAACAATACGTTATGCGGTTTAATATCACCGTGTATAATATTATGAGATTGTAAAAAATAAACAGCTTCTGTTAATTGACGCATATATTTTAATTTTTTACATTTATTCATTCTATTTGTGTTTATTTTTTTATTTAGATCACTTTCTGCTTTATTTTGAATGATTTTTATTAATCCATCGTCTTCTATTTCAATAATATCAGCGGACATGATATTTTCATGTTTAATATAAAGTAAAATATATGGCTCTAAATAATTACGGATTCCATAAAAAGCAGGTTGTATAAATTTGACAACTTTATTTCTTATATTAATATTATCTATTAATTCATAAACTTCGCCGTCGCTGCCCTTGCCTATCATGTTACCTAATCTATAATTCATTTTTATTATTATTATTTTGTTTTGATAAAATAATAAAATTATTAAAATGAAAGGTGAATATATTACTATTATTATATTTGCTATTATTTTAGCAGTCTCGTTGTTATTGATTATGATTTACAGGAAAAACCTTTTCAGAAAAAAACAAGAAGATAAGAAAAATTCTCTCTTACAAGGTTATGGTTTTTATAGTGATCCAATTACTCATCCATGTACTAACAATACTGGTAAATGTACAGAAGCTTCAACACAAGTAACTATTTTTAAATGCATACCCAATCCAAGTACAGGGAAAGGTTGTATCGACGACGAGGGGGTTATGTCATACAAGAATAAAAAAATAGTAAAACCATGTCAGCAACAATGTTTAGGGAGTTTATTCACCAAACAAGAAGGTTTGGAATATAAAAATATTACCGTTAATGGTAAAGATAATCAAATATTACAAGGCCTTGGTTGTAATAAAGTGGTTAATAAAATCACTGGTTTAGACGAAACTTCTTTTTTTATTGGAGATTTTGATATTAATACTACTAAATATAAACTTAAAAATTGTATACCAGAAAATTATCAAGGGTATTATAGAAAAATTTATACCTGTAATAATTACGACACTACCGGAGCTAATAATTGTCGTTATACTTGCGGCCAAGACGGAAGTATTAAATTAAATGGTATTTACGATACAAAATTAAGTAAAAATGTATTAATGTATTATCCAACTGAATTTGATCAAGAGGGAGTAAAAAGACATGTTTGCTATGATATTAATGATGCTAATCAAATAGAAATTTTAAATAGTGTCACTGAGGTACCGGACGATTTTTATTATCCACAAGTATGTTATAAACATGTTAACGAATATAACATAGATAATCTAAATCTATTTTATCCTGTCGGTGTTTCCAATGTTATAACTTCAAATCTTAATTATAATACTATACAAGAAAAATTTGTATTAGCTAATCTAGATAAAGTTTTATCTGATTCAAAATTATTAGATAGTAATTATGATTATTATTATGATTATGAAAATTATATAAAGATACAGTTAAATAACGAAACTATGCTAATTAAGAAAATAGAAAATAATATTAGTGGGAAATTCCTTCATACTACTTTTAATAATGAAAATATCATAGGTTATATAAATACAGGAGATGGATTAATTGAAGACTTAAAAGATCTTGAATATTATTATGAAAACGGTACATTAAACTCTGTGGGCTATTATAAAGACAAATTTTACGAGATTGAAAGTACAGATGTAAAAAGTACAGTTCTTACATTTCATCAATTCTTGCCCATAGATATAGCAACTATGTTTGAACCAGAACAAGGTCCTTATAATATATCTTTTGGTACTAGTAGAACTACCATCGGTGATCCTAACAATGAATTACAAACAGGTGATATTATTTATTATCGAGGTGCTACTAATAATTATAATAATGGTAACCTGGTCCAAGTTTTGGAAAAAGGTATTTCTTTTGCCATAACTGAAAGTATTTTAGTTAATAATATCCAAGATATTTATTGGCGTAAAACAAATGCTGCCGTATCTGATAATAAATTTAAATTTATTTACCAAAGAAATGATAATTCAACAGGTACATTAAGAATTAATTATTTTGATATTATCGTAACTAATAATATTTTACTCAAAAATGGTTACAGTTATGATAATAATAGAGAATTACTTTTAACCCGTAATATAAATACACTTTCTTATTATGATAATGACTCTTTTTTCCTCTTTGATAAAGAAGTACAAACTCCCGGAGTTAAATCTACTACTAACGGATTTTTTTATCCACTTTATTTGAAAACTTTTACCCAAGATACAATTATTAGTGACCAAGGAACTTCTATTTTTACATGCACTGATACTGGTAATATCAATAGAACAGATAAAATATTATTTAATGATATTCAAGATAAACCTTTTTATCTTGAAGTTATTGATTCTAATATATTATGTTATTATTATCCAGTTTATTTGACTAATAAAAATTATACTATAAGTAAAACCTTTTCTGTTCACAATAGTACTATTTTTTATGCCGAAAATTTCGATAAAAAAACCACAAAACCTTCGGATTATTTAGACTATTTAGAATTTTCCCAATATGCTTCTTTGGGGATGGTTTATCATGATGGTAGTAATTATAAATATCCAATATTTTTATCTAAAAATTTCACAGATACACATACACATACATTTATAAATTATAAAGATGTTACTTTTTATATGCCTAATAATAGCAGCAATCATGCCATAGAAACTCCGCCATTAGTCGATTATAAATTAACTGATTTTAAGAATTTATTTGAAATAGGGACGGTTAATGTTGATATAAATAATTATGGAGTATCTGGTACAACTTTTAATGTACCAAATAACGCCCAAATTAACCAAGAAGTATTCTTGGACAATTTTAATTCTGTAAATACTAACAATGATATTCAACTTTACCAAAATGGCACCAGTATAGGTAATTTAATTTATGACACCAGTCCTGGTACAAATAATATAATAACTGTTTTCCGAGAAGGAGATTTTCTATTAAATAATGTTCTTGGTGATAATAATTTTGCCAATAAGTCTAGATTATATAATAAGATATTAGAAACACAGTCCAAAAAAATAGTAACCAACAATATTTCCTACGACACTATTATAAATCCTGAAAGAAAATTATTAATAGCTGCTGATTATACATTATTACAATCTCCTTATATAGAAAACCCCGACGGAAGTACTACCAATATTTGTTACGATAAATATAATAAACCCTTAGCCAAAGGAACTCAAGTAACTTTAAATAGTGTCAGTAAAGGAGGTACTGCTAGTAATAAAATAGTTATTAATGTACCCTGTTCTGATTTTAATACAGATATTGGTGCTTCTTGTGGTGTATATGGATTAAGTATTGGTTCTCAATCTTGTCAGCAAACAAGAGAATCTGATAATTATATTATAAAATCAGATACAGATGTTATAAATATTGACAATTATATGAACGAAGAAGGCTATATGAATACAGGATTAGAAATAAGCGAAAATAAAATGGTTTGTTTGAAGAAATTTAGAGATCCTTATAACCCAAATGACAATATTAAATGTTTCCCTACTTATTTTACACAGGAAGAAGAAAGTGGAAAAAAATATGCACCAGACGAAGAAGTATATGCTACACGCTATAAAAGAGATTATTACTTTTCTACTGATAACGACAACACCCAAAATCCATTAAATCCTCTTTTTTGGGATCGTGTATTTGTACCAACGCCTGACAGCGAAGTTTCTAGTTACCAAAATTTTATTTATAATCATAACAAAAATAGTTATATTTTTCGAAGCAAAGAATTTGGTGTTACTGGTTTAGATCCTACTAAATTAGCTATACAGCCTTCTTATAAAAAAAATACAGTACCTTATATGAATAGTAATCAATATTATTTTTTCACCGGTGATGTCAGATGGTGGGATAAAAATAACCAAATGGCTATAGATTTAGATCCAGGTAACCAAGGCGAGAACTTAATATATAATAATATTAGTTATACTTTTGGTGGTAATAATTTTGCAAATGTTCCAAATGACCCCAATAATATAGTTAACCAGGCCTTTGTTGTAACTTATCAAGACGAAGCCATAGGAGAAATGAATATAGAAAAAGGTGATATTTTTCAAACTGGATTTACTTTTTTCAATAATTTTATTTTTCATCTTATCAGCAGTTATAATACTTCGGTAGGGGTATTGCCGGGAGTGTATGCTAACAATATAGGGGTATCGTTCTTATATGATTCTGGAAATAATAGTAATTTTTATGATTCAACCACAACAGTGATAGATTATGGAAGTATAAATAATGGTATAAAAGTTGGTGAATATTTAACGGTACTACCTATTATAATTGAAGATAATGGTACTTCTGATATATTTGATGCGCCAAACTTTCAAAACCTTATTAATGAAAATAAAAGAGAATTATTTAATCCTTGTTTTGAAATTATTTTAGTCACTGACATTGATAGCAGTAACAAAAAATTACATGTAGAAAGAAATATATTAAATTTAAATGATAATAATTACCTATATTTCGAACTAACAAACAGTATACTTTATGCTGCTGTTCCGCTTAGAAATAATTTATTAGATCTAAATTTTCCCATTACAGAAGTTGATAGGACTAACAAAAAAATATCTTTCGACGTTAATTTTAATCTTGGTTATAAATATGTTGAACGCATGGGGGGAAAAAGTACTAACGGAATATCTTTTCTAGGTAGTTCAGAAGGGAGTTTTTTAACACCTTATATTAGTGCTAATTATATTAAGAAAAATGTTTCTACGCCAAACCAACCAACATCGGATGGTGATTTAAAATTATATTTAGCTAGTATGCCAGAAGATGCTAAGACTATCAGTGCTTTACTTGACTTAAGAATTGTAAATGATAGTAACCAAACTTACTTATATCTTAATGAATTTCGCACCAGCAGATATCAAGTCGGTGATACTTTTAAAACAGTTTTTGCCATTGGAGATACTATTGGTTTGGAATTTGATAATAATACCGAAATAAAATTAAAAATAATTAGTACCAATATATTCTATAAGGATACTACTTTTGACAAAAGATATGATTACTATTGTTTATTATTGTCAGATACAAGTAAAAATAATATTACAACTAATTTAACTAATTATACTAATTCAGGAGAAGAATATTATTTAGGTTATTATTATTATGATAGTATTTTTAGAGGAAATATTCAAATCATTGAAACACCTCGACCTGGTCAGGAAGAAAATATAACCTATAAATATAGTGGTGGTACAGCAACTACCAACATAGAAAATATTGGTTTTTTCCCTCTGGACAATTCTGCGACAGCAACAGCTATTTCGCCGCCCATAGTAGACAAAAATATTTTATTGCAACCAGCCTCTTATCTGACCAGAGGAGTTAGTATAGCTTATCTAAAATTAAGATCAACCACTTTTACTTCTAATAAAGGAACAGTTATTATTGATAGTATAAAAAATACAGGAAAAGCAGAAGGTATCATATATTATCCTAACGCAGATATCGATGGCAATACTCCAAACAGAACTGGTTCGGGGTTCATCACTTCTTTTAAGTTAAACTCTATTAACGTGGTTCCTGGCTTACAAGAAGACGACGAGTTTATATCAGATAATAATTATATAATCAGAGCTACCAGTAAAAATATAGCTAGTTTTGATTATTTAGATGGTGATATTACTAGTAAAAATAGTATTAGTAATTATGACAATGACATTGTTTATACCCAAAAACAAATAGTGGACTATATTAATCCTAATCAAAGAATTTATTATCGTAATGTTGACGGCGAAGCTGCTAATTTTAATATAAATACCTGGCAAGTCAGAGCCGAAAGTATCTATAATGAAAGTTCGGTTGTAGATTTTGCACCTAACGAATCTTATATTAAAAATACAATAGTTGATTATAACGAAAATTTATGGCAAGCTACGACTAATTTATTCTCTGGTAGTAATGTCCCTTCTGATAATAATTCAAAATGGAAAAAAATTACTTTAACTGATATAGATTTATATTCTGAACAAAATAATTTCTATACCTTTACCAATAAAGGACCTAATATGACGATTAAGCAATTATACGATTTTAATAATGAAAATATAAAAAATTATCCCTTATGTATTAGTGATTATGAAACACAAACAAATTATTGTCCCAAACCTAGCGTTAAATTTCCCAAAGAGCTTGAGTTTAGTAATAGTTTTATCCACGCTTTACCAGGCGCCAGTTCACTGGCTAGTATTATGGGTCAAGCTTTTCTTACTCACAAAGATGATGATTATTTATCATTACCAGCAGTCCCTTACAATAGCGCTAATTATACTAATGCTCAATATTTAAAGGATTGTGGTGATACCAGTTCTGTCTATAATATTGGTCAGTATATCTATCAAATTCCTATTCTCAATAATTTAGACGAAGGTAAACCTTTTTGTACCGGAACGTGGTCAGAAACCGGCGTACCGGATATAACCTTTGCTAATAGTATTGTTTTCTTTATGTTACCAGTGGCATTAGAAAATCAAGATTATCCCGTTTTCGATGTAAGTCAAGATAGTACTATCTTGACTAAAAATAATTTTAGTAGTAGAAATAAACCTTTTGGTATGTCAGTGCTGAGTAAGAATAATGGTAATTATTCTATGACAACTATTGGTATTAGTGACACTACTTATATTGTTTCTGAAAATGATACTAATTTCAAAATAGATACCCCTTTGTTATTAACCAGAGTCGGAGGAGGTAGCAGTGTTACAGTTACTATTAACAAAACAGGTTATTATCCTATTAATAGTAATAATGTTACCGACCGCGGTAGAAATTATAAAACAGGAGATATTTGGTATTTTACCAGTCCTGATGATAATGAAATAACTGCTCATGGTTATATACAAGCTGAATCAATCGACGGCGGCATTAGTGGAGAAAGTTTTTTTACCTATTATAGTAGCCCAGATGCAACTTTTAATTATAATGGTCTTAAAATTATTAGTGAAAATGGAACCAGTTTTAATTATAACTGGACTAGTAATCAATTATATACTACTGACTATGGTATTAGCGAACCACAAAATTTTGTTCCTGGTATCTATTCCCATACTGCCGGATTAGAGGTTTATATAGCGGACAACGGCCAAGGCAAACCCTTACAATATAATCAATATTTGATAGGTACTTCTAATCCTGCTGGTCAATTAAGTGACGGAACCAGTGTTTATCAAGTATTTGAACAAGATAAATTTAAATGCCGTATGTATGGTTTGTTTGGCAGTAATTACCTTTCTAATATAAGTTATCGTTTGGATAGTAATTTGATAAACAACTTAGCTCAGGAAAATCCCGGTCTTATTTTTAACCCTTTTTCTTCTGATATTTTTAATAATGAAAGTATTTACCCTACCGCAGTAGGTTCAAGTTTGGGGTCACCGGAACAAGTCAAAAATATGTATGATGTTTTTAATATCAGGAGCAATGACGGTACGAGCAGTAATATAACTCTATTGACTAATAATTTTAACAAACCAGCTACTAACAGTTCTTCTCAACCATTGCCTCTGGCTTATAATAATGGTCAATTACGAGAATTTAATATTGTCAATACTACCGATTTACATGATTTTTTCGCGGTACCGTATCAAGGAATGAGTAATATTTATATGGGACCAGTACAAGAAGCGTTACCTGTATTAGAACCCGAACCTACTAACGATGTTATTAAATTTTCATTAATTAGACAAAGCAGAAAAAGAACTAATATAGGTACGAGTTTTGACTGTAATTTTTATTTCAAACCTCAAACATTAAATACTGTTTTCCCTAGCGGCGGTGATTATATTTTGTCTCAAAAAAATAATAATTTCTTTTATAGTCTTGGCGAAAGTACTGCTATTATAAATTTAAATAACGGTATAAATATTAAAAATAATTTAGAATATACTTTTGATTTAACTAGTACTACTTTAAATAATTTTGCCTTAGTTTTTGGTAAGTCCTCTGTACAAAGTTCGTTCCCAGGAAGTGTAATAAAAGACACAAGTACAGTTATTGATAACGGTATTTTAAATATTTATTACAATATTAATGATGCACAGATTAGTTATGATCAGTTTACAAGTAAAGAATTCTATACATTAAAAAATGCCAGAAGAAATATCAACATTTACTATGACACAAAATTACAACCAATGACAAAAAATATTACTCTTGGTATGGGATTCATTAGTCCCTCTGAACAAAATATAAATTATAATAATAGTATCGTTATTTCTAATAATAGTCCATAATTTTATCATAGAATCCTTCTATGGTTTCGTGACAAATATTAACAACTATTTTATCTTTGGCATATTTTTTTATAGCTTGTAGACATTTGGCTCTATTATCTACATCTAAACTAGCCATACATTCATCTAATAATAATATTTTATTAGCTTTTAAATAATTAAAAGCTAATGTCATAGCTATACTTAGTCTATCTTTTTCTCCCCCGGATAATACATGCCAATTATCATATTTGTTACCATCGATAAAAATATTAAAATCTAACTGAGCTTTTATGCTTTTAGTTTTATCGTTTTCTTTGAAAGCTTTTATTTTAATATAACAATTATCAAATAAAATAGATAATATTTCATTAGTAAGTTTATTAAAATAATTTATAAATTGAACAAAACTTTCGTTTTCACTATGTTGTATTAATCTTATTATTTTTTGACAAATTTTAATTTCTTTATTAGCTTGTATATGTTTAACTTCTTCTTTATTATATTGATTATCTAAATCAGTGATATGATCTTTTATGGCATAGATTTCCTCTTGTTCTTTGATGATAGTCATTTTTTCTTCAATACGACCAATTAATTTTTTTTCTTTTTCTAAATTTAATATTTCTTTATTTTCATGTTTACTAATATATTTTTTACATTCAATAATATTATTCTTCAAAGTTATGAAATTAGTAAAATAATTATTTTCATCTATTTCATATTCATCAAAAAAAGAATTATAAATATTCTTGATATCATTACTAATTTCTTTATATTTTTCTCTGTGTTTTAATATAGTTATCTTTTCAGAAACATTAATTCCTTCTATTCTTTGATACTGTCTCAATTTGCTTTGTTTATGTTCACAATAACTTATATCTTTAACAGTGGGTTTATTTTGTTCTTCTGGTTTAGTTACTTCGTTTTCCCGGAGAGTGATTATTTTATCTTGACATTCTTTTTTGTTATTAACATACAACTTTATATTACCCAGTATTTTATCTATTTTATTAATAGTTTTTTCATCAATAACAATATTTTTCTCAATTAATTTATTATCTTTTAAGGTTAATATTTCACCACATTTAGGACAATGTAAAAAACCTTTCTTACATTCTTTTAATTTATATTCTATATCTTTTAAATTATCATTATTTAGTTCTAAATTAACATCTAATGTATTATTAATATATATCCAATTTTTAAAAATATTTTCTTTTAATTTTTCAAGACTATCTAAATATGTTTGATATTTATCAATATTCTTTTGATAATCATTATATATTTTTAATTTTTCTGTATATTTTTCATATTCATAATAATCTTTGATATTTATATCTAATTTATTTAATTCTGATTCTAGTTCTTCTTCTTTTAAATTATATTCTGATAATATAATTTTGTTAGTACTTTGTATAGCATAAATACTCAATAATTCTTCTAAATTTTCTTTAATATTTATTTCTTCTTTTGTATCTAATTTATTCAAATCTTTTTTATATTTTATATATTGTTGCCAATTTAGAAATTTTTGTTGATTTAACTCTTGGGGGTATTTTTTTATTTTTTCCTCACTCTCTAATAATAATTTATTTTTCTCATCTAATATTCTATTGATAACTTCTTGGTTTTGATTGGCTTTAATATTGTTTGTAATTTCTTCTATTTTTTCTAATAATAAATCTTTGCTCTTATATAATTTACTTTCATAAAAATTAGGTTTAATCTTATCAAGTGAAACTTTATTATCAATATTAAAATCTTTTTTCTTATTATTTATACTATCCATCATATATAAATAACTATGAATTTCTTTTTCTAATTGATTAATTTTATCTTTAAATTTATGGACCATTTGTTCGCTTTTTTCTTCTTGTCCAGAAAATACTATCTCTTTGATAAGATTACTCTTTTCATTATTACTCCCTGCTAATAAAACTATTTTTTCACCTTGTTGGATATAACTACCAGCTTGCCATAATAATTTAGAGCCAAAATAATCTTCTATCTGTTTCTCGGCGGCACTTGCTTCTAGGACGACCTCATTATTACTCCATTTTATTAATTCGGGGTTTTTCTTACGAGTGATGCTAATATCTCCTATGTTAACCGTAACTTCGGTGTCCTTTTTACCTGAAAATGGAAAAACTTGTCGGGTTTGACCATAAAGACACCATTTTATGGCTTCTAATATAGTACTTTTTCCTTTACCACTTTCTCCTTTCAACAAAGTCAAACCATTATTAATATGACTGGACCATTTCTCAATGCCCCGGAAATTAGTAATAGTTATATCCATTTTTTAATCTTAAATTCGCTTAAATAAATCAATTGCTAAAATGATTAAAAGAAATCAAATAAGTTTTAAAAATAAAATAGAGAGCTATGCTCTCAGTTTTGAAACTAAGGAATTATTAGATAGTGTTGATGACAATGTATTAAATGAGACTAGTTCGGTTTTGGGAAAAGAAAGAAGAGCATGGTTTAAGGATCCTCTTCCTAGTGTAGTAAATGATATTGATAATCAATTAAGAGAATATTTTCAAATTAATAAAGATAATAGACTCATTTTTTCTATATATCATCCGCCTAAAAAAATAGACGGCAAATACGAAAATAAAAATACTATTCTTACTAATAGTAAAGAAAATATTCTTAATCGTGTTATTATCTGTACAGTTGCCGAACAAGTAGAAATAACTATGGGTAAATCGTCGGGTGAAAAAATTCTCATGAAACCATGGGAAGCGTATCAAGGACCGCCATTTGTGGGTTCTATTATGGACTATATTTTTGAAAACAAAAATCACATGCACTTAGAAGCAAAGAAAGGTTTTAGATCTACTCGTAGATCTAAAAAAATAGAGGATAGACATATATTAGTATTTGATTATTTGGTAAGTAATAATGATATGGAAAAATTAGGAAATTTAATTAGTCCTAAGCAGACGCCGAACTAACAGGTTCTTTTTTATCTTTGGTATTTCCTTTTTTAATATCACGCATGACATTAACAGAGACCCAATCTACTTTAAATGTAATATTATTGTATTTGCTACCATTTAGCAAAACTTTTATTTTACGGATATAAGATTTGGGGAAAATATCCTTGTCGTTTTTTCTAAAACTTAGAACGGCATAATTTCTCATATTCCCATTGGGATAAGGAGCAGGCATTAAAATTTCATAACTATCGTTATTAATAAATTTTGCCTTTTCAAAATTACTAAATAATTCCAAAAGGTTTTTGGAAAATTCAGGATAAGTAGCATCGGAGGTTATATATAATCCATATGTAGTACCCTCGCGTAATTTATCATTAAGCGGGGGTCTAAAACGACGAACAACAATATTATATGCTTTTAAAAGTTCGTCGGGTGTGTTATTATCATAAAAATCTTTGGGTAATACAGCTATATACATAGGGTCGTTTCCTTCTTTATGAGTCAAGCTATTTATATGCAGCGACATAGGTAAAATTTTGTAAAATTCTTCTTCATTTCTATCTTTTTCTTTGTCATAAATAAGATAAACTCCGTTTGGGTTAACATTCTTCGTATCTGAGGAAGCCATGATTGTATTATTGTTTACTATAATTACTAAATTAAAATTCAATTTTAATTTATATGCAAAATGAGAGTTAATCCTTATCCTTTCCAGAAACACCATGCTTTTATTTTAGGTTTTTTAACGACCCCTTTGATTTGGTTATTATTCTATGCCATGTCTATTTATGTTTATGGAGTCGATGTAAATTATAATAAAATATTTTGTACTAATTAAAATGAATTTATTTTCATGGTATTTAACAGGTTTTTCAGTATCAACATTGATAATAGTTATTTTTTATATTATAGCTCTTTTCAGTGAAAAAGCTAAAAATAATTTTACAACAGTTTTTTGTAATGTTTTATAAAATGGAGGCTTTGGCAATCGACTTGGTTAGCGATTTACATATAGATCAATGGTCGCCGATAATAAACAATTATCCATGTGGTCCTATTAAAAATGCACCCATGCAATGGAAAATGCCCCAACGACCTAGTATCCTAATTGTAGCAGGGGATATAAGCGATACTCTAAAAATAAGTTTAGATTATTTGGATAGTATTTCTATGTATTATGATCATGTTTTATTTGTCGACGGTAATCATGAGCATGTTTACGAATACCCGAATCTATTAGAACATCAAGATATATTTTATCAAACTAAGATTTTAGAAAATAATAAATTAATATATTTACCTATACAGGATTTTGTAGTTAAGAATATTGCTATTATTGGTTATTCGGGGTGGTGGAATTATAGCCAGGGTTATAATAATGGCTATTTTAAAAATTGGATGGAAAAACTTAATAATAGCGTTGATGAGAAAGAATTTTTCAAAAATGTTAAATTGAGATCTCTGGAAGAGTATAGATTACTGCAAGATAAATTAAATTATTACGAAAAAAGGAATGATATAGATCAAATTATCATAGTTACTCATACTCTACCCTTGCAAGAATTTGCGGGGAAAATTAGTACCGAATTTAATACCTGGTTCAATAATATTAGAAGTAGTAAAATAAAATATTGGTTCTTTGGTCATACTCATCATGCTTTCGATAAAACTATTAATGGTATCCGTTACGTTTGTCATCCCCGTGGTCGACCTGAAGATCATAATCGCGAAGTTTATGTGCCATTAGAATTATCAATTAATTAATTTACCACCTTAATATAAATAAAGTATTAGGGTGGTACTAAAAAGTACCAAGTTGTTTTTTATACATGGTCATAGACCTCTTCGCACATTTCTGTTGGCAAGCCACATTTACCTAAAAGTGATATGATTTCGGCTTCGTACACCGGTTTCATGACGATTGATTGCAATCTTTTTACCTCCTCCAAGAGATCTTTTTCGTCATTAAAGATACAGACGTCGTCGTAGCCTATATCATCTACATAGACTAGATCTTCGCCCTTAAAAAGGGCTATTTCCAGAGTCGTCGACTTTGGATCCCTCCACTCTATGATCTTCCCCGCTGAGTATCTCAGCGCGTTAAACTCTCCGTCAGGAGGAGCGTTCAGAAAGTGTAATCTAAAACAATAGAATTTGGGTTTAATTATTTTTATAATACCCTCGGTAGTTTCTTTTAGCAAATTTGCTAAAAGAAACTCGTATACAACTTTGGCCCTTTCTGTGGCCATTTCTCTTTCTGTGGCCATTTCTCTGGCTCCGACTTCGGTTAATAAATAATTATAATACCCAGCAGCAAAATTCATTTTTGTCAGGTTTTTTATGCGGTGCTATAATAGTTATGATAAAATAATTTTTTTTATTTTTCATTTTTTACCTTTTTCCTTAAAAATGAGCAACACTTCTAAGGCAGACGGAGTTTTGATAGCAGTACCTATTTTGGCGTCTTTTATCACTTCTTATTTTGCTGGTAAAATTAAAACAGAGCCAGATAGAGCTTGGTTTCAGCCTCCGGGTTGGGTCTTTTTTGTAGTATGGACCGCGCTTTATATTATGTTTGGGTTTTTACTTTATGAAAGTAAAAGACAAGAAGAATATTTTACCCTGGGGTTAGTAATAGGAATATTGGTGTTAACGTATAGCTGGCAAATTATTTATAATCGCTTAGGATTAACTAAATTAGCCTTATATGTTATATTCTTAACCCTTATATTGGGCTTAATATTGTTTGTACAATTATTCTATTCTAAAATAGTAAAGGATACTAAATTCAGCGAAGGTTATATCATGATTTATGTGCCTTTCTTAGCTTGGATATTGTTTGCCCTTTTATTATCTATTCACGGTAGAGGTTCTAATTTTAAAACTAAGCCCTCAACATATTAACCATTTTTTGTAAATCGTTTTCGTTTTTCTTTACTCCACCTATGGTATTTTGTTTAAAAATTTCGATAGCATTTCTGATAACATCTAAATCATTAATTTGGTTAGGCACAACTTTACCTTCTAAAATATCATCATATAATTTTTCTGACATAATATTTTTAGTATAAATAGAAAGTGTATCCATATCACGACCTTGAAATTTAAATAATTCAAAATTATCTTTAATTATTTTACGTAATTCTGGTGTTTCTCCTAATACCCAATCGGCATAACGGAGTCTTTGGATAAAAATTTTGGTTAGTTCATCCGAATTATATTTGTCGATTTCGAATTTATTAGTAAAACGACTTTCTAAACCTTTCTGAGTTTGAAATAAGTTATTATAAATATCTTCCTTATAACCAGCAAAAACAACAATAAGTTTGTCTGCTTGTTCGTCCATAAACTGATTAATAGTAGTCAAAGCCTCCTGGCCATAAGAATCGCCAAAACCATTAGAATTATTACAAAGATTGTAAGCTTCGTCGAAATAAGCTACTCCGTCAAGTGCCTCGGTCATAGCCTTGGTGCATCGATGAGCTGTATCACCGACATATCGACTAACTACATCGTTACGGTTATAGACATAGAAAGGCAAATCAGTGTTTTCTTTGCTTTCTACCAAACTAGCATCGGTTTCGATACCAAAACCTTGCATACTATTAGTTTTAACTTTTGTCAAACTAGGGGTTACTTTATGTGTATCTTCTAATATCATATTGGCATTAGAAATATCGTTAATTATTTCATCTATATGAGAGTTACTTTTTCCGTCTTTTAATTTAATTAAATTAGAAACGCTGCGTTTACATAAACTAGAAGCACGTCCAGTACTATTGATAGTATTAACAGCAACTTTAAGTTTATCTTTATATTCTCTTATATTTTGTCGTTGATTACGGATTAATTCATCTTGTGCTTTATTAAAAGTAGCTACTTTTTTAGGCACGCCGCTGCTATTACCACCAATGAAACCAATAGCTACCCATACTTTGCACAATATTTTCCCCACAGTAGTTTTACCGCATCCCGGAGGTCCACATAACAGACAATGTTTACGATCACTTTCCCTATAAATACCCTTGGCTTTTGTGCTTATATAAGTTTTAATTTGTTTAATAATTTGAGATTTTACCTTACCCATACCAATAACATTATCTAATTCTAATAAAGAACTTTTCAAAAGATTAATATTATTAAAATAATTTTTAATTTTACTATCAGATCTTTCTAAATCTTTTAAGAAATCCCGGATAGACATTTTTTAATAATAGACATTTTAAGCATCTTCTAAACAATCCAAATCATCCATATCTGATATTTTTTCTTTACTAGCAGTACTGCTAGATTCTCCCGAAACAACTTCGTCTTCACTACTATTATCTGACATAAAAATTATATACCCTAAAAATAAAACAATAGTATAAATTAGTAAACCGGTACTGAATGCAAAGCTATAAAAGAAGAAATTCTTTATATTATCCATTTTTAGTAAAAATTAAAAAATTAAACTATTAACTAGATAAGTCTCTTTAAAGGAAAATTTATCGTTTAAACTAAAACCTTGCATTTTTTCAAAATCACGAGGCAAGAAACTTTCAATACTGCGTTTTTTCTTAACTACACCTGCTTCCATTAAAAAATGTACTATCAATTCCAAACATACCATGTCTCGGAAATTATATGGCTTAAAATAATTTTTCTGGGGCCACCAAAATCTTTTCCATTTCCAACTAAATCCAGTAGGCCCTGTTAATTTAGGTTTATAGAATTGGTATAAATTTTCCAATTTAGTAGCTAATATATTCCTATCTTCGTCAGAACAGTGTAATTTATTAATAGTAAATATACTCTCGCTATTATAAGCCAACCATTCTGTCAAAGTTCTTTTGAGTAAACCTTTTCTAGCGATATAATCAAGTATATATATATTGCCTTCTTCTTTTAATACAATTCCTGGATGCATGAAATTTTCTCTGAAAAGTGTAGTGATAAAAAAATTATTTATATTTTGAAAATCTATTAACATTACATCGCCAGTATTTAATTGGTCTGCTGATATATTTTTTATTTCATATTTATCCACATCTTTATGAAAAGCAAAATTATAAAATAATAATAATATGATACTTATGAGAATAAAAAATATATAGAATAAATAAACATACATTTTACTTGATATTATTATTATAGTTTTGATAATCGTTATTATTAAAATCTTCATAAAGTAAAAAGAAAGCAAAATAACCAAAAAAGAAGAATAAATTAAATAGAGCTCTTTCATATAAATTCCATATCATTCTAAAATTCAAATAAAACAAATAAACAAATATTTCTAATATTATTATGAAAAGTAATAATGTTACTAGATCTGTACGAAAAATAAAAAAGGCAGCCACGCCGGCTGCAAAACTATATAAAAAATAAAGAATATACATTTTAAATACAAATATATTTGTATTTAAAATAAAATGTCTACTAATCAAAGTATATATCAACAGCCTCTGCCGGCTAAACCAATTAGTGCACCAAGAAGATCTGTTGTAAGACAAAATAATAACAATAATATATCTCCGGGGTTTACCAAATCTAGACAAATTAGTGCTACACCTAATCCTGCCTTTATCGGGGCACCGAAACCCTTACCGGTGGCTCGAGTAAAACCTCTTAAATCACGAGCTCAAAAATTAAAAGAAGAAGAACTACAAACTTTTCAAAAGGTAGAAGAAATGAAAGACAAAAGCGACACCAAGTCTGCTGACGAAATGAGTAATGAATCTGTTAAAAAATATGCCATAATTGGGGCAATAATTTTAGTATTGATAGCAGGAGGTACTTTATTATGGGTCTTTGTTATTTCTAAAACTCATTCTGTTAAGGATGCTTATGCTAGTAGTGACACTCTGGTTGGCTCGGGAAAATCTTCTGATAAATGGGCTGATAGCAGTGGCAAATCAGCCGATAGCAGTGGCAAACTTTAAACTAATAAAATAATTAATCTTTAAAATGAAGGCTATTGTATTATTTCATCCCAACAAAAAAAGTTTATATAGTATGTCCGAAGTACCATTAGATGGATTTGTTCTTTTTAATCAACATGATAAAGAAGAAAAAGTTAAAGTCACTGTATATTTAAGAGGCTTACCCGAAGGAGCTCATGGTTTTCATATCCATGAAAAAAGCATGTCAGAAATTAAAAAATGTAGCGATGTCAAAGATTGCTGCAAACAATTAGGCGGTCATTTTAGCGTTGATCCTGTTTGGAGTTTAGATAATTTAAGCGGAGTTAAACATGGTCAACATAACGGTGATTTGTGTTTCAATATTGTTAGCGAAGATGGTATTGCCGAACATTATTTCCAAGTAGATAATATATCACTTTTTCCAGGAGAAAAAGATAATGTAATAAACCGTAGTTTAGTCATCCATGAAGGCGAAGATGATATGGGTCATACTCATTATGAAGAAGAAGAAAAAAATATAGAAAGTATGTTAACCGGTAATGCCGGTTCGCGAATTGCTTGCGGAGAAATAAAATTAATCCAAAATGAACGAATATAAAATTTGATTTTTTATTAAAGCTAATCTAATAAAAAATGAATGTTTTACTAATAGGCGATCCGCACTTTAAAATTAATAATAGCGCCGACACAGATGTTTTCGCGCGCGAAACTATTAAGTATGTAGAAAGGGAAAAAGATAATATTGCCTTTATTGTAATTTTAGGTGATGTTTTACATACTCATGAAAAGGTACATTTACAGCCTCTTTGTCAGGCTACTAATTTTATTAAAGATTTAGCTAAAATCAAATATACTTTTGTATTAATTGGTAATCATGACCGTATTAATAATAGAATATTTTTAACCGAAGAACATGGTTTAGTAGGACTTAAAAATCATCCTAATATTCAAATCGTAGATAAAGTTAAAAAATTCAAACAATTTATATTTGTTCCCTATGTGGAAGCAGGGCGCTTTCAAGAGGCATTGGATACGGTCGATTTTGATATGTCTAATATAAGAGCCATTTTTGCCCACCAGGAATTTTACGGGGTTAATATGAAAACACATACATCAGAAATAGGTGATAAGTGGTCTTTAGAAAATCCGCCTGTTTTTTCTGGCCATATCCATTCTTATCAAATGCCACAAGAAAATGTTATCTATACAGGTACTCCTTATCAAATTAATTTTGGAGAAAATGAAGAGAAATCATTGCTTCTCTTGAAATTAAACAGTAATGATTATAATACAGAAAGAATATATCTACCAGTTATTAAGAAAAAAACAATTAAAGTTAAAGCAGATCAGTTAAAAGAATTAGTTTTAGAAGATGATATAGAATGGCGAATAATAATAGAAGATGATATAAAATATATTAAAAATATTTTAGCTTTGCCAGAAATAAAAGAAAAAATTAAAAATTGTCGTTTAATTTTTAAATTCGAAGAAAAGATAGATATAAGTGAAAATAAAGATGATTTTATTTGTCCTTTTGATAAAATATTAAAAAACAAAATAGATAATTTAAATGAAGAAGAAAAGGATTATTACTATCAAATTTCTTCTTCTATTTCCTCTGTCTCGCTAAGATGATCACTGAGTTCGCTACTTATCTCATCCCATTCTCTTTTTTCTCCCAAAAGTAAATTCTTTTCGTATAATGAAAAACGGAAATCTTCTAGTTTTTCTATTCTTTTTTCAAAATTATCTAATTTTTTTAAATAATTTTTTTTATATTCATGATTAATAACACAGACAATGATATATCCGGTACATAGACCACTAAAAAAACTTATAATACTATTAGACATTTTAGATAAAAATATATTATATCAAAAAAATGAATTAATAATTATATACCTTTTTTAAAAAACAATGGCTTCTTATGATTTTAGAAAAGGTATGCTTAGCGACCTTGATAGTAAAAGTAAAAAAGTAGATAATAATTTAAGTGATTTCGAGGAAGGCAAATATGTCTTTTTCAATAAAAATAATCTTTTTACTCTTGGCAACGGCGACGGTAAAGCCGATTTTGATAAAGAAAGTATAATGAATAATTTACATATAGGACAATTAAAATTATTATTAAGTGAAATGCAAACTATCATTTATTATATGGATACTACCGTAGTAAAAAATGTAGTTTATGTAGGCGCCGCCCATGGTCATCATATTTATGTTTTGGCCAAATTATTCCCTACTCTTACTTATTATCTTTTTGATATTAGCGAAGGTTGGGATAAAAGATTATATGAGCTAAAAAATGTGATTATTAATAATCGTTATTTTGAAGAAAAAGATATTAAAGAATGGCAGATAAAAGGCGAAGAAATTTTATTTATTAGTGATATTCGTAATTTATCTGTGGGGGACGAAGAGAGTAAACAAGCTGATTTAGAAAAATTCGAAGCACTGGTTTTATCTGATATGTTAATGCAACAAGATTGGGTTGAAAAATTAAAACCGGCTTTGGCCCTACTTAAATTTAGATTACCCTATCCGGATGTAGTTAAAAAAGAAAGCCAAACTTATCTAGATGGCACAGTATTGAGACAAATTTTTGCCAAACCATCTAGTGCCGAAACCAGACTGTTGGTAAAAGGTTTGGCTTATCGTGATTGGGACCTTACTACTTACGATAAAATGAATGCCTATTTTAATCGTTATATTAGAGCCAAAGGACTTTATTTTAATCCTATTAATGGTAGTAAAAAGGCTATCTATAAAAAGAGAGGATTTCATAACGATTTTGAAAGCACGGCTATGACTATTATTATTATGGATTATTTGAAAAAAATCAACGCCATAGTTAATGAAACTAATATCTTAAAAATATTAGATTTTATTTTAGATAATTGTTATGCTAGTCGTAAGCTTAATTTAAACGCCGAAAGAAAAATGAAGTAATTAAGGAGCGCAGACAAAACCGGCATCATTGTTAGGACAAGCTCGGAAATCGGCCCGCACTTCCTCGTTGACAATTTCATCGGCATCATCGTCATCGTTAAGTAAAAACCTAATCTTATCTTGAAATTTAGTTTGACACGCAACAATAGCAAAAGTCAGTAAAAAATCCTTGGCTTTAACACGCTGCAACAAATGATCTTGGGTCACATTAGGTATTAACGAAGGTAGTTTCGGTACCATATAAAGTGCTAACATGACAAATATTATAGTAGTTAATCCTTCTGCTAAAATTTGAAAAAATACTTCTATTTTTTTTTGACTTCTATCTAATTCTTTGGTTAATCGTTGATTGATAAAAGTAGAAGCACCGAAACCAATTAATAAAAAAATACTAGAAATAAGCAGTGCATCAAAGGTTAAAAAAATAGCTTTCAATGGTCTGGCTTCAAAAATATAATCTAGATTTACCTCGGATGTATCCATTTTTAATTATTTAAATTTGTAAAAGAAATTTAAATAACTCCTTCTCTTTATTAATAGATACATCTTTTATCCAATCAGGCATATGTATATTTTCTATATTCATGATATTTTCTTTTTCCCATTTAATGTTATCGTGATAATTTGTCATTAATCCATACATAAATAATTTTTTCAATTGTTTATTCATCATATCATAGTAATTGGCTGGAACATAAAAATGGTTACTTATCATTACACGTCGTCCGTCATATTCAACCATTACTTCTACATGATCTTCATTATCAATTTGCGAAAAAGTAAAATTTACTAAATCAGGTAAAATCATACTGGTTTTTTTATCTGTTATCATTCCCTTCCAAATACCATTATCATAATAACCATGGTGATGCATACCACTGTTACTGATTATATGTAGAGGTAAATTTTTATTATTTTGATCTAAAAATATAATATTATCAGCGTCACTCAAAATTAATTCATTATTATGAATAAATAAATTAGCTAATTGTTTTAAAGTAAGAGTGGTTAAATTTTCAATATCTATATTTTTATTTTTTAATATAGTTAGTAGTTTTTCACGACAATCTGTCTGGTTTAAAGTATCTAATTTATCTTTATGAAAAACAATCCATTGGTCCTTTTCGCTAACCATAATAGCTTCTTTATCGTTTAATTTAAAAGATAAGAAATAGCAGACTGCTTCTTCTTGATCAGAAAATATACTTTTATGATGTTTTTGTGCTTGCGAATAAAAAAGTCTACTCTTATCTTTTAGCATATCATTATCACTGTAAACTAATTCATTATTAGCTAATGATTCATTATGATCTTTAATATTATTAAAAAGTCCAGTTTCATTGTTAATATCTAATAATATAAATTTATCTGTTTTTAATAATTTATGAGTAGGTAAAAGATTATTTTCTACTCTTAATATATTTTTAATATCTTCTAAATCATTATATTGATAATAACCGTCTTTTTCTTTAATATTTAAATATTTATTTAAATCACAGTCACTAATAATATCTTTTTTATCAATATCTTTTTTAGTCTCTTTGTCTAGATCTTCTTGACCATAATGAATTTCGGACAAAGATTTAAAATTACTACCAGCTGTTCTTAGTTTAACTTCGGTGGTTTTGCCCTTGCCGTAATATTTATCATTCTCTTTAAAACTATTTAAATGAGTCAATAGTCTTGTTTTATCAAAGTTTTTAATATAAAGAGGGAGACTATTACTATAAAAAACAATATAATTATTATTGTTTTTCTTTTCAACCACCGAAGTAATATTTTTAAATTTAGTAATATTTTCTATATATTTACATTGCATTTTTCTAGCAGCTTTTTTAAAATCTTTATCACTGGCTATTATTCTAAAAGGATGATATAATTCCGATTCTTCTAAATTTAATTCATCATTACTATAAATTTTAACAATATCATTATATAAAGAACAATTATCACTTATTTCTTCTAATATAATATCTTCCTCTATCAAATAAAGAGTTTTTAAATATTTTTTTTCGATAACATATACCTTATTCATTTTAGTAAGTTAAAAGAAAAAATGATTATTAAAGTAGCCAAGTAATATAAAAAGATGGGTATCCAAAATTTAAACAAGTTTTTAAAAGACAAAAATGTTAATTGTTTTTTCAAGATACCTCTTGGAAAATTCGGAGGCTATCGTATCGCTATCGATGGATTAAATTGGATTTTTAGTTATATTAGTATAGTTAATAAAAATTTGATAGAAAGACAAAAAGATATATTAGAAGATATTACTCAGGAAAGTATGTACGAAGGTATGTTATTAGAATGGATTAAATTTAACAATAAATTAATGAATTATAAAATTACACCTGTATGGATATGGGACGGTGTTAGTAAAGATAATAAATTAGTTACAAAGGTTGAAAGAAGAAAAATAAGGGACGAATATAAAAGGAAAAAATTAGGTCTACGCGAAGAACTTTTGAAATTACCTATTTTGGCCAGAGATGAAAGTATGTTAAAAGAATATAAAAAACTATTGATGCTTACTCCTTATTTTAGTTTTGATAATATTGAAAATATCAAAAATTTTGCCACTACCATAGGGATACCTAGTATTGTTGCAGATGATGAAGCTGAGAATTTAGCTTCTTCCTTAGGGGTGGAATTAAAGGTAGCTGCGGTATGGTCTAGTGACACTGATACCTATCCTTTGGGCGCTCCGGTGGTTGTCAAAGGTTTTGAAAATATAGGAGGAACTATTAATATTAAAGGCGTTTTTACACTAAATATTTTAAGAGATCTTGGTCTTAATCATAGAGAATTTAGAGATTTTTGTATTTTATTAGGGACCGATTTTAATGATAGAATGGATCGTATTGGACCTGTTAATTCGTTGATGTTGATAAAAAAATATAGAAATATAGAAACAATCGCAGCAGAAACTAAAAATAATACTTATTGTTTGAAACAAGACGAAGTTAGAGAACAGTTAACACCTTACGAAACATTTATTACCAACGAACAATTGGATTTAAAATTAAACGGGGACGAATATCCTTTCAAAGATGATAAATTTAGATCATTTTATATTGATTTACTCAACAATGTAAGAGATATAGGTCCTTCTAATAATTTACCTAAATTCAAAAAGAAATAAAATATTAAAATGAATGATATAACTATTAATTTTTCAGATGCAATATCTAAACTTTTGTCTGATACTAATAAAGATAAAAGTTTTGGGGAAGTATCAGCAGAACTTAATGAATATTTAGTTACCATAAAAGAGGCAGTGAGTAACGGAGAACTTACCTACGAAGCATTACAAAAAGAAATTTCAAAACATCTAGATGAGAATGATACTACACTTCCAGGTAGTTTAGCGCAATTATTAATAGGATGCACAGGAGACAAAGGCGCTTGTCCTATGAGTGCAAATAAAATATCAGATATACCATTTGTTTATGATAATAAATATAATAAGATTTTTCCTTTAACTAAACAAGAAGATACTACTGATGAAAATACATATGCGGTCTTATATTTTACTGGCCAACCTAAAAATTTAAATATTGATAGTTTAAAATTTTTAGAAAAAGCTGGATTTAACAAATTAAAAATAGAATATAAAAATATTAATAACAATAAGTACAAAACTATATATATTGAAAATTTAAAAAGATATATTTACTCGCAACCAGAAAAAAATGACGATAATATTGTATACTTATTATGGTTAATATTACTGGTAATATTTTTCTATCTAGTATTTAAAAATTGATTTTTTAATTTAATAGCTAAATTAAAAATCATGGCTGTGGTTAATTTAAAACAAGTTATATTTCCTTATTATATTTATTCAAAAAATGATGATAATATTGAAAAAGATTTTAATAAATTAAAGAAATATCAACCCCGGTCTAAACCATCAAATAGTAATAAATTTTTTAATCATTATATGTTAGATTTTAGTAGAGAATATGATCTATTAAGAATTACAGATTATTTCTCAGAAGATAAAAGAATTAAATGTCAATTCAATGGCCATATTAGCGTCTATGATTGGTATCAACAAAATAAAGAAAAAATTTTAGCAGATTGTGGATCCAAACCCAAATATCAAGATATTGATTACTATATATGGAAACGTACCAAAGAATGTTCTAATTTCCCTATTGTTATGGCTATGGAAGTATTGAAAACTTTTAAAGTAAAAAATTGGTTAGATCCTAGTGCTGGTTGGGGCGATCGTTTAATAGCAGCTATGGCATATGGTTGTGATTATCAAGGTTTTGACCCCAATACCAATATGCAAGAAAATTACGACGAAATGATTGATTTTTTTGCTCCCGGTGAAGAAAAAAAATATAAGATTACTCCTAAACCTTTTGAAAAAGCTAAGGTAAAAACTAATTTTTATGATTTAGTTTTTACTAGTCCTCCTTTTTTTGATCTGGAAGATTATGACAGTGCTTCTACGCAAAGTCATCATGCCTATCCTAAATTAAAAGATTGGAAGGAAAAATTTTTATATCCCCTGATATTAACTAGCGAATTAGCCTTGACCAAAAAAGGCCATTTGGCCCTCTATATAAGTGATAATAATACCTATCCTACTTATGTAAAAGACACAATGGCTTTTATAAAGAAAAATACTTCTTTGAGTTATCAAGGTTCTATTAGTTGGACTTTATCTAGAAATATAAAAAGAAATATATTTATATGGATTAAATAAAAAATGATTTTATAATATTATATTAATATTATAAAAATGTTATTTGACGAGATTTCTGACATTATTACCTCTGATAATGACGAAGATTTTGAAATAAAACAAATAGGTGATCAAATAATTATTTTTTTAGAAGGAAGTCAATTTAGAGGAAAAGGAAATATCGTTATTGACGGTAATTGTATTACATATAAAGAGAATAATACAATATATAATTATTATAGCCATGATACTTTTGATTTATTACATCGCATTGATTGTATGATAAACGACTGGATAAACTGTAATAGTCCTAAATCTAATAAAGAATTTAAAAATTTGTTTTTATAAAAATGGAACCTGTCAAAGATTTAGCTTTGAAAATAATATATAATTTACAACCAGAGCATATAAAAAATATCAAAAGTTATGTTGGATTTTTAGAATTAAGCTGTGAAGTAGTAGAAGAAGCTTGTCAACGTTTGAAGAAAAGTTACCTAAGAATAAGTTCAGATTACAAAAAACATTTAGCAGTAGACCTAATGACATATCTTATAGATAAATTAAAAATGGACGGATTAATTACATCAGAGTTATTTGATGTAATTAAAAATATTATAGAAAAATTAGATATAAGTAATATATTCGATATTATAGATGATATTATAGATATTTGGAATAATATTGATATCTATACTTCTAAATTGTGTTTTTGTATGAGTAAGAAGAAAAAGAAAATAGTAAGGAAGTTGAAAAATATAACCTTTGAAGATATTAACAGTATTGATAAAATTACGCAAGTTTAATCTTCTATAATGATATAAAATAAAACAATATTATGTCCGTTATTATTATTAATTTCATACAAACTGATAAATTTTTCTGGGAAGAAAAAATGACCATTGTCAAATCTTTTCTTATCTAATACTGCACTATTCCCTTTATTATCATGATAAATATGATTTATTTTATCATGACTTTTATATAGTTTTTCACTGTAATTGAAGCATATTAATGGCATTGCTTTGTCGATAACATTTTCACTTTTATATAGAGCTAATTCAAAATCATATAAATTTCGGAAATAATTTATAGTTTCTTTCAATTTAGTGATTAAAAATTTAAAGGTAACTGTGTGTATAAAATTTTCTTGGCACCAAACATGGATTTTATCTTCAGTCGTCTCTATGTCTTTAAAAGTAGAGAAAAAAGAAAGGAAAATATCCATATAAATTGTTATGATTTTGTCATTTCTACGCCATTTTGTCATTTTTGTGTCATTTTTGTCATTTTCGACAGTAGGGGTATACAGCAAATTGTTCTTACATTGGTCTAATATAACAGCTAAAATTAAAGCCGGAAACAAGGGTAATTTTTTCTTCTCCCAATCACAAATAAAATTACTAGCTCTTACTCCCAAAGGGGATTGCTGTATTACATTGGCTCTTTTAGTTACTTTACCAGCCTTTATTAAATTGATGCGCTCTAAAAATTTAATATTTTCTTCTTCATGAACTATGCTTATATCTCTATCTTGACAATAAGCGCTTAATATTAACTGGGCGATATTATCTTTGTTTGTGTATATTCTTTCCACTAGATTAAAGCTATCAAAATATTCCTGTGTACAGATACGGTAGGTCTTCTTTTTAGCTTCTCTGGCGATATTATTAGCTGTTTTTTTAGAGACATTAAATACATGACTATTGCCATAAAAATTAATAGACATCTGACAACTGTCATAAATATAATATAAATTTTTGAAATTAAGCAAAGAACATACCTGCGATAAACCTACTATTATGCGATGTTTATTTGGAGGAGAAAATATTTTAGCATTATGACTTTGGTAAATATTCTCATCGAAACTATAAATTTCGTAACTTTTATATTTTTCTCTTAATTTTTTTAATGTCTCTGGTATGAAACGTTTATGAGGAACAATTACTAATTCTTGATAAATTTCATTATTTTCTAATCTATTTTTATCAAGAATACCGTCTATAATTTTTCTATTGTTACGGGGATAATTATTATCACTATATTCTATTTTAGATATTTTATTGTTAAAATTATAGGTATTGGTAATGGTATTTTCCATAGGATAATTAGTAAGAGTAAAATCATGACTTATTAATACTAATCTTGGAAGCCTAATATTTTTATTTTTTTTCCACATTTGCCATAACAAATTATAATAAACATTGTCTACCTCACTGTCATTAAAGATGATAATATCAGCCAAATTACTATCTTTGTTATAGAGTTTAAATAATATTTCTTTATCACAAAGTATAATTTCTTTATGTAATTTATAATTTATATTTTCTTCTTTTATTAATAACTGATTCTCAATATTATTATAATTTAATTGAGCATGTAAACCCATCAAACTCTCTTGATTAATAGAAGTAAAAATAATGACAGGTTTTTCTTGTTTATGCAAAGTTTGTATAATATCTTGGATTTCCTTATTACAAGGATTTTGTAAAAAAGTGACATTATTTTGGTCAATCAAAGTTAATATTTTATCCATTTTAAAATGAAAATAATATATTATTTTCATTTACTATATAAAGACGTTAAATCTAAATAAGCTAAGTCTCTGTATAAATCTTTTTTATTACATTTTTTACCCTTAATTTTTAACTTAGTATAACTTGTTCTATAACCATTATTTTTAATATTATCTTCTATTTGATTGGTATCTACGGTTAATATAGACCATACAATATTATTAGCTTCCAAAAAATTAATATTATCTTTATAAAAGTTTATTATTTTTTGTTTTAATTTACTGCCTGCTTCCAGTTTGTCTTTGTATATTTTTTTCTCCACATAATAATTTAAAATATAATGAAATGTTTTTTGTTTAAGTTGTTTAATATCCTCAAATATACCTTTTAAAATATTATTTTGATAAAAAAGGTATACCTTTGACATTTTATATATTTTTTGTTATTATATTATTAAAAATTGACAATTTAAAAAACCAGAATATATAAAATGTCTTTAGCTGCTAAATTTAATCGCAAGAAAAAGGTCGAAGGCGCGGCCTCTGGTCCGCGAAAAAGACCTTTAAATAAACATGTAAATACAGTAGAAAAGATATTAAAAAATATAGAAAATTTTATCGCCGACCAAGATATATCTTTAGCTGAGGTGAAAGGTATAAGTTTTTCAGTTTTTGAAAAGGAAATATTAAAGAGACAATCTGTCTGTAAGATAACCAATATAAATGGCGCTGTTGATAATACTGGATCATTGGAGGACCCGCGCATGGGTACCATTGAAAATTATCAATTATGTACTACTTGTGAAAAAACTAACGACGAATGTACTGGGCACTTAGCCATGATGGAATTGCCTGTTGATATTATTCATCCTTTTTTTAGAGCAACAGTTATACAAGTACTTAATTGTATTTGTCATACTTGCAATAAATTATTAATTACAGATAGTATCATAGTAGAAAAAGGTATTAATTTACTGAGTGGTACTAAGAAATTAAGAGCTATTGTCGAAGCCAGTAAAAAAATTAAAGAATGCAGCAATCCGGCTTGTTCTATACAACCTGTCTATAAAGATATGAAGAATAGCGAAGGCGATCATTGGCCTCGCGATGTTCCTTATTTCATTAAGAAAGGTAAAAAAGAAGAAGATTTTTTTATGAGTGTAGAAGCAATTAAAAAGAAATTAGATTTCATTAGTGATAAAGATGCTAAAATTTTAGGTTTTAATATTAATCATCCCCGTAATTTTATTATTGATTATATTCCTGTCATTCCTCTAAATGACCGTCCTTATAATGAAACAGGTACCAAAGATCGCAAAGATCATCCCCTGACTTTTGCCTACAAAGATATTCTTTTAAAGAATTTAGAATCGTTGCAATATGAAGATAGAGATGACAAAGAAAATTGTTATTCTGATATCCTGAAATTTTATTCTTTTCTAATAAAGAATAATTCTAAGGAATATACTTTGGCTCAGAAAGAGCCTATTAAATCTATCACTGATTTGATTACTCATAAAGAGGGACTAATCAGAGGTAATTTGATGGGTAAACGTTGTGATTATACTGGTCGAACTGTACTGGGGCCAAATAATGATATTAAATTTGGTTCTCTGGCTGTACCGAATGGTATGAAAAAAATTACTATGCCTGAAAATATTACTATTTACAATATAGAAAGAATTAAAAAATTAGCCGAGAAAGGTAAAATTAAATACTTTTGTCCTAAGAAAGGTAATTTAGCTGGTAGAAAATTAAAATTCGATATTAATAAACATATGGATAAATTGACTATCGGTGATAGAATAGACAGAGAATCCGAAGACGGAGATTATTTTATTTTTAATCGTCAACCTACATTACACAGACACAGTATGCTTGGTTATGAAGCTAAATTTCAAGATAAATTGACTATCGGTGTTCACTTATCTTCTACCGAAGGTCATAATGCTGATTTTGATGGAGACGAAGGTAATCTTCATTTAGTACAAACTACTAGTGCACAGGCAGAAGCCAGACTTTTAATGACACCTATTTATTGTATGATGAATAGTGGAAGTTCTAGTCCAGCCGCTTCTCTTATTTATAATAGTATTACTGGCGCCTATCTGATGACTTATGAAAACAAAAGTATGAGTGTGGATATGTTTAACGAAGGGGTTGAACATATTAAGGAAAAAATGGGAGAAGATTATGTGAATAAAAATATGGCTAATTTAGACGATAGATTACATGGTATTGGTAAGTTCAGTTATTATGGTTTATGTAGTATATTATTTCCACCTGATTTCTGGTATATGAATTCTTGTCATATTAGCGAAGGAGTTTTAAGATATGGAAATATTAGTAAGCAATGTAAAGGCAGCCATAACGGGATTATTCAGACTATTTATAAAAATTATGGTAAACAAAGTGCAGCTGACTTTATCAGCGCGGCTAACTTTTTATTTAATTGGTTTTTAACCAAACAAGGTTTTAGTCTCAGTATTAAAGATATAGTAATTAGTAGTCGTTCAAAAGAAGAAGAATTTTACGAAGAAAGAAACAAATATATTGATATTATGAATAAGGAATTAAATAATTTAACAGTATTAGAAAAAGATGCTGATAAATATAAAGAAGAAGAAAGAGAAGAAGATATAACCAATATAGTTTATAATACTTCTATTAAGATAGGCTCCTTTTTTATGGATAATATTCTGGATAAAGAAACCAATTCTATCAATATTATGTCTAAAGAAAAATCGGGAGCCAAAGGTGAAAAATCTAAACTTTTAGCTGTGGTTTCGTCTTTGGGACAAATTTTCGTTAATCAAAAACTACCAGAGAAAACCATTAATAAAAAATCTCGTTGGTTAACCAGTTTTAGCGTGAACGATACTACTGCTGAGTCCATAGGCTTTTGTAAGAAAAGTTTCTTTGAAGGAATTGATCCTAATCCTTATTTTGCTAACGCCCAGGACGGTAGACGCGGTATGATTGATACTGCTGTTAATACTAAATCTACTGGCTATTTACAGAGATCTATGATCAAAGCACAAGAAGATCTTATTGCTAATTATGACGGTAGTGTCAGAAATCAAACAAATATTATCTTTCAGTTTTCTTATGGCGCTGGTTTTAATCCCAGTGATATGGTATTGGATGATACAGAAAATGATTTTTCTGTTTTTAGCTTTATTAATATGAAAGATTTGTGCGGCAATATTAATAGTAAAAACGGCTTTCATGATTTTGACCTTACTGGTAAAATTAAAACTATTATCAAGGATATTAATGAAAAATATGGTCTGGTTGAAGAAAAAGAAGATACTAATAATGATGAAGTAGAAGATGATTATGAACATCAAATTGAAGACGATTATGGTGAGTTTGATGATTAAATTTATAAATTATATATAATTTATAAATTAGAGTAAATAAAACACTAGGCTACTAGTCATAATATCAGTCTGATTTACTAAAAATTCTAAGTCACTTTCTAATATCTTATCGCCTGCAATTAGTTTATCTTTTACTTTTAAATAATTTTCATCATTTGATTCATTATATTTAATATCTAATAATATAATAGCTTCTTCTATACTTTCTATATCCCCGCCGTCATAATATTTTAAAATATATTTCAATTCCCGACTTTCCTCTTTCCCCCATTCTTTCTCTATAATCTTAGGGAATTTTTTTAATTCATCGCTGGGACCAACATAAGGTATTGATAATTCTCCGACATCTATATCATATAAATATTTAATTTCGCTATCTTTGTCTAATTTTTCTTTTAATTTATCAAAATTAGAATACTCTTTAAACTTGTTAAAATATGCTAATAAATTTTTATTTTCCTGCTCCATATTAAAAATGTTTCGTTATTATTATAGTTTTTGGTGTATGTATAATATTTTATCGATTTATTTATATAGGAATTATTATTATATCAATTTACAAAAAGAATATATTAATCAACTATTTTACTTAAATCTATATTCTTCTCCTTTATCAAGCCTAGATAAACCGCCCCTATTATCAACATTACAAAAATAAAAGCAGCTAAAATTATTATAGGTATGGTATAATTTTTATAGATACTATTAATATTACTGTTCCTGGGTGTATCTGACAAAGGATTGGCAGCGTTTTTAACATTTAAATTACCCGCTACCGTGTTTTTCTTATAATTTTCCAGAGTATTATTATTGACGTGACATTGATAGGCTCTTGTTTCAGTGACACCCATGCAACTACCACAGAGGTCGTTGCCACGACAATAATTATAATAAAAAGATTTTAAACTTTCATATAAATTAGTCCATATGACCGTACTGCTACTATTTACATTATTACTGGAATCATAAACAGGAATAAAAGGATAGCTACTGTCCATTTTGGTCGAGCTAAAATTGGCAGGCAAAGTATCTGCCAAATAATTAGTTAAAAAAGAAATATCCCTAACACCAATGCCCTCTTCATAAATAATGCCATCGATATAATTATAATAATTTATAGAAGTTGAAGGTAGGATGTAATTAGTTATATTTTCTAGATTAACTCCGGTGGTTAAAAAAATATTTCCATTGGTGGGTATGAAAAATATATCCAAAAAAGAAGTACTGGTATCATAAGTTGCTGCTAATAATTGTTCAATAGTTTCGAAATTATCATCGTGATTTTCAATACATATTGTTATGGTTAAAGTAGAACCAGTAGTAGGAGTAAAAGAAGGAGTATCAAACATACCCCTAGTTCCTAAATTCATAAATTTGGTGCTTTTATTAAATTTAGTATAGCTAAAATATTCCTCGTTACTACCCTGTTGCATGAAAACAATACCATTATTTTCCGGTATATCATCTAAACCTAAAAATCCAACCGTAGCAGCAAAACCGTTTAGATCTAGTTGATTATTATTAATAATATTAGCTGCTGGGGTATCGGTTATTTTTACTGCTTTTGCTCTAAGATTTACCAAGCCTCCGCTATTAGTAAATTTGGCCACTGTCGGACGGTCTGATGATCCACCTGAACCTGTTGACAAATTAATACGGAAATTCCAATTTTGGTTTTGACTATTAGAAGAAGTTATATTATAAGGAACACTTGTATGTATATTATTAGATAAATTATAATTTTTTTCTTCATCGACCACAATAATGAAGGAATTATTTCTTTCTTGATTAATAGCAGTAGTTTTATCAATATTATCTAGACCGTAAGTTATTAAAGTGTCATCAAACTTTTGATAATTAACATTGGTTCTATAAAATAAATCATATGTATTACCCCTTGTATTGGTGCTGAAAGTAAACTGCGTGGCTCCTTGATTCTGAGAATTGGATTTTAATTGAGGTACAAAATCCTTGGGATCATTACTCCAATATAATCTATGATACTGGATACCTGAGTTTTCATAACGATCCAGGCATAACATAAAATGAGGATCATCAGTAACAGAAGTTAATCCCAAACTACTTAACATGGTACTTTTTTGCGAAGCACTCATGCTGCTATTTAATCTGGCCGCCAGATAAAAAGTTTCATCTTGATTAATAACACCTCGATAAAGATTTTCTAAATTAATTGTCATTTTATATTAGAAAATTATATATATAAAATGTCTACTACTGTCTCTGATGATAATTCGGGTCTTTTTTATGATGTAGATAAGGATAAAAAATTGCTAGAATTCTTTGATCGCGGTAACAAACTCAAAACAACCGAAATAACCTTAATAGTTTTATCGGTACTTATTTTAACAGCAGTGATAGCCGCAGGGATATATTTCTACTTAAAAGAAAAATTTATATTTGATACCTATGTTAGGGAAGAAGGCCCTCCTGGTACTGTTTCTGCTGCCAGCACGGTTCATTTATTAGAATAACCATATACAAGAAAAAAAATATTTATGAAAAAAATAGAAGTATAAAGAAAAAAAATTGATATCCAGGCAAAATAAAAGGATGCCAGAATGTGAAATATGTTACGAAGAAAAAAAAGAAAAAATTTACCTCAGATGCAGTCATTCTTTATGCAATACTTGTTATGATAGAATTGAAAATAATTGCCCTTTTTGCAGGGAACCTATTGTTGAAAAAATATTAAAAGAAAAGAAATTAGAAGCTATGGAAACAGATCCAGAATATTGGTTGGAATATGATAATCGCGAGTGGGTAACTTATTCACGATTTTTAAGAAATGGTACCGAAATAATAAGAGTATTTAGAAAAAGTGAAATTCCTGATAGTTGGCGTAATGATGATTTAAGCGTGGTATTGAAAAGGACACGACAAAGAAAAAGAAGAGCCAGAAAATATAGTTAATTTTTTTATATATTATTAAAGATAATAATATATAAAATGTCTGAAAACGTAGAAAATATGTACTTTAACATAGGGGGTGATTACAGTACAGAAAAATTAAAAATAGAAATATTGGAAGCATATAGTCGATATGATAAAATTCGCATGATTTATGATTTAAATGATAAAAATATTACTATGAAAGCAATGTTAAAATTGAAAAAAGTATTCGAAGAAATTGGAGTAGAGCACTTAGAAGAAACTTGTATTATCTGTAAAGATGGTATAAAGAAAACCCTAATCAAAAATTTTCTCAAATTAGTTAAAACTGAACGACCAGTTAGATTTATTTAAAAGCAAAATTAATAAAAGTTTTGAATATATACAAATATGACGAATCGTAAAGATTTAAAGTTTAATCAACAATGTTGTAATTTGAAGAAATTTCTTGAATTAGTTGTCGAAGATGCCCCTGGTACTAAATATCAAGAAGGCTTTACTTCTTTTTCTATAAAAGATGGAAAAGTTCTATTGAGCGGAAGAGAATTAAATGAAAGAGAAAAAACCAAAGGGACTACTGTTCCTAAGGTAGAATTATCTCAAATAGAAGAAATGATAAAATTGGCCGAAGAATTCAAAGAAATTCAGCGGGAAATTTTTCTTTTAATTACCAATACAAATTCTAGTATTATTTACAATGGTACCGAAAATATTAAAATTCTAGGCTATTATAGCAATGATAAATTTATCTTTGCCGGTCAAGATGAACAACTTGCTTTACGAAATGATGTATCACCAATGGTTTTGGCGCGAGAAGTTTTTGAAAGAGATGGTATAGTAGTTATGCCTTCGGAAGAAGGTCAGCCTATTACCGTGGTTTCCACTGATTCGCCTTATACTTATATTACCAATGCGTTTGAAAAGGCTCGTGAAGAAATCAGTAATAACATTACTGATTTGGAAGATAATAAATTCAAAATTACTGACAAGCAAGCTTTTCTATATATAGTTGCTACAAGTACTTATATGGAAACAGAAGGTATACTTACCCGTTTTTCTAACGAAATTAAACGCCAAGAATACCAGAAAATTAAGGAAAATTTCTATTATCTTTATACTCTTATCTCGCCAGAAGTATTAGAAGGCAATGAAAAAATATTCTTATCTTACAATAAGGATATAGAGTTGTCGGAATTATTATTTTTGAAAGAAAAAGAAGACTTACCCAAAACGTGGCGCTCCGTTTTCGCAACATTGCGAAACCGATACAAAGTAACACAAGATCTGGATGTCTTTAAAAAACTAGTCAAAGAACCTATTAGCAAAAAGGTCAATATGTTGGCCAAATTGTGCAAGTTGTGTGTCAAGTTTGATCCCAAAAAGCATAATTTAGGGGAAGGGTTCGGCTTTGCTTAAACATCGGCTCCTGTGCCCAAAATATAAGGTTCTGCGTTGGCATAGTTTACCTCATAACCTAAATCTTTAAGAAAACCTAATGTAATAGCACTCAAAGGCATCGGGGTACCTGCGCTTTCTGATTGACCCGTCATTAATTCATCGCCTAATCCAGGATAAGATACACCGTCGATAGATCTATCATTGTTAGAAGTATCGCCGCTTATAATAGCATCTCCTTCTTCCGGATGACCTCCAGCTGTTCCGCCGCCGCCGTGATCTTCTATGGGTATGCCAATGCACTGACCTACGTTTGGATATGAAGTATTTTTATAATTGGTATTTACCCCGTCTATATATAAATCTTCACCATCCGCATTGTAATATTGATATATAGAAAGAGCATTAGTACCAGTATATAAATCATTGACACCTGTTCCGTCATTAGTTAAATTATTAGGCGCTCCCCATAATGTTCCTATCCCAAAAATATGACCTACTTCATGATTAAAAACCCTATAAAATAAAGAGTCTGTGTCTACAGATTGGATATTCCATTTATTATCATAATAACCAACAGCATATTTAATATTACCCGCCGTAGAGTATTTAATATCAGTATCAGTATCTGTAGCAGAATTTGTTATAGAAGCAGAAGCCAATACACCCTCTTGCATATCATTTAGGGATAAATTTATATTTAATTTTCTTTCACTATCATTACCAGGAAGAGCGGTGATAATATTGCTCCAATTATTTGCTGCTGTAATAATAGTTTCTTTCATGATATCGGTCCATTTATGTGTTGTTCCGTTAGAATCATAATCTATGAAAGTTATATTTAATAAACTAGTTTTTTCTTCGCTGACTGCGGGATTGTCGTCTTTTTTCCCACTTAATGCCACGGCTAATCCTACGGCTACTCCAATAATTATTATAACCACAATTATTATCGAAATTTTATAATCAGCCATTTTATTGGTCATAAACAAAAAAATTAATATATAAAAAAATATATTTTTTTATATATGTAAAAATGGTTGCGCGTGAAAAAACTACCACTGTCGTTGTCGAACACGGAGTATTGAACAAAGTACTAATTGGCTGTGTCTTGGCCGCGGTTATTTCCTGGATTGTCTTTGTGGCCAAGGCTAATTCTCACGATGTCTTGGGTGATAATGTCCATGACATAACTGCTCCTACCGCTGAACAACAACAAGGTATGGCTAATATTGCTACCGCTGATGTCTGTTTCCAAGCGGCTATTGCAGTGGCGGCACTCTACTACGTCATCAATCATCATATGGATCGTTATTAAATTAAA
>Ga0070750_10000077_pt1 | contig 41745 bp, 57 predicted proteins | sample VirMetDEL_Nov_24_FD_77013 | JGI IMG/M metagenome (GOLD analysis project Ga0070750, IMG submission 77013) | Aqueous microbial communities from the Delaware River and Bay under freshwater to marine salinity gradient to study organic matter... | ecosystem: Environmental > Aquatic > Marine >...
AGCAGATTCGACTAGAAAACATGATGCAGTCTGGGACTGGAGCTACTTCATTGGCTGGTGGATCACCTACGGGTACTCAAGTTGATAGATCAGGTAAGGCATTGGGTACACTTTTGACTCAGACTAGATCGCAGTTTAGTAAGTTTGTGAGAAAGTTTGAGAAAAGAATGATTGAAAAAAGCCTACAGAAGTCATGGGATATAATTATACAATTTTTTGACGATGAGATATTGATACCTATACAGGGTTCTGATGGGGTAGTTACATCGAAATTACAAACACCTTCGGAGATAGTTGGTCAATTTAAGATAAATGTATCAACAGGGTCTCAATTTTTAAAAGAGCGTGAGTATCGGGACTCTATACTCGAATTACTATCTGTGGCTGGTATAAATGATAAATTTATTGAGACGCTTGATATTGTACCGATGCTACAAGAGATTGCTATGTCACTATCACCAAAATTAGCCAGATTTATAAATCCTGATAACTTGGTAAATAAGCAATCTCAGATGATAAAGCAACTACGACAGGCTCTAGAAAATGTGGGGGAACAGAATAAAGACTTATATGAAGAAGCAAAGAGATTGCAGGGAGAGTTAAAACAAACTGATAGAGCTGCTGCATCCATACCTGGTCCTATTGAGAAAGAGGAGCTTAAGACAAATTGATTTATGAACAGTCTGATGAGGATTTAGAAAAAATAAAGAATGCTTCTTATATGAAAGATTTATTAACAACGCCAGGCTGGAGATTAATAGATTCAGGAATAAAAGATGAGTTATCTTCATTAAAAGTAAAAAGGGACAGTTCCGATGACCCTAACATTATAATGTCTTGCATTAGGCAGGAAGATGGTATAATGTTCGTTAAAGAGGTTATTCAAGAGTATATTACTCTTGGTGACGAAGCAGTGAAAAACTCTGCCTAAATAACACTCCACGTGGTCGTCAACCACGTAAAACAGACGTAAGGAGAAAAAAAATGCCTATTGAAGACATTGAAATTAAAGCACCTGAGATTTTGACACAAGAAATGGGGGAATCTGTATTTAACGAGATGTTTGATCAGAAACAGCCAGGTGTTAAGAATCAAGATGCAGACTTAGGAGTAAGTGAATCACTTAACCAAGTCGAGGATGATATACCTAATGCTTCTATTCGTTTAGAGAAGATGAAGAAGCAAAGGGATGATGCTACACAGGAGATGCAGGCTCTAAAAGAACAGTTTGCTGAACTAAAAGGTCAAATATCAGCCTTTAAAGATTTAAATAATAATAATGGAGATATAGATACGGAGGTTGATCCTACGGAGTATATGGATGATGTTCAGAAGTTAAATTATACTGAAACCCAAAATCTAAAAGAGCAGGTTAAACAGTTAACTGATGTTATCCAGGGTATTCAGACTGATAAAACTAAAGATAAAATACAGAAGCAAGAAGACAACTTCTTTGATAGTAAGCCAGAGTTAAAAGCTAAAAAAGATGAGGTTGTTGGAGAGCTTCTAGATTACCTTAAAGATAAGCCATCGATTAAGGCTATGATCAAAGAGGGATCTGTAACTTTAAATGAAGTTTACGGCATGTATTCAGCCAGTAAACCTCAATCCACAAAAACATCTCAGGTTAGTAATCCTGATAAATTTTTTAGTGGGCATTCTGAACCTGTGCAGTCTAATAGAGATCAAGTATCTGAAAATGATGTTAATCGCAAAAAAGCGTTAAGAATATTAAGAAACAAGGAATCTATGAATAAATCTGACGCAGTTAATTACCTTAAGGATACAATAACCTCAGATCTAATCTCACAACTAGATTTTTAATAATTAAGGAGAAAAAAAATGGCTACTTTATATTCAACATATCAAGCTCAACAAAATGCGCGAGACGTATCGGACTTTGTAACAAATGTATCCCCAAAGGATAGTCCGTTTTTTTCATTAATTGGATCAAACGCCGGAGGATCTCGATTAAAAGAGAATGTAACTGATTCTTTAGCAGCAGCGAACAAGGACAATGCATTAGCAGAAGGTGGTACATTTTCAGATGATACAATTGGCACTAGATCTACTGAGTCAAACTATATGCAGATTTTTGATAAAGTCATTAATGTTACGGGGACTCAAGAAGAAGTTCTCAAATATGGCGGTGTTAAATCAGAGCTTGCTTATCAGGTTAAGAAACGTTTTACTGAACTTGCGACTGACGTTGAAGAGGCTTTCATTCAAGGTGTCTCAGCTTCTGGGACAACAGCGGTTGCACGTAAACTCAATGGTCTTGTGGCAAAGATCACCACAAATACAGCCACAGCAGATATTACTGGCGCTACATGGACTGGAACAAGTGACGCTAACTTAGCAGCTTTTGAAGATTCACTTAATGATATGTTTGACCAAATGTGGACAACGGGACAAGCCCCAGACACAGTATTAGTTGGTGGTGACCGTAAGAGACGAATTTCTAAGTTATCAACTAAAGTAACACGAAACGTTGAGGCCGAGCGCAAAACACAAATTTTATCAATTAACGTATATGATTCAGATTTTGGTACAGTAAATGTCATTCTTGATAGATACGTTCCTGACGCAAATATTCTAGCGGTAGCTCTAGATATGTGGGAAGTTTCATATTTAAGACGTTTTACACAATTCAAATTAGCAAAGACTACTGATAGCACTCGTATTGCTATTGTTGGTGAGCTAACATTGGATGGTAAGACAGAGAAGGCTGGCGGTAAAATTACAGCTTCATAAGTTATAATTTAACCTTAGAGATTCTTTAAAAGGCGACGAGTTGAAAGACTGTCGCCTTTTTTTATTGAATATGTAATAACATTGTTATAGAATATAACCATGTTTACTTTACAAGAATTGGCTATAGCTTCAGATGTGGACCTGTCACGAATAAATCCAGAGATGTCTGATTTTGATCAAAAGGTAGAGATGGCTAATCAGCTTGTTAAAAAGTGGATGAAAAACCCTAAAAACAGAGAGTATCTTGATGAAAAAAAATCAGATTACATCCATGACAGAGGCTGGTCCGTAGGCTCTAACTTTAAGCATGAGGTCGATATACCTCAGGAAGCTTTTCTTCTATTACCTAAAGAGATACGTAGTGATAAAAAAGAACTTATGAAATGGGCATCAAGGTATCACCCGTATCTTTTTCATAAAAGTGTAGTATGAGTCACCCATGCATTGATTGGATACCTTCAGAAGTAGCTCTAAGATGCAATATTTTTTGGACATTAGATTTTGGCATCCCAGAATTACCAGGACCAAAAATTTGGATTGAGCACGGCATCCCTGATAATCATGTTCTATCTAAGAGGCAATTCCATGATGATGTACATTATCTTTGTAATAATAATTGGACGTATGATAACTTAAAAAAAAACGGCTTAATGGCTTATCATGTAGGTAGTATTTATACGGACATGACAATTCCTCGTCGTAGAAATCCATCTAAACTTGTATATGCGCCTCAGCATTGTAGAATGGAGCATCATAGTTTACCTGTGGAATGGAATCAAGAACCTCTGACTAAATTGGAGTTAGAAAAAATATGCGAAGATTATGATTGTGATGGATACATTACATCTATTGTTGATGATACTCAAAGGGATTTGTACGATCACTTAAATCCAATAATGAGTAATAGATTTTACAATATGGGTCGTGAACATTTTAAAAAATGTCAGTTTTTATATGAAAACGCAAAAGTTGTCTATTCGGACCTGATGTCGACATTCGATATAGTTGCCGAATCACACGGGATTAAGGTGATAGGCAGGGGCAATCAAAATATGCCTCGTGATTACGATAATATAGAGGTATTAACAGATGGACAGTCATGCGCTCGTATTTTAAAGGTCATAAAGGAGATACTGGATGGATTTTCTTAAATCTTTAGACTTACCATTAGCTAAAAAGTATAGATCGGTAATATTTATGCATCCTAGATGGACCCCGTTGTCTGCCTGGACACAACATATACCGTTTGCATTTTTTTTAATGGCAGTTATGAAGCCTAAGAAAGTTGTTGAGCTAGGATCTTTTTTAGGTTCTTCATTTTTTGCTTTTTGCCAAGCAGCTAAAGAACTTGATATAGACACGCAGTGTTATGCAGTGGATACATGGGAAGGAGATAAGCATGCGGGTCACTATGATGATGATATATATAAGACTGTTGTGGCAGCGCATTCTCATTATAGGGAGTTTGCATATTTATTGCGGATGACATTTGATAAAGCAAATAAATTATCTGAAACTAACAATGTGGATTTGTTGCATATAGATGGGCTTCATACATATGAGGCTGTCAAACATGATTTTGAAACATGGTTACCAAAGATGTCTGATAATGGTGTAATTATATTTCACGATACAACTGAGATGAAAGAGGATTTTGGAGTCTGGAGATTATGGAATGAAATATCAACACAGTATCCATCGGCGAATTTCTCTCACGGTCATGGTCTTGGGATATTGCTGGTGGGGAGTAAAGTAAAAAAAGAACTTAGGAGGTTTGTTAAAGATAAACACTTCCATTCTTACGAACATCTATTTCACATACTTGGAGTATCTATATGATTAAAAAACAAAAAGGTTGGAAGTTAAGAGTATGTATAATATCCAAAAATAAAGGTTTTTGTTACTACTACAGATTGAAGTGGCCTTTAGCTGAGCTAGAGAAGAGAGGGTTAGTTGAAACGCGAGGTTTAGATTGGTCAAACCCTGAATTTAAGAGGAATATAGGTAAGTACATGTCAGATGCCGTAGAGTGGGCAGATGTTATTATATTTCATTATACAAACCCTTCTGATATTTTAGTTAGATTTAATGATTTTGCAATACAGAATAAATTACCTAAATTATTTGTGTCAGAATTTGATGATGATTTTACATGTGTCCATCCATCTAACAGTTATTACAGGTATGCCGGAATAAAGAATATTCAGTTATCTGATGGTAATTATGCTTGGAAAGATGGGGAATTGTGTGATCCACTTGGGGAGTATAATGATGCAAGCGATTCTGAAAAAGACGCTTTTCGATTTAATATTTTAAGAAATAAGGCAAGAATGGCGAAGATGTTTAGAGCTCTCATATATTCAGATGTCATAACCTGTACAACCCCAGATCTCGGATTAACATTTAATAAGTGGAACGAAAACGTTTCTATTTTACCTAATTTTATTAACCCAGATGAAATGAACTACCCTGGTAAAAAGAAGAGGCGTGACCATGTATTAATAGGGTGGCAAGGTGGTGATAGTCATCATCACGATTTAAAAATGATTATGCCGGCATTAAAAATGATTAAGGAAAAGTACAAGGATAATGTCAAATTTAGATTTTATGGAGCAGCTTTTGTTAATATGTATAAAGAAATAAATGGTGAACATATAGAGTGGATAGATCCAGAAAAATTTAATAAAGTATTTTCAGAAGACCTTATTGATATAGGGATAGTCCCATTAATAGATCCAGAGATTAATCGTTTCAATAACTCAAAATCTAATATAAAATGGCTTGAGTATTCACACTACGCAATACCATCCGTAGTTTCTGGGTGTAAACCATACGTTCAACATATAGAGGATGGGAAGACAGGGCTTTTGGCTTATAGTGTAAATGACTGGTTTAATCACATATGCAAACTTATAGATGACCCTATTTATAGATTTAAATTAGGATCAGATGCAAAAAAACATGTTGATTTAAATTTCTCTATCCAGAATCATGCGTATAAGTGGTATGATTTATATATGAATGCGCTTAATGCAAAGGTTAAGCATTTATCTACAATATGAAATAAGGATTTAATATGGCTACATTCTCATGGACTAGTTTATTTACAAACCAGACTTTAACCCGAGACTCATTTATTACTAACTTAAGAACTAGGGTTGATGAAGACACAGAGGATAATATTAGTGATACTCAAATTGTATCTCTTATTAATCAGGGGTTAGATAATATTGGTCGAGCAGCTGGTCTCTTGCCAGAGTATGCCACCGTAAGTGCTGATGGTTCATCATCTTATACATTGCCTACAAACTTAGTTATGCTTGATGAATTGTATTATATCGATACAAATTCACCAGCAAACTATACATATTTGAGTTCAACTAATTTTCAAGAGCTACAGAGTAACGGATATAGCTCAGACACTCCTTATTATTATGTTAGAGAAGGTGAGAATGTATCAATATTTGGAAGCGGTAAAAGCACAGGTACTTATCGCCTATATGGTAGTAGAATACCTACAAAGCCAGCAACTGGCTCATCATATATAGATTTGCCAGATCAATATATAGAGTTACTTTACTTATGGTGTGAATGGAAATATTGGGTGAGAAGAAGAGTCCCAGATGAATCTTCTTTAGCTCGAGAGTTGTATTTTAGTATATTAAATAGTGTTCGAGAACAGGTTGTGTCCCAGTACTCAAGAGGCGCTACAGCTTATGGCTAAAGATCTTCGACAGAAAGTTGTTGATAATTTTTCTACTGGCTTAAATGTTATAGATAGCCCACATGATATGGCAGATTCTGATCTTCAGGTAGCAGATAATGTGGTTTTTAGACCTAGCGGGGAGGCTGAATCTATAGATGGACTTCTTCAGACTGGTAACGATATTTATATTAATGGGTCAATATCAACTAGCATATTAGGTGGAGTTAGGTTTAATGACCTAATATACATAATGGCGAGTAATGGCGTAGAGTCAAGACTAGTTTATTTAGATACGACATTAACCGGATCAATAACAGCCTTCGCTGATGCCGGAAGCGGTCAGGTGACTGTAACTTCTGTAAGTCACGGCATGAACAATAATGATTCAGTAACTATAAGTGGAACTACAAATTATAATGGTATTTTTACTATAGCAAATACAACCACTAATACATTCGAAATAACAGATACGTGGGTATCTGACGATGCTACGGGAACCTGGGATACAGATGGATGGGTGGAAGCCTCTAGTCAAAACTTCGATCCAGCAGCATTATTTGATTTCATTGTTTATAATAATAAGATGTGGTTTGTTAATGGATTAACAACAAATTCAAATGTTATTCACTTTTTAGATACATCTAATACTTTGACAGGCCTTACTACGGCATCAGGATTAGAATCCGGAATAAATCGTATAACTCTTCATTTAGAACGTGTATGGATATCTAAAAATAATAGTATATTTGTCTCTATTCAATATCCAACAGGTTCAAATACAGATTGGGATGCATCTAGAGCTTACTCAGGATCAAATGCACCAGGTCTTATCCAGTTAGATAATAACACTGAGGATTCTATAAAAAAAATGGAATCACATTTCGGTCAATTAACTGTATTTAGGGAGTTTAGGATAAATGTTGTTACTGGAACCTCTATACTTACAGCAACTATAGAAAAATCATTTAATGCCAGAGGGATAATTGCACCTTTTTCAATAGGAAAATCAGATCGTTTCTTGTATTTTTTATCACGAGATGGGGTTAAGCAGTTTTCTGGCATAACAACGCAGGATCAGACTACAACATTCGATTCTATAAGCACTATAGGATTAGATAGAAAAATAAGAACAGAGGTAACGGCTTTCTCAGACCAGTCAATGGCCACAGGGTATGCCTTTAAGGATAAATATTACCTATCTGATGGAGATAGTACAATATTGGTATTTGATGAAATAACAGGAGGCTGGTCAAAATGGACTATAGGAGGTGCGGAATTGTTTTTAGAGTCCGGTGATAATCTTTTTGTTGCAAAAGGCTCTAAGTTTTACCAGATTAATGCGGATCCATCATCATCAATAACTTCAAGGGTAAAGACAAAAGATTTTAATTTACAAACAGACCAATATTATAAAATGTTTGATAAATTACTTATAACATTAAAATCATTTCAGTCATCTCAAGATGTAGATCTTGAGTGGTACCTAGATGGTTCTGAAACGGCAAGTGGATCAAAAAGTATTACGGTTCAAGGTACTGGTGTGAAGTGGGATTCTGGATATAAATGGGATTCAGGTGTTCGATGGGATGCTGGATCAATAAATTTCACAAGAGAAAAGCAGCGAAAATTACGTCAAGGTGTTACAATAGCTTTTGGAGTTAAATCTACAGGATCAAATAGGTTCTCTGTTAGCTCGATAGATTTATTATATGAAATAATGCGAAAGGAGTCTTAGTATGGCAACTATATCACTTACGGACATTGTGTTTAATAGTGACTTAGAATCGGCAACGGTAAATTCTATATTTGCTGAAGTTGAAGATTTTCTAAATGGAACAACAGCTTCGGCAGATATTACTGTGACAGGGGCAGTTCAGGGAAGCTCAGTAACAGATGGAACAGCTACATTAACGAGCGGGGCATTTACTGGTCTTACTAATTTAACAATGTCCGGAACTATTGATCTTGGAACTAATACAATTTTAGATGGGACATTTACAGGTAATTGGAATTTCGGGTCTGGAACAATCGATACAACCGGAGAAATAACCGCAGGTTCTATGGTAACTGATAATATTACAGTTAACGGGAACATTATTAGTACAACAGCCGGTAATTTATCTTTAAATCCTGTTGCTGGATCAAGCGTTATTATTGACGGAGCAGCTAATTTTGATTCGGGGGTTGTAACTGGAATTACAAGTCTTACATCCACAACATTAACAGATGGGACTGCGACTATAACTGGCGGGGTCGGTTCTGGATTCACCTCATTTACATCCACAACATTGACAGATGGGACTGCGACTGTAACTGGCGGGGTCGGTTCTGGATTCACCTCATTTACATCCACATCATTAACAGATGGGACTGCGACTATAACTGGCGGGGTCGGTTCTGGATTCACCTCATTTACATCCACATCTATAACTGGGACATTACAAACGGCGTCACAGTCAAACATTACAAGCTTAGGAACATTAACCTCTCTAGTTATTTCCGGAGATCTTACAGTAGACACAAGCACTTTTCATGTTGATAGTACAAATAATAGGGTGGGGTTAGGTACAGCTATTCCTGCATTTAGGTTAGATGTCAGAGGTTCAGATGCGACAAAATTTACAGGTATATCGTTAAGAAATACAGATACTACCGCAGGAACTGAATCAGTATTACAAATGCCAGTTTTCAATGGGAATCCAGGATTTACATTAAGACAGTCATCCAACGCAGTTGGACCATCTTGGGCAACTGGAGCTTATGATGTTATGATTGCTACAGGTCAAGGATCTTCAGATATGCATTTTAGTGCAGGGGCTTTGGTTACGCCTGATCTTACTATAAGCTCAGAAGGTAGGGTTGGCATTGGATCATCATCACCAGTCTCTACTGCTCAATTGGAGATTTCCTCAACAACACGAGGGTTCCTGCCACCAAGAATGACTACAACACAGCGTGACGCCATCTCATCACCGGCAGCAGGGTTAGTAATCTACAATACAACGACATCGAAAATTAATTTATATACTGGATCATGGGAAGCCGTAACAAGCGCATAAAAGGATAAAAAAAATGGCAATTAAATCAGATGTAAGTTTTAAAGGTATAACAGTTAATGACTCTTATATAAAATTAGAAAAGATAGTTAATGCAGGTCCAAATATTCAGCTTCAGGTTGGTATTTATTCTATAGTTGATGGCGAGAAAGGGGAGTTAATTGAGAGATTACCTTATGAAATCGAGAATACTAAATCAATTTTAGATCAGGCATATCAGGCATTGAAAACTCAGATATTCACAGAGTCTACAGATATTTAACTATGACTGAAGATATCGCGTCTAAGGTAAATAGATTATCTAGTGATATACAAGAGTTAAAGAGAAGTCCTAATCAGGCGGTAATTGATAAGACTATGGCACTTCTTGTATCTAAATTAGATGACAGAGATAAGATAATAGATTTAGAGTTACGAAATCTATCAAAATCTATACAACTCGATATTCAAAAGACATTAGATGTTTCATTTTCTAATTTTGAATCAAGAATTGATAAAAAATTAAAAGAAGTTGTAAGAGAGCAAAAAGATAAAGTTAGCTGGGGTATTGAGGTAGTTAGATTTACTGTGGTTGTAATAATGTTTATACTTTCTATAAAGTTGGTGAAGTAATGAAAAAGATTATATTGAAACGATTTAGTGAAAAAGCCGAATGTATTCAGGGTGTTATTTTAGATGCGGAAACAAAAAACATAATTGCTCTAACATTAGAGAACCCCTGGTTAGATAATAAGCCAAATATAAGCTGCATACCTAAAGGATCTTATGTATGCTCTAGGTATAACTCTAATAAATATAAAAATGTCTATGAGGTTAAAAACGTAGATGGCAGGACTTATATATTAATACATTGTGGGAATACTGAAAAAGATACAAACGGATGTATATTAGTAGGTAAAGGATTCAGTGTAATTAGGGGGCATCAAGCTATAACTAATTCAATAGCTGCCATGTTAGAATTAAATAGTTTTCTTGGGGATAATGACTTTGAGATATTAATAGAGTGAGGAGATAAGTATGTTAGAAAGTGTATTTGTATTTATTTTTGATAAAGTTTTAGGGGGTGTAATCGGAGCGCTGCCAATTCCTATTCAGCTTGCCATATATGGTGTATTGGGGGCATTAGGCATATTTGTTGGAAGAAAGTTTATATTTATTAATATATGCATGAGATTCTTTCCTAATTTATTTGTAACTATGATGACGGATTTAGGCAAAAGTTGTAATACTTTTTTTGAAAAAAAGAAAGCTAAGGGAAAGTATAAAAATAGCTGGAAAATAGCAGAAGAAAAACTATCAGAAGCTATAACATCTTTTAATAATGAAATAAAGAAAGGTCCAGATGTCATTTAAAAGTGATTTTCAAGAGCCAAAAGATAGGTATTTTGCAGCTGAGAATCTTAATTTTCAGGTCGGTTCAAGCCCTACTATTTCAGATATTTCTGGATCTATTGGGATACCCAGTATAGATGGTCACATTCTATGTAAGAATACAGCCGGTTCTACCGGAAATATATTAGTTGAAATAAGTAATGATGGATTAAATTATGGTGACCAATTTACATTATTTAACACAGAGACGTTTGATTTAAGTGGATTAAGTATAAAGAAGATAAGAATAACACATTCTGGAACTGATTCAGGCTTTAGGCTATTTGCGCGATAATGGGTTATCAAAGAGGGTTCCCCGCCTCGGGGGTTGTATCAGATAATAATAGCACTTCAGTAACGCTTGGTATTAATGGTGTATACAAAAAGTGGGACGAAGGTCGTAAGTTTGACTCTGGTGTAAAATGGGACTCATTGAGTTCAAAATATATAGGTAAGCCAGATGAGGTTCTAGAGTATTCTGAAATAACTATATTTATTTACTCGGAGGTATCTAGTGCTGATAATGGTATAAGTTTAGAATTCTCTTCTGATGGTGTTAACTGGGATGAGAAAAATAAATATACACTATATGGTGGGGAATCATTTAAAACTACATTAAAAGTGACAGCAAGATATTTCCGTGTTGTTTATGACAACGGATCATCCGCTCAGACTGATTTTAGACTACAAACTATTTATCATAGGTCAAAAAATGAAGGCGGAGATGGGTCATCTTCTAATCAATCTGTATCTGATCTACCTCTGGCAGCTTTTGGTGAAGTTAATACAATACAATCTACACCTATTGAGCAAATAATGTATGTGTATGGGATCGGGGATAAAACAGAAGTTTTTGCAGGCGCCTCTGGGTCTGTAAATGTGGCAGACTCACTTGTAAATTGTACAACTGGTACAACCATAGGTGGTTATGGAGTAGCCAGAAGTAAGCGAGCTTTAATATATAGACCAGGAGAGGGTGCTGAAGCAAGATTTACAGCTATTTTTACAACGGGGGTTGCCAATAGTCTGCAATTCGCTGGTTTATTCAGTGCAACTGACGCGTTTTGTTTTGGATATGATGGGTCTAATTTTGGAATATTACATAGGTATGGTGGAGCCTTAGAGATACAAACTATACAGATAACTAATTCAGCAAGTGGAGCAGAAACCGTTACCTTAACTTTAAATAATACAATATTTTCAATACCTGTAACCAATGGAAGTGTTCAATTTAACGCTCGTGAAATTGGTGAGTATCTCGAGTTAAACACTTCAGACTGGAGAGTTGATATTATAGATGATTCAGTTACTATTTTAGCTCAATCAGTTGGAGATAAGGCAGGCACTTTTTCAATATCATCTACCGGTACGTTAACGGGGTCTTTTTCAGAGGAACAGGTGGGGGTTGATAATACATCCGACTGGACATATCTTTCTTCATGGAATGGTTTAGGGGCTAACTGGTTAGATCCGACAAAAGGAAATGTATATAAAATAGAATTTCAATATCTAGGGTTCGGTGCAGTTAATTTTTTTATCGAACATCCTGACACCGGTCGCCTTATACTTATACATCAACTAAAATATACAAACAGAAACACGTCAACATCTGTAAGGAATCCATCTTTAAAATGTGGTTGGGCCTCAGCTTCCCTTGGTTCAACAACTGATCTTTCAGTAAAAGGTGCTTCTATGTATATTGCAACCCAAGGAATAAGGGTAAAAAGAGAAGAATCACATTCTTATGTAAACACAAAAAATATATCTACTACAGATACAAACTTAATCACAATTAAAAATTTAATCACGTTTAATAACATACCTAATCTTAGTGAAATTATACCTATAATATTAACTGGGGCAAGTGAAAGTAATAAGACTACTATAATAACAGTGGTGAAGAATGCAACAATTGATGGGACTCAAAACTTTGAGTATTTTTCTGAAGATGAGAATATAGCTCTAATAGATACTGCAGGGACTACATATACCGCAGGAGATGGGAAGGTTATAGCAACTACGGTTATATCACCTACTGGGGTATCGCCTGAGATTATGTTTGAAAATTTAAAGGTAGTGTTAATACCAGGAGATACATTAACATGTCTTGCAAGATTATCAGGTGGGGCTGCCAGCGATGTTACTATTAGTATTTCATGGGATGAGGACTTATAATAGTATAAATAAAGAGAGGTAGATTATGGCACGAACAATAAGTCAAATATCAGGAGAATTCGGATTGTCTCGAGGGGCAACTGCCGATCCATTTTCAAAGCAGGAAGCTGCAGTATTATCTAATGTGCAAAGATCTTTGCAAGATATAAGGTCTCAACAACTAGAATCTGAATCAGGAAGAGGGTTCGGTAGAAGCTCTTTTGCAGATGCTGCATTTTCTAGACAAGCAGAGGGTGTTGTGGGTCAGGTGGGACAACAGTTTGCTCAAGCTAGAACACAAGAACAGTTAGCTGAGAATCAATTTCAAAGGAATATTATAGGGCAACAGGTTGGGGCTGATGTTAGTAGCCGATTATTAGGCGAACAGACAGCAGCAGAACAGCAATTAATAGGTTCTAGAGGGGCTGAACAGAGATTAACAGATATAGCAGGTGTTGAGGCAAGAACCGCTAGTGAGCAGCAGCTTATTGGAGCAAGAGGATCTGATACTCGTCAAACTTTAGCCCAGCAAATTGCTGGTCAGCAAGATTTATCAGCCCAACAGGCTCAGCAGCAACTAGGACAGCTAGAGGCTGCTACACAGGCCGAGACAGGGTTGATAGGTGCTAGAGCAGAAAGCCAAAAAGATTTACTAGCAGATCAAATTGCTGGTCAATCAGCATTATCAACACAGGAAGCAGCACAGCAGATAGACAAAATACAAGCTGCAGCTGGTGTTGAAGAGGGCCTTATAGGGGCTCGTGGAGCCGAGCAACGCCTTGGAATACAGGAGCAAGCACAGGCAGCGGAAAGCTTAGCTCAGGTACAAGGTATTGAGCAAAGGATTACGCAATCTCAAAATTTTCAAGAACAAGGCAATTTAATTAATCAAAAAGCTGAGATTCAAACACAGCAGGCTAATCAACAATTTCAGAATGATTTAGCTCTTCTTAATCAGAAGTATGATCGAGTTATACAATCATTGCCTGAGGAATTTAAATTAAAGGCTGAATATGAAGAACAGGTTTTTGAGAATAAATTACAAATTACAAGAGAGCAACAGATTGTTGATTTTGCGACAGAGGCAGCCTTCACTCAGTTATTAAGTATATTAGGGGGAGATTTGCCGGGATTAGATTTAGACCTACCGGAGATAAGTATATAATGCCATCATTAGCAGATAGTTTATTTAGAGACGAGATATCAGATATAGATGAAGGTGGAGAAAAGGATATATTATTTGATATTACCTCTAAATCAGGTATTAGTGGATCATTATCTACCCCATTAAAACAAAGTGATACGGGGATTGGTAGGTCTGGTTTTAAATTATTTAATCCATTCTCTGGTCTATCATCTCCAGATATACAATCTCCAGATATACAATCTCCCGATATACAGGCTCCAGATATACAATCTCCCGATATACAGGCTCCAGATATACAATCTCCCGATATACAGGCTCCAGATATAGAAGCTCCAGATATACAGGCTCCAGATATAGAAGCTCCAGATATACAAGCTCCAGATATACAGGCTCCCGATATACAAGCTCCAGATATACAGGCTCCCGATATACAGGCTCCCGATATACAAGCTCCCGATATACAGGCTCCAGATATACAGGCTCCAGATATAGAAGCTCCAGATATAGAAGCTCCAGATATACAGGCTCCAGATATAGACTTACCTAGGATTAACTTACCTGATATTGATTTCCCATCTTCAAATGATGGGAAAGTTCAATTATCTACTGGTATTGGTGGAGATTTAACAAATGGGATATCTATCGAGCAAGATGACGGAAGTTTCGGTCAAATAGGTACCTATGGGGGGGGGGCAATAGATGTCAGCGATAGGCTTGAATCTGAATGGTCTAATGTAACTAAAGGGACGGATGCCGAAGGTATTAAGTTAAAGGATCTTAACGATTTTTATCTTGATCCTGCAGGGGCTTTAGAGAAGCATGGAGAAGATAAGTTAAATTCGGCATTAAGTCAATATAGTGATATTGGGACTGAAGATATAAAGGAGTTAATTGACTTCGCTAAAGACCCCGTTGATTATATTGAAAATAAAGGTGTAGATAAAGCTAAAGAGTTAGCTCAAAAATCTGTAGAAAAAAAGATTAAAAAAACGGTAGAGAAAGAGCTTAAAGAGCAGTTTGGAGACAGTGTATCTGATAAACTTGTTAATGATGCAACAAAGCAAATTGCTAATGAATATGGGGCTGAATTAATAGTAGGCATAGGGACATTAATTAATGGAGGGAATGTTAAAGACGCCAGAAATGCTGCAGCTAAGGAGTTTGTTTACCAATCATTAAATAGTTTTATGCCTGGTAGTGGCTCACTAGTAAGAGTTTTAGCTGACAAACAAGTAAGCCAAATAGTTGATTTTGCGTTCAAACCTACGGATATTGCCCTTGAGGCCTTAGGTGACCTTGGTGAAGAGGCTCTGGATTTGGTAAAAGATGTAACAGGCGCTATAAGCTTTGCCGGAGGCACGCTGCTAGATGTTGTTGACCCAATAGATTCAATAACCAGCTATGGGTGTAATCTATCGACAGCAGCATATAGATCTTCATTTATTACAAAAGATGAGTTCTTAGATTTTCCTAGGTTTAGAATTCGTTTTCAAAAGCATGAAAGAGGGGCAGATAAATTCTGGTCAGGATACGTGATATTAACAAACCCTATTCAGGACTTTCTTGTTTTAAATAAAAACATAGGGTATGTAACCTATAAATTAATAACTAGACCTTGGTTAAATCATATGCAATTTATTATGGGGAAGAAAAAGTTTAGCATATTTGGATTTCTGGCTATGCAGTTTATGCGTGTAATTTCGATATCCGCATATTTTATAAATAAACATAAGTGCGATAGCTTAAATACATTTTTCGAAACAAATAGTATAATGAGTGTATATAGAAAAACAATAAAAGGAGTCTCTAAATGTCGTTAGGATTCGCACAATTTGCAGAGTTGGATACTGAAATTAGTGATATGCCATCCAATAATATACCAGCGCCAAGATCATCTAAAACAGGTAAGAGAAAACCTATATCTAATAATAAAGCAGCAGCAAAATCTAGGGCTGGTGGCGCAAAAACTAGATCAGAGATAGCATTAGAGTCTGTCATTAAGGGGCAGGATGATCTAATGAAGTCCCAGCAAAAAGCCACAAAAGTAAAAGAAGCTTCTTCTAAAATGATTACATTAATGGATAAAATTGGTGAACTACCTCCAGAGGAAGCTCAGTCTGAGTCAACTTATAATAATGTAAAAAATATAGTACCTAACTTAACATTAGAGCAGTATAGATCTTTAGCTGATAAATCTCAAAAAAGAGCTACTTTAACAAGGCAGTTATCTAGATTACCTGTTGGAACTCAGTTGCCAGAGGCTTCGCTTAAAAAACTAAAATCAGTAGGTATTGATAACCCTAATAAATATATGAGCTTATCTGTAACTAAACCAACAAACACTATTGTTGGCGCCTTACAACAAACAGCCATAAATCGAGCTAAGGCAGCTAGAAAGACGGGGGTGTCAACTTTTGGATCAGGAGCAGGGGAGGGGTTACTATCTAAGCAAGAAGATATAGCTAAATCTGCCACTGAGTCCCTAGCCTTAAAGGATAGGGAAAAACTAATGAGAATAAAATCTCTTTCTGAAGGTTTAAAGTCAGGTAGTTTAGATGAGAGGCAAAGGTTTACGGCTATACGTGAGATTAAAAACGACCTAATTACTCAATCGAAAACTGCTGACACGCTTAATCAATGGTTTAATAATGTGCGTGATTTTTCTAGTCTAGATAAATCTAAATCAACTCTTAGGCTGGATGATAATTTCGGTGAATTAACTGGTACAGGCAAGGCAATCGTGACTAAAAAATCTTTCCAGAACATAAATGATATTGGATTGGTGTATTCTCTTATTAAAATGCTAGACCCTGAGTCTGTTGTCAGAGAGGGTGAGATTAAATTAGCTAATAACTCATTAGGATTATTAGAATCCCTTGGTGTTAAGGTAAATAATATATTTAAAGGTGAGACATTAAGCCCGCAGCAAAGAGCTGGTATATTAAATGTAGCTAATAAGACATTTATTAGTGGGAGTAGATCTTTAAGGGAGAATGTTAAGACTGCAGATGCTACCGCTAAGAGGTTTGGGTTAGAATCTGAACTTGCTATACCTGGTAGCGTAAGAAAGATTGTGAAAAACTCTGAGGTAGCTGAGAAAGCTATATCTGATTTTGAAGCGAGTCAAAAACCACCAGAAGGTACATTTAAAAGTGTAGAGGAAGCTGAGCGTTCTGGGCTTAGAAAAGGCGCAGTGGTTGAGATTGAGGATGCCACAGGTAGAAAAAGAAAGGCGATAATTGAATAATGCCAGTTAAATTTTTAGATAGTGATAAACTTAATACATCGGATAATCAATTGGTATCGAACGCTCCAAAAAGGAGAGTTGTCTTTCTAGATGAGCTAGACCCAAGTGACCCTAATTATGAACCGACACCAGAGCCTGTAGAAGATTTTACGACCACTGAGAAGGTTATTTCTGAGAGTGCCCCTATATTAGGAGGGTTATTAGGTTCCGTTTCTGGGGCTGCACAAGGCGCTGCCATAGGTAGCGCAGTTCCTGTGTTAGGAACCGCCGTAGGTGGGGTTGCTGGTGCTATTATAGGGGGCGCTATAGGTAGTGGTGGAGGACGAGCCTTAGGAGATGTAATGGAGGCTCATTTCGGTGGTAAAGATCGCCCTGGCTCTGAGATTATGAAGAGATCAGCACGTGAAGCAGGTATGAGCGCACTTATCGACGTCCCCCTTCTTGGACTAGGGGCTGCTGCTAAAGCTGTACGTCCAGCGGTGCGTGGCTTATCAAAAAATGTAAGGGCTTCGCGTCTATTAAAGCAATCTAATCAGAGGGTTATTAACAATAAAGCTAAGGTTCAACTTAAACTTGATATGATTAATAAGGAAGTCTCTGATGCAAATAAAGCTATAAAAAAAGATCATGCAATTAAAAAAGCAATGTCAGAAGGCAGAGCAGATAAGGCTCTTGGTAAAATTGGTATAATTCTAGATAAAGAGGTTACTAAAGTTTCTAAAGAGATAGCAGGAGCTTCAAACCAGGCTCTAAAAGAGCTTGGTAAGGAGTATGATCTTATAGGGGAGCAGTTCGGTCGTAATACCATAGAGTTAAAGGATACTATTGTCGGTTTGAATAAGTTAAGTAAATCGAATGACCCCGTCATATTTCAGTCTATGAGTAAAGTTAAAGGTCTAATTAAAACATTAAATGCAAAGAAGAATGGGCACACGGTTAATGACGCGATAGCTTTAAGACGACAAATTACTGCTCAGGAACGTAAGTTATATAATTCTGGTGGTGAGGTTAGTGGTGCTTTAGCTGAAACTTTATCTGAAATAAGAAGTGTTCTTGATAGCAAGTTATCCGATTCAACTTTTGGATTATCTGGTAAATTAGCTGAACGCTACAAGGAAACTATAAATTTAGCTAAATCAAATAAGTTATTTAGGGGTGATTTATTGAAAGCTGGTAATCTTGGTATGCGTAACGCTGAAGATATAGTGCAAGCTGATATAAAGGGTATGCTAAGAGAGTCAGAGCGAGTAGGTGATAGCTTTCTAAAAGTTGGCCATAAGCAAGCTCTAGAGATAGCACAGTCAGGTGAAAGCATTTTTGATATAAGTAATAAGAGTGTATTAAAGATAGCTAATCAATCAAAAATACTAAGGGCTTCTAAGGTACCTGATATGATTAAATTAGCGGATTCAATTGATGAGTCCATGATAAATATAGCCAGGGGTCAGATAAGTAAGTCAAATATTAAAAAATCACTAAAGTCAATTGGACAACCTGAGATGGTATCTAATGATCTAGCGGATGTTTTAGAGAGCCGTCTTCTTAAATTAAAAAATCTTGATGTAAAACAAAAGGATAAATTATTAAAAATGGGGGCAGATAGGGATGTTGCAAATAGCTTACTTGGCACATACATAGCAGGTGATACTGCTGCTAGGGTTCTGCCTGGTGCGGTTGGAAAATCTATACAAGGTGCAGTTAATCTTTTAGCAATAAAGAAGTGGGCCCCGATTACCGCTGATGTGTTAGACCCAATATTAGAAAAGTATTCTAAATCCCTATTAAGTGTCCCTTCTTTTAAAAATGAAGCACTAAGACAGATGATGCAGACGGTAGTTAGTGATGTATCTAAAACTGAAAATTAATTTTTCTTATGGTCAATAAACGACTCAGCCATATTTGTAGATGCTATTATAAATAAGCATAAAAACATAGCTAACGATAATTTACCTAAGAAAAAAAGAACTACCGCACTGTACCCTGAGATCTCAATATACAGTGCGGTTAATATAATCCCTAAAGCTATTAATATTTTCATTTAGAAATTTCTGTGATTAATTGGTGCTTAAGAATATTCGTCATTCCTTTGTGAGTTTTAATTAGATCTAATATTTTATTTTTATCTGTATCATCTACTTTAATTACGCCTTCTGTCATTAGACTTACTGCCCATGCTATATACTTACCTGGTTCCTCTGTGTTTGCTCCAGCAAAGAAATTGCCAAGTGTTTTTGCGAGAGTTAATGTATTCCCATTCTCGTCCTTAAGTTCTTTTTGGTTTAGATCCACAATAGATTTATCTAGGTTTATTTTTTTCATTTTTTTAGCTCCTCATTATCTTTAGTTATTAAATACCATATATACGCAGACATCGACATATTTCTTTTATTAGCACACTCCTTCATATATTTCTTTTGATCTGAATTTACTCTCATATAGAAGTGCTCTGACTTCTTATTGTTTATAATAACCATCTATCATTCCTTAATGACCAGTATACGGTATTACAAAGATTATCCATGACGTTTCCTGGCTCCCACCCTATAGACTTCATTCTAGAACCATCTAATGCATACCTCAAGTCGTGCCCTGGTCTTGATGAGTGGAAGTCCACCATCTCATATATTAATTCTTTACCAACGTTTAAAGCTATTGTCTTTGCAAGCTCAAGATTATCTATTTCCTTTGACCCCACAATATTGAATTTCTGACATTTTACACCGCTATCGTGTATGGGCATGTTAACTGTATCGTAATTTATAAGATGCAAAAGTGCAGATGCGACATCTTTTGCATGTATATAATGCCTAGAACCAGCCTTTTTCATTGACTCATCCGAGTGTATTGTTACTTTCTGACCATCCCTAACCTTCTTAATGCACATTGGTATGAATTTTTCTGGATGCTGACGCTCTCCAAATACATTCATAGTATGTGTAATTATAGCTGGTAGTCCGTATGTGTTGTGATAGGCTACTACAAGCTCCTCAGCAGCAGCTTTTGATGCGCTATAAGGGTTTGTCGAGTTATATCTATCATACTCTTTATACGATAAACCCTGTGGTGCTGGACCAAATATTTCGTCCGTAGAAAAATATATAAACTTCTTTAATGATTTAAGTTTTCTTGCATAATCCATGATATTTACTGTACCTACTGTATTATCAAGAACAAAATCCATAGGGTAATCAATTGATCTATCTACATGAGACCCTGCTGCAAGGTGCGCGATATAGTCAACATCTCCAATCATTTTTGATATCATAGGGTTTACTGCCGACTTTAAGTCATGATGTACGATTGATAATCGTTTTGAGTTTTTTACAGAATCCATATTTAGATCTGAAATTCTATTTAGATTTCCACTATAGTCTAGTCTATCAAGACATACTATATCCCAATCAGTATTCAGGTAAATGTATTCTAGTAAATGATGCCCTATGAATCCGGCTGCACCAGTTATTAATATCCTCATTCCAAACCCTCTATCATAGCAGCAGTTCTAGCATACCCTGCCATATCTACTAAATTGTCTCTTTTATGAGCAGCCTTCTCTCTTGCTACTTTAAATAAAACCATCATTAAAGACACATCCTTCTTAGACACATCTACACCTAGATATCCTGACCATAGATCAGCTATATCCTGGAAGTTGTGCTTAGGATCCCCGTACTGAGTCATTCTATTATTGGATGTTATGTCTAAAGCTTCCATTAATATAGACGCATCCTTCTCGTTTTTTATCTGCATTTTTTGTCTCCTCAAATAAATACCACCCTGGTGCCCAGGGAGGGGGGTGACCCAGGATGGTAATATACAATGTATCATACAGTGTTATCTATTTCAATTATTTTATCTATTACTTCCTGGACACTCTTCGCAACAAAAGCAATCCCACCACAGTTATTGACGCTATCGATAAACCAATCTTGTAGCTTCGTCGTCCCTTTCTTGTTACTTGGAGTCTTAACCTCGATAGCAACGAATTTCCCTTTATAAACACCGATGAGGTCTGAGATACCAGCCATTTGCATTGGCCCCCCATGTATCTTAAAAAAGAATGACTGGTCATAACTGTTTAGCTCCTTTTTTATTTTTAGTACGAGTGCGCTTTCTTGCTTCATTGCCATTTAAAATATCTCCTTCGAATTGTACTTTAATTTCATGTATCTTTCTTAAATCTTTACAACTGTAATTTTTTAACTCCTCTGTTTCTGATGGGGTGTATTTTATAATCTCTCCATTCTTAATATTTCTAAATATCCAAGTTCTTTGATCTTCACTTATATACATTTTATGATCATCTAAAAAACTTAGACCACCCATCGGTATTACTCTTTCAGGGATATTTTTAAGACCCCCCCAGGCGTAAGATTCAGACTCTTCCCTCCATCCAATATTTTTATAATGCTCCTTTGCTAAACTAACACAGTCATTATGTACTTTTATAAATTTATTATAGTTAGCCTCTGTATTGATAGTCATTACATATTCACGAACCTTACATAACGCCTTATATTGTGGCGTTGTAAAAAACATACTCATTAATCTAGCCCCTCTTCATTAAAGTCATACTCTACTTCTGTTTTTATATTATTCATCTTATTTATATCCTCTAGAACCTCTTCGTCAAAATTGTTTTTATATGTCATTATTGCCTTTAGCATTCTGCATCTATCTAATATTATCGCAGACCCTTTTGAGCCCCCTGTATTATGGTTTTTTAGATCCGAGTCTTTATCTATTATATGAAACTTCCTCAATAATTGCTTAAGCTTCTGGTATGTCATATAACTAAAATCATCTTCATTCTCTTTACTCTTTAAGACGTCTTTAATGAAGTGATCGCTTATTCCTCTACGTATATATACATCGCCATCATATAGGAAGCTCATATCTTTTATTTTTCCATCCTGAACTCTTTTAATCCAAAGATATAACCTCTCTACTATCTCTAATGATTTAGTATCCCCGCCAAACGCCTCTCTTGTATCTACTCCATCCCTTGCCTTTTCAAGCATAATATTAAAAACACTCTCATTTACATGTGACTTATCATCTATTAGCTTTGCTACACATAGGTATGGGGTCCACAACTCTTTCTGCCTAAATGTAACCTTACTCTTTTTTAACTCTTCGCGCTTATTAGATAATGATGTTCTGTAGATATCGTCAACATCCTTCGCGTACTGCATACCAAAGCAATAGATCATATCTCTAAGCTCCTGAGATTCATCTTTCACGTTAGCCTCTATAAGCTCCTCTATCTCAACGCCCTCCATGGCTCTAATCATCTCTAATAAAATCATCCTATCTTCAAGTATGGAGTCGGCGCCTTTTGTTCCAGCAAATATTTTCATACAGTAGTTATGAAACGTAACAACCGAGTTCGATTGTCCCTCACACCTTGTTGCCGAACCGCTCTTTTTGTACCCAGCCTTCAAAAGTTCTAATTTTTCTGACTGCCCTACCTCTCTTTGCTTTTGAGTTGGGTTAAGATTTTCAGCTTCATCTATAAGAAGCATGCAGCGGAACGCCTCAACACTCCTAAAAAGGGCTGCATCAGATATTGATGACGCAAGTTGCGAGTTAAAACCTAAGAGATGAAATATCTCTAAAAGTGTCGTTTTGCCAGACCTTTTTTCAGCTAGAAGGTGGACATAGCCGACTGCATTGAAAACCATAAATAACGATGTCACCATTAATAATACTGCACAGAATGAAGCATCGTAATTTTTTTTAAAATAAACAAATCTATTTATAAATTTAAGAAGTTTCTCGTATAAATCTCTTGGATCTACCATGGCCTTGCCATTTACGTACTTATTTACCGAGTATGGGCCATCCTTAAAAGACCAGTACTCACACCTATACTCAGGGCCTAATTTCCTCTGTAGCGCGAAGTTTTCTTTAATAATCTGGTAATCTTTTACTACCGAGATATCTCCATTCGAGCAAACCATTAAAACTTCATTAACAACCTTCATTATTCCATTTTTATCAGTAACGGTCTTAGGTCTTGTTATTGTGTAATAAAGAAACCCCTCCTTATAATCTTGCCCTGAGCTTATTAGCTTTATATCATTTTCATGATCTTTAAATATAGACGACTTATCATCCTCTGTATCCTTATCTTTGAACACCTCAGTTTGACTTGAAAAGACCAAGTCTTGTATAGACCTAAGTATATTTTTAAATGATGATAACTTGAATCGTTGCTTTATCTTATCTAAAACGTAAACCTCAGCAATATGTTTCGGCATACTTGAAAGGAGGTTGCATATCGGTTCTAGTTTTAAAACGAGATCTTTCTTGTCAGTATCAGGTGGTATTTTATTAATTAAGTGATCTATATAAGATTCTGATTCTAACTTTAATTCATGGAAAGCCTCGACACCTTTATCTTTTATAAATTCATTTAAATCTATTTTAGATACTCCAGGGCCCCTAGGCAATAGTATAACAAAAGGGTTAATGCCAGCATGTAACAACATTTCACAAATTCTATCAGTACCCTTCTGGCCAGCCTGATTTTCATCGTTATCATTAGCGATATAAACCCGTTTAAAATTCTTACAAAATTCAACGACTCTTCCATACTCATCTCTTTTGAATGATGTCGTGACCGCAGATACGGAATTGATCCCATGCATCTTTGCTGATAAATAATCTGTAACCCCTTCCGTTATGACAACTTCATCATTGTCTTTGCTGCACTTAATTATCTGGTTTTTTATTGATTTTGATACCCATGGTCTTTTCTCAGAGTTTAAGTATTGCTTAAAATACTTTGGGGACTCTACTCCATTGCCCCAATTATTTGTTTTTGATGTCTTTCTACCTATGGTGTACTTTACCACACCGTAGTCATTATATGGGATGACTAATCTCCCTTGGTATATATGGAATACTCCCGTCTTTGATTTTTCTGATTTATTAAATAACCCTGATGACAAAAGCTCCTCTTGAGTCCAGTATTCCCGCATATTCACCGAAGGACATACCGCACCATACCCCCATCTTTCAGTCTCTAAAAATTCTTTATTGAATCCATATTTTTTACATATAGACTCAGCCATATTTGTTTTTTTTAACTGTGACTGATATTCGGATACCGCATATTCGATTATATCAAATACAGGCGAGTAAACACCTCCCTCATATGATGAGTCCTGTTGATTTATCTCATATTTATTTGCAAGGTATTTTATAGCCCCTTTAAATGACTCTGATGCTTTTTTACCTCTTGAGCATGACCCAAATTTTATTAGCTCTATTAGATGTATATAATTACCGGATACACCGCAGTTAAAGCAATTAAATGTCGGCTCTATTGTGTTTACCTGAAAGCTAGTCCCAGACTTGCTACTATGCCCCACAGGGCATTTCCCTATATAGTTATGCCCATTTTCTTTCATCTCTGGGAGATAGCTTAATACCTCACTTATAGTGAGTCTTTTATTTATCTCATCTATTATATTCATTATCTTAGCTCACTAGGTAGATGGACTTCATGTGCTTTTGTTATAAGTGCACCACAGTAAGTTGATACATTACTGCTCTTTAGACACTCACTCCTCATTGTTATTACACCGTTTTCAACCCCCTCATTATTGTATGTTCGTACTTCATTTAGATTATTTGATACCAATATGTCAGCGGTCTTTTTTATAAACCCAGATTTAAACCCTATAACAGACGGTAGTACTACAGACACTATATCGTAGTGGTCCCCCATAGATAGGTATACCCATCTTGCTATAAGAAAAACTGAATCCTCTGGCTCTAATGCATTCTTAGGTCGCATTAAAACACTTAGCTTATCATCACCCATTTCGAGGAACCGCTCGATGTCCGTTGCTAACGCAACTCTAGATATCCTCTTATCTCTTAGGCACTCTTTTATTACATCATCCATAAGAATCTCATTTTTACTTGGGAATCTTTTAGAGTTTTTTTTAGCGCAAATTATTACAAGTATTTTATTAATTTCTCGTTCCATTCTTCAAACCTCACGCCTTTATCATCAATGTATAAGTCTGCCACTGGCTTCCCGAACTGAATAAGATCGTATTTAACCTTATTCCTACTTAACCAACTTTTAGTAATGCTAAGGTTGTTTATATGTCTTCCTGTGTGAATAATTACTATATTCCCTGTTTTTTTTAGTTGGGCCATAATTAAAATTGTATTTCTTATAGGACTTCTAAATTGATAATCATCATGGTCTATCTCACATATGACCCCGTCCATGTCAAAACAGTATGTCTTCATTTTATATTCTCCATTTTTATAGCTGTCTTAGCATTTATATCTGAATTGCAAGTCTTGCCTATTAAATTGCGATAGTAATTACCAGGTATACCGTCCCCAGGGCTTAATAGACACAAATTATCTTCCGTAAAAACCTCCCCTTTTCTTATATTTCTATTAGCACATATTGACCGCATTAATTTAATTCTTGACCCCTTAATCCCGTCACCATCTATAGCCGATAATGAATGATCTAATCCTATCATTTCTTGAATATAATTCACCTGTCTCCTCATGTATCTAAATTTGACTGGTGTCAAAGATCCTTTGTGATCTGACCCCTTATCTTCAGGGTCTAATGTCATGTGCTTCTCTATTACTGTTGCCCCCATACAAACCGCAATTTTAACCGCATCTATCCCCATCGTGTGGTCCGAGTAACCTATTCTATATCGTATTCCATATTGATTCTTTAGTGTGTTTATACGAATTAATCTAGCATCACTATCTTCTGTTGGGTATTTAGACACACAGTGCATTATTGTTACGTCTTTCTTATATAGTATCTTAAGAGCCTCTGTTAACTCGAAAAAATCACACATACCTGTAGATATTATTATTTTTTTATCCAGAGGCTTTATCCCTTCTAATAAAGGTATGTTGGTTATGTCTCTCGATGCAATCTTAATATATTCGCATTTTGGTATTATGTGCTCTCTTATTATTCTTTTGTTTAAAAGCGTTGATGAACATAATGTAATAACTACATCCACCCCTAAATCTTTCGCCCTAATACATAAGTTGTTTATATCTACCGGATCTAACTCTAATTTCTTTCTATGATCCATGTATGTTTTTCCGTAGCTATTTGGTGAATTATAAGGTGAATTAGCCATATCATCCGTCATCTCATTATCAAGATCTCTCATGGTTAGCTTGATTGCGTTAACCTGACTCTTTGAGGCCTTCTCTATCATGTTATATGCGGTATCAATATCCCCATTATGGTTTTGCCCTAACTCAGCTATTATGTATGTCATTTATCAACCTCACTGCTATTATTGTTATTTTTGTACTGCACTTTGCACATATATCATCATCCTTAGTGTTGACAGGCACAAGACCCCTACAGTTCCCACAGGCCTTTTTGTATCCATTATTCCCATAAAAGAATTCATTTTCTTTTATGTTTTTTACCCACATAAAACGGGTTGCTTTTACCTCATCAACTGTCATCATTGCCGTTGTCTAACTCCTGTTCCTTTATTATAATCTGAAATATTTGTCTTAAATCATCTGCTATTCTTGGGTGTTTTTCTTTTAATTTTATTCTAGCTGTGTTTAGAGAGACTAATTGTCTATTTGTTATTAAATTTTTCATAATAAAGACTTTTTCAACCTCGCTTCCGTTAGTTTTAATTTATTAATTCTAAAAATATAATCTGAGAATGCTTCGTCTATCTTTTCAGAATTACTTATAATATTAACTACACTATTATTGTTCATATTGATATTTACATTTAATGAACCAGGTAAAGAGAAAGGTGAACTTGGGTCTGGATGTAATGATATTATTTTTTTCATTTAAATTAGTCCTTTTAATGTTGGTATCTCTTTAATAAGTGTTTCTTTTATATCTAATGCTATGTCCATGTGTTCTTTCTGAGTGCCGTTACCTGTCCTTAGTTTTAGATAATGTATCCAACTACGAATCGTTCCAGACATATATAAAGTTGTTTGAGTGGATAATGGAAGTAGCGATCTTGCACATTCTTTAGCTACACCGTGCTCAATGGCTGTATTGTAAAGTTTTAAAGACTTCTCTTGGTGATGTTTCAATACGCATTTAAACCAAGACTTCTTATCTTCTGTTAAGTCGTCATTACTCATTTGTCTATTATTAAGATCCTGACTCCTAGCTTCTTGCGTCTCGAATGACGTAGCCTCTGCATACCTTTGACTGAACTCCTGAAATGAGAAACTACGGTGTCTAAGTATCTGGGCCGATATAGCTCGACTAGTTGTAATCTCCACACACATACTACCCATCTCAAATACAGACCAATGACCTTTGGTCATACAGTATTTTAATAGTTTAGATACATTTGGGTTATCTTGGTTTGCAGGGTTACTCACCCGTGCACAATACCCTATTACCTTCTCACATTCTGGGGTCACCCAGATTATTTTTGTTTTACTCACACTCAGACTCCTCATCAAAAAGACCTAAAACTTCCTTTTTTTGTTTATAATTCATATGTTTATATGGTGTCGTCATATCAAACATATAGTAATCATCTTTCGTTCCATCACTGTTATATGATGTAACCATATAACATTCGTTCGGGTCTATTAAACTTATTTTTTTAAACATCTTTCTAACCCCTGACTATATAGTCTCTTGTGTCTATGCCTTCTTCTAATAAAATTAAATATTCTTCTTTAGTTATTACAATTCGTTCCTTACTCATTTCATATAATCCTTTATATGTGTCTAGTGTGTTCATACTAAAAACTTAGCAATTTCTATTATAGATATACTAGCGAACCCACCAGCAGCCGTTGCCATATAATCCATGGGGTCGCAGGTGTGATTCTTAGGATTTAGGTAGTCATAAACCTCTTTCCCTATAGCTCCTGCTTGTACGGCCATTATAGATAAGGGTAAGTTACCTAATGAAACAATACCAACTAAAAAACCAACTATAAAATGACCTCTCTTGTCTTTTGCTAACTTTATCATGTGAAAATTCTCCCTTGGTGCGCTTATTAATTTATTCATCTCTCAACCTCTTTCGTTCCATTTTGATTTTTCAATAACCTACTATAAACGGATTGCTTGCGATCCCCGCATTGTCTGCTATCACCGCATTGTCTGCTATCCCCGCATTGTCTGCTATCCCCGAATTGCTTGCTATAACCATATTGTCTGCTATCACCGTATTGTCTGCTATCCCCGAATTGCTTGCTATAACCATATTGTCTGCTATCACCGTATTGTCTGCTATCACCGTATTGATGGCTGTTCCCGTATTGCTTGCTATTCCCGAATTGCTCGCTATTCTCGTATTGCTTGCTATTACCGTATTGCTCGCTATCCTCGTATTGGCAGCTGTTACCGTATTGCTCGCTATCCCCGTATTGCTGGCTGTTCCCGCACTGCTCACTACCACCGTATTGCTCGCTATCCCCGTATTGCTGGCTATTACCGTATTGCCAGCTATTACCGTATTGCCAGCTTTTACCGTATTGCCTGCTATTACCGGATTGACTGCTATCACCGGATTGCAAACTATCATCGGATTGCTCGCTATCCCCGTATTGCTGGCTGTTACCGTATTGCTTGCTATTATCGTATTGCTCGCTATTCTCGTATTGCTTGCTATTACCGTATTGCCAGCTATTACCGTATTGCCTGCTTTTACCGTATTGCCTGCTATTACCGAATTGCTCGCTATTCTCGTATTGCTTGCTATTACCGTATTGCTCGCTATCACCGTATTGATGGCTGTTACCGGATTGCTGGCTATTATCGTATTGCTCGCTATTCTCGTATTGCTTGCTATTACCGTATTGCCAGCTATTACCGAATTGCTCGCTATCCCCGTATTGCTGGCTATTACCGTATTGCCAGCTATTCCCGTATTGCCTGCTGTTACCGTATTGCCTGCTTGTACCGTATTGTCTGCTATCACCGTATTGCTGGCTGTTACCGTATTGCTTGCTATTCCCGAATTGCTCGCTATTCTCGTATTGCTTGCTATTACCGTATTGCTCGCTATCACCGTATTGATGGCTGTTACCGGATTGCTGGCTATTATCGTATTGCCAACTATTATCGTATTGCTTGCTATCACCGGATTGCCTGCTGTTACCGGATTGCATGCTATCACCGGATTGCTGGCTATTACCGGATTGACTACTATTACCGCATTGCCTGCTATTACCGGATTGCCTGCTATTACCGGATTGCTTGCTATTACCGTATTGCTTGCTATTACCGAATTGCCAGCTATCCCCTAATTGCCTGCTGTTCCCGTATTGCCTGCTGCTACCTTTAGCGATTGAATCCCCACTGCGTCTTGAATTCTCATAACCAACAGACTCATCAAAAAGCCAGCATGACCCTAACTGTGATAGGTTTTCTTCAGAAGCAACCCAGCCTCCCTTATCTCCTTTTTTCACATCTCCTGCAATAGTTTTAAAATCTTTCAAAGCTTCTATTCTATAAACGATAACCCCTTGCTCTAACTCTCTTGTCTCTTCTGTCAATTTGTATTTCATTTCTCAACCTCTCTCGTTCCATTTTAATTTGTTCAATAACCTGATATCACCAGATTGCTTGCTATCACTGAATTGCCAGCTATAACCGAATTGTCTGCTATCCCCGAATTGCTTGCTATCTCCGGATTGCCTGCTATCTCCGTATTGCCTACTATAACCGGATTGCTTACTGTTACCGGATTGCTTGCTGTTACCGGATTGCTTGCTGTTACCGGATTGCTTGCTGTTACCGGATTGCTTGCTGTTACCGGATTGCTTGCTGTTACCGAACTGCTCGCTATAACCGTGTTGCCTGCTATAACCATATTGTCTGCTATTCCCGTATTGCCAGCTATAACCGAATTGCTGGCTATTATCGTATTGCTGGCTATCTCCGAATTGCTGGCTATTACCGGATTGCCTGCTATTACCGTATTGCTTACTGTTACCTTTAGCGATTGAATCCTCACTGCGTCTTGAGTTCTCATAACCAACAGACTCATCAAAAAGCCAGCATGCCCCTAACTGTGATAGGTTTTCTTCAGAAGCAATCCAGCCTCCCTTATCTCCTTTTTTCACATCTCCTCCAATAGTTTTAAAATCTTTCAAAGCTTCTATTCTGTATACAATAACCCCTGGCTCTAACTCTCTTGTATCTTCTGTCAATTTGTACTTCATTTTTCAACCTCTTTCGTTCCATGCTTGTATAATTAAACCGTGATAATCATCAACCTCCTCTGGCCCCCTGGCATTACAGTCTGCACACTCTACCTGTGATGTACCGTAGTCACCTTCTAATATAGAAAAATTGTCATCATTGCCACAAAATGGGCATCTCTCGAAATGGTACTTATCTGATAGTTGTACTCTCATTTTTCTACTCCTCTATCATTCCTCAGCATGAACCGAATCTTTGAATAAATGCTTGAACTCTATGGGTTTTTCTATGTTCTCTATTCCGTTAATTCTTAAATCTATAAGGTCTAAATCATCTTTTATTGATTTAAGAGTAGATTCTATATACTCTATTTTTCTACAGTAACCAACTATCTTTAACTTAGTTTTATATATTTCAGTCTTATTGCTTATAGACATTTCCTCAATAAGGAAATTCCCTCTATCTTTAAAATCAGATATATATTCTTTCCCTTTCCTTTGTATCTCCATATAAAAGTGAATCATTCCGACAACTCCTAATATAGTTAAGATCTCTATCATTATTCTGCTCCCTTGACAAACGCCAATGCTTCTCTACTTGTAAAATCTTTCTTCTTCAACGACCCATAAATCGCCTTATCAACTGTATTTTTAGCAAGTAAGTAAATGTAAAAAATACAATCGTGCTTACTTCCGGTAGCCCTCAATATCCGGCCTTTACTCTGGATGTGATTTTTTCTAGAGTAATCTAACTCATAAAATATACAATACCTAGCGTTAGGTAGGCTGTATCCCTCTGATTTTTGTATCTGCGCAATAAATACACGTGAATCATCATTATTAAACTTCAGATAAACTTCCTTATCCTTAGTTCTTCCATCATAAATATGGTAACCAAGATTCATCTTTTCACAAAGCTCTGCGACCCTATCTATACTCCTTGTGAATCTGCAAAATATCAAAACCTTATCTGTTATCTGACTCAAAGTTTCTTTTAAAACATCCAGCTTCTCAGTCCCTACATACTCAACCGTATCGCTATCCTTATCCACTAAATACCCTGAAGTTATTTGAGATAACCTAAGTAATCTCTCTAGTACATTTTGAGCAACGACCTGACCACTATCTACCCCAACAATCATCTCGTCTTTCATCTGGCTGTAAAGCTTCTTGGATTTATTACTTAATACTATATCTTTAATTATAACCTGCTCATCTGGGAGGTTATCTATTACGTCCCTTATGTCAAATTTTATAGAGTTACTAGCCACCAACCTCTTGAGCTCATTTTGTTTCTTATACCCTATAACCTGGTTAAACATTGGCTCAGTTATGATGTACCTCTCCTTAAACCTTGTAAAGTGAGGCCCGAATATTGACTGGTCTACTACCTTATACGGCATGAATAAATCTTCATAATTATTACTTATTATTGTTCCGGTTAAACCAACCTTGATGTTTATCCCTTGCGTTGCATTATATGCATCCTTAGATCTATTTGACGTTCTACTTTTACAATAGTGAACCTCGTCAAAAACTACCATATCATATCCTTTTTTTAAGATATCCTGACTCAACTTCCCTAGTACCTCATAATTAACAATATCAAAAAGTGTTGTTGAGTTGCTTATTAGATCTTTTCTTTTTGTGATAGACCCATAAATTATAGTGCTATCAAAGTCTGAGTGTACCTTTATCTCGTTCGCAAAGTTCCACATTATAGATGCAGGTGATACAATTAAGACCTTCTTTACTCGTCCCATGTCCCATAGCAAGGTAGCTGCGTCAATAGCTGCCTTGCTCTTCCCTGTTCCTACTCCAGCGAATATAAAGCATTTCTGTCTTTTAACTATAAGGGCAGTTATATGCTCTTGATGTTTAAACTGCTTAGTTTTGAACTCTTTGTTTAACTTGAAGTTTTTTATTGCTCGATTTTTATTTGCGAAATACTCTGAAACTTTGGGGCACACCTCTATATCAATCCCCTCATCCTTCACCGTCTCTAGTATCTGGTTATACACCACTATAGACGGCTCAAACATCCAAGATTTATATCTTCTATTCCATCTGCCCTTTAGAGAAGCTGGTATGTCCCGTCTCTCATAAGGGCAGTCTAAGAAAATCTTGCTATCTTTACTTCTAAGTTTCATCTTTGTCGCTTAACAGTTCTTGGCTTTCGGAAATACACATCTTCCTCAACCTCCTGAATAACAGGCTCCTGGTTTATATTCTCTAATACAACCATCTTTGAATATGTAGCCATAGGCATATCATACGACTTAGCCTTTTCTTTCAACTTCTCATGGTCTTCCTGGGTGAATGACAGGTGTACTATTTTATTTGTATCTAATTTTTTATTTTTCAATTTACGCTCCCATTAATCTAATTCCGCGTCTTCAAAATTATATTCTTTATCATCCTGTGGCTCTGGGTTATCCTCTGTAATTGTTGGTACAATATTCATCACCATGCCCCTTACTTTAGATGCTGATACAACTATATCTTCGCTATTGAATCCTGAGTTTAACTTATATCTTGCTACTGAATATGTCTTACTTCCCTTCTTTGCCTCTTCTGTATACAAAGTGTAGTTTCTAGCATACATTGGCTCACCATTACCCTTTGTAAACTTTGCAATTGATGTTGTGAACTTCTTCCCCGTTCTAAAGCTAGTCCCTTTAAATGAGATAATGAAAGGTAGCCCACTTGGATTATCGTTTAAGATAACGAAGAAATCTAAGAATGCGCACTTCCATTTATCATCCTCTGATAAACTATCCCCGTTGTCCCAGGTTACCCCATCTTGTGATTGTGTCACTAGCTTAAAGTCCGAATCGAATTTGCGCCAGTTTTGACTAATCTTACATACCGTTACAACCACACTTGGTCCAAACGATTCTCCTGTTGCTGAATCATACCAATCCCCAAGTGATACCCCTTCTTTATCGCTGTCATGAGCCATCTGCAAAAATGACTTCTCAATCAGGCTCGATGATATATCATCTGCCCCGTCACCCTGATATTTTTTCAAGTAATCCGGTGTCGTTAATGATGTCTCTTTTTTTTCTAATTCTTGTGTCATTTTTTTATCCTTTTAGTATTTGATTGAAATAAATATAATTCATTCACCGTCGCCGTCGACTAGGCCAATAATCTATCTGCTCATAAAAAAATTCTCCCTATCATTTTAAAGAAACCTTCTCTTTCCACATTTATTGGACGTCTATATATCTTAATCTCACCGCACTTGTATCTACGACCGTCTATACGTAACCTTCTTATATGAATCATTGCAGTCTATCCCATCTGTTAAGGGATCAGGCACAATCCCTTCTTTTATAAGTTTATTAATCTCAGAGTTTTTAAATATATCACTCTTCAAAATCTGTGGATTACGAGAAACGAAATCCAGTGCTCTTCTCTTGTCTACTACCTTTATAACTGTCTGATTACTCATGTAAGCGCCATACCCATTAGCTTTATGCTTATCTATATCCATTTTAGTCATTAAATTATAAACCTCTGAGTCTATCTGACTAATAACATCATTAAGTGGCTCTATCATATCTTTTTTTATATTTGATATCCTATTAGTTAATTCCAAACGATCAGATAACAATTTATTCATCATCTGATTAACCTTAGCCGCCCCTCTCGCAATCTCGTTTATGTTAATTCCATTTTCGTTTATGTCCATTTGTATATTCACCTCCTATTTGTTATATACATTGTATAGTACTCGATAAGTACCCGTCAAGTACTTATTTTTGTTTCCTTATTAGTTTTTTTCTTGCTTTTTTTAGGGTACTTCTGCCCAAGAATACTAGAAATGTCATTCTCTAGTTTTTTAATATCATCATGTGACACAACCTCTTTTTCTAGCAGCAACTTTGATATTCCAGCCAATAATCGCCGGTTAGTATCTGCTACCCGTGTCAGATTCTCAACACTTTCGGTAAGTTTGTCCCATAATTTAAGAAAATCTTGTTTTTTCATTTGGTATCTACTCCTATCTTGTCTGTAATAGACTTCCTGAACCTACGATATAACTTTTCAGCCTCCCTACTCTCTCTCCATACTTGATAACAGGCGATAGAAAAACTCAACGTACATATACTTACTGCTATGAATATCATTTCTTATTATCTAAGTGACGCTCAATAATTCTCAGATACTCCATAGCTTTCAACTCGTCTGACTCCTGAATAAATAAACTAATTAGCTCTTTAACCATAATTACACCCCTCTTATATGATTCAATTAATTAAGTTACACCTTTACATCCTTATCATGCATATCCTCCTTTAATTTATTAGCTAGATATTCCATTAAGCCTCTAGTCGTCCCTTTGTAGCTTAATTGCATTGCATAGCTCCCTTAATATGCTCCTGAGCATCAATATCATCTCTTCTCTTCGCTATACCCATCAGGAACTCTAAATCATCACTATCAAATTCAGATAGATCGTTTTCATAAACTAATTCATATAAAAACCCCTCTCGACCTTCACTTGGCGTACTATAATCAGCCTCAAGAACCCCATCTTTATTTATCATAGCAACCTGATCAAAGCTGTTAGTTAAAAAAACTTCCCCACTTTCTTTGTTCATCATTATTTTTAAACCTGATTCAGTCTCAAAATCTACCGGCTTAGGTTTTTCTGCTAGAGCTCTTATTATATTTGAAGCAATAACTAACTCTCTATATCCAAAATCTGCTAAATCTGTTGTTGTGTGCATTTTTTACACCTCCCATTTTTATATGTTAGTCCAAACTAAAATCTGTATTTATCTTTCCCTGGTCATCTTCTAAGACGAATGGCGTCTCTTTCTCTATCTCAGTCATTAAATATCGCTTAAAAACTCGTCCTAATGAGATGTGTTCATTCTCACTCTTAAACTTATTTAACTTATTTAGTTCATTTTCATCTAGTGTAATCGTAAAACTCTTGGAAACTCGCATAATTAAAACCTCTTTCTTGTAAAAATAAATAACCATTTTTCAACGGGGCTATAAAATTGATAAACTAAAAACAATTAAAAATAAATACCTCCTTGTTAAGCTATAAAAATAAAGACATTGAAAACATTAGGTTGTTTTCTTGATTAACTATAATCACTTTAATTTATAAAGTCAACAACTAAAATGTTGTTAAAGATTAAATAAGTTGACTTATTGATGTTTTTAGTGTGTGGATAACTGGTTTAGCATTAAAAAAAAACGCATGTATCAAGTTTTATCGATGGGTTATTGGGGTTTTAGCCTCAAAAATGGATTTTTGTGCAAAAAATTGCAGAGGGTACCTTTGGGTTGACTGTTTTTTTTTTTTTTAAAGAAGTAAAATATCGTAACACCTCTACTGTTAAGGCAGGTGTTTTTATATCGATGGAACTTGATGCTTTTATTAGTGGTATTTCTTTGCTTACTTTTAACCAACAGGAGTTAATGGGCAGCGATCAACACACTTGATTTAATAAGAGACTCAATGGGGTTACTAGAGAGATTATTAATATGTCTGTCTAGCGCGCGTATATGGATGTCTCCCGACACTCTGAGTTGTTAACGACCACCGTATTTTATATATAAATACACATAGATAGCATAAACATCAGACAGTCTGACGCATTAGGGTGGGGATATTTATATTTTTATATTGTCAGAATGGCGAGGGGGGCGGGGTATCTCGGGTCCTGGAGGGTATGGTCTTGCCACCCCCCGTATCTCGCGACTGAAGAAAATCAGAAAGTCTAAATATAACAATGTACCCAACGATAAAAAGCGTGTATAATTTAAGTATGGATGATAGAGGCCTTACGATAGCCGGTAAGTGTGCGATTGATAAAACCAGCAGAGATACTGATGTGGTTAATGTCCTTAGGGATATTAGTAAGAAAGAGATGCTGGAGAGAAAAGCGTTTGATGCCTTAGAGCGGAGACTTGAGCCACAGAATAGGATGTGTAAGAGCTGCAAGGGAGAGGGGAGTAGACAGGATGGGGCTACATGTTCTCTTTGTCAGGGAGCTGGATTTGTTGTTGAGGATGCTGATATGAGAGCTATAGAGCTTGTTTTAGCTCCAAAGTTCCCGAAGACTAGTATAAATGTGAGTGCGGATATTGAGGGTATGAGTGTTGAGGATTTAATGAAGTCGATAGATGCGGTATGATATGTGTTAGAGGTGTTTTATATGGGTGGTAAATCAGTTATGCATAATAATCCGAATCCGTTTACAGGTAATGAACCTAGAATGGGGTTTAGTGTTATAGGGTCAAGAATGAGTGGGGGGGCTAATAGTGGGAGTAGTTCTAAGAATACTTTAGAGCGTATTGAGGAGAGGCTTATTAAGCTTGAGGGTCTACTGGGCATTACTGACGAGGAATCTGATAGTGATGATATTATGGGGAGTGATAGTTTGTCGGATTTGTTGTTTGGGATGGTTTAGTTAAGGAGTTTTTAAAATGAGTTTACAAAGCAGAGGTATTGGTCGTGTTGAGAGAGGATCTAAGGTCAATATGGGATCATCATCGCAGGGTGTTGGGTCACCTAAGATGAGCGGGATGAGTCCTATAGTGGTTAGGGGTGATGCTATGAGAGCTATTTTGCCTAAGGGTATGGATAGTGGCAGAGTAGTGGATGAGAGTACGGGTGGTGATAGCGTTAGTTTTCGTAAGATGGGTATCGACGCAGGTATGTAGTATTATGGTTAGAAACATATAGGAGGTGAAGATTATGTCACAACCAGGACTAATGAATAAAACGGCTACAGGGAAAGCCGGTTCGGCAGTAGGGTTAACTAAAGGGACTGAAGGTCCAGTTATCCGTATGGGCGGAGCTAAGTTGAAGTAATGCCAGGATCATCTAAGAAGAAGGTCTCTAAGCTTCGGGATGAGGGTAAGCATGAGTTAGCTGATTGGTTTGAGGCTAAGGAGAAGGCGAGAGCTGAGGGGAAAGAGCTTTGGCGTTGGATGAAAGAAAATCCTAAGCCAGGAGAGGTATCGACTCCTAAAGAATCAACCAATCAGCGTACCTTGCGAAAGATAAACGAGTTCAGGGACAGTGATGAGGTAAAAAAAAACTTTACAATCCCCCCTCAAGAGCTAGGTATATTAGAGAAGATACGTGAGAATAAGAAGAAGTTAAAAGTAAGAGCTAGGAAGGCTTTTGCGAACAATTCGGTTACTGAGCTGCGTACGCTTTACAAGGTTATGAATCGTTTAGATGTTGAGGAAAAGAAGATTATATTTAAGTATGACTTTGCTCAATTTGACGATTATTTCTTTAGTGATATTCAAGATAGGGTAGCTACTGCGCCTTTTCATTATGAGATGGTTAAGTTATATAATACGGCACCTAGATCATGTGTTGTATGTCCCCGTGGTCATGCGAAGAGTACAACTGCAAGGAAATATATATTGCATCAATTATTATATCGCGAGGTAACTTATGTTGTGATTATTGGTGCGTCTGAGGAGATGGCGGCTCAGAACTTGAGATGGATAAGAGACCAATTTACTGATAATGATCGAGTAATTGATGTTTATGGATATTTAAAAAATAAGGATAAGTGGGCTGACTCTCAATTTCAGACTAATACAGGGTTAAAGGTTGTGGCTAAGGGGGCTGGGCAGAAGGTTCGTGGTGCTAATGAGAAGGGGCGACCTGATATGATATATATCGATGATTTGGAGGATGACGAGCAGGTATCATCTAGAGATCGTCGGACGAAGTTAAAGGACTGGTTAACGAAGGCGTTGATGCCATCTAAGAGTAGGAATGGCCGTATAATTATTACGGGGACTATTTTACATATGGATTCGTTGCTTAAGAATATAAGTGAGAATAAGGTTAAGGATCATTTACCCTGGCAGGTGTTATGGTACCAGGCTCTTAGCAAGAATGAAGATGGAGAAGAGGTTGCGTTATGGCCAGAACATAAACCTGTATCTGAATTAGTGGAGCTTAGGAATACAGATCCAGAGTCGTTTGCGCAGGAATACCAGAACAACCCTACATCGGGAGCAATGCAGGTTTTTAAGCGTGATGAGTATAATTATTACGATGAGAATGATATTCGTATTGATGATGTTGAGGGGAAAGTATATGTAAAAGGAAAGCAAGTATCTGTGTTATTAACACCAGATTTAGCCCTCTCGGAGAGGGAGGGTGCTGACTATACGGTTTTCACTATTACGGGTATGGATAGCGGGAGTAACTTGTATGTTTTGGACTATGAGAGGTTTCGGTCAGCGGACCCTTATGAGCAGATAGAGATGATGTTTGATATGATGCGGAAGTGGCACTGTGAGATAATGACCATGGAGACGGTTGCATTCCAGAAGACATTTAAGAGGATGCTTGAGTATGAGATGGAGAAGCGTGATATATTTTTCTATATTCATGAGTTATCTAGATCCTCTATTCGTAAAATATTTCGTATTAAAGCTTTAAAGGCACCAATAAGAGCCTCTAAGATATATTGGAGACATGATCACTTTGAGCTTGAGGATGAGTTATCTCAGGTGAGTGCGACGTCCTTAGGTACGCATGATGATGTTATTGATACACTGGCTGATTCTTGGGAGGTTCAGGTCGAGATGTATGAGGAGAATAATGTTAAGGCACCAGAGATAAATACTGTAGAATGGGCTATACAAGAAGGGTTATTACCGACTGAATATGAGAAAATGGAGATGAGCAGATATGGCTAAGAATGATAATTTAGATGAGTTGTATGATGAGGCCCTTTTATCTGATGATCTATCAGGTTCTAAGAGGGTTTCACATAAGGCTATTGAGCATGTGGTTGATTTATTTGAGAAGTATCGTGATATGCGTAGGTTTAGAAGGGGTGGGAAGGAGATTGATTTAGCTAGGGAGTGGGACGTCAGATACAGGATATACAAGGGTATATATTTACAAAGCGATCATAGCTATGATGGTGAGGCCACTGTGTTTAACCCCGTACTTAGAAAAAGTGTGAATGTTATAGAGTCTGAGGCGGGGAATGCTTTATTTGGTCGAGAAGATTATTTTTCTGTTGATGCCAGAGGAAATGATGCAGATTCAATTGAGATGGCTAGGGAAGCCTTTGGCACATTAAAGTATTATTCAGATCAAGAAGATTTTGTTTATAATTTTGAACTAGCTATGAAGCAAGCGCTTATTTACGACAGTACTTGGGTTGAAACTATATATGCAAAAGACAAGATAACTGGGGTTTATCGTCAGAAAGTCATTGAGCCGGTTACAGACCCTGAGTCTGGGGACCCTTTGTTTGACGAGTCTGGCGTACCTATAACTAGAACTAACTTTAAGATTCGTAAGATTGATGAGGATAAGCCCACGATAAAGGTTGAGGTTAGAGATATTTACAGAATGTACGTAAATCATTTAAAAGATGACCCTGAAGGTGACGATATTATATATAGGGATGAGATGACAGCCCAGAAGTTAATTGAGATGAGAGATCGTGGGGTTTATAATTCTTCAGCAGTAAATAAGTTATTAAAAATGAACCCAGTATATGGTGAAAGACCAACACAGGATGTGGATGGGACGGGTGATGGTAAAACATTTATGGATGATATTGCCACATCGAATGATAATAAAGACTCTTCTAGTTATGAGATACTAAGATTTCAGGGTTTATTCACTACTGAGAATGAAGAGACTGGCGTTAAATACCGTAAGCAGTTCTGGATAGATATAGGGGAGAGATCGGAGTGTTTAAGATGTATTGTAAGCCCTGTAATTGGGGGGTATAAGACATTTAGTGGTTGTAATTATGACAGTATGGTTGGTGAATTTAATTCAGACTCTGTAATTAGCCCATATCAAGATCTTCAGTTTCAGATGAATGATAAAGAAAATCAGTCTTTGGACGGATTAACATTTAATTTAAATGGACCTCTCGAGGTTTTGCAGGCCTCTGGGATTAAGCAATCTGATATTTCTCAATCAAGAAAGCAACCTAATAAGGTACTCATGTCAAAGCAGATGGATTCTGTTCGAAAGATAACAGTTGATGTTCCGCTAAGTCATCTAAATAACGAGCAGATTCGACTAGAAAACATGATGCAGTCTGGGACTGGAGCTACTTCATTGGCTGGTGGATCACCTACGGGTACTCAAGTTGATAGATCAGGTAAGGCATTGGGTACACTTTTAACTCAGACTAGATCGCAGTTTAGTAAGTTTGTGAGAAAGTTTGAGAAGAGAATGATTGAGAAAAGCCTACAGAAGTCATGGGATATAATTATACAATTTTTCGACGATGAGATATTGATACCTATACAGGGTTCTGATGGGGTAGTTACATCGAAATTGCAAACACCTTCTGAGATAGTTGGCCAATTTAAGATAAATGTATCAACAGGGTCTCAATTTTTAAAAGAGAGGGAGTATCGGGACTCTATACTTGAATTACTATCTGTTGCTGGCATAAATGATAAATTTATTGAGACGCTTGATATCGTACCTATGTTACAAGAGATAGCGATGTCTCTATCACCAAAATTAGCCAGATTTATAAATCCTGATAACTTGGTAAATAAACAATCTCAGATGATACAGCAATTACAGCAGGCCCTAGAAAATGTAGGGGAACAGAATAAAGACTTATATGAAGAATCTAAGAGATTGCAGGGAGAGTTAAAACAAACTGATAGAGCAGCAGCATCTATACCTGGGCCTATTGAGAAAGAGGAGCTTAAGACGAATTGATTTATGAACAGTCTGATGAGGATTTAGAAAAAATAAAAAATGCTTCTTATATGAAAGATTTATTAACAACGCCAGGCTGGAGATTAATAGATTCAGAAATAAAAGAGTTTTTATCTTCATTAAAGGTAAAAAGGGACAGTTCCGATGATCCTAACATTATAATGTCTTGCATTAGGCAGGAAGATGGTATAATGTTCGTTAAAGAGGTTATTCAAGAGTACATTACTCTTGGTGAAGAAGCAATGAAAAACTCTGCCTAAACAAAACACCACGTGGTAGTGAAACACGTAAAACAGAAGTAAGAAGAAAAAAAATGCCTATTGAAGACATTGAAATTAAAGCACCTGAGATTTTGACACAAGAAATGGGTGAATCTGTATTTAACGAAATGTTTGATCAGAGACAGCCCGAGTTTCA
>Ga0070750_10000078_pt1 | contig 41725 bp, 62 predicted proteins | sample VirMetDEL_Nov_24_FD_77013 | JGI IMG/M metagenome (GOLD analysis project Ga0070750, IMG submission 77013) | Aqueous microbial communities from the Delaware River and Bay under freshwater to marine salinity gradient to study organic matter... | ecosystem: Environmental > Aquatic > Marine >...
TAAAACAATGCCTTCACACTTCCTCCACTGTTATGGGACCACTAAAGTAACATTCCATGTCAGCAGAGTCCCAACCATTATCAAAAAACCAACCAGAACCTTCTTCCATAACTTCTTCTTCAAAGGTTTCTAGTTCTTCATCAGATTTAGAAGTTACGCCTGAGAAGTCCCAATCGTCCCAACATCCGTCCCAAGATTCGATAAATTCGTTTTCTTGGAATTCATTTGGGTGCAATACATCTTCCCAATCTTCAGATTGAGCATCCATTAACTGGTCTACTTCTTCCTGATCTTGGGGAGTAATTTCCCAAGTACCAGAACGCCAACCTGTTTCGTATTTGATACTATCACCGGTTTGACCTTCATAGTCTTTAAATTCTTCGATTTCAACATAAGACTTTTTCCACTTATTAGTGATAGAATAAGTTTTGCCAATTTCTACTTGTACTGTCATTTTTTCTCCTTATTGGATTAATAAGCCCAAATATTTAATGAATACCTTGTGCCGTCTATCACTGGCTTAACTTCATGTGGATACATAAAGTTGCTAGGAAAGATTGCACAATCACCCTTTTTAAGTAATACATCCTTGTCCAAGACTAATGTATTACCACCAATAAACTCATCATTCAGTAAGGCTATCATTGTTAGTACAGGATGCTCTCTGTCAATACCATGATCAATGTGACTTCTCATGCCCACGCCTTCTGTATATTTGTTAATTCTAATAGAATCCCATTGACTAATCAATTGAATTGGGTTATTTTTTGGACCAAATAACAAACTGTATTTTCCAAACACACTTATTAATTTGGGAGATATTTTGCTTTCCAATAGAGGATCGGCATCACAAACTAATATATCGTCAATTTCTTCTACTGACCCAGCTTTTGTATTAGTAGTGTGCCATTTATGCTGGCGCCACGTGTAACCGTGGGCCTTGTTAACAATATCATCACACTCTTGTGAAGTAAAAAGATTGGTGACAAAAACGTAATCACTAAGATTCATGTTTAGGACCGGTATCAACTTTTACTCTATTAAATTGAGTTTGTGTACCGTCATCGGAAACACGATGTTGTTTTACAGTACCTCTAATTTTAATAGACAAACCGGGTTTAGGGTTGATATTAGCACTTGCAAAGTATAAAACTTCCTCATTGGGAGTAACGCAAGTGGTATAGTAAACACCCCATTTTTGCGAATAAACAGATTTAAGAACCTCTACAGTAAGGTCCATTCTTTCACCGATCTTACCAAGTGTTTTGTTATTATTAAGACTTCGGATCCTGCGATTCTGTGCATCACGTACAATAGCCTTAGCATAAACACCAGGAAGACTTGCAATAACAGCAAGATCATACGTGGTGTCGATACGCTCCTTTTGTGCAACCTCTCCGGCGCTTTTATCAAACTCTGACATATACTCACCAGAGATCATTTTGAAAACTAAACCTTGAAAGTATTGGCGAACTTTAGCACCATCGTGCTTATCTCTGAGTGCTAAACGGGCATGTGGCTCCTCAAGATACCGAAGCATTAACTGCCTATTGGTTATGGTTTCTTTACCATTGTCCCAATGATTTTTGTTAAGATAACGACCATTGATACGCTGGGCTTTAGCGGCCGCCGCCCAAACATCATTTGCAGAAAAATCGAAAGGTGTAAACTTAGCCATTTGTTAGTCCCACTGCTTAAAGTTTTGCATTGACTCGTTAAACTCAAACCCTGCCATGTATGCTTCAATCTCGGCAGGGGTCATGTCTTTTTCTTTGACTTGCTCACCATTGCCTGTACCTTCGGGCCAGTAGTGAGGAAATTGACCTCGCTGATAATAACTGTCAGCACTGCCCCTATCAAAAGGGCTACCGTGAAAACTTGGGTAACGAATGCCGTTGTACTCGGTTGTTTTTTGGCTATCATCTAAATACATCCTACATGCTCCAGTAAGTTTCAGTTAATGGATCACAACAACCGCCAACTTGACTTAGTGGCAGGGTAACAGTGATTTCTTTACCAGTACCTGGCGCTCTACCAGTTCTAGTAACCATAGGCTCAACATACTCGTCAACATGAACGATTTCGTAACTAGATGCAAATTGCTTGTGCATACGCTTGAACTGAGGTTCAGTAGCATCACGGTATGCGTTGTACATCGGCGCATGATAGTCAGGCTTGCCTTGTGCAAGACACTCATCTACCTGATCAAAAGCCTTTTGATAGTACTTAACAGTACGGGTGATACCTGCTTTAGCGGCACTTGCAGTTTTGTAAACGGTAGACTGCCATGAACGTCTGTTGGGCTCTCTGTGAATACCGTTGTTTGTTGTGTCAATGATATAATACATAAAATTTCCTCTCTGTGTCAATATGTATATATTATCTCACCATTCTACCCAAATGTCAAGCCTTTTTTGCATGTTTTTTTAACTTTTTTGCCGTTAAAAATCAATCACTTATCCTTTTTTGGGTCAAATTTTGAGTCAACAAGACGCAATTTTGGCTTCATTCTGATGATTTTTTCTGCTTCCCTTAGTCCTTTTATACCCGTTTCCTTTTGCTTTGGTTTAGGAACATATGCGTCATTAGCAGACAAGTCTGGTCTTGATAACGTAGCAATCTCTTTGGCTAAAAGTTCCATCATAAATCTGACATCTTCTTTGTCATGCTGAGGAATTTCTTGCATCCATTTAGCAACAGCATCAAAGCCGTCGTTATGGAGAAGTTGCCCAATCCATGCTAGATTACCTTTATATCTACCTTCGTTTAATATGCTCATTGTTCTATCTTACTTCTTTTGTTAGTTAATGTCAAGCCTAGTCCGAGAATACAGGATCATATTGATCGTGGACTCCAGTCCACCAGTACTTTAAAATATTTTCTGCTGGCTTGCCTCTAATAGATTGTGAAATTTCTGGAAATCCTTCTCTAACTGAGGGGATATCTTTTTCTTGTGATGCACGTTGCAATGACGGCGTCAGCCAATAACTACAACTAGGTTGAATTCCTGCAATAGTCCAAGATGTTTGTAGACTAATTGCTTGCAATACCCCTTCATAAAAAACTGCTTGCCTAGAAAAGTCAATTGCTTCTCTAGTAACAGGAAGTTGAACACATTTTGGATCGGAATATCCTTCAATAGTTCCCGGAGTACAAAATCCATCTTCCATCCAACCGCGATAGGGAAAAAACTCTGTGCTTTGTGACACGATTTGAAAGACTACAGGCACATCTTGTGATGTAGAATAACTGCCTTTGGGTTTCTGACCGTCGTGACCAAAGAAATTATTATAAGACCTCTCCATATCTTCTAATAATCTGTCTCTAATGAGTTCTACGGTCATTGATTTGTTTTCTTCTGCGTCTCTGATAAACCCACCAAACGACTTTTGAATAATGTCTACTTTTTCTAACACACGCCAATCATTCCAAATGGGTCCGTCACCTATCCAAATTTCTCCGCTAAATTTTGACCTGATAACATCAATAGCCTCTGATACTCTTGTCATCCAGTGATCACGCAATTCAACTTGTGCTTGCGAATCATTAGGTATTTCACCATCTACTCCACAAAAGCATATCCACATTGCACTCCAATCAACAGAAAGGGCATCGATCCCGATTTGTTCTCCCCACTCTGCTGTTTCTAACATTAAGTTTTCATGTGCATCCCACATTCTATCAATTAATGCATGATCTACTCTTGCGCCTTGACTGAAAGGAAACAACCAGCGATCATACTTATCCAATGGCATAAATTGCCAAACGTAGTGAACCTCAACTCCATAGTCATGGGCTGTTTTGACAATGTATTCGATAGTTTTTTTGGATATGTGCCACCAAGCATCTTCTAATACCCAAAGATCAGCATTAGCATTTTCCCAATAACCGAAATTATAGATAGTAAGTGAATTTGCCCCGGTTTCTGCAAGTTCCATTATAGTCATACGATAATGTAATTTAACATATTCTTCTTTTGTACAATTCTCTGCCCAAGACGAACTGTGACGAGAATAATTGTCGTATACCCATTCTAAACTAAAATCTTTTAACCCCATGTCTCGTAACCAATGATTAGGTAACGTGTTGCTGGGATAAGGTATGTCCAGTGGACCCATATATCTTTCTGGGAATGCAGTAGAGTGTGGAGTAGTGCATGAACCTTCTGTATACGGATCATCAACATCTACGTATACAGATGCAACTACTTGTCCATTACCGTCACAAGTTAAACGAAATTGGTATTGTTTTTCTTGCGTAACTTTAAATTCTTCAGTACCTGATGTATCTTTACTTCCTTGCCAATCTACATTGGCAGTACAGGATGTAGCATCAGTTGTAGCCCATGTAAGGGTGACATATTCATTAACTTTGGCAGACGTTGGTGTTACAGTAAATGAAGTAATTTGAGGCGCCGGCGTATTATTGGAACTACTGCTTCCGCTTCCACCGCCAGTGCTGGCTCCTACAACAGCCGCACCTACGTTAGTGCTTCCACCGCCCCCGCCGCATGCGGCTAATACGCAACTGCAACATATGATAATAAGATACTTTTGTATCAGAGGAAATGTGTTAGTAACCATGTGTGTCCCTGTGTGTAATAGTTTATAACTCTATTATATTACACAACTACAAAGGAAAAGTCAAGCCTATTTTGCCCAAAAATATGCCCAGAAATCTGGGCATATTGATTTGTTTCTAAAGGACTGATCTATTAGCCGATTGATGCCAAAGAATGCACAATGATGAACAAACTTGTTGCGCCTAATGCTACCATACTAACATTTTCGCAAAACTGTCCATCGCACCTCTCAAGCCAACTAATCAAACCGTTTACTTTGCCTCTTGTGAGGTTTATAATTGCGTTCATAAGTCTCCGTGTGTCTATCTGTTTGCAAGGATTTGTGATTGTATTTTTGGTATTTTAAATTACGTAAAATATACTCACATTGTAGGACCCTCCTACAATGACTATTTATTCCTTATATACAAAAGTGTTACTTTTTATATAGAGTGTTACGGATGTTACTTTCGTACTCGACCCAATATTCTACTCTTTGGTTGTTTGCAACTAGTCTGGACCAAATATTCCTTTTAAGTTTACTGAGAGATTCAGTTGTAGGATATGTTTGTTGAAAATTATGCATTTGTTGCACGACAAAATCTTTACGTTGTTCATAGGGCAATGAATCATAACTATGGTCAATTATATCATCAAAAACATCAAATCCCAAATCACGTACAAGTTGTACGGTTCCGGGTGATGCGTGCCAAAGGGGTATTTGGTGCCATGCAAATGCTTTAAAAGTTTTTTCACTCAAATTGATAGGTTGACTATCTAGCTCCATTGTTTCACAAACAACGTTTACGGCATTCGTATAAAATATATGATGCCCGTCTGTGTGAACCATAATATCATCGGTGGCAGTTTTACCATCTACATACACCGGCCATTCATACGGAGAAAATAATTCTTCATAATTAACAATTTCTTCTAATTGTGTTGTTTGGTTGGATTCCGAATCTGATGACAAATTAGAATCTAAGGAATCTTTTGGATTAGCAATTATTATAGGTTTTCTTGTAATGAACGATGCTACATTGTCAATAATGGATCCGCAAGATGCCCTAAGAATCTCAGGATAAAATCCTGCATCAAACAAACTTTTTACAAATAAAACTCTTGCTTTAGACGGTCTTCTGGCTAAGGCAATAAAATGTTTTTCATATTGAATCTTAAACCAGTCTATATTTTTTTGTTGTAAGTCAGTATACCAGTCGTTGAGAATGATACATGTTGTAGGGTGAAAATCTATCTGTGCATATTTGCTTTCTGCCGGGTCAAATATTGAATTAGACTCAATAACAATTTTTTTAAATTTTTTAGACCAATCTTTTAAGACATTGTTTATACTTACATGGGGCATAAACCATTCGTCTCTAGCATCAATGATTAAAGTCCAGTCTGATAAATTAGAAACTCCCCATTCTCTTAACAAGGATTCAAAGACTTTTTTAATTGTAATTTGATCAACTGGAGCGTGATATAATCCCCCTGTTTTTACTGGTTGGATTAAAGTAAGATAATTGACGAGGAAAACTTTCTTTTTTGAATTTAGTGCGTATCCAGGTGCTCTATATGTAAACTCTCCCAGCAAGTCAGTTATCATATTTGTACTCTTGGGCATCTAAGTAGTCACGTAAAGTGCCATATATAGTCATCATCATTGCTGTTTGATGGTCGAATACTTTTATGTAGGGTTCTCTGTTTTCGCCATTTACTCGGTATACACCAAGATAATATGGACATTTAATTTTTTTAATTAATTCTGATACAAATGCCTCGGGCGCAATAATTTTTCTGCGTTTAGTTTTCTTATCAGATTCTAGTCCTAATGGAAAATTCCAAGAGGATATATTGGCTTCAGTAAACGCTTTAAGTCCTACATCCGATAATCGAAGACCTTGGCCACCCCTACCTGTCAACCACCAATCAAAAACTACATTACCAATTGGAACTGAATGCCACTTACATCTAGGTAGTTCTTTTAGTACTGCTTGTGTAATTTCTTCTTTTGATCTAGGAGACATCATCGGGATATACTGTGCGTCCCGAACTCATAAAGACAACTGTAAATTTATCCGTTTTAAATTGTGCATTTAATTTACGACACAAATTTCTAGCGTGACCTGGATTTGAAAAACTAGTCTTTTTGTATTTAGGAGCCGCATCGTTTGCTAGATAATGAGAGGACTTTAGGTTGATAGGTTGGTCATTATAGAACACTGCCCAAATACCTGCGGCTTCTATAATTTGATCACACTTGTAGGTGTCTTTATCGACAAACTCAAGTATTACTGACGGTTGGGTTCTACTCACTTAAAACCGCCCCCTTTAACCTGTACTGTAATAACTTCTTCATTCTTTTTATCTTCCTTCGATAACTCATGCAAGTCTGCTAACAACTTGCTGATATCGTCACGCAACCCTCGGGCCTCGCCAATTGGCAAGACAATGCTCGTAGTCTGCTTACCTTCTATTGCTGACATTTTATCAATAAACGATTTGATATGTAGCATTATATCTATATATTTATCTGAATTTTTGCTTCTTCTTTGGTTTTATATGGACCTAAATACGGATAACGTTGAATAAAAATATACTTAGGACAGAACATTACTTGGTTTACACCGTTATGTTCTACTACAAACCAACCTGCCGCATGGAAACATTTGCTTTTTCTAGTTTTTGTAAAAACATGTAATCCTCGTTTAACGTCAAAAACTGAATTGTAAGTTCTTGCTGTTGTAGGATATTCAGGATAAGGAACTGCTACTTCTGTTTTAGATTTTTCTTGTGATAAGAATTTGATTTTGGTTTTCTTTTCAATTTCTTTGGTGTTTGTAAATTGATAAAAACTACCTTGCAATTCTACACCAAATCCTGCGTGGTTAGCACAGACGTTTCCTACTTTCTTTTCGCCGTCAGTTAAAATCCAAAACTGACCGTCATTGACGGGTTTAGCATAAAGTTCTACTTCTAATATCATTTGATCTCCTGTAATCATAGTTCTTCCCAATAAAACAATTGAACAAGTCTTCCTGTTTCGTCAGTGTCTCCAAACGTGGGTCCTGGAGCATGAAACATATCAGCCCTGTATACAATTAATCTATTGTATACAAAATAAGATACCAATTCTTTTTGCCATTGATTTGGGTCATCAGATCCAAAATTCAAAATACTTTTGATATCTTGTTTGTCTGTGAGGTACGACTTATTTAACATTGTGTTTTTATAAAAAATCGTGCCTTCAATTTCTTGTGTAGTAGGAGTAAGATAAAGTACTCCTGCCCACTTGTTTTTATCGTTTATTGTTTGCCCATCTGCATGAATCTTATGTGGAGATTCTTTGTCAGTTGTCTTACTTAAACGAAACTTAGCATGTTCAAGGGATTGCAAGGGTATAACATTTTTCCCTGTAAACTTTGCTATAGTTGATTCTAAATTATATTTAGGCCCGGGCAAACATTTTGCAGTAGTCATTTTTCCTTGCCAAGGAGCATTGCCGTTTGGAAATCCCTCACTTACTTGTTCTGGATGCCAACCTAATGCACCATTAATAACGCGGTTTCTTATTTCATCTGGGTTTTCCCAAAAATCGTCAATAAAGAAAAATGCGTTAGCCATCAACTAAACTGCCTTTGTATGGTGTATTTAGCCATTTGCCGTAACTGTCTGCTTGATCACTAATTCTATTAAGTTCATACTTGCCACAAAAACGCATAAAATGTACACCTACTTGAGGTATGTCATTGTTAGTACGCAGACCTGTTTTGATATGATTATCGACTTGATCCTTGACAGCATCGGGCTGGGCATTAAGATCAATCAATGTGCGATTACGTTCATAGTCATCACGTACTCTATGCTCTACACCGTCATGGTCAACCCAGCGTTGCAACATAATGTTGTTCCAATTAAAACCGCCTTTCTCTTTGTCTTCCCACGCTTCTAGCAAACCTGTTTTGTTTTTTGTTCCCTTCTTGCGTACACCGGGATATGCACTGAATACGTTGTCAGTAGCGTCACCTCGCATACACTTTTCAAACAGCAAATATGCAGGGTCTTCCAACAGTTTGACTTCACCTGTCTTTTTGTCTTTGATAGGACGATCCTTATCGTCAAAGTATCCATCAATAGTAATAAACTGATTAGATACACCATTGTACTGATGTACGTTAGTTGCAAGTAACTGTAAATAGTCAGTGTCAGATGAGCAAATAATATGATCATCCTTAGGATGCAATGAAATGAACCTAGCAATCAAGTCATCTGCTTCTGCTTGAGGATCACGCAACACACTACAGTTAGTCTTTTCTTTAAGATACGTAGTAAAAGTTTCATATGTCTCCCAGAACATTTTATTTTCTTCTAGTTCTGCTTCAGTCATTGCTTGTTCGTTGAGTTTACGATTGGCTTTGTAAGGTGTGTAAAAGTCTTTACGCCAACTGCGACCCTCTAAACAAAACACAACGTGATCGATACCAAAACGTCTTACTGCTGAATTGACTGACCCAAACATCAAATGCAACGCCATACCGATCTTTTCCCACGTGTCACTACTGCGACTGGCAACGTGACGGGCACGGAAAAACGTGTTAGCAGTGTCAATTAGTGCGTATCTCATGTAGACTCCATAATTATTTATCAAATAATATGACACTATTATACGCAAAATATACGTATATAGCAAGCCTTTTGTGAAACTTTGGGTAAATTAATCTATAATTGACGTAGTATCGTCTGGTGGTTGGGGAACAAATTGTTGTACCGGATCAATCGTTGCCGGAGCAACATACCCTTCTGCTTGGGCAACTTCTTTGTTATCAAAGTATTTTAGCATTTCATCTACAAGGAACTTGCGATTCTCTGCTATAGATAAGTCTAGTCTGCGTTCATTAATTAGGGTAGTCTGATGATCTTTCCAAGCATCAAATGCTTTTTGGGACACGGTTTCCATAAGTTCTTTGCCTTGTGGTCCTGGCAACGGCGGAACCTTCATTGCTGGAAGGTCTTTTTGATATTTTTTGCAAAAAACTGTATCGATCATGTTATTTGTATTTAATAGTCCGTCGTGCATTAACTTACCTCGGTAAACCCATCACCTAAATCTTTTGATTGTACTACTCTCATTTCTGCTCCGGTGATAGGATCTCTATTTTCAGGATCTGCTTGATCCTGTTCATAAACTTCTAGTGCAATATTTCTACACACAGTTTGGAACCAACGCTCAACAATCTCGTTGTCAGTATCGTCGGCTTTCATTTTATAGCCTGCTTTAACTAGATTTAACAAGAACTTATCGTTCCAGTCTAAATCAAAAGAACCGTTACCTACATTACTAGGGTCTACATCAACTCGCATAATTGCAACATAGGGTTCGTTGTTTTTTGTTGCCTGTTCTTTAGGAGTTAACTTTTTCTGTTTTGGTTGTGTTTTAGGCGGTTCCTTCTTTTTGAATATATTCTTTATGCCTTCAAACATTATTTTCCTCTTTTATGTATGTATCATACAATTTGATGCTGGCTAAATTTTTTGCTTTAGACTCGCACATAATGTCGGCCCACTCGTTGTGTGACACAGCCCACTGATTGACAGCATCGTTCCAATAGAAGTCAGAATGGGCACGTAGTTTTTGCTTTTTGTGTCCTGATTCTAACAGCATATTAAGATCAGGAGTGACAGTAGTATCGTGGTCAACAAGATAATCCTCACGTGATACAGAGTAATGCATAGCAGGACGCACACCACGCCAACTGTCTATCACACGTTTGATTCTGTCGTCCTGTGGCTGGATGTATTCGCCTTCCTTGACCCAGTGATGATGTATGTCTAGCACCAGAGCGAGATCGTCCACGAGTTCGAGGCTTGCGTCAAGTCCCCATGACATTTCATCATTTTCGATTGTGATTGTGTTGCGTGCCTCGGGGGTAAGTCTGCCGAGAACGTCTTTGATACCTTGGGGACCATTACGTCCTGAGATGTGTACATTGATTTTGAAGTCCTGAAACTGCTTGCCGTAGCCCATTGCCCGTGCCATATCCACATGATACTCAAACTCCTTAATACTATTATTTACTATATTAGGGTTATCTGATGCAAGAACAGTAAATTGACCCGGGTGAAACGACAAACGTACATCGTTAGCACGTGCAAAGTCACCGATAGGTGCAAATAGGCGCTCCATTTCGTTGCGAACATCGGGTAACTTGTAAAAGTACGCCCAGTCATCGTGTGTGTAACCTGTCATCATGTCACTAGTAAGACGTACCATACGTAGTGCAGGGGGCAGTGTAGCCACTTGTTTAACTAGATTAAATGTGTTAGTAATGTTTTTAGTCATTACTTCCAGCATTTTATCTTCTGCTTTGTCACGGTTATTACGCAACCATGTTAGTGTTGTGCCTCCAGTGTTGAGACCCTCGACAGAGACAATACCTTTCTTAGGGTCGTCTTCAACCCACTTACAAGCAAAGCCTATCCTTTTAATGTTGTTATTGAAAACCATGCATAAATACTCTATATATTGTTGGAACTAACGTAACCATGAATGACATACGAAACATATTAGACATACTAACAGAAAATGCGGTTGAGGTCAAGCCCAATTTACCCATAACTGAAGGTAATCCAGGAGAAACATCAGATTTAGTTAAATCAAATGCTCCCTTCTATGCACATTCAGAACAAACATTAGACAAAATGATTGCTGGATGGGAAGTAGAAACGCTAGATCAATTCTTACGTGATGCGGGTATTCGACCAGATTATGAAGAATACAACAAAGAGGAAGTTCCCGAAGACGAAGAAATTAACGAGTTTTGGACTAACCCTCCCCCAAAACCAAAACAACCTGATTTACCGTTTGGTGGTGAAAAAGAGTGTGATCAATGCTGGGGAGACGGTACAGATTTTGATCAAAATTATGACGTAGTTACTTGTCCCAAATGTGGCGGCACAGGTAAAACGAAAGTAACTACTGAGGGTGAATGGGACTCAAGCAAGCACCCACCTGCTGTACCATACAGAAAAAGTGTTCAAAAAGATTTAGACGACAGAATTTGGAATGCAAAACCTCCAATTAAAAAAGATAAAAATAAAGCATCTGACGATGTTGAACGTGAAAGACGTTGGAAAGATACTATCAAAACAGATGTAGACGAAGCAATCAAAGGTGCTCAAACTAAGCCTTTCCCAGAAGATGAATTATCAGCGTATTTGGACAGAATTTTAGCAAAAGATAAAACTAAACTAGACAAATACAAGAAGCCTTATATTCATAGAAGTAATGCAATGGACCTTATTCCCATTGTAGACCAAGAAGGTAACAAGTACGATCTTAAAAAACTTGCTAAAGACATCACTGAAAGACCTAAAAAATTGCTTAAGCAAAACGAAAAGATGCAACACAGTGATGGCACAGTAAACATATTTTATAATGTGGGTCTTCCTGCTCTAACAGGATTGGGTTATGATGAAGAAAAGAAAGAATTCATCATTATTAATACATGCCCGGGAGCAGGCGAATGTAAGACATTTTGCTATGCTATGAAAGGTGGGTATGTTCAATGGAAGGCAACATCACTTTCACAAACAAGAATCTTAAACTTTTTGTACAATGATCCTCAAGGATTCATGGACCAATTATCTGATGAAATTGATGCTGAAAAACGTAAAGGCGATGCAAAACAAAAGAAACATAAAGTCACTATACGTTGGCACGATGCAGGAGACTTCTTTTCACCTGAATATTTAGACATGGCTTATAAGTTAGCAGCCACTCACCCAACTGTTGATTTCTATGCTTATACTAAAATGGCTGACGTAGCAGGCGCCACACAAAATCGTCCACCTAACTTTTTAATTAACTTCTCAATGGGTGCTAGGAGAGCAGAGCAAAAAAGAGTTGATTTTGGTACACAAAAACACTCTATTGTTGTTCCAAGAGAATTGTTCACCGATCTAATTCAAAAAGACGGGAACAAACTTATTAAAGATGAAAAGGGTAAAATTCAGTGGAATAATGAGCAAGACTGGGAAACATTTAAACAACGTCTAGCCGCAAAATATTCTATCCAACCTGATTCAATTATCAGTTATGAAGAAATGATGGAGAAGCCTTTAGGCGGCGCCCACGCAGACGGTGATAGAAACTTTAAACGTGATCTTTGGAACGTTGTAGTTGCACCCGGTGACGGAGACGATTCTGCTAACCGAGCAGATGTATTAGGTACGTATCTACTGATGCACTAAATCTTCAGAAGGACCTCTAGCGGATAAAGGTCCTTCATGTAACTTGATGTTCCCTCTAAAACATTAACTGGCAAATCACCGTCTCGTCTAGGACCATATTTGATCTCAAAATCAGCATTGTTTACTTCTTTAAATAATTCTGCAATCTCTTTTACACTTCTTCCTACACCGTGACCTAATGACTCAACTCCATTTGCAGGATTGTCAATTGCTTCAATTAATGCTTCAACTACTTCCATAACGTGTACATAATCTCTTACACAAGTACCATCGTGTGTATTATAATCATCACCGCAAATTGTAAACTCTTTTGTTTCCATTGCGTTCATTAGATTATGCATTAAACCGTCAGGATTTGTTGGTGGAAATCCACCTGTTCCTATTACGTTATAGAATCTAAAAATAGTATAAGGTCCCGGTTTGTGTTCAGTGTAGTACTCTGTTACACAATCTTCTGCCGCCCTTTTTGAACGACCATATGGATCTGCACAATGTTCAGCACATCCTGTTGATGCAAAAATAAAGTTTTTAGTTGGAGCTTGACTAATGACATTCATAGTACCGTTTAAATTTGTGATATAGTAACCAATCGGTACCTTTTTGCTTTCGCCAACTCTGACGACGGCCGCCAAATGAATCACAGTGTCATATTCTTCTGGGAATTGCAATGGTTGATTAATGTTCCATGGCAAATGAGTAAGTTTTGGATTATCTAATGTTTGAACAAACTCCATAAAAATCGGAGGAAACTGCCTAGTATCTAGGTTTGTTACCTCATAATCTTTTTTCAAAAGTTCTTTGATTAAATGTGTTCCAATATAACCTGAACCGCCTGTTACTAATATCTTTTTCATAGTCCTTCAAATAACCCCGCTGATTGTGTTGTTGATACTGTTTCTGGAACTTCAAAGTTTTCATCTGTAGTCAACCATGTATCAGTATCGTTATATATTACTTTAAATTTATGCTTGTTAGTTAACACACTTCTAATATCATCTATACAAAGTGTAGTTCTATTTAGGCTTTTGATATAGTCCGCATAACTAACTGTATCACCCTGTTGCAAAATGCCTGCTGTATTAGACTTAGATTGCTTGCCTTTAAAAGATTCAAAGCATTCATTCCATTGTGTAAAGTTTTTACCTTCTTTGGCGCTATAAAATTCTAATGCACCTTTTTCATAATATGATTGTGCTACTTCAAACTCATTATATAATTGTTTAATTAAATTTACAATCCCTTCTTGTGGCGCAGTATAGAAATACTTGCTGTCAAAGTTCTTTGTCCAACGCATATTATCATACACTACCGTTGGTAATTGTATATGTTGTTCTAAGAATGCAATGCCATAACTTTCTACGGTGCTAGGATTAAATGCAACTCTAGCACTCTTAATAAAGTTGACCTTTTCTTGTCCAATAATGCTTTCTTTAATTTCATACGGAACACCGATTTTTCTTAATCGTGCTTCAAACTTTTTAGCACCGTTATGATTTGTCATTACCTTTGCAGGCAATTGTGTTTTTTCAATTATTTCTAAAAAGTCTTCAGGACCTTTTCCTTCTTCCCATCTACCAATAAACAATACACCTTCACGTTTGCCATTATACTTTTCTAACAACGATGGTTCAGGTAATGGAATAGGACATTCAAAAACAGGTACAGTAAACTTTGAACTTAACGTGTTGCAATTGAATACACTTTGTGTTCCTATAGTAATAGAATTTAGTAGCATTTGCAAACGCATTGTTTGATTGACGTTATCCAAGAAAGGATTCTTAGTGTCTGTAAATATTTGGCTTTCTAAATGTGTGTAGTTAATAATCTGTACACAATCTTCTAAACCCATTTCAGATAACAGCCTAGAAGTCTCATACGTGTTGCAAACAATACTATCGTAAATATTAGATTCAAATGCCTTTAGGACACTGTTTCTAAAGTTAATCATGCGTTCTAAACAATAACTATCTCCATACATAAAGATGCCTTGATGCTTTGTGTATGGCAATGGATTATCTGCATGTATAAATCTTGCCCCGTCATTAATCAGTGTTTTTGTAAACTCTGTGTGCTTGTCAAACTTGTCGGTTACGATATCTACTTTGACATTGTTTTCTTTCATCAGTCTTACAAAACTTAATGCGAACTGTCCTATACCACCATGCGGTATAAGATGTTGATATGACATTAAGAATGCAATACGTTTATTGTACATATAAAACTTCCATAAAGATCATTATATTCTATAGGAAAAGGAAGGCTTTGTCAAGCCTTCCGTAATTGTTTGGGTGAATTTATGCAAACGATACGGTTTTTATAACCTTTTTACCGTCTAGTGATAATTCTTTGGCGTGAACTAATGTAATACCTTTTCTGCTTTGCAATTCGTTGATGCACTTTAATCTGCGTTTTGGAATGGCATTATTACTATTAACATATTCTAGTAATTCATTGCTGGTCATATTTTTGATGTAATAATGATTCGTTTTGGTTCCTTGTCCTTTTACTCTAATTATTTCAGATGGTCTAAATTTAGTTGGCATTGTTTCCTCCTTTTATGCCTGGTTCGTCTATTTGGTAGAACTTGCTGTTGTGCCCAATCATACTTGAAGCATCTTTTTTTTCTTCCCAATTCTTTATCGCCTGCTTGATACTATCTTCTGCTAAAACCGAACAGTGTAATTTAATTGCCGGTAGTTCTAATGCGGCTGCAATGTCTCTATCTTTAATAAGTTTTGCTTCTTCTATGGTTTTGCCGGTTAGCATTTCAACAAACATCGTTGAACTTGCTATTGCACTCCCGCACCCGTAAGTTTTAAACTTTACATCTACAATTCTTTCATTTTCATCTAACTTGAGTTGAAGTTTCATAACGTCACCACAAGCAGGAGCGCCTGTCATTCCTGTTGCTACATCTGGGTCGTTAGGATTAAACCGTCCAACCGAAAAGGCTTCAGGATTATTGAGGACTCCCTCAAACCTGTCTATTACTTTTTTACTATATGCCATTTATGTTTCTTGGTTGTCCTTTTGGGATGGTGGTAGACATACTTGTCCTCTAGCACTTCCTCCGGCTCCGCCTTCAGGAAGTCTCCCACTCACACTAACGTCCCAACAAGGTGTGTTAACACAGCCTGTTAATGTTAGGCTAAGACTGAAAATACCTATTAAGTACTTCAAGTTTATCATGGTACTCTGCGATAAATCCTAATTCTTTTTCTATCGTATCCATTACGTCAGGATGCTCTGCAACACCGACTTGATTATTAAGTAAAACTTCTACGTTAATTTTGTGCTTTTCAATTTGACCTTCAAAGTGAGCAATACTTGCCTTAACGATTGCTTCTCTTAAATCACTCATATCTATCTCCATGTACAGTACTATTTATTACTTTTATGTGCCCCACTCATTTTTAAATAGGGGAACTTGCAAACGATCACTGTATCTTAAGCCATTTTTCATTGCGTAGTCTGCAACTCGTCTGCTATTCATTGCATATACACTTTCTGTACCACCTACTGGCATCAAATATACATGACCTTTAAATCCAGCCAGCCTATATTCTGTGACTGCTCGCATTGCTTCTTCAAAATCATCTTCTGTTGCTACAACAAATTTAAGATATGTTGTGCCAACTTCTTCGTATCCGCATACTATTTCGGGTTTGATAGCATTAGACCATTTTTCACCACTGCAACTTAGTTTTGCACTAACTGAGAATGTAATCTCACGTTCGGGCATATCTTTTTTAAGATTTTCGTAGTGGTGTTCTTTCCAATCTTCTAAGTATTCCTTAAACTCGGGTCTAAGTTTTTGTGTACCGTTTGTTTCAAAGGTAATTTCTTTTAGACCTTTCATAAGTGGGTTATCAAGCAAATCAGGATATGCTCGTTGCCACCCTAGTAGCGGCTCACCACCTGTGATTACTAAATGCTCGTCACGCCATTCTTTGTGTGGCAACATGTTAACAATCTTTTCTGCAATGTCATCGGTTTCCATTTCAGGACTAAGATGTCTAAATCGTCTGTCCCAACTAGCATATGAGTCGCATCCTGTAGAAACGATTGGAAGTTCTTCGTAAGACTTATACTTTGAAATATCAGTTGCTATAATATCTCGCTCAGTAGACATTTCTCCCGATTGCATACCAAACCCACCGCAAGTAAAGTTACAACCAAAGGTGCGTAAAAATACTGAAGGGACACCCATGTATCTGCCCTCACCTTGAATGCTGTAAAACAACTCTGCTATTTTAAGTTTAGCCATATATAAGTCCTGTCATTATATTCTATAATTATATGTTATATTTAGGCAGAAGTCAAGGTAAATTTAATTTTTCTTTAACCATTTTGACTATTTTTTCATAACCATTGTTATTTGGTAACCAATTACCTTGTTTAATAGTAAAGTAATCTGATCTAAACAACTCTCCCCAAACATCGCAATCTTTTATAAGTTTATCTATAGTATCTTGTGGCGTATCTGGGTTTATTGGATACCAAAGACTGTTTTTAGCAAAATAGACATCAGGGTGATCCCAATCTGGCTCTAAAAAATTAGGAATAGATTCACACAAATTGATAAGGTTGGTATAATTTGCACTATTAAGTTCTACTTTATTTGTTCCTCCCATACAATAAACGGGTTTTCCAATATTGTTTAGTGCATTATACCTTTTTTCAATGTTCTTGCGTTGTATTTTTAATAGGTGATCGTAATCATTAAACCAAGGATTATGTACGAAATTATCTATTAAAGGATCCGGTGGAATAATTAATGTAATGTCTACAGCATTAAGAAATCTGTAAGATTGAATTTGTTCTATGTAATCCATTTCTTGCTTATTAACAAGAACATCTATTTCATAATTAGGATTGAGTTCTTTTAAGGATACCCCTAACCCTTCGACCCAATTGCTACCCGCTAAAAGAATCTTCATGCCACCAACATTCCCAAGGAAAATGGTACCAAACGTCAGGCTCATCTAATTTATTAATACTATCGCCTACGTAATGCACATCTTTAAATTGACTGGCTTCGTTGTTGATTAAGACAGCAATCTTAACATTCTTAGTCCATACAGTTTGCCACGAACTTGTTTCATTTGGGTAACAACTTGATTGCCAATCTTTTTTAATCCAATTAAGCGTGGCACCGGTGTCGTTGATGTCGTCTACAATAAGAATGTTTTTGCGTCTACTAACGTCCCAGCGACTTTTGTTAATTGCTTGTTCTTCATTAGTCAACACACCAAATGCATCTTCTGCCATCCAAAAATTAGATTCGGGACCATCATTTGATGTACGTAATGATACACTTAGTGTATGCATGGGAACATCTAAGTAATGAGAAATCATCAAAGCAGGCATTAGACCGCCTCTTGTTAGGCCTACGACATAATCAGGTTCAAAGTGATCCAAATGTACTTGACGGATAATGCTGTTTACACCATTGCGTAAATTTTTTAGCGTATAATGTTTATCACGCATTTGCTGGTTTATCCGGTGTTGTTATAATTCCAGTCAGCCAATTTTCTTCAACGTCTTCAGCATAACGCTTAGACTTTCCAGGAAGCTGGCGAGTCTCAATTAATTTACCGTCTTCCCACAAGTCTACTACATACATTTGTTCTACACGAATTTGTGCTTTTCTGTTTTCCCAAAATGGACCCATATTAAAATAACCACATAAAAAATAAAGTTAAAAACACACCTTTTAAGAAGGTAACCCACCACATAGCATAATCACTAAGGTTCAGTTTATATTGAAACTGATAACACGCATCTTTATGCCATTCATATAAATCTTTAAAAAACTTTTTAGTTTTGTACCACATATGCTCCTCTCTAGTTATTCTATGACCTTTATGAATTGACCAAATCATTTAAAATCTTTTTAGCCTTTTCAAAATTATGAGACTCAAAGTTCTCTTTGGAGCTAACATCTGGATCAAATTCAAATCCATGTCTCCAGTTTCCGAATGCAATGGCTACACATCTGATACGTTCTGTTTGATCTTTTTCAAATTTGTAGTCATTGATTAACTGCACGAATTTTTCTGCTTGTAGTTGGTCTTTTGTAATTTTTACAAATTCTTCAACACTAATATCATCTAATGATGCAAACTTTGCAGTTTTTGCCCTAGATGCTTTTTTAACTGTTTTAGTAGTTACTTTTTTCTTTGTGGTCGTCTTTTTTGGAGATGCTTTTTTAACAGTAGTCTTTTTTACTTCTGTCTCCTCGACCTGTTTTTTTGCTCTTGGCATAATAATCTCCTGTAGTTAATATACTAATATTTAGCACATAAAACGCTTATATTAATAAATTACCACTGTCCTCCAGATATTACTGAAATAACTTTATCTAAATGTTTAATTCGTTGATCAATGGCTTCTTCTACTTCTTGTACGATGCGTACAGCATCGTTAATACCCAATGCCTGTAGTCTGTGAACTAGAAACTCTCCGTTGATCCCTTTTTGTTCTTTAACGATTTTTTCAAATGCATCTGCTTTTGAAGGTGATTGGCAAATATGTACTAAACGATCTCTAGGGAAATTATCAATACTCCAAAGTTTTCCTATCATTAGTGCCTCGGTGTGTTATTGTTATCGTTCATAAAAATAACCATCATTACTATGGTTACTAATACCGCTATTTGCATCCAAAACTCAAACCAACTCATAATTTTACTGCTAGTACTACTAAAATGGCTAACAACAATAAGTTAGTCATAAAAATTTCTATAGCCAAAATAGTATGATACCAAATCCACCTCGTTTTGTATGCGTTTTCAATCGTTACTTCTTCAGGATCTGTATCATCCTTCATTACATCAATTACTTTTGGAACGCTTAACTCATCTACTACTTCTTCTTCGGGTTTTGTCCAAAATCTTTTTATCCAATCCATGTACTAGTTTCCTATATTACGCACTATACCCCTCAAATCCTGCAGAGTTTGCGCCATGTTCAAAACATTCAACTGACTTAACTCTAACTGTTGGATTCAGTGCTGTACCCGCTAACTTGTCTCTGCGTAAAATTTCTTCCATCTTATCAAAAACTGCTTGTGCAAACTTTTCTGATCCTACATCTTTCATCCAAGTAATCTTTGCAAGACCTTTCTTTTCAAGGTCTAAGAACTCTTTACGTTTAGGATCGTCTTCTGCTACTACGATTGTGTGATCAAAACTATCTTCTAAAAACTGTTTAAGTTCTTTTAATCCACCAAAGTCCATTACCCAGTTGCGTTCATCAAGCGAATCACACTCAAATACAAGTTTGAATCCAATAGAATAACCATGCAATAAACTGCAATGCGAATGTGTGGCTCGCCATTGTCTAAAACAACAACTTAAGCCTCTATCATTGCCATATGTTTTTGTTGAGAAAAACTTTCCCTTCTTATCAGAACTAGTAGAATTGTTAATCACTTTTCTTTTTTCTTTGCCGCTTTTAAATATTTCAAACATATTAATGTTATACTCTCCTTTCTTTCTTTTGTCAACTATTTTGGTTATTTTGTGCTTCAGCAACACGTTTGCGTAAACTACTGCTACTAAAACTATGATCTCTACCGTTATAAATCACTTCAATTCCTCGGTGTTGACAAATATCTTTACCACTAAAATCTTTATCTTGGTACTCAACTCCAATGATTCTAACGTCAACGGGAAGAATTAATAGCAAATCACACAAGTCTTGTTCTGTTTGATATACTACAATTTCATCTACGTAACGTGTAGCCGCAAGTTGTATTTGTCGTTCTACAATACTTTGAACCGGTGCATTTTTTGTATCTGGTCTATCAATTGTAGGATTAGTTTGCAATCCAGCGATCAAATAGTCACAGTGATTTTTTGCTTCACTAAGCATTGCAATGTGACCGGCATGAAGTAAGTCAAATGTACTAAATGTTATGCCGATTTTTTTGCCGTCGTCTTTTAAATTGCGTACTTTATTAAATATCATTGTCTGTTGCCCATCCTGTAAATAAAAGTGTTCTTGGATAATTATCTTGGTTATGCATAATCTTATTTACCCAGTGTTCTTCGTCTCTCCTGTATATTACCAATCTGTTTGGTTTTGGTAATATTGAGTCACCGTCAATAAAACAAACTTCTCCGGCCCATTCATCTTCCCAAGTATCATGCAAGTATAGCAAACTAGTAAATGCTTGCTCAATTGGTTTACCAGCAAGAGTATTGTCAGTGTGAGGTATCACTTTACTCTTGTTTGAGTGATATTGAAACCACACCATACGTGCTTCCGGATTTATAAATTTTAATTCTTCAATCATATATTTTTTAATACTATGCACTACCTCTGGTAGTGACTTAGATTTCATTTGCACAGCACTCATACAAAAGTTATCTTTTTCTGGGTAATTTTCTCCAACAATCCTACTAGGTGCATCTAACTCGTAGTTTTCGCCGGATAATCCTCTACCGTATTCAACAGCATCAAGTTCATACCATCCTGTTCTAGGCTCATATTGAACAGTTGCTTCTTTACTAAACGTATTAAACAGTTTTTCGGGTAGAAAATTATCTTTATAGTGATGCATTACTCATCATCTTTTAATCCTGCAATACTGCCCTCAAACCAGCCGTCAATTAACATATATGTTACAGTATTGACTATTATTAAAACAACAAAAAAGGCGCCGCCTACAAACATTTCCATTACTTTTTTAACTCTTCCCACATTTCATTTTTGTAATGTTCTTCTAACCATTCTTCTTCGTCACCAAATGTGGGGGTATTTTTTAAAGTCTTTTTTAAATGAAAATACAAGTTATATAATTCTTGCTTGACATGCCAAGACGTGAACCCTTCATTGTAAGGACTGCTAACTTCTATAAATGCCCGATTGATAGATGAATATGCATCATTTAAGTCTGGTTTTTTATATCCCATTTAACATTTACCCATTCTTGCAATGCTTAAGAACTCGTTTCTTGCCGCAGGGTCTTCTTTAAAACCGCCACCAAGACGTACAGTTACAGTAGAACTACCTGTGTCTTCGACACCTCTCGACTTCACACAATAGTGCTGTGCATCGATCATTACAGCAACGTCTTCTGTTTCTAAGATAAACTGTAGTGCATGGAAAACTTGTTCTGTAAGACGTTCTTGTATCTGAGGACGCTTTGAAAAATACTCTACGATACGATTGATTTTAGAAAGTCCTAACACCTTATCTTTAGGTACATATGCTACTGTAGCAAGGCCATCGATAATAACAAAGTGATGTTCGCAGTTGCTTTGTACGTTGACATTTCTTTCTACAACCATTTCGTTGTATTTCATTTTGTTGTCAACTGTTGTACATTTGGGGAATGCTTCGTAATCTAGTCCCCAAAAGATTTCGTTGACATACATTTTAGCAACTCTGAGGGGTGTTTCTCTAAGACTATCATCGTCAAGGTCAAGTCCTAAGACTTGCATAATGTGACTAAAAGATTTTTGGATTTCTGTGATCTTGTCTTTGCGTTCAATGCTAGTTTCAAACGTGGGCGTTTCAACTCCCATTTTAACTAGATGTTCGTGGACCTTTTGTCCTAATACAGGATCGGTTTTTGTTTTATTATATGACATTTTGATTCTCCTTCCTTACGCGGATATTGTAAATTGTTAGTTGTAACCTTTGTGTTACAAACATATTTATACATTATATAACGATATATTATATTTTTGCAATAGAAACGGTAAAATTACTTTATTAACAAAGTCTTGGTGTTGTTCCCAACCAGGATGCGGATCGTGTTCTCTTGGAAAATCAAATTCAGACACATGATTACACCATTCACCTAAACTATCAACTGGAAGCCAATGGTTTTGATCAATCATGTCATACAAGTATTTTACATCAGGATGCTCTAAATAATTAGGCATAACTTTATCCGAATCACCTTGTGCGGCTAATGATAATGCAGGACAATCATCGGTGTATAACTCTTTTCTGTACTCGGGGACTCCGAAATATATAAATGTGTCCATATCATATGCACACATAAAGTATTTGATATTGTTATGCTTTAAAAACCATTGTGTTTTTAAAATGTTTTCACACGTCTCCATCACCGAACTTAACGGGTCTACAAAATGCTCATAATATGCTACTGTTAGCGGGTCTTCCCAGTGATTGTTTACTAAAATATAATTAAATTCTCTAGTTGCTAAACGTTGCGGATTGTTATAATGTTGCTTTATGTCTAACCAATAGTCTCTTTGTATTTGGGGAGGACCTTGATGTGGATAAAAATATGTAGATAATAATTCTTGGTATGAAGTCACTTGGTCTTGAAAATAATTTGGTACTCTGTTTGTTTTATTAAACTGGCGCTCAGATTCTTCTAAAACTAAAGAGTGTCTATCACACCCTGACCACATAATACCAACTAATAAGTCTTCTGGCTTATGTGATTTTAAGGCTTCGTTAACATAATATAGAACTTTTCTACTGATTAGTTTGTTATCGGATGCACCTGATGCTTGGTGATTTTTTGTATCATCTATTGTGCCGTTTAAACTTTTATCTAAAAATAATGGCCATGTCCAGCCGCTTTTTGCGTCCTCATGAATAGATGGCACTTCAGAATAACTGCACCCAAAGGTTAAAACTTTCATGCAACACAATCAATAGTATGTTTATTTGTAATAGTTTGAACAGTTCCACCTATGTCGTACATAGTGATACTATACACATCATTTACAATTTTAACTGTACCTTCTTCAGGACCTTTATAAACTCTTTGTATTGTGTATTGATAAGAATTTGTTACTGGCACCGTTGATTGTACTGATCCTACGTCATTCATTTTTCATAAACCTTGTTATATTGATTATTTACTCTAACAAAGGTAGTACACTTGCTTAAGTCTTTAAGTTTACGTGCTCCTGCGTAAGTACAGGCGCTTCTAAGACCCCCTAGAATGTCTTGTACGGTTACTTTGATTTCGCCCCTATAAGGAACTTGAACAGTTCTGCCTTCCGAACTACGATATTCTTTTAGTCCACCAAAGTGTTTAGTGTTTGCAGTATCACTAGACATGCCATAAAACTCTACAAATTTCTTTTCTTCAATAACATGATTTTCTAATTTTAGGTGCGTACCTACTTCGTACCGTACTTCATTAGTTCCATAAAATTTTGTAATAACTTCGCCGCCACCCTCATCGTGTCCAGCAAGCATACCACCAAGCATTACAAAGTCTGCTCCTGCACCAAATGCTTTTGCTACATCTCCAGCACAAGTACAACCCCCATCAGCAATGATGTGTCCACCAAGGCCATGAGCGGCATCAGCACACTCCATGATTGCGGATAACTGCGGGTACCCAACACCAGTCTTAATGCGAGTAGTACAAACACTACCAGGCCCAATACCAACTTTAACGATATCTGCTCCACTTAATATTAACTCCTCTGTCATTTCACCGGTCACTACGTTACCCGCAATGATAACGAGTGATGGGTATTTGTCTCTGACTTCTTTGACGACTCCTGCAAAACGTTCTGAGTAACCATTAGCAACATCTATACATAGATATTTAATACCTGCAACTTTCATCACTCTGTTTAGTTTTTCAATATCATCATCAGTGATACCTATACTCATGGCAACATGCTCTCGTCTTGTGCCATTTGTTTCTAAAAAGTATTGTGTTAATTGTTCTACACTATAAGTTTTAACTAAACAGGTAAACAATCCCAAATCAGCAAGTTTGTCTGCCATATCAAAAGTCCCAACACCGTCCATATTACTTGCCATAATAGGGATACCAGAGTATTGTGCTGATTCAGGTCTAATTGCTTCCATACTCATATCTTCGGGAATATAGTTTCTGAAAGTGTACTCACGTTCTAACTGTACTTGTTTACGTGATCCTAGTGTTGATCTTTTTGGCTTAATTAATACATCTGAAAAATCTAACTTAATCTCAGATTCAATTCGCATTACGTACTCCTTAGATGGTATCTTCTGCGTCTACTTCGATGTTATATACTTTAAAGTATGAATCAGTTGCTCCACAGACACTACCCCATGGACAATTCCAATTATAAAAGCCTTGTGGCGCCCCAGGTGACCATGGTGGTTGACCTTTATCATCTTGCCAACGACTTAAGTTAAGCCAATAACCTTGGGCTCTACCTTCTTGCCAACGTGCAATTTGATCTGAATCAAAAGTTGTTGACCCTGAGAAACCTTCTCCCATTTGATATACAACTGTTGAAATTGATCCTTGTTTAATCGTTACGGTCATACCGTTTTCATCTAAGTCAACAACAAAGTCAACTGGTTGTTTGATATCAATACCGTTCCAAGAAACAATCCCCGTACCTTCTGCTAGATTTACAAAACATTGATCTTCAGTAGTTGAGTAACTAAACTGAAAGTTTTGAGGAGCGTTTACACTACCATCACCAATGTGCATGGTATGTTGAAAGAATACGTTTTTGTTGACTTCAAAGAAGTCTACTTCTTGGCAATTCCATTCTGCTTTGTTTCCACCTGCATCACAATAGTTGTCATGGATAGGTTGTAAACTAGGATTTGTTGGATTGTTTACCATGTAAAAAGTACTTGTAACAAAGTTTCCATTAGCACTACTCAAATCTGCTGTAAATCTTATTTGTGTAATGTTAACATAACCTTGATTAGAGACAACTCTTCCACCACATGATTCATCTGGTTTGCCAAATTGCATTGAGTTCGCTCCGTCTGGAGAACTTATTTCTCCGCAATCTGTATAATCAATAGTAAACTCGGGTTTGAATGTTTGTGATACCGATACTTGTGCGTTGACAGGGGATTCAAAAGGCGCACATCCAACGATGGCACTTAAAAATCCTACTGCTACTAATATTTTAAAATTTTTCATAATTATTCCTGTTTAATATTTGTTTTCTCTAGTATGTTTTCTGTAATCGGTTGACATACGCAGCCATTGCTCACCTTGACCTTCAAGGATATCACAAATTCTATCAATAGTTCCATCTGTCCAATCACTGATTGTACCTTGATGATAAGGTTCTGTTAATAGATGATTAAGTTTGGATTCAACATCGTCTAATGACCATGGAATATACATTCGTTTATGATCGTTTGCAAATGTTTCGGGGAAACTGCGATATGCCGGGAACAAAACATTACAACCTAATGCATCCGCTTCACTAACTGTATTGCTAACCCAGTCTTGCAATGCACAGTTGAATACTACACGGCTATCGTTTACTAAACGATAGTAATCATTTTTCTTTAAATCTTCGTATACTACCAATTTATTTTCTTTTTGTAGTTTACGTGTACGTTTCATATACGAATCGTTGTTGCTACGTAACTTTGAGCCAGAGAATACAGCAAATTCGATACCATGATCTTTACCATATTTTTTATACCACTGCTCAATTAGGTCCATATAAAAGTCTGGTTGTTTTTCCTGATCCCAACGTGCAGAAAAGCCAACTCGCATTTTACGTTCATGGAAATCTTTAATTGGTTCTAGTTCTAATAGTCGTTGTCTTACTTCGTCTTTGCCAAATGCAAGACCTGAGATATTGTAGATAGGTGCGTCCCAACCTGCTATCTCCATATGTGCAACCATTTCTTCGTTAGTTGCTAACACACCACCGTTAGTTATTTTACAAATCTCATTAACCATTTGCTCATACAAGCCCATCCACTTGCCCATTCCCCATACGTGAACAAAATCATCAGGGTCGATAGTTTGTGCTAAACATCTTACAAATACACGTGGACGATATTCAGGATCAATTTGATTTATAATATATGGGAGAGATTCAATACCGGGCTGAAACATATCTTCAAAGTAAATTACATCTTCGTGTGTAACATCACCTTCTTTCATCATTTTAACTAATGACATAAGTTGTGACATGCCAAAGAATGATCTACCGTGTGCGTCTAGCACTTGACCTGTTGAAATTGCTTGATCAGTTGTAAGCAATTCACCTGGAACATTGACATAATCAATTCCACGTTTATCAAATACACGTGTGTTCCATTCAGTAAGTTGTAATGTATATCTAGCCTCGTAAGGCTCTAGTCCCATATAAAATAATTTTCTCATTGCTCACCTAAAAATACACGTTGAATATCGTCTTCTGTACAGTTGTCACCGAACTGAATTTCAATGACTTTTAAATCAACGTTTTGTTCGTTAACTAACTGATGCCATTCATTGGTTAATACCCAAGTGTGTTGATGTTTATAAAAGTTACCTACAAACACGCCTTGTTGCTCTCTACGAGGTTCGTTTGGATATGCTACAGAATAAACAGTTGCAGTACCCTCTGCTACAAACCAAAACTCACTACGATGTTCATGGCGTTGCATACTTAATTTTTCTCCGGGCTTAACAGTCAATTCTTTTAGTTTGACTTCTATGCCCCAATTATGCAAAACTCTGTAGTAACCCCAATCACGCTCTGTTTTTGGATCAGTCCATTCTTTTAAAATCCAAGAACTTGAGTTTGATTTGCTTCCTCCGACACCAAATACAAATGTTACATTAGGATCTGTCTCAGTAACAACGGTTTCGGGTATATTTTTTAATGTACGATCTCCACCATTAGCAAATGTAACATGTGCGTTAGGGTACATTTCTCTAACTTTAAGAATCGCATTAATAGCAGTATCGTCAGAGTCATCAAAAACGATTACTTCATCCACATCCTTGAGTTCTTGCATAATGCGAACACGTTCTTCCTGTGGCATGAAAGGCCTACCTTTTTTACGGGCAAGCCAATCATCGCTGTTTACTCCCACGATAACTTTATTACCGAACCAAGTAGATTCGGAACCTAGAGTTTTCGCCGCTTTGATGCAGTCTAAATGACCACTGTGCAGAGGATCAAACCCACCTGTAACCAGAACAATATTATCTGGATTTTCTGATTCGTTTGCCATCTATCTCCCACATGTTCTTAACAGGTTTACCCTGTAAGAATCGTTGATTATACAGTCTCCAAACGTGACTGCGGTTGTTGTACAAATCTTCTGTACGATATGAGTAACCATATTCGACACAGAAGTCCCGAAACGCTTCAAGGTCATCGAAAACCTTACTGGTTTTCTTATTACTGATAGCCAATTTAGAATCTCCTCTGTTTTATTGGCGTTATACATCTTCAACCTCATTGTTGAAGATACTCTATCTCGCAACCGTTTTCGTTGTCTTCGGCTACGGAGATTTTTACATAACGATTAGGATACTGTTCTTGTATCGTAACCGCTAATTCATCTGCTATCATTTCACATGATTTGTGATCTAGGTATAATACTGGTGTACTGCTGTCTACTTCTGCATACAGTCTTTCTAACCAGCGTTTGAATTGAATGAATTCAATGTCTCTGTCGTTGTGAAACACTTCGATCCATACTTTAAAATGAAAAATATGTCTGTGAGGGAATCCCAAGAATGATACATCGTCCCAATCGCCTGTTGCTAGTTTAGGATCTGTATCAGCACCAGGATACATATGTACCCCTTCTTTTTGAAACGTTACCCAAATAGTTCTCATTGCTTTACTCATACCTTATAATACATCACTTTGTTTAATAAATCAATCATTTTGGGCAGTAGCATTTTTTAAATAAAAATCTACCTCTTGTCCTGCAACAAGGTGACCAGCACCAAAATCAGATTGTTCTTGCTCATTCCATAATTTAACAACTTTTGGATCTTGTTCTTGTAATATAAAGGCGTTTCTTTTCTTCCAACTTGCCATATGCGTTTGGTCCCCGTCAATCGAATCACAGAATCGACCCTCTACTACATCTTCAAACTCAATGTTAGTAACGTTAGGTACATTAGAATCGACCCAAACCGGATCATGTTTACAAATGTTTATCATAAACTTAACTTTGTCTATGTGATTGTCTTGTAACATTTTTTGACCATTAATTTCTATGTAATAATGTCTAAGGAATCTATAAAATCTACTTTTGTCTGTTTGAGTAGTAACATTAATAACCCTCTCAAAGATATCTAAGTTAGGAATAATCTGTGGTGGTTGATGTGTTGCAAAATATTTGCCTTGAGTCCAGTTTTTTTTTACTAGCATTTCGGTTTTGCTAATCCAGTCTTGGGTGTGATCAGGTAAAACAAGATGTAAAAAACTTCCGTCGTTTGATGCTTTTAGGATATGATTCCACCGAGATTGAATTACTGAGGTTTCAAATGTACTTCGTACACCGTTTAATAAATCAGATACAAGGGCGCCCGCACAATATGACCCCACTGTAACTAAATTCATTCAAGCACCTCAAGCATAGCATCATCACTGTCTTCAATAACTTCATCTGTATTTACTACCGGAGTTTCTTCTACAGAAAATAGTTGATCAAACATAGTTCCTGCATTTACGGTTTTTTTACCCGAAAATCCCTGTGATCCTGATTGCATTTGCATCCAAAATCTGCTGTACTTGTCAATCATTTCTAGGCTTTTGGTTCTGTCTTTGAGACTAAAGATTTCGTCTACTACTTCACCAAATCTAACACGTTCAAAAGTCTCGTTCATAAGCATTGCTGGAACAACACCCTGTTCGTATCTACGATTGGCTTCTTGTACAGCAAACATATGTTGATATACGTTGTGTGCTTGTAGTAAAGTATAACTTAGTGTATCCCAACTTGTTTTAGTTTCTTTGCCGTGTTGTCCCAAGAACCCGTGACCACGATAACAAAGGTCCTTTAGAACCATTGCTTCAGTGACGGGTGAATCTGTAAACAATTCGTGTATCTTATCTTGTATAACTGCATCACTAAACTTACGTGTGTCGTTAGCATAGTCTTTATTTTCAGCAGTCTTCTCCATAGAGTAAGTCCACTTCTTATTGTGTTCGATGCTATTATTAAAGTATGCTAATCCTTTAGCCGCACCAAAGAAAGGTGATGCACAGTCAAATGTAATTTGAAAGTTTGGATTGTGATACTTTCTGACTGCTCGTTGAATGTCACTGAATAGAACAGCATACTCTAAGATACTTGTACCCAAGCAGTGAACTAAGTCATGCTTGCCTGGCTCAAGTAATCCATCGTGTATGATACCAACTAAACGTTTGAGTGTTAGATGAATATCGATTTTATTTTGACCACCAAATGCCCAACCATTAAAGTGAGTGTTTGGATAGATGTTAGGGTCACAATACTTCTTCATTTCTTCATACCATTCATCAGACTGAGTATGATTCAACCCTTGCAATACATTAAGAAACTTACATCTACCATCACGGTTGTTAATAAAGTATTCGTTATTGATGTGAGTAGCATAGACTGCTTCTTCGATTGTAGAAATGCCGTGTTTGTCTAGCAAGTGTTTGTTACGCAGAGTTTGAGTAGGTACGTCTAAACACATACCATAATCCATGTACTCATCCATCCACTTAAGAACAAGTTTGCGTTGCTTCATTGCTTTGGGACAGTTAGGATCTTTCCAGTCTGCTGGCCATTGACCTTTCATAATTTGGAATCCACCAGAGTCTCCTAGCATAAACGTACCTTCTTCTCGGTCACGTATAATGCTTTCTGCTGGAATATCTTTAGTAGTGTCTAAGTCAGCATGTCCTGCAGAATACAGTCCCCACTTGTAAGTATACAAACCTTTCTTAGAATTTAAAAAGTTTAGTGATTCTACATCACCATTAAATCCTGCAGGAATCCTTTCTGCTGGAAAGTAATTCTCACCTGCTCGTTGCTTCCCTAATCCCGTAATAAAGAAACTACTAACAGCAGGCAAGAATAATGCCCAGTCAGGGTTTTGTTGGGCAGATAAATCTATTCTATTCATTTGTTGTTCCATATAATTCTTTATATTTTTCTATGATGTGGTTTGCAATAATTTTATTACCTTTAACATTTAAGTGTCCCCTCAAAAACTGTCCGGGTACATGCTCAGTAACAAAACACCCATCATCGCCCGCTAACTCAATAAACGTTGTCGATATTTCGGCACTATTGTCAAGACCACGCTCATAATGCTCCGGTATTTCTCTACTAGAAAATGTTTCAATAAAATCAAAGTTCATATATTTTAACATATGTTTTATTGAAGTAAAGTGATATCGGAAAATATCTTCATTGTAGTTTCTGTTGTAATGTTGTGTTATATAAATTTTGTGTATAGGCATTTCAAAATTTATAGTAGTAGGTTGATTTTCTGCCTCATACCACATTTCTCTGCGATCACAATCAGTATAACAAACGATTACTAATGGATTTAATCCTTGCTGTTTGTATTCTAACATGTTAGTTGTTATTGTTCTTGCAATGTAATCGTTAGAACATCCAGGGACAGCATGATTGACTAGTGGCAACTGCAATTCGTCTGCTACCAGTTGACTATATCTATTTTCCATAGTTACTTCGTTGTGCAGATCCTCTCCTTGACCGACACCAAAAGTATAACTATCGCCTATGAAATAAATGAAGTCATACTTCACAGATTATACTCTATTTTGCTTGAGCAGGTAATAGATATTGATACACTGAATATCCACTGTCTACAGTGATTTCAGCCGCACCTTGATCAGAAATACGCACAGTCTTGTCACCTGGCAAATCCATAATAGACAAGAATACTTTAACAGGCCACATCCATGATCTAGTTAGTGTACCAGACACACCCGGCTGAAATACAAAGTTGCCTGAGTGAGTAGAAGGATCACCAAAAAATACTTTAAGATCACCGTTTTCTGTCTTAGCAGTAAAGTTTAATTCTTCTGCGTTTGCTTGTGCCTGCATCTTTAAACGCATGATACCAGCAATGCTAGGCTCAAACTCTACGTCCCAAGAGGCACCTTTGAAAGTTACATTTCTAACTTTTTCTTCAATGATTGCTTTAGACATCAAACGATAATCGTTAATAAAGTCTCCTGCATTAGTCGCAAAGTGAATTGCTACAGGAACATCCTCACCGTCTTTTTGTTGCTTTGTCATCGAAATACTAGCATTTTCTTTATAAACATCAAAACCCAAGATAGTTTTGAGTTTAGTTAGATTGGGCATACCAAACGTACCAATAAAATCTGCTACTGGAGTTTTAGTTGTGCCGTTAACAACAACAGATTTGTCTTCTGCGATTGCAGAAATCTGTGTTTCTTGTGCAGTACCAACAATCTTAACTAGGTCAATAATACCTAGACCATGTGTGTACTGAATTAAGTCTTGCAAATTATCTTTCATTGTATATCCTCTTAATGTATTTAGGTGCAATTAGTATGTAATATAACATGGGTTTTTACGTAAGTCAAGGTATAATTTACCCAAACGAAAACAATTGATCAAACGTTGAATTAGTGTCTGTATTAGCACGTAAGTCCCAGTTAAGAACGCCCAACAAATTACTGATCTTTTCGTCTACAAGTGTAGACTCCATTGCTGTATCATCAAATGGGAGTTCTTGGAACCATTCGGGCAGTCTAAGTTGATCTGTTGGATACGCAACACTTGTGTAACCTAGCGGATTTGTTTTAAGTTTGCATACAATAACTTTAAAGCCATCCATGATTTCCATTGAATAGTTGTCACCATGCATACGTTTTAGTGTATTCCAATTCATTGCCGCCCTTACGTGACCCGGCATGTTTGCTCTACCCGTTTTTGATTTCTTTTCTAATTGAGTGTAATACGTTAGTTTGTTTACACCTTTAGGCGAACCTTTTGTCCAAGGATCCTGTTTTGCAAGATCAATTTTAAATGCTTTGATTTTTTCGATAATATCTTCACGGCTTTTTCCGCCAAGAGCCATTTCTAACACTTCCATCAAAAAGTCTTGTATATATTTGGGAGTATCTGCTCTTTTCAAATCCAAGCCCATTGCTTTGACTTTGCCTTGTTTGCCGTCTATGTCAGTGCGTTTACCTTCATTGTCAATTACGTTGATAGCATATCTTTTCTTAGTAATAAACAAACCACGATCACCAACAACTTCTCGACCTGCTTTGATGATTTCTCCTTTTGCACGTGGACAATGAAATGCTAGTTCCATAAATGCAGGGAAACTATCTGAAGTTTGATCTGCAATGCTATCGTATAACTGAATAGACATTTCTTTAGACCAATCTTCTTTAGCAACCTCATTTTTTAAGATGGGCCAAGCAGAGAAATAACATGAGTCAGTATCACCATAAATCATTGCCTCGCCTGTGTGATCATATTTGCCTGCGATTACTTCGTTTACATATGCTGACATGTGCTTTGTGATACAACGACCTGTTAGAGTTACAGACTGACCAATACGTTTATCATAGAATCGACAATGCTCGTTAAGAAGTGCACCATATGCTGAATTAAGCAAAATCTTACGCACTAACTGACGCTTGTCCCAATACTCTCGGTCTGCATCTGTTGTAGATTCTCTGAGTTTTTTCTGCATAACTTTACGATCTGAATACCATTTTGATAATAGACCAGGAATCACGCCCTCTTGATCACCTCTAAATACAGTACCGTTTGCACTAAGAATCAGTGCGTTGTTAGAATCAAATATCCACTTCCATATCTCAGCCGCACTCTTTTGTTCGGATCTACCGTCTTCGTAGTCAACAGTCAAAGTCGTGCCTCGTTCTTGGTTCATAATCGCAGTATACTCTAACGAACCAAATAGTCCTTCCCACAACATACTGCCTTCTACAATATCTCCCACTTTATATCTTGCTTTTTCTTTAGCAAGTTCAACACCTTTTTCTTCCATATATCTTTCAGTTAGTGTTTGTCGAATCTGTGCAACGATTGTTTCTGGAGCCATGTTTAATGCTCTAATCGCCGACGGATACAGAGAGTTAATATCGATAGAGCCGATCCATTCATGCATGCCTTGTTTTGGAGTTGCTACATATGCTCCTGCCGCTTGTTGTTCTCTTGTTACGTTTAGATTTTTTCTATGCTTGTCGGGAACAACTAAGCCACGCTCATGTGCTTCGTTCATAATAGCCATTTCGATCATAGCCACAGAACCCATTACAGTTGGCAACAACACAGTATTTTCATGTGCTAGTTGATTTGCAAGTTCTAAGAATTTAAGTTTATTGTGAATCTTTACCAATAGCATAACGTCTTGCCTGTTATACTCAATAAACGTTTTGAAGTCTTTGTTATATAACTGATCTAGTGTGCCTTCATAATCCGTTTTCTTATCGCCAACTTCCATTTCACCGATTGCATCTAGTTTGTAACTGTGACGAGATTCATAGTTGTATTTCTTATACAGTTGCAAATAGTCTAAATGAATACGACCTACAAGATCAAACGTTTCTTCTTCTTTGCCAAACCGTTCATATGTTCTTTTCTTAGGATACTGCCCTAACAAACAAAATCGGCGTGTGTCATCTTTACTCATAACTCTAGTAACACGATTAACCATATACGGAATATCGTATCCTTCTGAGTTCCAGCCTGTCAATACATCAGCATCTTCGATCAATGAAAAGAAGGCATCAAACAATTCTTTTTCTGTTCTAAACAAGATAGTATCAGGAAAGTCTTTGATAGCGTCCTGTGCAGTTTCATACGTCATGTGCTTTGGGGGAATAGCAAGACAGACTAGTTGATCTAACCAATCTAAGTAAACACCAACAGCCGTAACAGGATTAAAAGGATCGCTAGGAGACGAAAATCCTAATTCAGGATCAAAATCAACCTCGATATCAAAAAATGCTGTATGAAGTTTTGGAGCTTCTACGCCCAAATAGTTTTCACTGAGACATCTGAAAACAACGTTTACGTCACTTTCAAATGTTTTACGTTTGGTATGAATCCTGCGTTCTTTTTCAAACTCTGCTTGCTTTCTAGTAGAAAATCTACTAACAGGATCACCAAACAAAGATCGATACTTGCCTTTAGGATCTTCGTAATACATAACAAAATTTGTTGGATACTCTTTGAATTCCCGAACGCCGTCAGGATTTCTTTCTACAACATGAATTCTGTCTGTTTGTTTATCGTGGATTGCGTCTATATAACTCATGCTTTCATCTTATCATAAATTGCTTCTAGGATCAATGCCGCTTGAGAGGCGTGGCTACCCAAACCTGGATGTGCACCATCTAATGCTTTGTCTTTGTGTACTATTTTCATATTATTGATAAAGTTATCTAACTTAAGCAATTTGGGTTTGGCTTCTTTAAGACCTCCCGGGATATTTAAAAAACTTAAGTTTTTTATGTTCTGTGAATTTAGCAAAAGTTCTATATGTTGTATTGCTAACCAGTTATCCCAATATATCTTTTTGTCCCAATGCTCAAAATTTAAATCTTCTAGTAAAATCTTTTTGTGTTCAGGGTCATATTGTGGTAAAATATACCCTTTGCTGATTTTATCAGACATTTGATAAAAACGAAAACGTGAAAAATAAGAATATCCTAAGATAACCAAATCATCAGAATTAAATTTGGTTCTTAATACATTCATTAATATTTGAAAATTCCCTGAACCCGGTTCAGATAAGTTTAAACACTCATAATGCAATTCGTTTGCGATTAATTGCGGCCAAGCAAACTTACTAGGTTTATCACCAGGGTGATCAGGCGGCACATGGCAGTCAGGGAGCCCATGACCATATGTATATGAACAGCCAAACGCCACCAGTCTGGGCATTATAGAGTTTTACCTACAGTCTCCAAGATATCGTTAACTGCTTCATGGTCAGCATTTGTGTCCATGAGATTAGATTTAAATGCAATAGTAATTGCTTTATTAATGATAGAAGGTTTGATTTCAAGTTCTTCTGCGATTGCTTTCACAGTGTCACGCAACCCTTCATTGAGTGTTTGCACCTCATGTTTTACTTGCATACCTTCGTTAACCAACTGCTTAAGTTTGCTAACTTGTTCTGGGTTAAAGTATTTTCCTGCCATAAAAGTCTCCTTGTGTAAAGTCAGAATGTCTGCATAGTATATAGCAAGATAGGGGTAAGAGTCAATCTTTTTTGGGTGTCAGATTACCCGTTATTGAAAAATTTGTCTGTTTTTTTCGCCGTAGATTTTAATGTATTTTCCAGCAATCATATCTGCTTGTGCTTCGATAGGTGATCCTGGATAACTTGAGCCGGGCTTGATCATATCTTTCTCACCCTGACGAATATGGACTAGTTCGTGGAAAACTGTTCTAAGAATATCAACTAAGTTTCTGTTACCATAGATCCAAATTTCATCACTGCCCAGTTCGTGTCTGCCTGTGTGATGACCTTCTTTTGCTTCTTGGTCATCGTAACTTAGTTTGATTTTTGGCATATTTTCTACGCCTAATTTTTCACCCATCCAATCAGCGGCCTTTTTAACTTCTTCGTCAATGTTTAAATCATCATCAAACATTTGATCTGATGCAGTTAACTCTTGTCTTGCTTTGTGTGCTTGTTTGGCAGCCTGCTGGGCTTGACGATAAAGTTTACCTTTTTCGTCTACGTCATATTGATCACTTTTGATCTTAGGAAGTCTATTTTCTAAGTCACGGATCGGATCTTCTGTAAGAAATTCTGTGGCTCTCATACTAGTATTTATCTGTTAAAGGTCCGTTTAACAGCATAAGATTTTTTAGGATATAAATTACGCAATTTTGATTCAAATAGACTAGTTTCTTTAGTACGAACACCAGTAATTTGTAACGTAACTCTAGGATGATGTCCGGCATTTGCCGTACTATGGGGAACGTTTTGCCAATCAAACGTAGTTACTTCACCCTCATGCCAACCAGAATGATTATAGTTTCCATAACTCCAAAACTGACCGGGTTGCCATTCTGTTAATGCAACCATGTAACGAACAACAGTATGAGGTTCTTCAGGACACCATTTTTCTAACTTATCCATATGAAGATTCCAAACTTGACCTGGATGCTGAACATGTACTCTTGCCATCATGTTAGAAGGCTCTAGTTCAAACGCATTTGCAATGTCTAATAGTGACTGCGGTACTTCCCAGTTAAGATTAGTTACTTCGTAATCTTTACCGTAACCTTGTTGTTCCAAATCATATTCTTCAGTTTTAAACTCATCTTCACCCCTAACTTTTGCTTCTTTAGCAGGATTGCCTCTTGTACGCCAAGTAACTGCTTTTGATTCTTCGATGATTTTTTCTAATTCTTCTTCTGTCCACGTGGGTTGGATGCTACCAATTATATCTACAGTATCATACTCTGGATGTATAATACTGTTATTAAAGTGATACCTACTACGTTTTTTTGTTTGTTCCCAACTGCTTTTCATTTAAATTACCTTGACGTTTATATCTTTTTGTTGATAGTTTTGTTTATATTCTTCAGGAGGCATTTCAATACCAAGACGATCACACAAGTCTCTATTGTCTTCAGGAGAATACCCTTCGTATGTTCTCCATTGCCACATAATGTCTTGGTTCTGATTGTCAATGATTTTACTCATTGTTTTTAAATCTTTATAATATTTATCATAAGACGGGTATGTAATATCAAACTGACCACATCTTACCCACCAGCCCAAACAAGCATCGTTGTCTCTGTGAATTAATATGATAGGGCATTCAGGCCAATTTTGTTTTAAAAATTGAATGTGATGTGCGAATACATGAGATTTTACGATTCGTATGCCCTCACCAGAAAAAGGTCTATCGAATTCTGCCTCACATTCTTCGATGCTATGATTTTTTAAATTATCAAAGAAATCTCCAAACTCCATGCCCGGATCATAATATGCACCAATGTGCATCAAATCCATTTCACCACTAGCATCATGGTAGTATGTTCTTTCATCACTGTAATCACTTTGATCAATTGACGGGCTAAAGTAAATGTTTTTTACTACACTGCTCCACTTTGATCCGGGTGCCCCTGCTACAAAAATATACTTCATAACCCTCTCTCTTGTTTAGTTTTAATACCGGCTAATACTTCTTTATCAAGCCAATATTCTTCTACGTACTTAACATACTTATGATTTGCATCTTCGCTGATAAATTTCATTATGTCTGGATTGTCGTGTGCTACAGGGAAATCTAATATTTTACTTACGTACTTTAAATAATGGCCCTTGTGCAAAAAGAATGCTTCGTGGTCTAGAAAATGTGTATTATATTCTAATAGATTATTGTAGTAATAGTCAAGTGCTATTGGCAAAGTAACTTCTTTTCTAACTCTTTTTTGTTGTTCTGCATTGATGTTTTGATCTCTGACTATAATGCCAATAGTAACATCAATCCCTAATTTAATACATTCGTCTGCAAACTCTTTTATTTTAGGAACATAACGAACACCGTCGTACATAAATGGACAACTAACATTTGCTACCCAATAATCATATTCACTAAAGTCAAAATCTTTCAAGCGTTCTGGATACACCCAGTACTCAGCAAAAGTTTCTAAGTCACTAGGTATCCAATACTGATCATTTAATTCTTTCCAGCCACCAACATCATCATGTAAACTAAACAGTCTACTAAAAAGATGATTGCCAGAGCCTTGAGGACCTGTTATAATTAGTAACTTTTTATTTGTGGTATCTTTGCTGGCCAACATATGTCCTAACTTTCAGTGGATTAACTTCGTCTGTAGGACCTGTTCCACTGTCAGGTGCAAACACAAATAAAATAACAGGTTCATCTTCACAAATAAAATTATGTAAAGTATTTCTACGCATGTAGAAAATGCTACCTTCAAGTACATCAAAGTACTCTTTATTATCTAATTCAACTTTACCGTTGCCTTTGATAATAAATCCAATTCTATGTGAAGGGTGCGTGTGTAATGTTTGATACATGTGCGGTGGGAAATGCACATAGTTAATAACAGGATCACCTAATCTACCTGGATTGATAGCAGTTGTATTTGTACCACCGTCCATGTATGATAAGTTTCCCATACCTAATTCATCTTGTATATAATATCTGCTTTCTGATAAACTTAATCCAGGAAAGTCAACAATACACGCACTGCTGTCTTCTCCGCATGTTATTGTAAATTTGTCTTTAGTATTGATACATGCATTTTTATTCTTTATGGCAACATCTGGGCCTTTAAATGATCCATTTCTCATCATTACATAAGCCATGCCTTTAGGGGTATATCGTTTTGTTTCGTTTGCTTCAATCTTAACGATCTGCATGTTCCAGCGATCTTTAACATCGAATATTCCTCTAACGTCTATCATTTCACTCATTGTAATACACCTTCCTCTCTTAGTTGTTTACGTATGCTTGTTGCACTGATGTTATGTATTTCATCGTCAAATACTTCTTGTTCAATTTTATATCCAACACTTCTACCATATGTAATGTTGACAATATTTGGTACTATAGATACCTTTACTTTGCCTGCATACTTTGCTAGTTTGTCTTGCAAGTTCTTTTCTACTTCATAACATGTAAAAGGATTATCTGTAGTTACAGGCATGTTTCTTATTTGCAAATTAACTTGTCCGTGTTTAGCAATGGCTCTATCAAACAATGCTTGATGCCCGTCATGCCAAGGCTGCCATCTACCTAACATCTGCACAGTAGGAGCTTGGTCATTCCAGATGAACCTATTGCCTAATATCCAAGCAATCTTTTTGGCGTCAACATCGCCGCGTTGTTCAGTAACTACATAATCACACGGTTCTTTATGATTTGGTTTTTCAAATACTGCATTAGTATCTTCAAATCTACCCTGTTCGATTGTGTTTACCCATATAGTAAAACTCGCACCAAAATCTTTACGGGCTTTATTAAATGGACAAATAAAATCTGCTATTGCTATTTTACCTTCTGCTTCTGCCTGTTCACAAAGAAGTTGCATTCTTTGCTTTTGTCTTAATCTACCTTCTTCTGAAAAGTCCCAGTCATTTGCATCACTGCGAACTTGATCAGCATTAAACCAAACTGCTTTATCTCCTAGTAAGTTAATTAACTCACTTGCTAGATAACTTTTGCCTGCTCCCGGCAAACCGAATATGAGAACTCTCACTTCATTAAACTCCTAAGGTCGCTGGGCAAAACAGAAACTTCCATTCTTTCTGGGTGCCAAACTAGACCCCAAACGGGTCTGATTTTGTGCTTAAATGCTTCTATGCTTCCGTCATCTGCATGAGCAATAGCATTTAAATCTGCGCCAACTTCCATAATTTGATTAGTATGATGACTATTTACTGTGTATTCTTGGTCTTCTAAAATAACTTTATGTTCAGTATCTTGGTGATTTTCTATTGTGCCATTAACACCTTGTTCTAGTTCATTGATAAAGAATGCACCGTGACATACTCCTAACACAAATTTGTTTTGAATATAACACTGAGTAAGTAATCTAGTTTCTACTAATAATCTGTGTGGACTTGCGTCTCCACCTGTAAAAATAACCATGTCTAAATCACGGACTAATTTTTCATGGTCCTGATCGACATTGTTGGGGATAAAAGAAAGCGTATGACCGCTTAGTAGGTTGTACCAACCGTGTTCTAAGCAATCATACGCCACGTTGTTATAATGTAATATCCTCTGTGTAAGACCGATATTCATTAAAAGGTATTACCAACCGTAAGCCTCAGATACTAATCTTTGACCTTCTGCATTGGCAGTAGTGTTCTTGCATGAAATTTCATACAAGTCTTTACGCATGTTAGTAACTAGAGACTCAATACGTGCTTGAGTTTCGGCATCGCCTACTAGTTCTTCTAACTTACGAGCACCGATTGTGCTGTGGAAGCCTTCGTCAGATGCGATTTTTGCATAACGACTAGAAATAAAGTCGTCTTCAATGCAATCTGCCATTTGATTCCAAACTGCTTCTGCACGACCTTCTGCAACTAACTGATAAGCGGCTAAGGCTGCTGGATCAGATGATGCTTCGTACTTCTCTAAAAGAGATGCACCTTTTGCAGTTGGCTTTGCTTCTTCAGCGGCGATTGCGGCTTCAACGTCAATCTCTTCACCTTTGATGTGTTCAATAACTTCTTTAACTAGTTGGAAGTGTAATGCTTCATCATAGGCTTGCTTAGATAAAAGTTGTAACTCAACAGGGTCAGTGTTAGCAGGAAGTTCAGAAACTTGCTTGCTGATTTCAACCATGTTCATTCTTTCGTTAACCATACGGCCAACAAAATGTTCAACCAATGCTTCTTGTGATGGCATGCTGTCGAAATAGTCTTTAACGTTCAACTGGCTTGCTTTAAACAATGCTTCGTTGCCCTTAACAATTTCTGCAACAAATTCTTTTGCTGATTTCATGTTTGTGCTCCTTTTTATTTGATATATCAAAAACGTGATAAGTACATAAAATATACTTTACACTATATTATTTATCTTTTTAGGAGAAAATTGAGTTGAACAGTAAAATTTTTAAATTGGTAATGGAAAATCTCAATGAGGCGTTTGATTTACCAAAATATGCTGATATTTTGGATTCGATAGATCAAAATACTGTTGTAGAAGACTTGCCTTGGACTCCTGCAAGATATGAAAAGTTCAAAGAAATAGTTTTAGAAACATTATCAATATCTAGTTTTTCATTTGATGGCACTGTAGAAGATGTCGTTAATAGATTAGATGTCAAATACTCAACTATGTTTTTTGGTGAGATATGGAAACCGCAAACTGAAATGTATTCTCATACTGGTTGGCAGTTAGTAGAAGAAGTTAATAAGTTAAATCCACGTGCAGTGTTAGATGTTGGCTGCGGGTATAACCAATTCAAAGGTAGAATACAAAACTTAATAGGCATCGATCCTTATAATAAGTTATCAGATTATGAAGTTGATATATTAGAGTATGCAAATGTTGATGAACACTTTGACGCAATTATTGCATTAGGATCTATTAACTTTAACAGTGAAGAAGATATTAGATTAAGACTTGCCAATTGCATGAAATTGTTAGCAAAAGGTGGTAAGATGTTCTTTAGAGTCAATCCAGGTATACAACACAAAACAGGCCCTTGGGTAGAA
>Ga0070750_10000079_pt1 | contig 41645 bp, 53 predicted proteins | sample VirMetDEL_Nov_24_FD_77013 | JGI IMG/M metagenome (GOLD analysis project Ga0070750, IMG submission 77013) | Aqueous microbial communities from the Delaware River and Bay under freshwater to marine salinity gradient to study organic matter... | ecosystem: Environmental > Aquatic > Marine >...
ATCTTCGAGCAGGGTTCCGACCTCTGCTGGGACGCGGAGAAGCAGCGGATCGTTTCGGACTACGTCTTTACAGTTGGTGCCAACGACACCGTGACCGAGGCAATCAACTGGGCGTGTACGATCCGTCGAGCCGACCAGATCGCGGACATCAACGCAGACGGCGTCATCAACGCTCAAGATCAAGGTCTTCTACTGGCTGACTTTGGAAGTGACCAGAACCGATCGGACCTCAACTTCGATGGAATCGTTGACGGCAAGGATCTTGGCATCTTGTTCGGCCAGTGGTCGGACACTTACGAACCGGGGGCTGACTGATGGAACCTTCGATCATTCCGATTCTGGAAAACAACATCACCCCGCTCATCGTTTGGGTGCTGGTCTACTACACGATGGTCAAGGGCATTCGCCGCGACCTGCAAGAGATCAAAGAAAAAATAGACAAGTGAATTGGTCTTGAGAAATGAAGCAGCAAGATACAGGACGAATAATCAATCTGGCCCAAGGCTTTGTTCTTCTCTGCACGGTGGCAGGGATATTCATGACCATCGGCGCCGCAAAGAATGTACTTGAGCAGAACAGCGGATCCATCGACGAGCTAAAGGAAATTGCGTCGGACTTGGTCCGTTCTCAAGTAATGAGCACGGCGACGGACGACACGCACTCAAAAGCGATTGCGGATCTTCTCCGCAGGGTCGATCGTCTGGAGTCCAGAAATTGAGCATGTCGTCGGCGGCTTGTTGCTGCGTTCAATGCTTTTTCGGGTCTAACTCAAACCAGTCGACGTTCACTGGTTGCGGTCACACCATCGCAGAATCCTTGAACCTTCGGATTCCTCGCCCCGCCTACTCCGGTCAAAAGACAATCATCGAGTTTCAAGACGCGCCGGGGGCGACTTGCCCTTGCGCGGGTACGTACAACGTCAGCACCAACTGCCCTGCGTCGGATTGCATCGAAGTAAACTATTCACACTTCCACAAGCTGGGGAACGCTCGTCTCTACACTTGGTTCTACGAAAGCAGTCTCGTGAGCCTTTGGCCGAGTTGTTCAAGTCCATGTGCCGGGTACAGCAATGCGACCTGCGACGACGACACCTTGTGCGGAGGCACGTCTACGCTCGGCTCGACAACGCATCGCAACGCGATTGACCAGCAAGCCAGCTGTTTTCAAGAACAGGCTATCGACGACGGCACTATCCCGCACGATGACCGGTCTTCCGTTGCTCACGCGGATGACTTGGAATTCGGAGACGCCTACCACTGGCTTCAGGGAATTGCGGACGCATCAACGGCTAAAAATTTCACGCACTACGCGCCTTTGTCGGACGGCAGTTACACGACGCAATCAAACAAGAATCTCAACGCGACACTGCTTTGTGTCGTCCACAAAGAGAAGTGGTGGCACCGGACGTACAACTCGTTGAGCCAATCGGATAATTCCAACGCGTCCAGCATCGACAACGCCGCTGCGGATTGCCGAACGCCGAAGTACTGGATCTTCGCTTGCACGGGTGTACCTCTCTTTTCTTGGGAAGTGGTCAATGCGGAAAACGCCGGCACGATTAGTTCGTCGGAGCGAGTTGCGATCTTCTCTGCAATATCCAACAGCACGCCCCTTCCGGAGGCGGCCATGGACAAGCTTGAGGCCGCCGGCATTCTCGACGTTGAAGACTTTGGAAGAAGCGACGGAAAGATCATCAAGAAGTCGATGACGTATACCGAGTCGGGCTCTTCCGTGACTGAAGACTGGTACTTTTACGGAAGGCCCGGAGGCTGGGACTATGTCTGCCAAGATTGGAATAGGAACGTCAGCGGTTTTGATTCGATATTTCCTCAGGTTCCAAGGCGTACGTCGGTGGGATGCTCGTTCGGGCCTACGGGAGACCAGTGCTACACGGCGGCGCCGTTGCCCGGAAATGGCTGCTCCTGCGAAAGGAACGCCACGAACCAAACTGGCACGGGAATTTGCCCTGCGTGCATGACCTCTTACAGCAACGCAAATTGCACTCCTCAGCCGACCAGCTCTTGCGGATCTTCTGCCGGCGGATGGACCACGACCTGTACGCAAGACACGATCGTGGGCAACTGCAAAGGGCTGTGGATCCAGTTCACTCAATACGATCTTCAAGATCTCGCTTTGAACTCGTATGGCTGCTCCGCGACGAACGACGGATATCTTTGCCGGGTTCCGCCGTCTGGCTCTTGCGACTTTGGCCTGCTTCCTGATCAAATGGGCCACGACATTCCCGAGGAAGTGTCGAGTTCGATTCGAGCAGGAAACAGCCCCTTAGGTTTCACTGGATGTTGCGGGGGATTGGGGACGTATCAAAATGGGTCGTCGGTTTGCCCGGCGACTACACCTCGGGGTCCTGATTGCAAGGAACCCGATGAGGCTTCTACAGACCATCCGGATGGGTGGGCAGAGGACGTGTGCGATTGAGCTACTTTGGACCGAGACCAACCCGCATTCCCATTGACCTACGGCAAGGGGATCCCGAGCCCGAGCCCATCTACCCGATGCGCGGCCTCGGCGACTTGATCGAGCGAGTCACCGAGAAGACTGGCATCAAGTCGTTCGTCGAAAGCCGTGCGAGAAAGAAAGGGAAGACGTGCGGATGTTCGAAGAGGCGTGACGCCCTGAACGATCTGGTTCCGTTTCGTTCCGAAAATGAGCCTACGGAGACTCCGAATGATTGAATGGATCAAAAACAACAAGGCTGGGCTGAGTTTGGCTGCGGCCTGTATCGGCGTGGTGGTCTTGTTCAGTGCTCTCGCCGGCGGATGCTCGGCGTCTGATCTGATCAAGGTCAAGGTTCCGAGCGGGGTGCAGCGATCGATTGCGACCCCGCCGTCGATCACCCTGACTGATGCCGGCCACGAGTGGGACCGATGGGTCCAGTTCGTGGAGATCGAGAGCGACAAGTTCTCCGGCTCCATCTCTCGGGGTCAGGAGCTTCTGGGCTTCGTTCAGGCCATGGCGGACACCGGACTCGGCGCCGCCGAGGCCGCCCTTGGGGGCGTCCCCTTCGGCGGGTTCGCCGTCGGCGGACTCGGCCTTCTGGCGGGCCTGTTCTTCGAGAAGCCCGGAACCCGGAAGAAGGAAGCCAAGGAAAAAGAGTCTTCCTACAACGCCGGCATGGAGCAGGGCAAGCGAATCGCCGAAGAGATTGTGAGGGAACTCCGTGCCTGATGCTGGACTGAGTCTGACTTTGGGGGAGCTCCGATCTGAGGTGTGCAGGTATCTGCAATTCGGTCGGAGCTATGAAACCCTTCCCGATCGTGAGAAGGCTGATGTTGACGCCTGCGTACGCCGTGGCATGAGGCAGTTCCTCAGCCCGCCTCCGGTCGGGGGGGACCTTCACTCGCATACGTGGAGCTGGATCCGGCCGGAAGGCACGTTGACCACCACCGCGTCCACCTCGACCTATGACCTCCCCGAGAACTTCGGGGGAATCGTGGGCGACCTCAGCTATCAATCGTCGAGCGACGGGGCGTTCCGGCCCATCCCGGTGACCAGCCTCTCGGCGTTCAACGCGAGGAAGCAGCAGGAGACGATCTCCTCTGGCCGGCCCGACACATGTGCCATCGCACCCAAGTCGAGCTCGTCTGGTGAGCCTGATCGGCCAGCCCGATTCCAGATGCACCTGTTCCCGACGCCGGACGCCGCGTACACCTTGAAGTATCAGTACGTCGCGACGCTCTCTGAGTTCACGGACCAGCCTGCGGACACCTCGGTCCCCGGAGGGCAGATGCACGGGGAGACGATCATCGCCTCGTGCCTCGCGGTCGCGGAGAACCTCACCACCGACAACCCCGGTCGATACATGGAAATGTTCGGCCAGCGTCTGGCTGCGAGCGTCTCGGCCGACCGGCGACTCTACATGCCTTCGAACCTTGGGCCGAACGCAGACAACAGCGACGGCACGTACCGTGGCCGAAGGACCTCCACCAACGTCACCTACACGGGCTAAACCATGCCAGACTACAACCTACTCGCAAAACCGGGAACCGTCAGTGACGTGTTCCTCACCAATACCATCGACAACGTGACTGGAAACGGTCTCGGCAACGACGGCGCTGGCACGACCAAGATTCGAATCAAAGCGGAGACGTTCGCGATTGCGTTTGCGGTTCAGGTTGTGGAGACCACTGGCGACGGCGATACCGCTGCCACCTACGATCATGGGTCCATGCTTCGTGCAAGGATTCAAATTGGAGGGTACGCGTTCTCTGAGAACGTGATCGGCCTCGTCAACATGGAAGACAGCAGCACGTACGCCGCGAACGGATCTCTCACGACCGCCGGCAACGGTGACTACCTCATGGAGATCAACTACCACGGCTCGACCCGAGCGATCCGAGGCCGCCTCATGATCGAAAGTACATCCATGAACTTCTCGAAGAAGTCTCCTGTGGTCGCTCTACAGCTGACCGGATATCTTGCGTTGGACGACCAGACTGACGCAAACAACAAGCTCGAAAAGGCAAACTGACATGGCAAACGAAATCACATTCAATGGATCCATCGTCGCTTCGTCGACGAACTTCAGCGAAAGAATCGAGCCGGGCTCGCTTTCGATCGATCTCTCCGATCTTGAAATGGCGAGCGGGGTCAAGGAAGTCACCGAAACTGCCGCCGGAACCGAGATCGTCGCTACGACCTCGGGTCTGGCGAGCGGCGGAATGTACTTCTTCCGGAATCTTTCGACGACGCTGTCCGTCGAGGTCGGCCGCGGCCCTTCTGGTTCGTTCGCTCAATTCTTGATGCTGAAGCCCGGCGAGTATTCGATCGGCCGACTGGCTTCTACCATGCCCGCAGCAGTGGCCGTCTTCGCAAGGACGACGACCGCCGGCACGGCGGAGCTTCAGTTCAAGGTCTTTGATGGAACTTGAACTTGAACATCACTCCAGACGATCTTGAAAGGCTGATTGAGGAAGCTACCGCATCCGGTGACCTTCCCGACATGCCGTCTTCTCCTGATGAAGCCGTCGGCGTCCCCGACGGCTCTGGTGACTCCGCGGCACCTGCCGCTGACGAGATTGGCGAGGCCGTCGCGACGAGCGTCGCCGCACAGACCTTGACCGTTCAGGAAGCCGCCGCCGGCGGCGCCGCTCCCATGGAGGACACGAGCCGAGACGAAGAGATCGTCTCTCTTCTTCGTGACCTCTTGGATGTCTGCAAGAGAGGGTTCAGCATCTGATGGCAAGGGTTATTCGCGACATCATCGGGTCTTCCCTTTCGGTGAACGAGGACTTCAGGAACGACTCGGCAACGAGGCGTGTCTGGGTGAAGCTTGACTCGACCGACGGCGGGAACACCACTCGCATGGGCGTCGCGATCAGCAAGGCGGTCGAGTTCCAAACCGAACACCCCGAGTCGACTTGCTCTGCTCCCCTCCGTAAGGCGGAGGGGAAGCAGGTAGGCAAGGACACGTACGAGATCTCGCTCACCTACTACCACGAGTCGGCCAAGTACCAAGGTACTGAGCAGTTGTTCTCGATGAGGCCGAAGACAGGTAGCGGAGTACTAGCGGTTCAGGTCTACCGGACTTCCTACGACTCCAGTGCCCCCACCGATCCGAAATGGAGCTCCAGCACTGGACTGCCTGCCGGGGACCTGTTGTTCGACACGAGCGATCCCTACGAGGTCGCAGTGGGAAAATCGCAGCCCTTTATCCCTCCGCAATTTGAAATGTCTCTCAACGGAAAGATCAACGCCGGGCTTGCTTCCAGCCTTGAAGACATGTTCGTTTCTATTGGAACCACGAACAAGTTTGCTTTCACGTATGGCGGGGTCACGTTCCCAGAGAACAGCCTGAGGTTTGAAAGCGTTGCAGCCGATTATGTTCGCGAAGACACGCAGACGAGTGGCGGCCTCTTCTACTACTTGACGTACAACTTCACGTATGTTCCGAAGGGGTTGTTTCATCACGTGATTTCAAGGACTCGCAATCCGAACGGCACGCTGAATTTGATTGAAAACGCAAAGCAGCCCCTCGGCCCGTCCGTAGACTTCAAGAACCTGTTCCCCGGAACCGGAGCAATCGGACAGCGATGAACAGGGAACGTAGAGAAACGCTGCTCTCTGGCAACCCGTTCAGCCGGGAGCATCGCACTGCTCTGGTTGAATCGTTCTCTGATATTCCTCAGCCGCGGTCCGAGGAACGGCCGGCGCCGTCGGTTCCGGTTCAGTTCCTTGCGACGCTCACCGGGTCAACCGCCATTCTCACGAACCGAGTTTGGAAGTACTCGTGGACCGAGCTTCCGCCGGACCCGAACCTATCTGCCGGAACAAGAACGTCCACTCAAACGGTCAGCGGATCTGCTGACGCGTACTTCAATTTCGCGTTGAACGGTGCAGAGCTCAACAACCCCGCTCAAGTGTTGAGTGGCGGGGCGGTCACCGAAGCCCGTGCCACGTTTGGAATCAAGACAGGTGTGGTTGCAGACCCGCCATCTACCGTGACTCTCCTTCCATTGAACCAAGGCCCGAACCCTGTCGTGATCATGACGGTGTTTCCCGATCCAGTCGTCGTGACTATCGGTGGTTCGAACTACTCCTGCTACCACTGGATGTCGGCCGCGAATCAGGTCGACGTTGCTTGCGGATAAACCATGGCGAACAAATCAAACAACCCCGGCCGTTTGTTTACTGGAGATTCCAGCACGTACCGAGGAAAGCCGAAGCCTCTCGTTCCGTTCGGTTCGTTGGATCGGGTCAATCGGCCTAACTTGGTGGATCCGATGTCAAAGGATGACTCGGCCCGGTTCGACATTGCCAAAGAAGCTGAGAGGCGCGGGGTGCCTGTGCAACGCATTCTCGACGAGAGAGCGATGGCGGCGGCTCGCGGTCCCGAGCGGCAAACCGCCGAACCGAATCGATTGATGGTCACCGACGAGGATGGAACGCGGGTCGCGACGCCTGACGAAGTCGGCATTCAAGATTTCTCCAGTGACATCAAGGAGGAGACCGCTCGGAAAGACATGGATGAAGCCGACCGACTTCGGGGAAGCATCGCCCGAGTCGAAGAGCAGCTTCGAAACGCGAAGACGATTGAGAAGAAGACGAAGCTCACTCGCGCTCTCAAGAACTTGAACGCCAAGTTTTCGACTGTGACCCAGACCGAAGCGGAACGGGACGCGTCCAGCGTCGCCGCGGCCGACCGCAAGTACCTTCGCCGGGAAGAGGTTCGACGCGAGCTCGCGAGGCGAAGCATGGAGCGTCGGATCAAGAGGGGCGCCGACCCTCGCATCATCGATCGCTACAACGAGGGCGCCGACGGCCGGGGCGTGGATCGGTTCATCGCTCCAGAAGAGGTCGGCCTCACTCGGCGTGTGCCGGAAGACGGCGAGATCATCGACGCGAAGGACGGGCCTCGCCGAGGTCAGGCCGACGCCTCGGGAAACATGGTCGAGGTGCCAGTCCAAGAAACTGGTGATGGCGGATTCGTTCTTGACGCGAGCACCATGACTCAGGCGGAGTTCGGTCAGTACTACACGGCCAGCGACGCGAGGTCTTTCAGGTCAGAGGTGTATCGCAGCGGCGGAGCGTTCGCCGACCGACAGCGTCGCATTGACTCGGGCCGCATGGCATTGCTCGATGACGATCTCGACGAGGACGCGAAGGCCGAGGGGCAGGCCGCTCTCGACGAGAGAGAGGCCGCCCTGCACTACGAGTTCTCGAAGCGGGTGGGCTCGAAGCGTCCGGTCGTCGACAGTTCGAAGAAGGGCGGCAAGGCCGACGCGGAACCCGAGCCGATCACCGAAGCGGACATCCTTCAATACATCAATGAACAGCGAGAGAAAGATGGCGAACCTCCAATCACATCTTTCGCTCAAGTACCTTCGTCGGTTGTAGACGCAGCTGCCGCGGCTATTGCTAGGGCTAGGCGTCAAGCAGTAACGCCGTTCGATCCGAAAACTATCTCGAACGCTCCGCCGCCCGGAGCCAATATCGATACTACGCGTGCAACTTTTGACGGCAGTTTTATCAGAGACTTCAACGCCCTCACGAATCAAAGATTTTTGTCTGTCGACGAAGTCAAGGAATACCTTGAAAACAACCCAGATGAACGTCGAGCTGCCGTCACTGTTTCCAAAAAGATAGCCGGCAATGACATTTCGCTCCAAACGTCGATTCTCGAACGATTTCTTCCCCGAGACAAAGCCAGATGATCAACCCGAACACGCCGGTCAACGACGATAGCTACAAGGACGATCCCGCCTACAAGGCGGTGATGAGAAGCCGGGCGAAGATTGCAGAGCGTCGCGAGGAAGAGCCGGGTACGTCGCTCTCGCCGGCCGAGGCCGGCGGCGGCACTTACTTCCAGAACGTGATGGACACGACCGTGGGGCCGGTGAGCGACTTCGCTTTGGAAGCCGGTCGGTACTTCACCAACGTGGCTCCGGGTTCGCTGCTTTCGATGGGCGGCGCTATTGACGAAGCGACCGGCGGCTTTGCCAGCGACTTCTACAAGGGCGTCGCCAAGTTCGCGACCAAGCGTTCGTTGCCTGACGGGACCGAAAAGTTTCTCAAGTCGTCACAGATGGCTGACCAGATGCTGGACCATATGTTCGACCAGCACATGAAGGGAAACCTGTTCCTCGAAACAGGCGGTCAGATGGCTGCGGGCTTCGGCCTCCTTGACGAGGAAGAGACTCGCAAGCTGTTTCATGATCCAGACGGAACGGCACGCGAGTTCGGCGCCGTCGCGGGGCAGGGCCTGACGATTCTGATGGGGCCGGCCGGTCTTGCAATGATGACATCGACGGCGGTAGGCAACTCCGTCGATGGCTACTACCAGTACACCAAAGACAACGACATCGAATACGACCCGATGATGGGCGTCGCTCTCGGCCTTGCCGGCGGCGCTTCGGAGTTCGTGTTCAATAAGATGAGCGCCATTCCTGTTGTCCGTCGGTTTTCGTTCTTCGGGCAGGAGGGTATTGAAAAGCAGATGCGTGCATCGGTCAGCAAGGCTTTTATTGAAGCCGTGCAGACCGGAGATCCTCGCGTTGGTGCGAACATTGTGAAGGCGGCACTCGGCGGATTCATCAGCGAAGCGGCTGAAGAATCCATGACAGAAGCATTCCAGACCGCCATGACCATTCTGTATCGCGGGGTCGACGCTTCGAACGGCGGCGTGACTCTCGATGAAGTCCTCGACGCAATGAAGAAGGGCGCGATCTACGGCGGTGCAATCGGCTCCGTTGCGGGAGTGGGCGGGTCGGCGGCGAAGCAACGGAAGGCGAGGCGTGCTGGTGCGGAGTCTCGCGCTCTTGTCGAATCAGAAGCCGCGACGACTGCCGAGCGTCAGCAGCTCGTCAGCAACCTCGTCGCATCCGGCATGGATCCGGCGGACGCCGCGTCTTTGATGAGGGGAATTCAAAGCGTTCGGTCGGAGCGGCTCAAGTCGAAGAAGGCGGACGAGCAAGTAGAGCCCACCGAAGAGTCCGATGTTCAGGACATTCTGAACAGTGCGATGGGTCGCAAAGACGCGCCGTTCGGTCAGGAGTTCGCGGTAGCAGAGGGTGTCAATCGCGGAGAGCTGCCGAGCGACGCCGACAAGGAATACATCCTGAATGGAGAGGTTGAGGAAGAAGAGGGCGCCGAAGAAAAGCCGCGGCCCTCTGCCGCGGTATTCAACAGGGCCAAGCTGAACGCGATCGCGAAGCGTCTGGTCGAGCGGTTTCCGAAGCTTGCGGCCACGATTCGAGACGAGGGCCGAATCACGGAAGCGGATGCCGCGTTGTTCCTTCCCGAGGCCGAAGCGTCCGATGTGGTGAAGAAGGCGCTGGTCGAACGCATCTCAGATCAAGTCGCCAAGTCGGCCAAATCGTCCAAGGAGGCTGAGGCCGAGAAGCGTCTGGCCGAGGACCTCCAGCGAATGTTGGACGCAGGGATCGACGGCGACGGGAACCCGTTGAGCGAGTCAGCACGGGAAGATATTCGGCAGCAGATCGCGGCGGCCCTGAGAGCCTCTGAGCCTGCCCCTGAGCGATCTGGGCCTTCCGGCGATACCGAGGCCCCGATTGGCCCTGAGCCGGCTCCAGACGGCTCTGAGAGCGACGAAGACGCCGCTGCCGCTATTGCTGAGATGGCTGACGGCCTCGGTGGGATCGAGCGACTCACCGACGCAGCGGCTCTGGACCTCGCGGTGAAGCTGGGCATCGAGGAGGACATCGATGATCGGGATCAGCTGAACGCTGCGATCAAGGCGAAGATGTCCGCCGCCGCCGAGGCCGCCGGCCCGACCCGCATGAGCGAAGAAGAGGAGATGGGGATCGAGGCTCGGATCGAGGAGCTTTTCGCTAAGGATCCCGACGCCATGACGGAGGAGGAGCGGGACGAGCTCATGGCTCTGATCGCTTCGAGCCCATCGCGATCATCTGAGATCGACGAGATCGTGGGCGATGACGAGATCCTCCGCGACCAGCTCCAGCTTCTTCTGACGGAGTACGCAGAAAGCGGCGACCCCGAGATCGCGGCAGAGATCCGAAACCTTCTCGAATCGAGAGAAGCGTTTGACGGCATTGAGGACACCGACGAGTTCGGCGAGCGCATCGAAATGATGTCTCGCGAGGCTGAAGAAGAAGTCGAATCTCCGATCGACGAGGACATTGCCGAGGAAATCGACGAAGAGGGGGCCGAAGAAGAGGCGGGCATTGCCAAGCTCAAGGCCGCTGGATTCGATGTTGAAATCGTGTCCGACGAAGACGCCGGCCCAATCGCACGAAAGGCAAAGGATGCGATGCCGTTCTCCGAAGACGTTGTCTTCTATCGAGGCGACGCGAATGCCCCGACTGGATTCTACGATCGGGAAACCGGGAAGCGGTACGTCAAGGTTTCGACGCAGGAATCCGCGAGAGTGGAATCAGATGGAAGGACCAAGGCGGGCAAGAAGTTGCTGCGTCGCATTCTTCTTGAGAGCTACGTGCAGACCATGCTGCACGAAAACATTCACGCCAGAGACATTGAAACCGACGGCAAGCCCGGCACGATTGCCGCGGCAGACAAGTACCTCAGAAATCTTCACGGGTCAGAGGAAGATCTCGATCGTCTTCTTGAAAGCATCCAAGGTTCTACAGAGGACCGTAACCGTGACCGAGAGCTTCGTGCAGAGACCCTGACCGATCGAGAAGGCATGCGTCGGGCGGGGCTTCTCTCCCTGTACGACCAAGACGCGTCGATCTTCCAGCGGACTCGCGATCGCCTTCGCCGCCTCATGGCGAGGCGTCGAGGCGGAACGCTTGAGAACCTGATCATCCGCGACTTCGACGCGATGTCTGCCGAGGTCACCTCGTCGACCGTGCCATCTGGCCGCATCGAAGGCGACGCGGCCGACGTTGAGATGCAAGCGAGGGGTCGGCACGAACCGAACTCCGACATCCGTGCGATCGCGGCCAGCTACGCAGTCGACGCGAACATCGATTACGACGAGAGCAAGAGCCGCGAGGGCGTGGTGTCGGTCGACACCGACCGAGCTCGCGTGATCGCTGACATGTTCGACTCTGCACCCGACTCGTTCGCCGATCCCAAGATGGTCGAGTCGCACAAGGCGATGGCCCGAGAAGTCATCGCCCAGTACAAGGCTCTTCGCGACGCCGGATACCAGATGATTCCGTGGGGCTCGCAGGGCCAGCCGTACCGGAACAGTCGCGAGATGATGCAGGACGTTCGCGACAACAAGAGGATCTACTACTTCAAGACCCTTCAAGAGCAGGAGTCGTTCGGCTCTGGTCAGGTTGACATGGATCAACAGATCAAGCAGAACCCGCTGCTTCGCAAGGCCGGCGGCACGGTGCTCGACTCCGAGGGCGTGCCGCATGTTCAGCTGGTGAACGACTTGTTCCGAGCGGTTCACGACATCTTCGGTCACGCAAAGGAGGGCCACCAGTTCGGCCCACGCGGCGAAGAGAACGCGTGGAGACAGCACGTTCGAATGTTTACGCCGGCGGCCCGAGCGGCGATGTCGAGTGAAACCCGAGGGCAGAACTCTTGGGTCAACTACGGCCCGCACCTCCGTCGCGAAGACGGCACGCTGCCCGAGCTCAGTGATCCTGACTTCGTCCACCCGAAGGATCGACCGTACGCCGATCAGAAGATTGTCAAGTTCCCCTCGTGGGTCACAGCCGAGAAGGGCCTTGATGTCGAGGACTGGCCCGACCGGCCAGAGGTCGAGTATCAGGAACGAGGGAAGCACCTTGGTGGGGTTGGCTCCAAGGATGCGGTGGTCACCGAGGATCTCAGGGACTTCGTTTCTGCGGACCTCCGTGCCGGTGGTGTCCCCTTGCCGTACGAGCCGGGCCAAGAGCCGTCGCTCGCGTTGGGCACGGTCGCTCACGACCGAGCCCTACGCGGCGTTCGCGTGGTCTACCCGGTGGGTACGTTCGCTCAGGAAGACATGGAGAAGATCCGCGACCAAGCGATCGAGGACATGCGTTCTTCGTCGCCTCTCGCTCTCGAAAGTGCAAGCCGAGCATTTGTCGAAGAGTTCAAGGGGGACAACTCGCTGACCGATGTTCGCATGAGCGACAACGTTTCCGACTCGTTCCCGATCATGGACGCGGACATGCTGAACGCCTCGTTCGCGGACGAGTCTCTTCGGGAAGACAAGAGGTTCTGGTACGAGGCGAGCGGCGACGCGATCCGAAGCAGGACGGTCTTCTCTTCCACGAACAACATTCGGAAGATCTCAGACCTGCTCTCTGCCACGAGCCCCTTGACTCCTGTGCAGGACAACTTTTTCCGGGCATACTCGATCGCTGCGGATTTCGAGGGCAAGGGGTACAGCCTTGTTTCTCTCCCGACTCCGGAGCTGGCTCGGACGGCAATCGCCGGAGAATACGAACGATCGAACTCGTACAAGGCGTCGTCGTTTGGCGACACGATGTCGTTCTTGGCAGGAGAAATCACGGACATACCGCTGTCGACCAACGACATCTGGGTCGCGTACATGTTCGGGATGCGGAAGTACAACACGAAGACCGGCAAGATCGGTGGGGACAACGCCGCATTCAACAACCCGTACGCGTACCTGTACACGGCGATCTACAACGCAAGGCTTGCCGAAGAAGTGAACCGAAGGATCCGCGAATCTCAGGAGTTTGCGGACGCGTCCGAGCGAGCGGCTGACAGAAACGCGACCTTGGCTGACGAATCGCTGCTCACGCCTTGGACGCCGTGGCAGATTCAGGCGTACCCTTGGTCTCATCTTTCGGACAGTGGCACGTTTGATGAGGCGATGGACAGCGCCATCAATTTGCTTGAGTTGAATGGGTCCGAGTCCGTGATCACTTTGGATGACGGTACGAAGGGCATCGACCTCAACGTGGCAGCAACGGAGGATGACTTCTCCAAGATTCTCCAGCCCTCGGTCGAGGCAAAGGAAGCCGCGGCAATCAGTCTCGAAGTCGGCGGCCCCACGAACGACAAGGGCAGCGAGCGATCTCTTCGTCGGGCGATTGATGCGGCGCTCAAGGCCGACGATTCAGGCGAAGCTCCGTTGACCAAGTCCGAGCGGGAAGAGTTGCTCAAGGCTAGGTACACGGTCTACGAGGTCATCAACAGAATGCTGGCCTTCCTTGCAGGCAATGCACAGAAGGGTGACGTTTACCACAGCAGAACGCAGAACGCCAAATTCCTGACCGGCGAAGAAGCGACTCTGAAAAGCACGAAGACGAACGGGTACATAGATGGCCTGTACGCGGCTGTTCTTCCGGGGCCAATGACGAAGGCGACAAAGGACGAGATGCTGAAGATTGCTCGAATGCGAGCGAGCGGCGCCGACCCTGAAATGATCGACGCCTTGGAAGCACAATTCGCCGCCAGATCAGAGGCTACCGGAGTCAATCCCAACTCCACCGCTGGCTTTGATACCACCCGAGACACCATCGTCGTCGGAGGGCAGACCCCAGAGTTCAAGGTCGACGAGAAAACTGGCAAGGTCACGCTGCCCACGAAGAGCGGCGTCAGGATCTTCAACAGCAACTGGGGCCTGAGGAAGTCCGGCTCGGGCGTCGGCGGTTACTTCGAAGGCGTGATCACTCCGAACCTTCGCTTGAACATGTACGGCATGAACTTCGAACAGCAGGATGTGTTCATGTCACTGCTTGGCTACGCGCTCGGCGAGAAGTCGATCGGGATGTCTCGGCCGTTGCCGCCGCCGGCGGACATCAAGTCGCAAGAGCTCGGAGAGAGACAGGTTTTTGCGACGGTACTCACTACCGCGGGTATTGAGGTGAGCGCCGATAAGCTTGGCCGCCTGAACCGATACGTGGAAGAGAACCCGAACGGTCGAGAGTTTGTTTTCTGGAACATGCAAGTGACCGCGACAGGGACTATGATCACCGTGGTCAATGACCATGTTGACCCGTCGATTGTCGCAGAGCTCGAATCTGATCTTGGAATCGAGCTTGGATACGTACAGACAATTTGCGAAACGAATCTGATTCAGGGTGACACGGCCGAAGACGGCAACTACAACGGCGAACAAATACTCAAGGAGATGGTTGATGCCGACATCAAGGAAAATTCAGAGTGGAGGAGATCCCTCTCTGCACGAGAGGCAGAAGAAGTCGGACGACTTACTTCGAGCGGGCTACGAAAAGCGCTCGAAGCACGAAGAAGTTTGCGCCGCTCGGTTGGGAATATCAAGGGAGCAGTACCTCGAACGCTGGCGACGGCTATTGGGAAGTCCCGAGCATTCCGCGTCCACCATGCAGTTCAAGGGATCAAGTCGCGCAACGAACGATTCCACCGAGAAGTAGCGGAAGCCGTTGAGTCTGTCCGGGAGACGGTCGAGAACATCGGGATCGAGTTCCAACGACGGGACTCGAACCCGACCTCGCCGCAGTTCAAGGCGTGGTTCGGCAACAGCGTTCTCACGGACGCCGAAGGAATGCCGTCCGTCTTCTACCACGGCACGGTATCGCCTGAAGACTTCAACGTGTTCGACGTGAAGGGCCGGCCGGGTGCGACCGTCTACGGAGCCGGAGCGTACTTCACCGACGACCCGAGCACCGCGAACAACTACACGATTTCCGGCTCCGTCCGCACGGACGCGAGCCGGCGGATCATCCCCGCATATATTCGGATCGAAAAGCCGTTTGTGTTCGACCGTTCAGACGAGAAGTTCCTCGAACGAATTGGTGCGAGGTCAAGAGGCGGAAGAGCGCAGACTCATCTGCTCAGGGCGTTCGAAGACAAGCACCCCGACTACGATACGTCATCGATTCGAGACGCTCTCACGTCTCTGATTTCAATCGACACCTTCAACGATCCAGACAACGAGTCTGCCGTTGCTGAACGCCAGTTCAACATGGCAATGCAGAACGCCATGAGGGCCGTCGGTCACGACGGTGTGGTGGTCATGGCCCCGAGGCCGAGCCGGCCGAATGAGCGGTACGCAATCCCATTCGACCCGAACCAGATCAAGAGCATCTTCAACGAGAAGCCGACTGGCCGGCCCGAGATCGACATGCAGCGTCGAGAGACGATCGTGCTCGACCGCACGATCGGAATGGGCGCCGTCCCAGATCAATCTGGCGGCCAGTACTTCATGACGAAGATGATGACGGCGAAGGAATTTCTAGCGATGGTCCCTCCGGTCGAAGAGGACGAGAGGACCGACGCGATCGAACAGAAGCTTCGCAACGGTGAGCCTGTATCTCCTCCGTTCCTGAACGTCGAGTGGGACGAGAAGAACGGGTACTGGGAGATCACCGGACACGAGGGCCGGCATCGAGCCCAAGCCATGCACCGCGTTGAGTGGGGTGTGAAGTTCCCGGTGGACATCTTTGTCCGCGGAAATTTCAACAAATACGAACAGGTTGAAACCGAAGACGGAAGACTTCGCAACCAGCGAAGGCGTCCTACTCAGGCCGAGTTGTACGCTCCAGTACGTCCGCAGCGTGGCTCGAAGAAGTCCAAGTCCGGTCTGGTTACCGTCCTTCCCGAACGAGCCGAGGACCCGAGAACGCTGGCCCTTAGCAGAGAAGGCCGGGACCAGCTCGCGGCCGAGGTTCCAGCCCTTGTTCGTTCATCGCTCGCTCTGGCCGGCGACTTCCAAGTCGAAGGAAAGAATGGAATGCTTGCGGTCGCGGCGATGGTAGACGGCAAGCGTCAGGTGATCGTGGAGTACCCGTACAACGCGAACACGAATCCCGGTGACGTTGCGATCGCCGCCGTCGAGCGGCTGATCGCACTCGACCACATGGACTCACTGTCTGAAGAGATCCGCTCACAGATCGAAGATTCGCGAAGCCCGCTCCAGACGTTCATGAACGAAGAGCCGACCGAAGCCGACGAGGCGATGCTTGAGTACATGCGTCGGAACTATTCGGACATCGATGCACCCCTAAAGTCCCTCGGTGAAGAGCGGGCTTCTGGCGGGATCGGCCTCGGTCACGAGGCGAGAGCTTTCGGAAGATGGCTTCGCGGACACACGATCGAGATGTTCCAAGACGAGTGGTATCCGTTGGCTGCGACCATCGAAGCGATTCAAAAGGAAAAGGGAGGCAGGATCGCAGAGAAGCAAGATCCAATGCAGCTCATGCGTCTGGCTCCCGGTCAATCCGCCGAGATGGCCCGCACGTTCAAGACCAGAACGATGGATCGAATTCGAAAGTCGATGAGGCAGTCCGGCGTAACCAATGTGCAGGTCGGAAGATTCCTTTCAGCCAACCACGCGTTGGAACGCAACGCCAGAATTCGAGAGATCAATTCCGTTAGGTCTGGACTTCGCCCCGAAGAAGTCGAGAAGTTGAACTGCGGCATTTCGGACGAGACGGCAAACCGTCTCCTTGAAGAGCACGCGGCCGATCCGAAGTCAATCGAGATCGAAAGGATTTCTGCTGACTTCCAAGAGATTTCGTTCGAGACTGCGAAGATCGCAAAGTTCGCTGGCTTGATCACCGACGAGGACTTCAACCGTATCACCGGCCGATACAAGTTCTACGTTCCGATGAACGTCACGGGCAGCGAAGATGGAAGCTTCATCACCGACCCCGTGGATGCCGCGATGGACAGGCTTCGAAGGCAGCGAGGAACCACAGGCGTCGGGACAGTGGTTGACATCGCAACCGGGCGGCGTGAGAAGCTGAAGTACACGCTTGGCCGGAAGGAATCGGAAGCAACCGTGCAGGCGATTGTCCGAGGCGCGGCCGCCGCTTTGTTCGTCGATCGCGTCATGACCCAGAACGAGGCTATCACGAGTCGCATCGGCAACCGAATGCTTCGTATGGCTGAGAAGTACCCGACCAACCACATCAGCATCGTCACCACAAAGGATCTCGAAAAGCGAGTTCTGGATCCAGAGTCCGACACGGTGGTCGTCAAGAAGATGGAGCCCGACCCGAAGACCATGATTCCGGTCAAGCTCGAAGAGACAAGAGAGATCGATGGCGTCTTGTACGAGCGTGGCGAGGTGCTGTACCTGAAGATCAACGACGAGCTGCTCGTCCAGAAGTTCGATTCTTCTGGCGGAGTGAGCAAGTCCGGGCAGGCTTTGTATGTTCTGTTCTCTCCGCTCCGCATGTTCACCAGCCTCCTTCGGTTCACGTCGACGCAGTGGATGTCGGTCGACTTCACGATCCGACAGCCCTTCTTGGATGGCGAGACTGCGATGATCGCGGCTTCGGAGCAAGGCTTCATCGATCCGAATCAGATGCGAAAGCAAATGATGAAGCGGATGCCTGCTGTGATGAAGACAATCGCCCGAAGCGAATGGAGGGCTCGCGTCCGTCCTGACCTTGAGTCTGACGCTACCGAGGAGGACGCGGCTCTCGGCCCGCTCGCCAAGGAATGGGACGAGTTCCGCACGGTTGGCGGCAAGCAACAGTGGTTCAATTCACTGACTGTCGACAAGACAGTAAGGGCCATGGAACGCCTGAGTGCTTCTGGTCCTGAGTCCAATGTTCGAGAAGCTGCATCCCTGATGCACCGCATGTTCGTCGAAACCTATTCAGTGTTGAACGACCTTGGGGACAACATGTGGCGGTTCAGCTACTACGTCACCCTCCGTGAAAACGGCGTCTCTGCTGAAGAGGCTGGCGTCATGGCTCGAAACCTGACGGTCGACTTCTCCAAGAAGGGTTCGTTCGGCGGCCCCCTCAGCACGGTGTTCGCGTTCTTCAATGCGACAGTGCAGGGCAACGTGCGAAACTACCAGCAGACAGGCAAGGGTCTGTTTACGGGCGAGGGTCCAGCCCGGAAGGTGTTCGGTGGCCTGACTGCGATGGGTACATTGTCCGCCCTCGCCATGATGGCGATCGGCGGAGAGGACGAAGACGAGAGCGGAGTCCCTGATTACCTCGAACAGATTCCAGAGTACGAGCGTCGTCGAAACATCATCATCCCTTGGGGGCGAGACGAAAACGGGAAGATCAAGTACAGCAAGATCCCGCTTCAGTACGGGCTTGAGATTCCGGTGCAGCTTGGGTTCGGGCTGGTGGAGATGGGGTACGGGCATAAGAATCCGATGGACATCGTTGGCGAGGTGGCAACGTCGTACGCCACCGCGTTCAACCCAGTCGCGGGAACTCCGATGAATTCGTCGCACGGAATTCTTCGCGCGGTGATGCCTGACCTTGGTGATTCAGTCGTCGATGTTGTGGCGAATCGCAGTTGGACTGGTCGGCCGCTGTTCTACGGAGACCAGCCGCTCCAGAAGGGGGGCCGGGTCCGATCGGAGATCGGTGCCGCCGGCGAGCGATACGGCATCGACTGGAATGCGATGGCAAAGCTCATCAACCACGTCACCGGAGGGGACGTTGCGGTTCGTGGCGCCATCGATCTCCAGCCTCAGGTGTGGGAATACCTCGCCGGCACGTTCGGAGGATCGTCCCTTCGCAACATCGAACGGCTCGCGGTCCTCGGGGTGGACCTCTACAAGTCGGCGGTGTTCGGCGACGAGCTGCCCGACGTGAAGGGTGTGCCGGGCCTGAGGAAGTTCGTCGGCACAGGACCGGACAACCCGTACCCAACGCACTACTACGAGGTGCGTGATCGAATTCGCGATGCCAAGTTCCGAATCAAGGCGTACGAGGGCGAGCAGCCAGAGATGGTGAAGGCCGAGAAGTCCACTGTCGATGGAAGCCCGAAGATGCAAGCGAAGTCGAAGGCGGTTGAGAGCAGGATGAGAAAGCTCAAGGCAAGGGAGCGAGAGCTGACCGACAAGATCCGATCTCTGCCGAGGGGAACCGAGCGAGCTCGTGCTTCCGATCAGTTGAATCGGGTCAAGGACCAGATCGCAGAAACGATGAAGAGCCTGATCAGGGCGTACGTCGACGCCGGAGGTGACCTGTGACGTACGGCCGGCCTTCCAAGGTGGTCAGGGTCGCCTGCCACCTGTCGGACGCTGTGGCGAGCCTCTCCGTGTCTCTGAACGCGAACAGGTCGGAGGTGCTCGACGCGATCGTGGAACACTTCATCAGCCTTCCTCGCGAGGAGCAGGAGATGCTGCTGTTGAACACGATGAAGCGTCTTGGGGGAAGGTGGTACGCGGTTCGCGAAGAAGAGCGGGACCGGGGCAAGGCGGTCGACGCGATGGCGCCGGCGAAGTCGGTCAACGAGTATCTGGAGATGTTGAGAAGCGGGGAAAGCTAATGCGATCCCCGAAGCGGACGCGTCAGTCGACGCCGGCAAAATCCGAAGACCTCGTTCGGAAGAACTATCGACTCGTGTTGGCGTGGTCGACTCGCATGCACGGACGCGGCTACTTCGAGGGCTGGTCGGCCGACGATGTCGCCTCCGCCGCGTACATCTCGGCCGTGGATCTGGTCGACGAGAAGTTCGACGCGAAGCTTGGCACGATCGGGACGTTCCTGTACACGCGTCTGTACTCGCGAGTCAGGTATCAGTGGGCCGCGGATCGCGGATTCAGGTGGGATCGTTCGAACCGAAGGTGGATACGAAAAGCCGTCGATCTGGATGAGATCGACGGCTTCGTGTTTCACGAGGATCCCGAGTACCGGGAATTCGAAAGCTTGTTCTTCACACCTTCTCAGGAACCACGGAACACCTGAGCTCTTTCATCGCCGCGTGAGCGACTGCGGTGGTGGTGTCGTTTGATCCACGGAGCCATCGGTACACCGCGTCGGTTCCGCAGACCCCATTCGATTCAAGCTTGTTCGCCAGCCAGTACCTGCTCTTGCCTTGGTTCCTCAGGCTGGTGAGCACGGCGGTTCTCATCATGTTTCCGCTAGACAATGTCAACCTCTCTTTCCTGAATGCAATCGATGCACATGCCTTCGTCTTCTTGTTTCCCCCGCCCGCAGCTGCACTGCGGACGGGGGCCGAGATCGGTTTCTTCGCCAGTCATCCTCGACCCTCCGCCCACTCGCGACGACGGTCTTCTTCTTCTTCCGCGTCTCGATCGGAAGCCTCGGCCCTCAACGACTCGAAAGCTCCGGTGATCTTGGCGAGCACCCCGCAAGCGTCGTCCTGATTGTTCTCGACTTCGAGGTACTCAAGGTACAGGTTCCGCATGGTCCAGTCGGATTGAACATTCCTGAGGACCTGCATCGCGGTGACGACCGGCTTCGCGCTTGTGGCCGACGGCGTCTCTCCGGTGCGACGGATTTCGTATCCGACCTTCTCGTAGGTGTTCGCGAGGCACTGCGTGAAATCGTGGCAGGCGATCGCTTCTGAGATAAGGCCAATGGTCGCGGCCTCGGAGTACCCAGAGACGAACACGGTCTTGTTTTGCGCGAGCTCCGTGATGCGGACATTGTCTCCGACGAATTCGATCCTGAATTCGGAGAGGTATCTTCCGGATCCGACTTTGATGCGAGGAGCGCCGCCGCTGGTGAGGAGCTGCACGGGGCCGTCGTGGGGGCCGTCTTCGAACCGACGGTACGTCTTCAATCCTTCGTACCAGCTGGACAGCTGCGTAAAAACGAGGCGAGCCACGTTGTACGCTCGTGTGTGGTCTTCGATCTTCATCGGTGGTTCTCCGTGTTGGGGGTTTCGAGGGCGCGAATGATTCGCACCGCAGCTTCGATTGTAATGACTTCCATGGTCTTTCGCGAGCGGTCGGGCGTCCATCGCGTTTCCTTGAAGAACGCGTTCTGCACGGGAAGCGGAGCGCCTTCTGTCGGGATGCTGATCGACGCGTAGTACTCGCCGGTTCCGTGCTCAGGGTTGAGGGTCCAAGTGATTCCGGTGAGGCCGGCCTCCTCGAACATCATGATGAACGCGTGAACGGTCTTCGCGTTCCTGATTAGGTGCGTGGTCGCGGTGTCTCTGAATCCCATCAGTGGTCCTCCAAAAAGGGTTCGATCAGCAGGTTCATGTCGGGGTTCTCGCCGTGGTCGAGCACCCAGCTCGGTGAGTCTCCGTGCGGGTTGGCGATCAGCCACCCGATGTACTTTTCTCCGTCGCGGATATCGAGGCTGGAGATCTCCTGATCCCTGCACGTCTTCATCAACGACTCGGACTTGGTCTCGACTCCCACGTACCTGACGCGGACCTCGTAGCCTCGCTCTTCGATCAGGTCGCAGAAGTCCTTGAACGTCTTGGTCTTCATCGCTTCCTCCTCTTGACTCCGGGTCGCGGAGTGGCCTTCGCCTTGGATCGGTTTTTCTTCTGGGTTGATCTCGTGGGGTATCGCTTCCCCGTCGAAGTTGAATGAATGACTCTCATCAGGCAACCTCCTTCGGTCGCCAGCCCTTGCCGTGCGACTTGGTCTCGTAGACCTTGCCGGCGGCGTCGACGCCACGCTGGTACTTGAAGAGGGTGGTCCCGTTGTGAGTCGGGCGGAGCTTCGGGTTGCTCCAAGCGACGAGAGTGACGTGGGCCTTGACCACGCCCGTGCCGCTGGTGATCGGGACTCGCATGGTGCGAGGCGTCGAGGTTGCGAGGCTGACTGCGAAATTCTTCATCGGTGGTTCTCCGTTGAGAAGAGCGGAATGCCCTTCGACAAGGGGATCATAGCACGACCTGCTACCAGCACAAGAGCTTGCAGGCACAAATCCGAAAAAAAACCCCTGCCCTCCCGAAGGAGAACAGGGGGGACCCCCGAGGGGGAGAACCAGTCCCTCTCGCGTGCGTGAGCACGCAGTCCGAGGATGATCCTAGCCTTCGGAGGCTCTATCTTCAAGCTCCGGCTGAAGGGATTCGAGAACGTGGTAGCAGGTGATCGCGTACCTGTTGCACAGCTTCACGAAGGAGGCCCTGTCGCCGGCCCTGACGGCTTCCGCGATCTGTTCCATATCCTCGGCCATCGAGCGAAGGACGAGCGTCACAGGGGCCACAGAGCCCTCGCAGCAAATCAGCTTCCACGCGGACTCCACGTCGTCGCTCTGCTCCACCTCGCTCAGGAACCGCGTGAGATCGGAGACGGGCGTCGCACCATCCGGTGCGTACGCACGCTCCAGTTTTCTCGCGGTATCCACCAGAGAATCCGCGACCCGTTTCAGTCGTTCGGAAGCGGTGAACACAAGGCTCGGTTCGTTTCTTTCGGTTTCGTGCATTGCGAATCCTCAGAGTGGAATGCGATTATGTATGTAGGAAACCCGAGCATGATCGTAGTCGATGGAATCGAAGAAGCGGTGGTCGGTTGGTTCAAGTTCCGAGGCAAGGTCGGTGTTGTTTATTCGATCGACCGCGTGCGGAATATCATGGACGCTGACGGCATGAACGTCAAGGAACAGGACGTTCTGGTCGAGGCTTTGCAGGAGCAAGTCGACTCGTTCGAGGAGGACGACGAAGACATCCCTCCCGTGCTCGTGCATTCCGCTGACTGGAAAGAAGTGCTCGTGCGAGAGGCCACCGGAGATTTCAAAACGTGAGCAGGACGCAGTATGAGTCTGAAGCCGATCTTGCGAATGAGCGGAGTGCCGCAGAGATCATCGAGCCTGCATGGAAGGTGCGTCTGTCGAAGCTGCCGAAGTCGTACGGCGCCGACTGGATCATCGAACGAGAGGGGAAGTGCGTCGGCTGGGGCGAGTTCAAGAAACGAAACATGCGGTGGGGTGACTACCCCACGATCATGCTTTCGGTTCGGAAGGTCGCGGACCTAATCGGCCTCGCAGATGTTCACGGGAAGGCGATCTTCTTCGTCGGCGTCGAAGACGGTTTGTACTTCACAGAGATCAATCCGATCGAGCAATACGAAATTGAGTTTGGGGGGCGAACGTGCAAGACGAGGGATCGCGGAGACATCGAGCCGGTGGTGAAAATTCCGATCACGAAGTTCAGGAAGATTCCGACGTGAGTATCAAGGTTCGCATCGGCACGCAGGACGTGAAAATCAAATTCGTTCCGCTGGAGGATGGAGAGTTCGGCGACTTCGAGGCGTTCCCCGAGCCGGTGATTCGCGTGAACCTCGGCGTCCCGATCGAGGCCCAGCGGATGACGTTGTTGCACGAGCTGCTGCACGCGATCTCTGACCTGTACGGTCTCGATCTTCGCGAGTCTCAGGTACGCACCATTGAACAGGGGCTCGGTCAGGTGATGACCGAGCCCCACATCTGGAAGTACTTGGGCGGCGTCAGCTGATGACGTACATGTCGGCGCCGCCGAGCTCATCTTCCTTGCCGATCACGTAGCCTTTGTATCCTCCGGATCTGGATGTCCACCGCTTGGCGAAAAATGGTCCGGGGTTTCCCCTCACGCCAACGGCGTATCGGTTCAACCAGCCCGCGAGGATATGGGCGGCGGTTTCGTTGTCGAGGATCATGGCTTCCTCCTCATCGATGGTGAGGCGGACGGGCTTGAGGTTATGGGTCGGTCGCATGGTGGTTCTCCGGTTCGGGGTTCAGAAGGGGCAGACGAGGTACATGGTCGGAAGGTGGTAGAAGTCGTGTTCGTCGTCGATCGTCACGGTGCAGTTCTCTCTCATCGACTTGGAGCTCAGAAGCCCGGTGCGAGGGCAGATGGGGTTGCTGACGAGGATGCCTCCGCGGGGGCCGATGTGATCTTCGATCAGCTCGCAGGCTCGGTCGTAGCTCATGCTGGTCGCAAACTTCGCTTCGGTCGTGAACCAGAAACCGAGCCCGATGTTGGGCAGCTCGGGTCGGAACGAGAGGTGGACGAGGTGCTTCGGGACTTCGATGAGTGCTGTGTGATGAGTCGGCATGTTGGTTCTCCGGGTGAGAGGTGTTGGTTCGCAAGTGGAACAGGCCGGCTCGGTCCTGCTGACCGAGCCGGCCGAAGTTTTTCAGCGGTACTGCCACGCCTCGCTCTCTCCGATGTGTCGCTCCATGCGATCCTCCTGACTGGCGGACTCGTCCTCGCGGACGCCCTCTCGGATGTACGACTCGTAGTCGTACCAGTCGACGTTGTCGCTGCACACGATCGTCGGGTCTTCGTTCTGGATGCGAGTACCGTTGCGGAAGAAGAAGTCCTTGCACATGGTCTGCGTGGGGTTCTTGAAGTCACCGTACTGGAGATCGAAGTGCATCTGCTTCTCGCCGCACGCCTCGGGGTTCTGGAACGGGGACTCGATCGCGTCGCGGAGGGCGGCCGTGCCGTCGCCGGAGAAGTCGGTGATCACCTTGGTCTCCCAGTACTTGTTGAAGCGGCAGTGCTGCACGAGGACGACGAAGGCGCCCTTCCACACCTCGTGAACGACGAGCTGTGCGGCACTGTCGCAACCACGCGAAACTGAGATGAGGAGGCCCGCCTCGTAGTCGAGGACGCAGTCCTTGCCGGCGTCGTTGAAGACGCTGGTGAGGAAGTCGAGGGCGAGCTGGCGAGTGCTGAAGATTCGGGGTCCGTCGGTCATGGTGGTTCTCCGGGTCAGGGGTGAGTGAGTCGTCAGGTCGTATGGTAGCAGGTCTGCTACCCCTGTCAAGGGGAAGACGGGGCGAATCGGTTTTTCAGGAAGTCAGTTCGATGACGCCGGCGAGCGATGCGTGGTGCTTGACCGGGACGCCGTCCCGGAGCACGTTTCGGACGCGGGCCGGGAACTGGCAGAACCAGACGCCGCGAGGGCTCTCCTTTTCCACCACAGAGCTTTCGAGGTCGAAGGTGACCCCGTTGGCCCCCTGAACGTGGAGGACGTTGTGGAGGGGATTGAGGCCCTCCACGGTGACGCCCTCGGCCCGGATGTTCTCGAACTTCTTCGTCATCTTCGAGATGTAGTCGACCCAGACCGCGTCAGCGTACTTTCTCGCCAGCTCCTGAAGGTCGGATTCAGGGATGCGTGCGTACTCCACGACGCCGGTGGCGCCACCGTCGCCGCTGTAGAACAGCTCTGCGAGATCGTGCTCGTACGCGTCGCGGCGGACTCGCTCTCGCTCTCGCGTCGCGGAATACCCGCTGTCGGTTCTTCCGAACGGGTTGAACTCGCGTTCGATTTCGGATCCGTTTCGCCTGCGATACCAGTCGCGGTGTCGCTTGAGCTCGCCACCGACGGCGAGCTCGCGGACGCGAGCCGCCCGAGCGTCCGCCCGCCGCAGCCAGCTCTCGACGAGCTCGGCCTTGGCGGGCGCGATCTGGGCTTCGAGTTGTTCGATGATCAGGTTCATGGTGGTTCTCCGGTTCGGGGTTCAGAATCGATTCCTGTAGACGATGATCGCGGTCCTCACGACCTCGACGGTCATGTCCAGCTCATCGGCGATCTCCTGCATGCTCATGTCCTCTTCAAGGTGCATGGTGGTGATCGTGTCGAGGGTGGTCTTGTAGGACTCGCCCCACAGCTGCTGGATACAAGTGATTTCGGGCATGGTGGTTCTCCGGGTCAAGGGTGTTGGTTCGCAAGGGGGACGCCGCGGCTCGGTCGTCCTGACCGAACCGCGGCGAAGTTTCTCAGTCCTGCTCGCCGCTGTGGTTGTTGTAGTCGGGAGCTCCGCGTTCCCACGAGGTGAGCGCTCGATCGACGACATCGTCGAGTGCGGAAGTGCCGGGATCACGGTCGAGGGAGCTGTTTGCGGAACCGAACCGACCGCCTCGACGCTTGACCGAGACCTTGAGATCTCCGAAGCAGCCGACGCGGACCCGGACGCGAAGGCCGTCGACCTCGATCTTCATCACGACCTCGTCGACGCCGCACACGACCTTGGCACGGGGTCGGAGCTTCTCGATGCCGCACGAGTGGTGGTAGCCACGGTCGCGAAGGCCCTGCTCCACGAGCTCGACGGTGCGATAAATCAGGGCGATGTACGTGTCCTCGACGACGGTGTCGTTGACGTTGTCGGAGGGAGCTCCGTGGCTGGCGAAGTAGCCGGCGAAGGTGTCGCGAGCGTCCTCGGGGAAGCGGATTTCGTTTTCGATGACGATGTGCATGGTGGTTCTCCAAGTGAGGGGTGAGTGATTCGTCAGGGGCAAGGTAGCATGACGTGCTACTGGTGTCAAGGGGAAACGGGGCAGCTCGGAGTTCCTGACCGAGCTGCCCCAAGTTTTTCAGAAGGGAAAGACCTTGCCGGCGAGCACGTCTTCCGCAGACTCTTTGATCTGCCCCGCGAGGTGCCGGCGGATGCAGTCCGGGGCAGCGATGTGCCGTCCTCGATCGTCACAGATCTCGCTGTGGCCGCTGGTCGCGTTGACCTCGGCTGCTTCGCCGAGCCACGTCTTCACGAACCAGACTCGATCGCTGGTGTCGTAATCAACGTGGAGGATCGCGACGCGACGGCTTTCGCTGTACGTGGTCGTTTCGATCACGACGTGGACTTCGTCGCCGCTGCGGATGTTGCGTACGATTGCCTTGAGGTCCGCAGAGTCAGTGAGCTGGCTGTAGACGAATCCGTTCCGTCCGGCGGCCGTGGTGAATTGGTTGATCATGGTCGGTTCTCCGTAAGGGGTGGGTGAGTCAAGGGGGAGACAGGCCGGCTCGGTCGTTCTGACCGAGCCGGCCCAAGAATTTCAGAACTTCACGAGGACCCACTTGCTGCGGGCTGTCGCGGTGCGGGCGGGCAGGAGATCGCCGTCGGCGTTCATCCGGCCGTCCCACGGGAAGACGTACCCGACGATCTTCAGGCGTCCCTCGGCGGCGGAGCCGATCCAGTGGTTTGAGTCGGGATCAGCGAACGAGGGAGCCTCGTACACCGGGATCGCGGCCCACGGACTGTGCAGCTCGGCTCGCTCGAACTGCAATCGGTGGTACTGCGAGGCGTCGCAGCAGTTGTACGCGTTCGCCATCGCGGTCTTGTTCTTGGCATGGATGACGAGTCGATCGACGCCCTTCTCGCCGGCACGAGCGACGCGGCCCCAGAAGGGGTCGGCGTTGTTGCCGTAGACGGGGGGCTTGCCGTGGCACTTCGAGAAGAAGATCTCGGTGCGGGGCTCGAAGAAGCCGTCGCCGCAGGGGCGGCCGATCGTGCGATCGAACGGAGGGGCTTCGCTGTGCATGGTCGAGGAGGGGTTGACGGTGCTGACGAGGTACATGGTGGTTCTCCGGGTGAGGGGTGTTGGTTCAGGAGCAAGGTAGCACGTCATGCTACTGGTGTCAACAGGAAGTTTCTGTCGTTTGGATCTTCGTGCAGCAGAAGACATCGTTGACGACTACATGGTCGCGGCCGATGGGACCGCCGGTCGTGATCGCGAACACGTTGCCCGCGATTCGTCGCAGGCGAAACTCTTGGTCTGGCGCGATCTCTTGCGCCTTGCGAACTGCATCCTTCGCGTCTTCGAAGTTGTAGGTCGTGATGTGGTTCATGGCGGTTCTCCAGTCAGGGGTGAGGGGTCACAGGTGAACAGGCCGGCTCGGTCGTTCTGACCGAACCGGCCCAAGTTTTTTCAGTTCGCGAATTCGCGGTGCAGGACTTCGAGGTTGGCCTTCGTCTCTTCGAGGGTCTCGACGAGGGCTTCGCGGTGGGTGAGGGCTCGGCTGCCCTTGCCGAAGAGCTTGGCGACCGCGAGGGCGTCGCGACGGCTGAAGTGCGTAGCCTTGGCGAGGGGAGCCATGACGAGCTTGTCGCCGTCGCGGCGGACGAAGAACCCGTTGCCGTGGCGGACCTTGCAGGGCCACGCGGTGACGCTGGTGACGGCGTCGAAGTCAGCGAGCTGCTGGGTTTCCTCGGCGAGCAGGCGGGTGAAGTCGGCGACGAGCTGAGTCTGTACTGCGTTCATGGTGGTTCTCCGGGTCAGGGGTGAGTGCCGGCGGCGTGCCGACAGGGGTCATGATAGCAGGACGTGCTAGCATTGCAAGGCTGACCAACAAGAATCCAAAAAAAATCCCCCCGCCGCGAGGGAGGAGACGCGACGAGGGGCAAGAGAAGAGATGACAAGTTAGCAGTCGGCGTCCGTCAGCCCGCGGAGGCCGCCCAGAGCCCCGCTCAGGCTGTCCGTGCCACGCGGCGACGGTGTGGACGGCCGAAGCTTGCCACCCTCCAGCATGGCTTCAACGCTGTCTGACGGGATGACGTGCGAGAGGCTGATCCGGTAGATGTGCAGGGCGACGCCGCGGTAGTAGCGGTGGTCGTCGATGTCGCCCGAGTCGAGGGCCTTCGTGCTCCAGTTCAGCACGACGTGGAACGCGTACAGGCTCCCGAGCTTCGCCGCCATCTCGCGGGCGAACACGCTCGGAGTGACGTGGCCGGCGTCGGCCTTGCGGACAGCTGCGAGGGCCGCGGGAGACACCGGAGAGGAGTGCGATGGGCTGGTGGGCTGGCTCATGCTGCCCAGCCTACCTCGGCCGGCCACAGGTCGCAAGCCGGCACGTAACCCGTTGCGGCACCAGCGGTTAGCAATCGCCATGATCGCTAGGGTCTGGCAAGGGGGGGGACCGAGGGGGGGGATCAGGGTAGTAGAACCGAGCGGAGCGAGGGCTTTTAGCCCGTTCGTTCGCTCGGAGGGGTCGCGAGCGTATGCGAGTCGGACCCGGCCCGCCGGCGGACGATATGGATTTAGCCGACCTCCCAATCACGACCTTTTTCGACTGTAACACCGCAAGCACGTGATGGCATCGCTTTCCGCCGCCCGGCCCTTGAGGGGCCGGCGAGCGGTAGCTATGCGAGAGACGTTCAACGATGTTGCCCAGCGAGGACGGCGCAGCGACTCCCTGCAAAAACAGGAAATCGAAGCGATGCCACCCAGTTTCGGACGGGCGGGTGCGTCCCAGACCATTGGTTCAGGTCGTCCGGGATTCCTCCCAACCTGCCACCTAGCCTGTAGGATCCAGACACGCGGCCAGTGAAGTCGTCAGGCGAGCCGCTGCGGTGGTGACTTGCTACGACGCCGCAAGGAAGAGGCGACCACGAAGCCCTGAAGCTGTCCGATCGTGGCGTCGGAGTATTGGATATCCAGCACTACCAGTTTCGGAACCTAGCCCCATGAGTCAATGGCGTCAAATTCGACCACTGTTCCTCGACGACTACCCGGCGGTTCGGCGTCGGTGGCAATCCAGCTTCGCCCAGCTCCGCGAGAACGGGATGGAGCAGGTCGACGCGGAGGACGGGGCGGACGAGATGGTGGGAATTGGAATTGACGACCCGCGTGTCGACAAATGGTTGACGAAGACGGGCTGGACGCCGGAGACACCTGCCGCCGAGCCGCCCAGCGGCGAGAGCGGCGAAGGGGCGACGGATGTTCGGAACGTCAGGTGGGTTGCAGAGAACCTCACCAACCCGAAAGCCGAAGCGAAGAACGCTCCGAGTCTCACATCTTGGAACATGATGATTTGGGCGAGGGCGTCGGCGACGAACACCGGGAAGTTCTGGAGCGAGTTGTACAAACCGATCATGCTACCAGCAAAGAAAGACCTTGAAACCACTGGCCGGCAGATCGAAGACGAAGAACGACTGCTCAACATCGTACAGCAGGTGAAGAACATGGCGATCAAGGACGAATCGTGACGGCTCCACGCGAAACGAAAGCAAACCTTGACTACCGGGCTGACGTGATTCGATTCGGATACCAGTCCAAAGAGAATGCCAGCGCGATTTGGTACATGTGCAAAGAAGATCCTGAGTTCTTCTTCGACACGTTCGCGTTCACGTATGACCCGCGGCGGAGCCCAAGTCGGCAACCCTTCATCTTGTACGACTACCAGCGAGAAGCTTTGTCGCAAATGCGTGGAGCCATCGGGATCCACGACATCAAGATCTTGAAGTCGCGAGACATGGGCGCGTCGTGGCTGCTGTTGACGACGTTTCTCTGGCGATGGCTGTTCGCAACGATTGCAGAAAGCTACCTGCTGGTTTCCAGAAACGAGTCGTACGTCGACGGTGGCTCCAAGAGCCTGTTCTGGAAACTCGACTACGTCCTCGACTGTTTGCCGGCGTGGCTCCTTCCCGGCTACCAGCGAAACAAGCTTCGCCTGACGAATCGAGAAACCGGGTCGTCGATCGATGGCGAGTCGACTACGGGTCAGGTGGCTCGCGGTGACCGGCGGACCGCGATTCTGTTGGACGAATTCGCGGCGTTCGATCTTCAGGATGGTTTCAGCGTGCTGTCGTCGACTCGCGACGCCACGATGTGTCGCGTGTTCATGAGCACGCCGAACGGAACCGGAAACGCGTTTCATGCGGTGTCAGAAAACAAGGACATCGCTGGAATCCGAATGCACTGGAGCCAGCACCCGATCAAGGCCAAGGGCCTGTACGTCGAGAATGGAAAAGAGCGGTCGCCTTGGTACGACCGAGAAGTGAAGCGATGCGTTTCTGCGGTCGAGGTCGCTCAGGAACTCGACATTGATTTCTCAGCAAGCCAGAGCTTGTTCTTCGATCCAGAAAAACTCTCTGAGCTGTCCGCGAAGAACGTATGCCCACCGTATCGGGTTGGTCGGATTGACTTTCAAGACGGGGAGGGCGTGTTCGTTGACGACCCCAAGGGTCAGCTGCACCTTTGGATCTATCCAGATGCTGCCGGCGATCTCCCCCGCGATCGCGAGTACGCCATGGGCGTCGACATTGCCACGGGGACCGGCGCCAGCAATTCGGTGCTGTCCATCGGAGACAAGAAGACCGGCGAAAAGGTGGGCGAGTTCGCTGCTCCGAACCTTCGGCCGGATCAGCTTGGCACCTACGCGGTCGCGATCGCCAAGTGGTTCCGCGGGATGAACAACCGCGGTGCATTCATGATCTGGGAGGCGGCTGGCCCCGGAAGAATCTTTGGCGACATGGTCGTCGACGAGCTCGGCTACCGCGAGGTGTACCTCAGGGAAAGCGAAGGCAGACTTTCCAAGAAGCAGAGTGAGCTTCTGGGCTGGTATCCAACGAGAGATACGAAAATCACGTTGTTCGGGAACTACCGAAATGCCTTGTATGGGGGTAGGTTCATCAACCGATCCGCGGAAGCCATGAAGGAGCACCGTGAGATCATCTACGCGTCCGGCGGCGGCATTGAGCACTCCCGGTCCCATGGCACGGACCCATCAGGTGCGAAAATGAACCACGGAGACCGAGTCACGGCGGATGCCCTGCTCAGTCTGGTGATGGGATCACGGAACCACAAACCGCCTGCCGAGCCGAGGCAAATTCAGGAAAGCATCGGCGTTCGCAGGGAGCGGGCTGAAGAGCTCGCAAGAAAGGCCAGTGAATGGTAGACAAGTACCAGAAGCTCCAGACGGCAGTGGAGTGGAGCAGGAAGCAGCTCACTCCATACCGGGAGCGTCGGCACAAGTTCGTTCGTGCGTATGTCGGCCAGCACTGGGGCCGAGGCGACGATGTGAACGAAAAGATGCCGATCAACATGTTGAGCATCGCTGTTCAGACGTTCGCGAGGAACCTTGCGGCGAGAAACCCTGCGGTGACGGTCTCGTCCCGCAAGCGAGAGCTTTCGCCTCTGGCGAAGAAGCTTGAGCTCACGATCAACCAGACCATCAAGGAGATCGATCTTCGAGACACGCTGTCCCGAGTGGTGTTCGACTCGATCTTCTTTGTCGGCGCCGCCAAGGTCGGCCTGACCGAAGGAGTTCAAGCTGAACTGTCTGGTCAGCTTCATGACTCTGGCCTTCCGTTCGTCGATCCGATCGACCCCGATGATTTGCTTCTCGACATGAACGCCCGTCGTTTCGAGTCGATGCAGTACTGCGGGAATCGCTACCTCCTCCCCCTTGAACAAGTGAAGGAGTCCGGAATCTTCGGCGGAAAGTCAGACGACTTGAAGGCTGCGACGAACATGTCGCACAACGAGTACGGGGACAGCCGAATTCAAAGTCTGGTCAACGAGGACAACTACTTCTCTGACTCCAGTGCTGCGTTCCCGATGGTCGAGCTTTGGGATATCTGGTTGCCATACGACCGGGTCATGGCGACATTCGCAGCGGACCCCTCGGGCAACATCGACACCACGCGTCCTCTTCGCGAGGTTGACTGGGCTGGCCCTGAGCTTGGGCCGTACCACATCCTCGGCCTCGGCGACATGAGCAGCACGATCGTGCCTGTGCCGCCGATCACCAACCTGATCGACATGAACGACGCGATGAACCGCGCGTTCCGGAAGCTGATCCGTCAGCTCGAACGGCAGAAGACGATCACCGTGGTGGCTGGCGCCGCCGACGAAGACGGGAACCGAATCCTTCAAGCGGACGACGGCGACATCGTTCGCGTCGACCGCCCGGAGGCGACGAAGGAGATGCGGTTTGGCGGACCCGATCAGGTGGCCGCCGCGTTCACCATTCAGATGCGAGAGATGTTCAGCTACCTCGCCGGCAACCTTGATGCGATGGCTGGCCTGAGCCAGACCGCTGGGACGCTCGGGCAGGAGGAACTGATCAAGGCCAGCAGCAGCGAAAAGGTTCTCGATATGCAGAGCCGAATGCTGACCTTCACCAAGAAGGTGCTTCAGGATGTTTCGAGCTGGGTGTTCTACGATCCGGTGCGAGAGTTCGATCTGGAGATCCCGCTCGGCCAGAGCGGTGTCTCCGTTCCTACCAAGTTCAAGCCGGCCGACCGCAAGGAGTCGGAATACCTTGAGCTTGAGATGGATATCGCTCCGGTATCGATGCAGGACGCTTCGCCCGCACAGCGTTTGCAGACGATCACGAGCACGATGACGAACTACCTGTTGCCGCTTGCACCAGTGATGCAGCAGCAGGGCTTGATGTTGGACGCCGCCGCGTTCACTCGTCAGGTGTCAGAGCTGACCAACACCCCCGAGGTGATGGAGCTCGTGGTGCCGGCGGGCTCGCCGCCGGACCCCACGGGCGAATCTGAAGCCCAAGCTTCGAGTGCTGAGACGCGAACTTCTGGTGGATCGGCGCCGAGGAAGTACACGCCGACTGGTGGAACTCGTGCTGCACGGGACACCGTGATGTCACAGGCGATGCTCGGCATGAACCCGACGCCTCAGCAGGACCAGATGATGCAGCGACCGGGGAACTGACATGGCGAAGAAAAAGGGCAGCATGAAAGGCATGAGCGTCAGCTCTGGCGACAAGCGGTCGGTCAAGGCCGGCGCCGGCATGACGGCGAAGGGCGTGAAGAAGTACCGGAAGCAGAACCCCGGTAGTAAGCTGAAGACTGCTGTCACCGAGAAGAACCCGACGGGTAAGCGGGCCGCAAGAAGGAAGTCCTTCTGTGCTCGATCTCAAGGATGGGATGGGCCGCGTGGAAAGGCCGCGCGGAAGCGATGGAACTGTTCTTGAACTAGGAGATCATCATGGCGAAGCGTGGCTTGTACGCGAACATCAACGCGAAGAAGAAGGCGGGAAAAAAGATGCGGAAGAAAGGCGACAAGGGCGCGCCCACCGATAAGGCTTTCAGAGACTCCAAGAAGACTGCGAGGAAAAAGTAATGCCGAATGTCAACGGAAAGAAGTTCCCCTACACCAAGGCGGGGATGGCCGCGGCCAAGAAGGCTGCCAAGAAGACCTCCAAGAAGAAGCCGGCGAAGAAGGTCATGAAGAAAATGAGGTACAAGTGATGGCTAAGGACGAATACGAAACAATGGCCGGCCGCTTCGCTGCGGGTTTCAGGGACACCTCTGGAGACTACACAAAGCCCGATCCTCCCAAGCCGAAGATCGACATCACCAAGGGCAACTTGGTGGGTGGCATGAATATGAGCAGGCCGCAGGGTCGGCATGCTCAAAAGATCGCCCAGCAGAAGAAGAAGCGAGACGCGGCCGAGAGACGAAAGGCGGCGATTGAGAAAGGCCGGGCGGGCCGCAAGGGCAAGTACAACAAGGGCGGAGGCGGCACTCGACGCGTTGGCCCCGGCGATCTGGGCAACAAGGGCGGCACCGCCAAGAATCGACCCCGAGGAACCACCGGCGGAAAGGGCGGACGCTGATGCCGACGTACATCTTCACCCATCCTGAAACGGGGGAAGAAAAGAAGATGATGATGTCCGTCGCTGAGATGTGCAATCGCACTGACAAGCACGACGGAGACCTGTTGATCGATGGCGTTCTCTGGTCTCGATGTATCAGCTGTGAGCACTCGGGCGTAAGGCCGAATTCCGCCGGATGGCCGATGACATCCGAGTCCGCAGGAACTCATCCGGACGAAGTTCCGAAGATGATGAAAGAGATGCGTGCCAAGGGTGTAAACTTGAACTACACCCGCGACGGGCGGGCCATCTTCGAAAACGCCGCTCACAGACGAGCTGCTATGAAGGCCCTCAACATGAGGGACAGGCAAGGCTATGACTGAAAACGAATCAAACGTCGTTGAAGAGCGAGAGCCCTTCGACATTCAAGATCCCACCGAAGTCGTACGAGACGAGGTCGCTGACGAACATCCCAGCGATCCCGAGCCCGTGACCGAGGACGCCACTCCTGCCAGCGATGAACATTCCGCTGTCGAAGAGGTGGCTGAAGAGCCAGTGATCGAGGCCGGGGAAGAAGTCACGATCGGCAAGGCCGATGACTTCCTCGACTCAGAGCTGGCTTCTGCGGTAGAGAAGATTCTCGGAACGATGACTGCCAAAGTCAACGATCTGGAGAAGAAGCTCGCCGCGAGGGTGGCGGCGAAGCCGACGGAGGCAAAGCCAACCACCGACCTGTTCGCAGGTCGAGAAGAAATCTTCGGATCGGATGAGCCATCCCCGACCGAATCTTCGAACCGGCAGCGGGTACAGGATCAGATGGAAATTCTTCGCAGTGGCTACAAGGCCACCAAGAAGAAGATGCCTTCTGACTCCGACCTTTTCGACAAGGCGTTGCGTTCGGAATTCCCCGACGCAGCTATCAACGAAGAACGAAACTCGTTCACCAAGAAGATTCAATCTCGCGAGCGTCAGATCATCTCGCGTCCTTCCGCTCGAACCGGAGAGTCGGCATCGGCTCGCGATCGAGCGAAGAAGGCCGTCGAGGCTCGGATGCGTGAGCTCGGAATCAATGGTTGAACGGTAAGGAGCGTTTCAAATGAGTCTTCAGGCCAATGATCTCGTCGATCTGATCAAGACGACGCAGAACGAGCTCGGCCGCGCTCGGTTCACCGAGATCGCGACCGACATTCAGGACCACTGTGCTCTTCGCGAGCTTCTCAATGAGTCGCGGGTGAATTTCACCGGCGGCCCCAACATCCAGTGGAACCTCATGACTGACCAGTCTGGTTCCGCTCGGGACACCGGACTGTACGAAGTCGACCAGATGAACGTCGCTGACGTGATGGCGACCGCTCAGATCCCGTACCGGCACATGACTGCGAACTACTCGATCGAGCGTCGAGAGATCGCGATCAACCGTGCTCCCGCCCAGATCGTGGACCTCGTCCGCATCCGTCGAAACGACGCGATGATCTCGCTTGCCGAGCACATCGAGAAGCGTTTCTGGGGCGTCCCCACCGGACCCGCTGACGACAAGAAGATCTACGGCGTCGGCTACTGGCTCGGCGATGCGACCGATGGAACCTCTGGTTTCAACGGTGGCACTCCCACCGGGTTCAGCGACGTGGCGGGTATCAACCCCACCACGACTCCTCGCTGGCAGAACTGGTCGGGCGTGTACAGCGACAGCGTTTCCTCGCTGGCTGCTCCGACGTACGAAGACTCCTCAAGCACCCCCGGCCAGAGGACTGGCGGTAACCCGGATTCGACCGGGTTCTCCGACATGGTCGTCGAGCTTCGCGAGGCGTACACCAAGTGCAACTTCAAGCCGATCCCCGGCGCTCAGGTTGCGGACTACAACAAGGGCAACCGCTACGGCCTCTACACCAACTACAAGGTGATTTCGTACCTTGAAGAGGTCCTCGCTCGCCGCAACGACAACCTCGGAATGGATGTCGCTGCGACGGACGGCAAGGTGGTCTTCCGGGGTATCCCCCTGACCTACTGCCCGTACCTCGATTCGAACGTCACCATCGGTGGCTCCACGGCGTTCCCGATCTACGGGATCAACTGGGGCGTGTTCGAGTCCTGCTTCCTCGAAGGCGAGTACATGCGTGAGACTGGTCCGGACACGGCGCCGAACCAGCACACCGTCATGACCACTCACGTCGACCTCTCGATGAACATCCGTTGCACCGATCGTCGTCGCAACTTCGTCCTCAAGAACGCCTCCGGCAAGCTTGTCTACGCCTGATAGGCGGGAAGGAAAACTCAAATGAGTACTGTCACTGTAAACAAGGGCGCTCAGTACGAGCGGCCAGACCTCGCCTTCAAGGCTCTTGGCGGACACTACGCCTTTCAGGATTTCGAACTGGCAACGAACGACAGCTGGACCAACACTGGTAGCGCGACTGTCGATTCCGCGTACGGTTCGGCTCTCTATCTCGACGCTGCCGACGAAATCGAATACGCCGGACTTTCGGAGCTCTACAAGCCGACGGCCGGATACGGTTTTGGAGGAAAGTCTCGAACCCAGATCGTCTGGGGCGCGGCCGATGACACTACGCAAGACATCGGCTTCGTGAGCAGCTCGATTGTAGGCCCCGCGGAAATGATCGGCTTCTCGATCGCCACAAGCGGTGCTACCGCAACGCCGGCTGCGGTTATCACCTGCAAGTTCGACGACGCTTCAACCGACAGCAGTGTGATTCTCGGCACTGCTGATCTTCCGGTTGGCTTCAGTGTCGATGGTTGGCACGAGTACGCGGTAGACGTTTCTGTCGACGCGAACGCCATGGTCACGGCGAAGTACTACATCGACGGATTTATGGTGAAGTCGATCAAGGTGTCCGGTGTCGGTGGTTGGGCCACGGCCGGCCTCGTCTGGGCGCAGACCAACCTGACTGGCAGCAGCACCCATGATCAGGCGGTTGACTGGATCTCTATCGGATCCGACTACCGTCCCTGATGCGTACAGGACGCGACTCCTGCCCCCCGCTGGCTTCGGCCGGCGGGGGGTTTTTTTCGGCCCCGCACGGTTTGACACGTTTCTTTCCGAATGGTACGGTTTCGGCATGGATGAGCAATACTGGAACCACCCCGGCGTCAACCACAGCACCCTGAAGGCATTCTCGAAGGGCGCTGCTCGCGTGAAGCACCAGATGGAGAACGGCACAGCGGAGACCGAGGCGATGCGTCTCGGGACGCTTGCTCATCTCTGTGTGCTCGAACCCCACCTCGTTCCGAAGCACGTCGCTGTGGCTCCGGAAGTCTCCAAGCGAACGAAGATCGGCAAGGAAAAGTGGAAAGAGTTCGAGGAGGACAACGCCGACAAGATGGTGTTCACAAAGGATCAGTACGACACCGCCGTCCAGATGGCGCAGTCGGTCCACAATCACCCCGCGGTGAAGGAGCTATTCCAAGGCGCCTTCGTCGCGGAAAAAGAGTGCTACTGGAAAGACGACCTCTGGGGGATCGACTGCAAGTGCAAGGTCGACGCCATCGTCGACAACACCGTCATGGTCGATTTGAAGACGACGGTCGACGCCACGCCGGCCGCGTTCTCTCGGCAGATCTTCAACTACTTCTATCACACACAGGCCGCGTGGTACTCCTCGGGAGCATCGAAGTGCGGGCATTCGATCACCGACTTCTTCTTCGTGGCCGTCGAGAAGACGGCCCCGTTCGAAGTCTGCGTGTTCAAGATGTCGAAGGATTCGATCGATCTCGGTCGGAAGACTGTCCTCGAATGGCTCGGCCAGTTCTACAACCGGAAGAAGAACGACTACTGGATTTCGTACGATCGGCCCGTCGAGGTCGATCCCCCCGCATGGCTCTTGAAGGAGAACCGCTGATGGAAAGTGACAAGAATTTGGCAAAGGCGTTGCTTGCAGCTCAAGCCCAAGTGGCTGGGGTTGTAAAAAACGCAAGGAACGACTTCGCGAAGTACGACTACGTCTCTGCTGATGGCATGGTGGGTCAGCTCAGAAAGGCGTTGATTTCGAACGGCCTTCTGTTCAACCGATCCTCTTGGTTCGTTGAAGGCTCAATCGTCCGATCGAACTTCTGCCTGACTCACGCCGAGTCTGGCGAGGAACGCCAGTTCATCGCAGACATTCCCATCGTAGAGACCAAGGGTCGGCCTGCTGACAAGGCCGTTCTCGGAGCGGTCACCACCGCTTTGAGCTACACGCTTCGAGACCTGCTGCTCGTGCCGCGTGTCGACGAGTTAGAGGTGGACAACAGGGCGGACGACGAGCCCGTCCGCAGGCCGGCGATCACCGCGCCGGCCAGCCCTGACTCGACCTTGGCTTCAGAGGTGATGGAAGTCGCGAGGAACAAGGCCGACGGCGGGAGTTGGCTGGAAAGCTGCATGGAACGGGCGTCTGCCGTCGAAGGTCGACGGATCACAAAGGTGACTGAGATGCCCGAAGAATTGCTTCAGAAGATGCTCGAATCGAGCAAGGAGAACAACAAGTGAGTGGATTTCAGCACAAACCCGGATCAGGATCGCTGTTCAAGAACGACCGCAAGGAAAAGGAGAACCAGCCCGACTACAAGGGTCGGGGCATCCTTGAAAACGGCGAGGAGTTTGAGATTGCCGCGTGGCTCCGCGACTCCGCGAACGGCCAGAAGTACATGAGCCTCAAGATCGGAAAGCCCCAGCCGAAGAAGGACACTCCGGCTCCGGAAGACAAGAAGGCGGTGAGCTCCGATGACATCCCCTTCTGAATACCACGATGAGTCGTTTGTCACGGTGAAGGAAGCGGCCGAGTGGCTACGAGTCACAGATGAGCGGGTTCGGGATTGGATCCGATCGGGACGCCTTCGGGCGTTCCGATCGGGCAAGGACAAAGGCCGATTCCTGATCCGATGCCAATGGGTCCGGGAGTTCGTTGAAAAGATGAGCGAGGAAATGAATGGCTAGGGTCAGAGAGTGGACATTGATCACCGAAAAAAGAACCGAAATGATGCACGATGTCATTTCGAAGTGGTGCTTGATGTATTCCCTTCCGTTCAAATTTTGGCGGCACGACTGCATCGACGAAAGCAGCTGTTCGTACATCACGCGTCGCCCCGCCAAGGTGCGGCGAGCGGGGGGCGTCGACGAGTATGGTGACGCCGAGGATCGCCTCGATTGTCTGGCATTCATTGTCGGGCAGCTCAGGGGGGAACAGTTCACCACCCCAGAGATCAGGAAGGTCCTCGATCTCAGTGCAGGCACAACGGCGAACGCCATGGATCGGTATCGTGCGATGAGCGAAGAGACCAAGCGCATGATGCTTCAGGCCAGCGGCCTGCAAGGGAAAGAAGCCGTTCGAAGATTCACACAGGGAGCGTTCGATGAAAAACGAATTCACGATTGACGACGTGCGAAACAGGGTGTCCGAGTACTGGCCGACGGCGGAGCTGAACGAGGCCACTCGGAAGCTTTGGTACAAGCGGCTCAAGGATAAGAATCCAGCTCGTCTCATGGAGGCTCTGGATGAGGTTCGCGTCAAGTACGCCTCGGCGACGCCGCAGCTGAAGTGGATCTTGGATGCGTACGCGAATCTGAAGCCGGAGAAGCTTGAGTCGGTTTGGACGGATTCGATGAAGGACGCCGAGGCGGAGGCCAAGTACGACCGGGATGTTGAAGAGTTTCGTCAGAAGGTTGCCCGAGATCTGGCGACGTGTTCCGAAAATGAATTGCGGGAGGCCGCGAGGTCGATTCCGTTCTCATTCGCAAGTCGAAGCCCTGATCAGTGGGGCAACGTCACGAAAGGGCTGGTATGGCTCAAGTTGTTCGGAAATTTACCGTCAAGTGCGAGCCCAAGCCCCAGCCCCGAGCCAGAGCGACTCGCGTAGGCAAAACCGTCCGGATGTACACCCCGTCCTCGGCAAATGTATTCCGGACGATGGCCGGAATGGCCGCGTGGGAAGCCTTCGAGGACGGCGAGCTTCCGATCTCAGGCCCGGTACTTATTCGAACCACCTTCTTCCTTCGAAGGCCCCAGCGGCTGAAGAAGCGAACGGGGGTGGTTCATTGTTTGAAGCCCGATCTGGACAACCTTGACAAGGCTTTGCGGGATGGCTTGACCGACGCGTCGGTTTTCACCGACGATTGCATCATCTGGGGAGGCGAAAGCTTCAAGTACTACGCGGACCCAGATGCTTCGCCTCGCGCTGAAGTCACGATTGAATTCGACCCCAAGGAGGGTGCCGATGGCGTTTCCCGGACAGACTAATCTCGACGCGTACCTGACGGATACCTACACGCTGTCGGTCCACTACAAGGACTCGGCGGGTTCTGGGGTCGATCTTGATACGTCGACGATAGAAATGGATATCAGGGACTCAGAAAAAGATCCCGTCTCTCAAGTGATTTGGTCGACGGTGACAGGAGAGATTGCCGCTACTGCTGGTGGCGCCCTGAGTGCCGGTCAATTCACGGTGACGGTGGCTGCTTCGCAGATCGAGCGGCTCGGCACTCGCGGAGATGTGAAGAGATACTTCTACGAGCTCAGGAGAAAGCAGGGCGCGGTTGTCGACACTTTGATTTCAGGAGCGTTCCGCGTTTATGGAGAGCCAAGAAATTGAGCGAAGTAAACATCACAGAGCTGTCCAACAAGGTTGTGATCGACGACGCGACGAACGTCGTCGAGATTAGCTCGCCGGGGCCTCAGGGGACAGCCGGATCTTCTTTCGCTCCAGCGGCGGACAGCGGCACGGGTTCGTCGGTTACGAGTGCGTTGACGATTGCAGGCGGAACCAACATCACAACGGCAGTCAGCGGTACGACCGTCACCGTGAACTCGGACGTTGCGGGAACGGTCACGCAGGTCGTCGCAGGCACGGGCCTCAGCGGTGGAACGATCACCTCCTCCGGCACCATCAGCCTCCCGAACAGCGGCGTCAGTGCTGGTGACTACACGAACGCGAACATCACCGTCGATGCTCAGGGTCGGGTCACTGTCGCAGCGAGCGGCACCGCTGGCGGCGTGACCTCGCTGACCGGCGGCACCTTGATCGACGTAAGTGCTTCGACCGGAGCGGTCACGATTGACCACGCCCCGAAGGGTGCAAGCGGGGTCACGACCACGTTCCCCGGTTCAATCGTAGTTGACAGTTTGGGTCACGTTGTGAGCGCGGGTGCGTCTGCGCCTCCGGCTCAGTTGGCAAACAACCTCAGCGATCTGGCGAACAAAGACACCGCAATCACCAACCTCGGCGGCACCGCAGTTGGATCGGCAGTCTTCAAGGCCGCAGATGCCGCCGCCGCTCGGACCGCGATCGGTGCGGGGACAGGAAGCGGCGATGTAGTCGCAGCGAACAACCTGAGCGATCTCGCGAATGCCGTAACGGCTCGGACGAACCTCGGTCTCGGCAGTTCCTCAACGCTCGACGTTCCGTCATCTGGTGACGCAGCGTCGGGCGAGGTCGTCAAGGGGACCGACACGCGACTGACCGATGCTCGGACGCCGGTCGCTCACTCTGCGGCACTAATCACCAGCGGTACGCTCGCAATCGCTCAAGGCGGCACGGGATCCGCAACTGCTCCGATGGTTGGCGTCAT